>Ga0049114_1000042_pt1 | contig 33877 bp, 25 predicted proteins | sample WorMettanBELIZE2_FD_55211 | JGI IMG/M metagenome (GOLD analysis project Ga0049114, IMG submission 55211) | Marine gutless worms symbiont microbial communities from Max Planck institute for Marine Microbiology, Germany - Olavius tantulus BELIZE.2 | ecosystem: Host-associated > Annelida >... | reverse complement strand
GAACACTGGCTTAACAACCGGCCAAGAAAATGCTTGAAATTCAAAACACCGCCGGAAGTCTTTAAGGCCGAGTGTTGCACTTAAACATTGAATGCAGGATTGAAATGTAGAAAGGTGCTTGAATGAAAGACTTTCGATATCTTCCTGACGTCACCACATTGAAACTGGATCAGGAGCTGTGCGTGGGGTGCGGCATATGCAATCTTGTCTGTCCCCATGGCGTGTTTAAACCAAATGGCAGCGTCATGGAGATTGCGGATCTAAACGGATGCATGGAGTGTGGGGCCTGCGCCCTGAATTGCCCGGTCGAGGCGATCTCCGTGAACCCGGGCGTCGGATGTGCCTCCCTGATCATCAACACCTGGCTCAAAGACAAAGGGATCGTAAAAAGCTCCGGGGCGGGTGTTGCTGCTAAGGTGCCTCGTGTTACTTCGGCAACAAGAAATGTCTGAAATGCCTAAGTTGCCTAAAATTAAAAAATAGTTCTCTCTAATTCACTTTAGATATTAATCTTACTTATTCTTCTCTATTATATTTGTGCCTAAAGCAAATCACCGGAAAGAACCTCCGAAAATTGCCTGAATGGAAAGATTTCTATGCCGTCCCTGGTTTGAAGGATTGGACCATTGGGATAAACAATTATTTTTCGTCGCAAATCCTTTAGCGGAGCGATAGCGCGAAGACCTTTACACCAAGATTCAGAAAAGGTTTGACCCGACTTGGCCTCGATAGCGATCAATTCGCCACCTCGGACCAGAAGAAAATCAACCTCGGTTTTGGATCTGCCGGAAGGGGCCCAGAAATACATCTCATCGAATAGATTTCGGTAATCTCTGTAAGCTCGAAGCATTTGTGCTATAAGTCCTTCGAAGAGAGCGCCCCGTTCCTCCGGTACCACAGGGCCGGTAGCACGCTTCATTGCGCGAACAATACCAGAATCGCACCAGTACCATTTGGGAAGTTTACGTTCACGCACGCGTAGTTTGGCCTCATAGGCAGGAAGTCGAAAACAGAGAAGCGTTTCTTCAAGGATGTCGAGGTATCCGGATACGGTTGTCCGTGCCACTCCTGATTCTCGAGCGATTTTTGTTACATTGATCGCCTGGGCGTGAAAGAGAGCGGCTATTGGAAGAAAGCGGGCAAAGCCGGGGAGATTTCTCACCAGTGCCTCTGCTTGGATTTCCTCTTTTAAATAAAGTCTCGCATAAGCCGCCAACGTTTCATCTTTAGCGATAGAGTCCCAAACGATCGGAAGTAAACCAAAACGTAGCGCCTGTGCCAGATCAAATTGAGTGCCGATCTCTTCGGGTAGAAAAGGATGCATGGCCCGGTGTAATGCACGTCCGGCAAGTAAACTGACATCGACACGCTTTAGCTTGCGAGCGCTCGAACCACATAGGACGAATCGGAGATGCTTTTTTTCAATAAACCGGTGTACTTCGCTCAACAGTCCTGGGAGCCTCTGCACTTCGTCAACAATAACCCAGCGATCAGCAGGAATGGCGCGCAGCTCATCAGCGAATTGGCCCGGGTTTGCCAGCAGGCGCTGGAAAGTTTCTTCGGCTAATAAATCGATGACATGGGCATCGGGAAAATTGTTGCGAAGCCACGTACTTTTTCCGGAACCCCTTGGACCCATTAGAAAAAAGCTGAGTTCAGGAGGTTTGAGTATTCTTGGAAGGACCATTTGATCATTATGTCGTCATTTTTCGTCAAAAATTGACGACATAATGATCAAAAAAATTGGTTTTGTCAAGCATTCCTTGAAAAAGTGATGCTGTTAAAATGGGAGGTGTTAATGAGCTCTTTTTTGGCTCAAAGGGTTTCAGAGACGGGCATTATTACAACACGGCCAGTTTAATCTCGGCATGCATCATTTGATGGATTGCCTATGCTATGCAAGGATGGTATGGAGATCGCCGAATAGATATGACTGAGCAGTCGCGGAGTTTTTCGTGCCAACATCTGCGATCCAGACCACAAAAAAGGCTCGTAAATTGTAGAAGCTGGGCTCTGGATGATCTCGTCATTCCGGGTTTGATCCGTGGTTCGGCAGATTCGGCAAGCTCACTGCAGGCAGGCTCACCACTCTGAGCAAAGTCGAAGGGAAATCCAGGTATTTTTAATAGCTTACGATTCGGGATGTCGGACCGGAGCCTGTCCCTGCGCAGGCAGAGGCCGGCATGACGGAAGAATCACCCCGATCGCTGATATAAACAGCAAAGCGCGATATGAATCTGGAACTCTACATCCCGTTTGTACTGGCGGCAACGATCATCCTCATCATACCGGGGCCGACCATCCTTTTGGTCATCAGCCAGGCGGTGGCCCATGGGCGCAGATCCGTGGTACCCCTAGTCGCTGGCGTACTTTTGGGTGATTTCACGGCAATGACGCTCTCTCTTTTAGGGCTCGGGGCGATCCTTTCTACGTCAGCCACCCTTTTTAGTATATTCAAATGGATCGGAGCCCTGTATCTGATTTATCTGGGTATCAAGCTCTGGAGAGTCGATCCGAAAAACAACTCCGTCCAGGATAACCGGAGACATGAGTCAAACGGATCCCTGTTAAGGAGTTCATTTATCGTCACCGCCTTAAACCCAAAGAGCATTGCCTTCTTTGTCGCTTTTCTCCCACAGTTTATCAACCCACTCAAACCAGCGCTTCCGCAGTTAACACTGCTTGGTGGAACCTTTCTGTTCCTGGCTACCGTCAATGCCGCTCTGTATGCGATATTTGCCGGTCAACTGGGAGAGCATATGAGAAAGAAAAAGGTTCGAAAATGGTTCAACCGTTGCGGTGGAAGTGCGTTAATCGGGGCGGGTATCTTCACTGCCGGTATGCAGCGCACCTTCTGATAGGTTAAAAGGCTCATATTTACAGGAGTGCCTCGACTTTGCTTCCTTTCAGCTAAGTGCTGAAACGATTTCATGCAATATTCGGGTTAGCTGCCATCACGAATGACTCGGCAGGATTGAATATCAAATATCACTTCACCGATATTCATCGTTGTCTTGTCTCGAAAACCGGCAGCAAAATGCATAAATCGGTACGCATCAGCATAAGTAGTGGCCAGGCCAGTTGAGATACGAATCGCGCCGGCGCTTTTATTCCCCCGGTGCTGAATGATCTGGAGAAAATGGGGCAAATTCAGATCCGGGCCTTCTTTAAAACCGGCCATCATATCTTCTTCCGTCAGTCCTTCGGCGATTTCGCCTGCACCGGGATTGCAAAAGCAGCCGGTGCGCAGTGATATTCCCTGTTCGTTTGCCAGCTCTTCGATGCGACGATAATCAAGAAGACGTTCATCCGGTCCGTAAAAATTCATGGTTACCGTTCCACCTCGCATCGTTGTATCTGTCGGGCCATAAATCCGAACCATGGGTTTGCCGTTGCTGTGCTGCAAAGACAGCAGGTTTTCGAGCAACCAGCCGGTGAGGCAGTGAACCCGCTCCCCAATAGTTTGGATTCCCGCTTTTTCCAAGTGCTGCAAACCGGTTTTGATTGCCGGGATGTTGAGATAATTTAGCGTGCCGTCTTCAAATGCGGCTTCGTTCGGGGCCAGATAATGACCATTCCCCTGGACACTGGCAAAGTTGACCGTACCACCGGCAAACCACGGTCGTTTCATCTTCGGGAAAACTGTCTTGCGAACCAGCAACGCGCCAATGCCGGTAGGGTAACCAAACATCTTGTAGAACGAGATCGCTACAAATTCAGGTTTGACCGTACTTAAATCAAGGCGATTGGTTGGCACATACGCTGCCGCATCAAGCAACACATCCAAACCCCTGCCATGTGCTTGGTCAACCAAATTCAATGGGTGCTTAACGCCGGAGTAATTCGACTGCGCGGGGAAAGCAAACAGATTGTTTTGGTCGTTATCCACAGAATTAAGAATGTCCTCTAGTTTGGCATGATCTATGCGCAAATCCGGTTTTGTTAAGGGCACGTAAATTACATGCGCTCCTCTATCCTTCGCAAATTCACGGATCCCGTTTACGGAGTTGTGATTGTCGAAGGTTAGAACGTAATGACTGGCGGCTGTAAACGGATATGCCTCCCCAACCAGTTTTAAGGCACCGCTGGCATTTGCCGTGAAAATGGCAATGTATTCGTCAGGTGATGAATTGAAGTACCGGATGACATATTGGCGCGTATCCTCAACCAAATCTGTCATTGCCAAGGAAGTTGGATTCGCTGAGTGAGGATTACCGAGTACGCGGGTACGTAGCAGTTCCATATGTGCGCGGAGTTGCGATTCGCCGTACAGTCCGCCTCCGGTATAATCCAGATAAATTTGCCGGGTATCATCAAGTCGGCTGTATTGCGTCTCACGCCATTCATCCAATAGACGCGTTTGATTGAACGATGGATAACGTTCAACAAAGGCAGAAAATCCATCACCCATTTGATCGAAATCATATGTGTTTTGAGACTGTTCTTCTGAGGCTGTATTCATGGGTGTTTTCCTTGTAGAGGCCTTGAATGCTTTGATGGCCATTGTCCACACACATGACGCCTGTGGCATATTAATGAAATTCTAATCCTTGTGGACGAGATCGCAGAGCAGACGGGACCAACCGCTATAGAAACCGGTTTTACAGTTCTCGTCCGTTCATTTTTACAGCGCCGGGGACTCACAGGTGGTTGCCAACACATCTATGTACTCACTTTGGCCTTTGATCAGCCGGCTCAGCTCTATAAGGATCCCTGCGATCTGGGCAAGCGCCTGGACAAAATTGACATCGTCCAGGATGAACTCCCACTGTTCTGCTGTATAGGCTCGGATTGCCCCGATGGCCTCATCGCCCACCAAAATCGGCACCGACAGGATGGACGCAATCCCCTCTTTTTGTGCGGCCTCGGGGTACTGAATCCGGGGATCATCGCTGACATCATAGACCGCCACCGGGCCGTCGCTCAGGGAATCGGCTATGGAGCGGAGCGCACTCACCGTTCCCTTGTTCAAGTATTCCTCGCTCAAGCCCGCCGAAGCCGCCACCTCCAACTCATTGGTATCGCGGTTCATCAGAAACAGCGCACATCCCTTGATCCCCAAGGCAGAGGTGATGCTATCCACGGTCATTTGAATAATCTTGTCCGGGTCCTTCGATCCCGACAGGGATCGCGTGACCTTGATGAGTGTTTCATAATTCAGCGTCAAATTTCTCATTTTTCTCTCCTCGGTTTTGGTCCTTCAGAGAAAGTGGATATGGTTTTCAGGATTTTCTCCTGAGTAGTTGTAGTTAAATTAGCTTACGTGGGCGGATATTACACAATTCAGTCATAGGATTCACAGAGGGTTCAAGGTGCCCAGGATTCGAGGTTTACCCGCCTACGGCGGCGCCAAAGGCGACCTGGGATTCAAGTGAAAAAATAAAGTACAACGAGGGTTTGAATGTCTATCAGAAATCGAATAACAGGTACACGCACTTATAAACGCTCTAAATCATAAACCACGGTCTCCTTTGGCACCACCGGGGGCTTATCCGACTCAGGGGAGCTGGTAATCTCTTGAACCCTTGACCCCTTGAATCCTTAGCCCCTCTTCTCCAACTAAATTGGAGAAGAACTATGTTTAAAACCACATCCGGTGGCTCCAGATTTCTTTTTCCAGGCTCGTTTTATCTTCCTGAAGCATCATAAGCATGGACGCATTTTGGATCGCCAAACCGCCCTGATGCGCCAGGGCGTTAACCAACATAATGCTTTCTTCAGAAAACTCCTGCTTGATCTCGCTATAGATGCGCAACACACCTATGATTTCGTCCTTTGACCGGATCGGCACGCAGAGCATGGAGACGATACCTTCCTCCAACGTTTCTTCTCTGTATTGGATTTCTTTGCTCGTCGCCACATCTTCAATCACCTGGGTTTCGCCTTTAAGCGCATGGGCCAGGCATTTCGCCGCCGAGACAGGCCCCTTGTTTAAGAAGCCTTCGCTCAGGCCATGGCTCGCCACGAGTTTAAAGGTTTCACGATCTTTATCCAGAAGACGGATGGCCGCACCTTTCATTTCGAGTGACTCGGCAAGATCGGCCGTCATTTTGTGCAGGATCTCCTTTATATCCAAGCTAGAATTGATGCTGGCCGAGAGGTCGAGAAACAGTTTGGTATTATGCCTCATCCGTTCAAGCAGTCGGTTATTTTCAATAGCCATGCCTCCCTGTTCGGCCAAGGCTGCCATAAACTCAATCTCCTGCTTGGAAAAATCCTTGGTTTCGGCCATGTAAAGGGAGAGAATCCCGATGGTTTTCTTTTTCACAACGACCGCCAGGGACAGGATGGTGGCAATCCCTTCCGCCTTTTTCGCTTCGTGGTGTTCCAGACGTTTATCTGTGGTGGCATCGCGAAAGTGGAGGTAGCCTTTTTTCTGGATGGCGGCCACGATTTTTTTTGCCTTAAGCGGATTGGCGTGCAGGTACTTCTTAGACAGTCCTTTTTGGGCCATCGGCACAAAAATATCCTTGCCCTCATCGGCCAGAAATAGACACGCGGCCTTTGCGCCCATGGTTTCAATGGCACTGGAAACGATCAGTTCGATCAGTTCCTTATTGTCCAGGGTCGTCCCAAACGCCGTGCTGACCTTGCAAAACGTTGTGAAATAATCGTTTTTCTTAGCCATGGTGATTCTCCTTCTTTCACGTGACCCTTCGAATCTCTCGATGTTGGTTTATATCATTGATTTCTTACTGTTATTTCGGCGACGGCACGGACGCCGGTTTTCTTCTTTTTTTTGGCGCCGTTTTTGGTTTCGATGTTTTTTTTGCTACCGTGCGCTTTGGTTTCTCATGTTCTCTTTCCTTGAGCCACCTGGCAATTTCAGGAGCGAACTCGTTCTGAAACTTGGAACTGACGTAAATTCCGATGTGGCCCGTTTTCAGGCAGACGTCTGTTTTGTCTTTGCTACCCACTTTACTGGTTAGCAGTTCACAGGCAGCCGGTGGAACCAGGTGGTCATACAGACCGTAAAAGTTAATCAGCGGCATCTTGATTTTTTTCAGATCCACCCGGCGTCCCCCCAGTTCCAGTTTGCTCTGAATCAGAAGATTCTTCTGATAGCAATCCTTAATGAACTGCCGAAACGTTTCACCGGGTACATCCGGGCTGTCGAAGATCCATTTTTCCATCCGGACGAAGTTTTCAACAAAGCTTTTGTTATCTATATTTTCCAGAAAACCCACGTACTTGTCGATGATCAGCCGGGCCGGATTCAACAACAGAAATCCCAGGTTCAGGAAGTCACCCGGTACATTGCCGAACGTATCGACCATGCGATCAGCATCCACGTTTTTCATCCAGATGTGTAACAGTCCCTGATCGGTATCAAAGTTGGTCGGTGTAACAGTGGTCACCAGGTTTTTAATTTTTTCAGGATGCAGTGCCGAGTACATCACCGAAAAAGCGCCGCCCATGCAAATTCCCATTAAATTGATTTTGGGCAGGTTATGCCTCTGACGGATAAAATCGATAATATTATCCATGTAGCCGTTCACGTGATCATCAATGGTCAGGAATCGGTCTTTGCGGGCCGGGTACCCCCAGTCGACCATGTAAAGATCGACACCGTGGTTCAAAAAATTTTCTACAATGCTGCGACCGGGTTGGAGATCCAGCATGGTTTCGCGATTGATCAAGGCATACACGACAAGCAGAGGAGTTTTCATCAACTCTTTCTTCGGTAATACCGGATGATAATGTTTCAATTTTACCCGGTCCTCCTGGTAAACGACGTCATAGGGTGTGGTGGCAATGGCCGTTTCGAGATCACTCAGCAGTATATCCGAGGCTTTCTGAACCCGCTGTTGCGTCTTTTCAGCATCCTCGGCCAACTTGGACAGGATCAAATCAACCGGAATTTTTGCTTCAGCCATGATGTCCTCCCTTATGTTACAGATCCCGAGATCCTGAGCGGCTGGTTTGCGATGCATGCTCTTTTTCATGCTTGCGCATGCGCTTTTTCAACAGGTAAATTTCCCGGTACAGTTCGTCCATGTCTTTATCGGTGGGTACCGGCAATGTCTGCAGAAGATCTTGCAGGAGCTCGTCTTTCGATGCGATATAATTCTCAAATGCTTCTAAGGTCTCTCCCATTTTTTGGGTGTATTCGGGTGATTGTAGAAGGGTCATGTAGTGGCCTTCCAGAGTTTTGATCCACTGCTGATAATACACCTTGGGATTTTCCTGAATCTGGTCTTCTTCGGCCATTTTTTCCTGCATGACCCGGAGCGATTTTTCCATGGGCAAATATAGCAGTTGTAGAAATTCACCCATGGCCACCTGCAACAGGTTAAATTTGTCCAGGGCTTTATTGGCCCTTTCCTGGTACTGCCGGGTTAAACCCAATTGGGGCATGTACAACAGGCGCTGGAATTCCTCCTTGTACATTTCGCTCCAGGCATTCAGGGCTTCGACATCGAGATTGTCGAATCGGTAAGCTTCCGTGGACTGGCCAACCCTCAGCAGGCGCTCGTACCACTGCCGCTGCAGTCTAAAAAAACCGTTCCATCCTGTCTGAGTCATTTTCAACACGATTTCCGGCATCGCCTGAATCACCCCGAAAACGGACTGTCCGACCTCCGGCTCACTCATGGCAGAAGACATGGCCTTCCACGATTTTAACGCCGCCTCCAAATTTTGTATGATCCGGCTATCCCCCTGTTCCATCGCGGTGTTTGTTTTCCCTGAAGCGGCGGACCACATTTCCATTACCGGCCCCCAGAAATCCGTCGCGGTTTTCAACCAGGCCTCCAGAACCGTCTTGGGATCAAAAGATTGACTCGCCTGTTCAGTCATGTATCATCTCTCTTGAAGCTCTAGCCCACGGGCAAATATTTCAAAAGCAATGTTTATATGCTGCCTCAGGTAATGTGTGCCGCCGTTAATGAATCGTTTGCTCTCCTCTTACGCAGCCTCGAGAATCTGTCGCTTTCTCCTTTCTCGTTCTCGCTGTTTTCTTTCATGAATCCCTATAGTATCGTGCAGCAGCTATGATTCGTACTCCTGGGGCGCGCCGCCCGTTGATCCTCTTCGATACCCCAATCAATGTCGGATCGGCTATCCTTTCGATCCCAACCGCAGACCGCCATGGATGAAGAAGACATCGCCGGCCAGAGCTTCGTTCCGATAAATATCGCCGACAAAGGCCGCCACTTCCTCAGGCTCGACCAGCCGGCCGATGGGAACCTGGCCCACAATCTTGTCGAGCACCTTTTCCGGCATGGCCTTGACCATCGGGGTGCCGACGTAGCCGGGGGCCACCGCCACACACCGGATTTGATTTGACAGGCCACGCCGGAAGAATTCGGCCGTGATGACTTTGGGCATGACCGACATCGCTGCCTTGGTCGAAGAATAGTTGATTTGACCGGCCGTACCCAGCGACCCGGTCGAAGAGACGAGGCAGATCAACCCCTTGCAATTGTGGTTGATCATGCGTTCGGCACACTCACGGATCATCAGAAACACCCCGGTGAGGTTGATGTCGATGACCATCTGAAACTGCTCCAGGGCCATTTTCCGGTTGACTTTACCCGTTTCCCGGTCCGTGGACACCATCAGGCCGTCCTTGATTATCCCGGCAAACGGGGCCACCAGGTTGATCTGGCCGAAAGACGCGATGGCAGCATCGGCCAATTTGGCACAGTCCTCTTCCTTGGTAACGTTGCAGAGGACGGTCTCAACCTCGCCGGTCAGTTCTTCTTTGGCTTTCTCCAGAGCCTCTTCGACAACGTCACCGATCACGACCTTACCGCCGTTTTCCAGTCAATACTTTGACAGCGCCAGACCGATGCCGCTGCCACCGCCGGTGATAACCGCTACGGAACCTTCGATCGCTAGCATATTCGTTCTCCTTTTCAAGTCATTTTAGTTGATGGATACCATGGTTATCAGGATGCCGGATGGCACCGGCCGGCTAAATCGGTATGCCGACGGTACCAACGGCGTCCCTGAATGGCGGATGCGCTTTACGTCTGTTCCAGGACCATGGCCATACCCTGGCCGCCCCCAATGCAAAGCGACGCCAAACCCAGCTCATGGCCCTTTCGAAGCATTTCTCCCATCAGTGTCACGAGGATACGGGCGCCTGTGCAACCGATGGGGTGACCGATGGAAATGCCGCTTCCCAGAACATTGGTTTTATCCATGTTGCAATTGAGCTCTTCCACACAAGCGATCGCTTGAGCGGCAAAGGCTTCATTCAGTTCAATGGCGCCAAAATCATCGATGGCCAGACGGTCCTTGTGCAGAATTTTTCTCACCGCCGGTATCGGACCCAGACCCATGTATGCTGGATCCAGACCCGCGAACGACCAGGCTCTGATTTTCACCAGGGGCTTGACACCCAGCTCCGACGCCTTGTCCGCCGACATCACCAGCACCGCCGCGGCGGCATCGTTTATGCCCGAGGCGTTGCCGGCCGTCACGGTGCCGTCCTTTTTAAAGGCCGGCCGCAATCGACCCATTTTCTCCGCATTCGTGTCCATGGGCCGCTCATCAGTATCGAAGACCACCGCATCCCCCTTACGCTGCGGAATCTCCACCGGCGTGATCTCATCCTTGAAGTGCCCTTCGACGATCGCACGTCTCGCCCGCTGGTGACTCAGGGCCCCCAGCTCGTCCTGAGCCTCCCTGGATATGCCGTAACGGGCGGCGATGTTTTCGGCGGTGACGCCCATATGGTAGCCGTAAAACACCTCGTTCAGCCCGTCGAATGTCAGCAGATCCACCAATTCCGTATTGCCCATGCGGCCTCCCCATCGGGCTGCCGGAAGCGCATAGGGTATTTGACTCATGTTTTCCATTCCGCCGGCCAGGATGACATCCGCATCCCCGCAGGCAATCGCCTGCGCAGCCAGTGCCACAGTTTTCATACCGGATGCGCACAGCTTGTTAACTGTAAACGCCCCGGTCTCCTTGGGGACACCGGCCCGGATGGAGGCCTGACGGGCAACATTCTGGCCCTGACCCGCTGCCACCACGTTGCCCATAATCACCTCGTCGATATCCACCGGCTGAAGGGTCTCGTCATAGTCGTAGAAGCCTTTCTCCAGCTCCACTTGCCCCGTGTCCTTTAGCGCAGCCGGCTCAAATTGTGTCGTTTTATCCGTGGCGACAGGACGCAGCCCGGCCTTTTTGAGGGTCTCTTTCAGGGCAATCGCCCCTAACTGAACCACCGGCGTGTCCTTCAAACTTCCGCCAAAGGCGCCTACCGGCGTTCGGGCACCAGATACAATCACTACGTCTCTCATGATCGACTCTCCTTTATTCAGATGCTTCCGCGGGCTCGGAGGGGCGCTTTTCCTCGGCCAACCGCTTTAGATTTTCATAACGTTCATTGTAATCCCTTTCCAGACGGGCATTCAGCTCTTTGGCCTCATCCGGGAAGACTTTTTGCAAGACCGCGTACCGCACTTCTCCGGAGATGAAATCTTTCAAGCTGCCGTCCGGCTCCTTGGAATCCAGGGTCAATGGATTTTTGTCCTCTTCAGCAAGCGCAGGATTATAACGGAACAACGGCCAGTATCCGGAGGCAACCGCCAGCTTGGTCTGTTCCTGGGTTTTTCCCATGCCTTTTTTGATGCCGTGGTTGATGCACGGCGCGTAAGCTAGTATGAGAGACGGTCCGTCATAGGATTCGGCCTCCAGGATCGCTTTCATGGTTTGCTGCTTGTTGGCGCCCATACCGATGCTGGCCACATAGACGTACCCGTAGGACATGAACATGGCCGCCATGTCTTTCTTGGGGGTTTTCTTTCCCGAGAAGGCGAACTTTGCGACCGATCCGGTAGGAGTGGCCTTGGATGACTGACCGCCGGTATTCGAGTACACCTCCGTATCAAACACGAAGACGTTGATATCTTCCCCGGATGCGAGCACATGGTCGATGCCGCCAAAGGCGATATCGTAGGCCGCGCCGTCACCGGCAAAAATCCAGTACGACTTTTTCGTGAACAGATTTGATAAGGCAGCAATCTGGGACAGCACCGGGTTCTCGCCATTCGTGGGCAGCAACGCCTTCAGTTGATCCCCGTAGGTCTTGGAGCCTTCCGGGTCTTTCATATTGTCCACCCAGCCTTGCATGGCGTCCTTGAGATCCTGGGAGATGTCCGTCTGGATCGCTTCTGTCATCAAGTCGGCGAGCTTCCGCCGCTGTTGGAAGTGCCCCAGCAGCATGCCATAGGTGAATTCCGCGGGATCCTCGAACAGAGAATTGCCCCAGGTCGGGCCGAATCCGTCCTTGTTGACACAGTAGGGCACCGACGGCGCGCTGCCGCCCCAGATGGAGCTGCAGCCGGTGGTGTTTCCGATGATCATCCGGTCCCCGAACAGCTGGGTGACCAGCTTGGCGTAGGGCGTTTCGCCGCATCCGGAACAGGCGCCCGAGAACTCGAGAAGCGGCTGACAGAACTGGCTGCCCTTGACCGATGTCTTCCTGGTCAGGTCGTCACGGACCGGCAGCGTTTCGGAATAGGCCCGGAGCTCATCCTGGCCGGCCTGGGTCTTGAACGGCTTCATAACCAGGGCATTTTTCTTCGAGGGGCAGATGTCGGCACAGTTGCCGCAGCCCATGCAGTCCATGGGATAGACCTGGATACGGAACTGGTACCCCTTGAGTTCCTTGCCGACCGCTTTTTTGGCCTCGAAGCCGGCCGGTGCGGCCTGGACCTCTTCTTCGGTGAGCAGCACCGGTCGGATGGCCGCATGGGGACAGACCATGGCGCACTGGTTGCACTGGATGCAGTTGTCCATGATCCATTCCGGCACGTTGATGGCCACGCCCCGCTTTTCGTATTTGGTGGTGGCTACCGGGAATATGCCGTCCGGGGTAAAGGCGCTGACCGGCAGTTTGTCGCCCTGCTGGGCCAGCATGGGACGCATCACGTTCTTGACAAAATCCGGCTCGTCAGCGTCTGCTGCGGCCGCTTCCGCCGCAGTGGCCCAGGACGATGGGTAATCGATCTTGACCAGGTTGTCGAGGGTGTTATCTACGGCAGCAAAGTTCATGTTGACGATGTTTTCACCCTTGGCACCGAAGAGCTTCTGGATCTGCTCCTTGAGATAGGTGATGGCATCGTCCACCGGAATCACATTGGCCAGTTTGAAAAAGGCCGTCTGCATGATCATGTTGATCCGGCCGCCAAGCCCGATCTCGCTGGCAATTTTTACCGCGTCGATGTTGTAAAAGTTGAGTTTCTTTTGGGCGATGGTCTGCCGCATGGCCGCGGGCAGTTTTTCTTCCATCTCCTCCAGGGTCCAGCTCGAATTGAGCACAAAGGTGCCGCCGTCTTTGATCCCCTCCAGGACATCGTAGATGTTCACATAGTTGTCCTTGTGGCAGGCAATGTAGTCGGCGGCATCGATCAGATAGGTCGACCGGATCGGGGTCTTGCCGAACCGCAGATGAGAGATGGTCACCCCGCCCGATTTTTTCGAGTCGTAGGCAAAATAGGCCTGGGCGTACATGTCGGTGTTGTCACCGATGATCTTGATGGCGCTCTTGTTGGCGCCCACGGTTCCGTCCGCACCCAGACCCCAGAACTTGCACTGCACCGTGCCCTCGGGGGCCACATCGAATCCCTCTTCGACCGGCAGTGAGATCCCGGTCACATCGTCCACAATGCCCACGGTAAAATGGTTTCTCGGTTCGTCAGCGGCCAGGTTGTCAAAGACCGCCTTGGCCATGCTGGGATTGAATTCTTTCGAACTCAGTCCGTACCGGCCATTAATGATCAGGGGCGTTTGCTTCTGTTCCATAAAGGCAGTGCAGACATCCAAGTAGAGCGGGTCGCCGATGGCGCCCCGTTCCTTGGTGCGGTCCAGTACCGCGATCCGCTGGGCGGTTTTTGGAATGACCTTGAGCAGATGCTCGACGGAAAATGGCCGGAACAGCCGTACCTTGACCATTCCGAGCTTTTCCCCCTGAGCATTCAGGTGGTCGATTACCTCTTCGAGGGTCTCACAGGAGGAGGCCATGGAGATCACGATCCGATCGGCTTCCGGATCGCCGTAATAATCGAACAGGTTGTAGCTGCGGCCAGTCAATTTGCTGACCTTTTCCATATTCGCGGAGACGATCTCCGGGATTTTCAGCCAATACGGATTGCCCGCTTCGATGTTCTGGAAATAGATGTCCGGGTTCTGGGCGGTGCCGCGCAGCTCCGGATTTTCCGGATTGACGCCTCTGGCCCGGAAGCGGGCCACGGCCTCCCAATTGACCAGCTTGGCCATGTCCTCGTAATCGATCATTTCGACCTTCTGAATCTCGTGGGACGTACGGAATCCGTCAAAAAAATGAAGGAACGGCACACTGGCATCGATGGAAGACAGGTGGGCCACCAGACCCAGATCTATCGCCTCCTGAACGGACGCCGAGGCCAAAAGGGCAAAACCGGTCTGCCGAACGGCCATGACGTCCTGATGATCCCCAAAAATGGAGAGGGCATGACCGGCCACCGCACGGGCCGTGACGTGAAACACGCCGGGCAGCAATTCGCCGGCGATTTTGTACATGTTGGGGATCATCAGCAGCAGCCCTTGGGATGCGGTATACGTGCTGGTCAGGGCACCAGCGGCCAGAGAACCGTGAACGGCGGCAGCAGCACCCGCCTCGGACTGAAGCTGCCGGACCGTGACGGTTTGGCCGAAGACGTTTTTCAGCCCGTTTGCGGCCCACTCGTCGCAAAGCTCGCCGATGGGAGATGAGGGGGTAATCGGATAAATCGCCGCAGCGTCGCTCATGGCATACGCAACATGAGCGGCGGCGGTGTTACCGTCAATGGTTTTCATTGCCGCCATAATTCTTCCTCCTGCTGCACAGAAATGTTTTGAGGTGATGGAAGTAGGACCGCCCCGGATACCGGGGGAATTACTCTTCCGGTATTTGGGTCTCGACACGAAACGTGACAATCTTTCCGTCGGCATCGTATTTCCAGATCTCGATGGGCGTCACGACATCACCATGTTCGTCGAAATCCACAGTTCCTGAGGCGCCTTCGTAGTTGATGTCTGTGCCGGAATCAAGCAGCGCAAACGCTTTTTTGAATTCCCCGGGACCGACAAAGGTACCGGGTGGTTTGGCCACAACCCGGAGCTGGTTTTTAATAGCGACAGAAGTCAGCGGCATCCCCTTTGCCTTGGCGGCGTAGGCAGCCAGTCCGATCACCGCCGCCGCATCGTAGGCGTTGGCAATGAACGGACTCCTCGGCAGTTCACCATAGGCGTTGGTAAAAGCGGTTTTAAACATGGTGAAGGCTTTCCCGATGGTGATGCCCGGTGACGTTCCCATCATTCCTGCCAGTTTTTCGGGGCCGATGATGGCAGCCAGTTCCTCGGATTTGGATCCGTCGGAAAAGATGAAGTTCTTGCATTCAAACACATCGATGGCTTCCCTGACATAGATCTTGGCGTGTTCCGGATAGCTGAATACCCCGAGGACGTCGAGGTGTCCTCCGAGCAGCGGTTTGGTACCGTACTTTCTGGCAAAAGCATTTCGCAGCTCGTCGACATAGGATTCGCTTACCTCCTCTCCATGGGGCACCATTGTGGCCAGGCCGCCGCGCCTTTCGAAGGAGGTCTGAAACTGCCTGGCCAGCCCCAGTCCGTAAGGATTGTTGACGTACATGATGGACGCTGTGCTGTACATAGTGGCAGCAAGCTTGCCTAGCACGACGCCTTGCAGCTTATCCGAAGGCGCGGTGCGAAACAGAACGTCCCTGCCTTTGTCCTGTGACAGCGTGGTGATGTAGGGTGCGGTCGCACCCGGAGAAATCATGAGGATATCGGCCGGGCAGGTGACGGATTCGGCGACCGGTACAATCACACCGCTGGAGGCAGAGCCGATGATGGCGACAACCTTGTCGGTTTCGATCAGCTTCCTTGCCGCTTGCTTGGCCGGTTCTGCGGCCGTTTGGCTATCCCTATGGACGAGTTGCATCGTCCATCCGGCCCGGGCCATCTGCTTTGCCACGAGGTCGGCCGCATTTTGGTGTCTGGGGCCCCAGTCCTTCAAGGCGCCTGTATGATCGAACAGGGTTCCGACGACGACATCCTGTGCCATCGCCGGAAAATTCAGGCACACAATCAATAAGGCAGTGAAAACAGTTATGGTCAGCCGTTTCATGATGTACCTCTCGAATTGGATCCGACGCGGGAGTCACAGGGACCATGGACAGGGCCCCTATGACCCGTCCGCAAATGTGTCGGATGGATTGGATACGATCTTAGATTAAATTGTCTATCGTCACGCAATCGACGTGCAGGGCATCGGCAACCCCCTGATGGGTCACGTTACCGTCAACAATGTTGGCACCCCGTCGTATTTCCAGGTTGTCGCGCATGGCTTGTTTCCAGCCCTTGTTAGCGATCTCCAGGGCATAGGGAAGCGTCGCGTTGGTCAGCGCGATACTTGATGTTCTCGGTACCGCGCCGGGCATGTTGCTCACCGCATAATGCACAACCCCTTCGAGGACGTAAGTCGGTTCCGAGTGGGTCGTTTCCCTGGAGCTTTCGAAACATCCCCCCTGGTCGATGGCCACATCTACCAGAACTGCTCCCTGTTTCATGGTAGAGAGCATGTCGCGGGTAATCATAATGGGTGTTCTGGCCCCGGGCACGAGAGCCGCCCCGACGACCAGGTCGGCTTTGGTCACCAGATCCCGAATGACGGCGGGACTCGCCATGCGTACCGAACAATTTTCGGGCATGATATCGCTTAGATATCGAAACCGTTCCAGATTCACATCGAGCAAGTGCACCTTGGCGCCCAACCGGCAGGCCACCTTGGCCGCGTGGTTGCCGACCGTGCCGCTGCCGAGGATGACGACCGTGGCCGGATCCACACCGGGAACACCACCCAGTAGCACGCCGTGGCCGTTCTGAGCCATTTCTAAATACTTCGCCCCCTCCTGGATGGCCATGGGCCCAGCCACTTCTCCCATCGGTTTGAGCAACGGCAGAGAGCCGTTGTCTTTCTGGATGGTCTCATAGGCGATTGCAACGGTTCCCGCCTTGAGCAGGGTCTGTGCTACTTCCGTGGACGATGCCAGGTGAAGATAGGAAAAATAGATCTGGCCTGGCTGGAGGTACGCGTGTTCGCTGAGTTGGGGCTCCTTGACGCGCAGGATCATTTCGGAACGGGAGAAAATGTCCTTGGCCGTATCGAGAATTTCCGCCCCGGCTTCGGCGTACTGGGAATCTTCGAAACCGCTGACCGTACCGGCATCCTTCTCCACCAGGACCGTGTGCCCGCCGCTTGTCATGACTTCCACGCCGGCTGGAGTAATGGCGACGCGGTTCTCGTCAATTTTTATTTCTTTTAGAATCCCTACAATCATGATGCCTCCAAATTATTTGATGAACCCGAACAGCCGGGGTAGGAATAATGACAGACCCGGCCAGTAGGTGGTGAGCAACACCACGGGCAACATGCCGGCGTACGTGAGGATCATGGCCGGTTTCAGGTAGCTCTCTATCTTGCAATTCCCGATTCTTCCGGCAAGATAGAGGATCGGGGCCGTGGGCGGGGTCACGTTGCCCAGCCCGAGGTTGGTCCCCATGATCGCCGCAAAATGCAGCGGGTGGATTCCGATCTTTACCATGACCGGGAAGAGCAGAGAAGCGGCGATGATCGTGCCGCTGATATCATCCATGATCATGCCGATCCCCAGTAGGAAGATATTGACCATGAGCAGCGTGACATACTTGTTGGGAGAGACCGTCATGATCCATTCAGCCATCTCCTGGGGCAGCTGCTCCATGGTCATGATGCGGGTATTGATCATCACGAAAAAAAACATGATAACCAGCACACCGGTAGTCGTTGCCCCGGCGACGATCGACTGTCCAAGCCCCCGCAGGTCCAGGGTCTTGAAAACGAACATGCTCACCGGAATCACGTAGAATACGGACACGCAGGCGGCCTCCGTGGGAGTGGCGATGCCGCCGTAAATCGCCCCGAGCAGCAGAATCGGCAGCAAAAGTGCGAGGCTGGCCCGTTTCGTTGCCGTGCCCATCTCGCGTAGTTGTTGGCTAAAACCCGCCGGCGGCAAAACCTTGACCGGCATTTTTCGGGCCATGAAGAAGTTAAAGATACAAAATATGATGATGGTGATAATCCCCGGCCCGATGGTGGCCAGCCAGCATCCCGGAATCGACTGGTAGGTGACCAGGGCGAACAGGATCATCGGGACGCTGGGGGGAATTAACTGCCCGAGAATGGAGGAGACGGCGACCAGGGCTGTGGAGTACCCCCGGGTATAGCCGTTTTCCTCCATGCGCGGGATCATGATAGTGCCGATGGCGGCGACGGCGGACGAGCAGGAACCGCCGATGGAGCCGAACATGGCGCAGGCGATTACCGTCACGGCGCCAAGACCGCCGCGGATACGGCCCGTTATCGAGTTGACGAAATCGATAAGCCGTTCCGCCAGACCGCCGGAACTCATTAGACTCCCGACCAATATGAAAAACGGGATGCTCAGAAGAACCACGGATTTAATCTGATAGAAGGCCGTCGGGATCAGCATCCGGGTCGGAACGTCAAAAGCACTGGCCAGAAAGATCGCCATGGCGCCGAAGGCCATGGCCACCGGCACGCCCAGGATAATCAAGACAATCAGAATGAGTATTCCTATAGCGAGCGTTACCATTTTTTCTCCTTACTCTGAAGCGGGTTCAGAACCGAATGCCAGACGCAGGTAATCGATCATTTCCCTGATAAAGAAATAGACCATCAGGATAGCCCCAATGAGGATCGACACTTGAAAAATCACGGTGGGCAGTCGCAGGGTCGGGGTCATCTCGTGTTTTTTCAAGCTCCATTGGATATATTCCCAACTCCACGACACCATGTAGCCCGCCACCACCACGGCGATAAGGGTGGCAAACGCCCGGACCAGATTGAGTGCCCTCTCGTTTTTGACCACCAGGTGCGCCATTTCCGCCTTGATCTGGCTGCGATCGAACGCCCCGTAGGCGGCGCCCATCATGTACAGCCAGACGGCGGTGTGTCCTGTAATCTCGTCAAGGCCGGATATGGCAATTTCAAACACGTAGCGGGCGATCACCTGCAGCAGCATCGTGCAGGATGCCATGATGGTGATGGCGATGATGATCGTTCTCATCGAATAATCGAGTATTTTGTCTCCTTGTTTGACGATGGATTGTATACTCATGAGAACCACTCCCTTACGGTTGATGTCTCAGAATTACTTGACCTTGAGGCCGACTTCCTTTCGGATCCGGTCCATCCATTCCTTGCCGATGAGTTTATCCAACTCGGTCCAGCACTCACGGCATTCATCGCGGGCTTCAGTCAGTCTTTTGGGGGTATCTGCCAGATCGACAACCTTCAGACCATGATCTGAGAGTTTCTTCAGATACTCATTGTCTTCGGCCTCGGCCCCCTCAACCCGTATCAGCACTTGCCTGCTTACGGCGTCCTGGATCAACTTTTGATCTTCGGCATCCAGGTCATTCCATCGGTCCAGGTTCATGGTGAATCCCCAGACTTCGAGGTAGTCGCGGTAGTAGACAAAGTATTTATTCAGATCGCGACAGCAGCTATAGGTCTGAAACGGCCCCCCGCCGGCCTGACCGTCCACAACACCGGTACTGATGGCCGTGGGAACTTCGCTGTACGGAATGAGACTCGGGGTGAAGCCGAGCTTCTTCCAGTAGCATTCGAACGCGGCGATGGGAGGCGTCCGGATTTTAATGCCTTTGGCCTCCGCAGCGGTGGTGGCCGGTCTGGCGCTCAGGGAAACACCGGCGAAACCCTGAATCCAGGTGCCCAGCCATTTCATGTTCACATCCTTTGCCCACTCCTGGAAGATCTTATCCATAAAGCCGCCCGGCCCGAATACTTCCTTCGCTTCCTTGTAGTTCATGACGATGTATGGCGCGAAGGTGACATTCCATCTCGCATCGTAGCTTGCGGACATGGGCGACAGCATCATGTCGATATCCCCGCGGTTGACCATCTCGTTCAATTCCGCCCAGTCGCCGAGTTCTGGGCCGTAGATTCGGAACTTGATGCGGCCGTTACTCTTCTTGTTTACTTCAGCGGCAATCCCCTCGACCGCCTCCATGTGGCCGCTGGGCGCCGGGTACACTGTCTGGGCAATGCGGAGTTTGTGTTTTCCCGCTGCCATTGCCGGAGCTGCCGTTAAGGTCACGATGAACGAAATCAGAAGAAGTATAACAACAGTAGACTTTTGTAGTTTCATAGGTTTCTCCTTTCTCCATTCGGGCCGCTGGTTTACAGCAGCTCATCGATGGGGGTGTAATCGAGATCGAACGCCTCGGCAACAGCCTTGTAAGTGACCTTGCCATCGATGACATTGGCGCCAAGCTTGATTTCCTCACTCTCCTGCATGGCCGCTTTCCAGCCCTTGTTCGCGATCTCCACCGCATAGGGCAATGTGGCGTTGGTCAGGGCAAGGGTGGATGTTCGCGGTACGGCTCCAGGCATATTGGCCACACAGTAGTGCACCACGCCTTCAACTTCGTAAATGGGATCGCCGTGGGTGGTCGCCTTGGAGGTTTCGAAGCAGCCGCCCTGGTCAATGGCAACATCCACTAAAACCGCACCCGGTTTCATGGTTTTGAGCATCTCACGGGTGATCAGCTTGGGTGCCTTGGCTCCCGGAATCAACACCGCGCCCACTACCACATCGGCGGTTGTGATGAGTTCCCGAAGCGTGGCCGGGCTGGAAAACAAATTAAAGCAGTTGGCCGGCATGACATCGCTCAGATACCTCAACCGGTCCAGGTTCATATCCAAGATGTACACCTTGGCTCCCAGGCCACAGGCCATTTTGGCGGCATTGATACCCACGATGCCTCCGCCGATGACCACCACGTTGCCCGGATCGACGCCCGGGACCCCGCCGAGCAGTACACCATGGCCGCCCTGGGCCATTTCCAGGTATTTGGCCCCCTGCTGGATGGCCATCCTTCCGGCCACTTCACTCATTGGCGTGAGCAGCGGCAGCGAACCGTCCGGCTTTTGAATGGTTTCATAGGCAATGCAGACCCCTTTGCCTTGAATGAGTCCCCGGGTCTGCTCTTCGTCTGCGGCCAGATGAAGATAGGTGAATACGATCTGGCCTTGCCGGATCAGGCCGTACTCGGATGGCTGCGGTTCCTTGACGTGCATGACCATGTCGGAACGCTCGAAAATTTCTTCGGGCGTTGCCACTATCTCTGCGCCGATACTGGTATAGGCGGTGTCTTCAAAGCCGCTTCCGTTGCCGGCATTTTGTTCCACCAGAACCGTGTGGCCGTTGGCGATCATCACTTCGGCACCGGCCGGTGTCATACACACCCGATTCTCCTCTGATTTGATTTCTTTTAGAATGCCTACAATCATGATTTCCCCTCCTCTGTTTAGTGATTGATGTAAGAAACTGATGACCGATGACCCCTATAGAGCAAGATGTTTGCCAGGTTTTGATCCTCATCAAAATTATAGCGAATACTCAGGAAATGAATGATATTCAGTTGCTTCTGAAAAATTCCGATGCAGAATAGAAAGACTGTTTTAACAGAGAGTTAAATCTTTTTCAGACCGAAGAGAGAACGTCTGGAAGCTGTTGGCAGATGGCAACAGAGGCAAAATCCGGTGGAGTGTGAGATGGGTTGTAGATGGTAAAGAATTCTACCGCTTATAAAGCCATCAATTATATAACCATTTGATATTAAATATTTATTTTCTCTTTTTTATAATTTCTACCATTGGTAATATTTCTTACTATTTGAAGGTCGTGTTTTTTCATTTTGGAGAGCAGGGTGGGATGTGAAATGCCAAGGCGGCGTGCCGCCTCTCGAATGCTGGCCGCACGTTTCAGGGCGTTGACCAGAATCCGCCGTTCATGGGCGTCCATCCGTGCACGCAACGGGGTGTCCTGGGAGCCTTGTTCAGGGAAACGGCAATATGCGATCCACTCTTCGGGTTGGGATCCGAACAGAATGGCCTGCTCCCCGATGACATCGGTTTCACAGAGTATGTGCGCCCGTTCCACGACATGCTTCAACTCGCGAACGTTGCCGGGCCAGTGGTAATCGATCATCTTTTCAATGGCCCCGGGCGATAAGCAACGGGCACTTCGGCTCAGCTTGCTGGAAAGATGAAACAGAAAATGCTCCACCAGCAGGGGGATGTCGTCGCGCCGCTGAGTGAGCGGCGGAATGTGAATCGGCAATACGTTGATGCGGTAATACAGATCGTTTCGGAAGGCCTTCTTCTTTACGAGGGCTTCCAGATCCCGATTGGTGGCCGTAATCAATCGGGCATCGTAAGGTATCTCGCGCACACCGCCGATTCTTCGAACATGCCGATCCTGCAGGGCACGTAAAATTTTGGCCTGGGAGGCCATGGGCATCTCGCCGATTTCATCCAGAAAAAGGGTTCCCTTCTCAGCCCGTTCGAACAGCCCCGGTTTTCCACCTTTACGACCACCGGTAAACGCGCCGTCCACGTAACCGAACAGCTCACTTTCCAATAACTGTTCAGGCAACGCAGCGCAATTGACCGCGACGAACGATCCGCTGCGGCCGCTGGCTGTGTGGATAGCGCGGGCAAACAGTTCCTTTCCGGTTCCGCTGTCCCCCCGCAGAGCGACCACCGCATCGGTGGGAGCGATTTTTTGCGCAAAATCGATGGCGCCGATCATGGCCCGGGATTGGCCGATGATATCGCTGAAACTGATGTCTTTTGATTCGGTGATGGAGCGCGCCATCCGCTCGATTTCGCTCAGGCCTTTGGCAATTTCCATGGCACCGATGATGCGTCCGGCCGCATCACGAATGGGACGGCCGGTGGCAAGGTAGCGGAAGCGACGGCCTCTGGTGATCAGGCTTTTCTTGATGCCCGTGTATTTCTGCCCGTTCAGACAGCCGATGATATCCAGATCCGGAAGGTCCAATTCCCGGATGTCCCGGCCGATGTCTCTGGTTGGATCCAGGTCCAGAGCTTTGAGGGCAATGCGATTGATGGTTTTCAGACGGCCATCACTGTCTATGGAAAACACCCCGTCACTCATGTTGTCGAAGAGAACCTTGAAACGGTTTTCACGCTCCTCATAGGGCAGGGTTTCGACAACGCGAATCCGTTCCAGTCCGTTGATTCGGCTCAGACGTTCAAACACAGGATTGGCGTTTTCATTCTGTCTGGACGTTTCGAACTCCACGTAGACCATGGCGTGGTCTCCCCGCTGGACAACCTCCATGGAGTGGATGCTCATCTCTAAACCGGCCAGCAGCGCTGAGATGTCAGCGACTATTCCGACACGGTCTTTAAATATAAGCTCGCTTTTCAATCGCATTTGCGCACCTTGAAGGCCGCCGGCCGAGGGGCGCATACAGGTAGGATCGCCCCCGGAACAGAGCGAAGGCATGGTAGGTGACAGATATCACATTCGTAACAGCTTAGAATTGAGATGGCAAGGTGAAGTTTGGGGAAAATTCAGTGAGTGGTATCAATGCTTAAATAAGGATCATCTCCCAATTAGTTGTAGATAATACAGGCAAAGCAGGAAGATATTTCCCGCTTGACCCAGTGAGATCGAAGAGGGTTCAAGGGGTCAAGGATTCACGGATTCAAGTGAAATGCTCAAAAATTACAAGGAGTTGAATGTATGGCAAAAGTCGTACGAACTCTGTTTGAAAGTATATGCAATCACAGCAAAATTCCCAAAGGAGGAAAGATACGGTTTAAGGGCACAGATCAGAAAATCGGTCGTGTCTATTCCATCTAAGATAGCCGAAGGCTATGGAAGTAGGACAACCGCTGATTACATTCGGATGCTTTACATTTCTTATGGTTCAGTTTGTGAACTGGAAACCCAGATATTATTGGCAAGAGATTTAACGCTCGTCGAAGGTGATGAGTTGGCTGCGATAAAAACAGACATAGCAGCAATTGAACGAATGCTAAAGGCGCTGATAAAATCGCTGGAAAACAAACCCTTGAACCCTTGAATCCCTGGGCCCTCTTCTCCAACTAAATTGGAGAAGAACCTAAAAAAATAGATGTCACGCAGATCTCGCATCGGATGAATCGGTAAGTATATATTGACATTAGCATTAGGGGATTGATACGGACTATGCACAGTCCTTTTTTCTTCCAAATACAACTCGATACAATAAGACTAGACCTCAGTTAAGGCACGGTTGCAAACCTACTGATTTTTCTCTCTCCTGAATCTGATCTGATCAACTGATCTTTCCCCGAAAAAGTAGACACTTTTACGGGGGAGGATCACCCCTATTAATTATGGGACTCACATTAGTTCGTGTAGTCCCGGCAAAATATGAATCTACTCATCAACTTTTAATAAGGAGGAAAGACAGATGGAGTACCTGCAAAAAGACGATCCTGAAATTGCGGACCTGGTCATGAAAGAAGACGCCAGGATTGAAGACACAATTAATCTGATCGCCGCGGAAAACCATGCGCCCCGTTCGGTCATGGAGGTCACAGGATCGATTTTCAATACTAAAACCATCGAAGGTTATCCTGGCAATCGGTTCCACGCCGGTTGTGAATACGTGGATATGGTTGAACGTTTGGCGATAGAGCGTGCGATGAAGTTGTTAGGAGCGGAATATGCCAACGTCCAACCCCACAGCGGCACCTCAGCCAATTTGGCCGTCTATTTCAGCGTTCTGAATGTAGGCGACCGGGTCCTGGCTATGAGCTTGCCCCATGGCGGGCATTTATCCCATGGGCACAAGGCCTCCATGACGAGCAAATGCTTCAATTTTGAACATTACACGGTTGATCCGCAGACCGAGCTTATCGACTACGATCTGGTTCGCGAAATAGCTCTGAAATTCAAACCCAAAATGATTGTCGCCGGCGCCAGTTCGTACCCACGTTTAATTGATTACGAACGTATGGCGGCCATAGCGAAAGAGGTATCAGCCTATTTATTGGCAGATATGGCACATCTTGCCGGGTTGGTTGCCGCAAGGGTTATTCCAAGTCCAGTGCCGCATTGCGACTTCGTTACTTTCACATGCTACAAAACGATGATGGGTGGGCGTGGCGGTGTGATCCTTGCCAAGAGTGAATATGACAAGCGGCTTAACCGCGCAGTTTTCCCGGGGGGGCAGGGAACTAGTGCCGTCAGTCTAATTGCGGCCAAGGCTGTGATTTTCGAATTGGCCGAGAAGCCGGAATTTATTCAATTACAGCGCAAGACAGTCGAGAATGCCTCTCTGATGGTGCAATGTCTGGCTGAAAAAGGTTATCGATTGGTTACTGGAGGGACGGAAAATCATCAGGTTGTGGTGGATCTCGAAGGCAAGGACATTTCCGGTGCACAAGCTGAGACGTTACTGGAAGCATCAGGTATTGTGCTCAATCGTAATGTAGTGCCGCGAGATGCAGAAAGACCTGGCCAAGTCAGCGGATTGCGTATTGGTTCCGGTGCTGTGACTGCCAGGGGAATGGAGAAGACGGAGATCATTCAGATTCTTGAATGGATCGATCAGATATTGAAACAGCCGGAGAATCTGACCGCGCATGCTCAGGTACGTGATGCGGTGGAGGAGATGTGTGGCCGTTTTCCCGTATACGCCAACGGGCATGATCTACTATCGTAGGATAATTTGAATCAATGAGTAGAACTATAGATGATTTACCAGTTTGGGCAGAGATAGACCTTGAAGCCATTGCACACAATGTCCGAGAAGTAAGACGTGTAACGAACCCGGAAGCACGCGTGATGGCCGTTGTAAAGGCCAATGCATACGGGCACGGTGCCATAAAAGTCGCCCGTGTCGGCCTGGAAAACGGTGCCGACTTTCTGGGAGTTGCCAGAGCACACGAGGGTGTTGAGCTCAGAAAAACAGGCATCCGGGCACCGATTTTGATTTTTGGTTACTCACCTCCCGGATTTACCCGGAAACTTGTAGAGTATAATCTGACACAGACTGTTTATTCCACTGAAATGGCCGAGTCTTTTTCCGATGCAGCGCGTGCCATGGGGAAGTCAGTCAAAGTTCACCTTAAAATCGATACGGGCATGGGGCGGCTGGGACTGAACTACGTTCAACCAACCCGCCAGACCGTCGTCACGGAAATGTCCAATGGAAAAGCGCTCCGGGAGGCCGCGGCTATCGCCGCCCTTCCTGGCCTGAACCTGGAAGGGATTTATACCCACTTCGCCTCGGCAGACAGTGCGAACAAAGAAAGCGCTAAAAAGCAGATCAGTAAGTTCATGGATTTTCTTGAACAGCTCAAGAATAAAGCTGTGGATGTACCCTTAAAGCATGCTGCAAACAGCGCGGCGGTCATTGATATGCCGGAGACACACCTGGATCTGGTTAGGCCGGGCATCATGCTGTACGGCCTCTATCCCTCCGGGGAAGTCGATAAAGCTCGTGTTTCACTCAAGCCTGCCATGCAATTAAAGGCGCGGGTGGCTCATGTGAAGAATGTTCCTGCAGGTTTCAAAGTAAGTTACGGCTCGACCTATGAAACCCAGCGCTCAACGACAATCGCTACAGTGGCAGTCGGCTATGCTGATGGATATAGTCGTCTTCTTTCGTCCAGCGGGGTGGTGTTAATTCGCGGTTCTCGGGCGCCGGTCGTGGGACGTGTTACCATGGATCAAACAATGCTCGATACCGGCCACATAGATAATGTCTCCCCGGGAGATGAGGTTGTAATTTTTGGCACGCAGGGCAAATCATCAATTCATGTGGATGAAATCGCTTCGACTGTTGAGACCATCAACTATGAAGTAGTTTCAACGATAATGCCTCGCGTACCAAGGATATATATTGGCAGCCCGGGTGGTCACTAGCCGTTGCGCTCCCAAATATCTACTAAATTGCTGGACGAAATAATATTTCATTAAGCAGCAACGTTACTAAAAGATCAACTCTGTGGGGCGGTAGTCTCACGAGTGAATTGGGGTCAGGTGCTGGACCGGCACAACACCGGGTGAATATCGCACCGAACACTCACAAGCCGGTCTTCCCCACTGAGGCCACCAATCAAGAAGTTCCTCCGATGCACAATCCAATCAACGCGGCATCTTGTGTCTGCCCAAATTGATCCTAATTTGCAGGGTATATAAAATGCCTCATTATGATGCTCGCAACACTGGGTGCTTATAATGGTAGGCAAACCAAAGTTTTTGCGTCGCTGAACATCGACAGGTCAGATCAAACCTGACCATCTATTGACAAGTTCAACCAAGATCACCATAAGAGCAACCAGCCCAGCCGAACAAAGCGGATGATGAACATGGCCATGGGGCTGGATTATTCCTGGGAAAAGTCGGCAAAAAAATACCTCGACAGATACAGGAGAGATTCCACATGAAAATTCACGCACTCGCCGGCGAAGTGGTGCCGAAATCTATGCTGGCCAACATTCCAAGGCTCGTCTCAACCTACTACACCCATCAGCCGGACATCTCCGATCCGGCCCAGCGGGTTGCCTTCGGAACCTCGGGTCACCGGGGTTCGTCTTTGAAAAACAGTTTCAATCAAGATCACATCCTGGCCATCACCCAGGCGCTTTGTGAGTACAGAGCCTCCAAAAGTATCAACGGCCCGCTTTTCATGGGAATGGATACCCATGCCCTGTCCGAGCCGGCCATGGCCAGTGCCCTCGAGGTCCTTGCCGCTGCCGGTGTGACGGTCATGATCCCAAAAGGATTGGGTTATACCCCCACTCCGGTGATCTCCCATGCCATTCTGACGTACAATCAGGCCAAAAAAGGCGGCATTGCCGACGGGGTGGTCATCACCCCCTCGCATAATCCCCCTGAAGATGGCGGATTCAAATACAATCCGCCCGAAGGCGGACCAGCGGGCAACGAAGCCACCCAATGGATTGCCGAAAGAGCCAATCAGATACTTGCCAATGACCGGAATCAGGTCAAACGCATGCCCTTTGAAAAAGCCCTTAGGGCCGACACAACCCATGAATACGATTATATTCACCCATACGTGGCAGATCTTGAGAACGTAATCGACATGGACGTGCTCGCCGAATCCGGGCTCAAGCTCGGGGTGGATCCAATGGGCGGGTCTGCTGTGGACTACTGGGCGCCCATCGCCGAACGCTATGGAATTTCCATTGAAATCGTCAACCCGGTCGTAGATCCCACGTTTTCATTCATGCCCCTGGACAAGGACGGCAAAATACGAATGGACTGTTCGTCGCCCTATGCCATGCAAGGCCTGATAAAGCTCAAAGACCAATTTGACATCGCATTCGGAAATGACACGGATGTCGATCGCCACGGGATTGTCACCAGAAGCGCCGGTCTGCTTAACCCCAATCACTATCTGGCTGTCGCCATCTGGTACCTGTTTCAGAACAGACCGTCCTGGAGTCCATTGGCTGCCGTTGGCAAAACCTTGGTCTCCACGTCGGTTATCGATCGTGTCGCGGCGCACCTCGGGAGAAAATTAATGGAGGTGCCCGTGGGCTTCAAATGGTTTGTGGATGGGCTGATCACCGGTAAAATTGCCTTCGGGGGCGAAGAGAGCGCCGGGGCGTCCTTCCTGCGCCGGAACGGCACGGTGTGGACCACGGATAAGGATGGCATTATCATGGATCTTCTGGCCGCTGAAATCTTGGCCAAGACCGGCAAGGATCCGGGGGAGATCTACTCCTCACTCGAGGAGCAGTTTGGATCATCCGTCTATGAGCGCATTGACGCTCCGGCGACCGCTGAGCAGAAAAAAGTCTTAACACAGCTGTCCGCCGATATGATCACCGCAACAGAACTGGCTGGAGAGCCGATCATTGCGAAATATACAAAAGCTCCGGGCAACCAGGCGCCTATCGGAGGCTTAAAGGTCGCTTCGGAAAACGGCTGGTTTGCCGCGCGGCCGTCCGGCACTGAGGACATCTATAAAATATATGCGGAAAGCTTCTTAGGAGATACGCACTTGAAGCAGATACAGCAAGAAGCCCAGGAGCTTGTCGGCTCCGTCCTGCGCGCCGCATCATAATCAACAACGCCATCGTCGAAATTCAGAAGACGACCCAAAGTGCAATTGACGACAGCCAAACGTTTTTCAAATTACCAAACGCTTTTGATCCGGCTGAGTGTGGGGTTATCGAGAACCCCGACAGTTCCTGCTGCTCCATGGTATCAAGCATCGCAACGGGAATGACATGCCCTTATCCACCCCAATGACATTGCCGACAACCCACGACAGTTTGTGCCGCCCACTTTGATCCAAAATTAAGGGTACTGTATTGTAGTTCGCACTGACGGTTTGGTAATAGGGTGTGGATAATGATAAGTTATGCTCGGTGTCGATCGGTGGGTTTCCATCGTAAACTATTGGCAAACAACCTCGATTGACAGGGTGCGTTGGGTTGTCCAAGGCACATCCAGAGGATACCGGGAAGATATAGAGGGCTTTCCGTCAAATGAGTGAATTCAAAACAAATGAAAGCAAGGGCGTAATTCTGTTGGTAGAGGATCCGCCCACAGAGCGACGTTCGTTGAGCGACTTTTTAGGCGGCCAGGGCTTCGATGTGCTTACAGCCTCCAGTGGCCTGGAGGCTATTCGGATCGCGGCAAAAGAACCGCCTGAGATCATCCTGCTGAGCGTCGATATGCCGGAAATGGGGGGGTATGAGACCTGCGAGCGGCTTAAGGCCGACGAGGATCTCAAGCACATACCAGTTCTATTTATTGGCCTGTCGAACAAGAAAATGGATAAAGCCAAATTCTTTAACGTGGGCGGTCTCGATTATATCATGCAGCCCTTCGACTTCGCCGACGTTCTTGCCCGTGTGAACTCGCATCTGACCAGTTCCAGAATGAAGACCAGGCTGGAGTTGGCCAATCGAGAGCTTGAGGAGAAGCACAGAAGGTCCAAACAATTACAAGCCTATTTGGAGGAACAGTGTCGGCGGCGGACAGCCGAATTGGAGGATGCCAACCAGGCACTCCGTAAAATAAAAGCCCAGTTTGATGCAGTATATAATCACCACTACCAATTGACGGGGCTTATTGATAAGGAGGGCCGCCTGCTCATGGCGAACAAAACGGCGCTGAAGTTTTCCGGCGTCCAAATGCAGGACGTTGTCGGAAAACGCTTTTGGGAAACACCGTGGTGGACCCATTCTCAAGAGATGCAACGCAAATTGATAGAAGCCATTGGGCGAGCAATGAGCGGGGAGATGGTGCAATTTGAGTCCACCCACGTCTCGGCCTCCGGGGAGACACGGAACATCGATTTTCGCATCGGGCCGGTATTTGATGACAACGGCGACGTGATCTACCTGATTCCGGAAGGCTACGACATCACAGACCGCAAGCGTACAGAAGAGGCTCTGAGAAAACGCGAAGAACAGTATAAGACACTCATTAACAACGCCATAATGGGAGTATACCAGGTTACTAAAAAGGGGCAATTTCGGCTCGCCAACAAACGAATGGCTGAGATTTTTGGATATGAGACTCCTGACGAGTTCATGTCTTCTGTCGGCAATATCATTGAGCTATATGCGCGACCTAAAGAGAGACCTGAAATTCTCAAAAAGATTGATGACAATGGATACGTCGAAGCAAAGCCGGTTGAATTTAAACGAAAGGATGGAAAAAGCGTTTGGGTAAACATATTTACCAGGGTGACGACAAGCCAGGACGGGGAAATCGTGTACGAGGGTTTGATGGAGGATGTCACGGACAGAATGAGGATGGAAAGGCAGCTTCTACAGGTCCAGAAACTTGACGGTATCGGAACCCTTGCCGGCGGAATTGCTCACGATTTTAACAATCTTTTGATGGGCATTCAGGGACGTATATCGCTTATAGCGCTGGATCTTCACAGCTCCCATCCCGGTTCGGAACATATTCACGCAATAGAGGAATATGTCCAAAGCGCAAAGAATTTGACCAAACAACTGTTAGGATTTTCACGAGTAGGCAAATATGAAGTACAAGCTGTGGACATTAATGAGCTCCTTCTCGAAAGCTCAGCCATGTTCGGCCGTACGAAAAAAGAAATTCGCATCAACATCAACCTACACCAACCAGCACCGGTTGTCGCGGCGGATCGCAATCAAATTGAACAAGTCTTTTTGAACCTTTACGTCAACGCTGGACAAGCTATGCCGGATGGCGGAAATCTGCACCTGGAAACCGATGTCGTTACTTTAGAAGATTCAGAAACCGGGCCTTACGGTGTTTTGCCGGGCCGCTATGCCAAAGTTTCGGTTATAGACACCGGTATAGGAATTGATGAGTCCGATCTTCAACGGGTTTTCGACCCATTTTTCACAACCAAGGAAAAAGAGCGCGGCACAGGATTAGGACTGGCTTCGGCCTATGGTATCGTTAAAAACCATTCCGGCATTATCACAGCGGATAGCGAAATCGGCAAAGGCACGGCTTTCAAAATCTTCCTGCCGGTCACGGATGCGCCTGTCCAGAAACAGGTGACCACGGATACGGGTATCGTCAGTGGGTCGGAAACCATTCTCCTGGTAGACGATGAGGAGATGATCATCGAGGTAGGGAAGGCGTTGCTCGAGAAATTGGGCTATCGCGTGATGGTTTCAAGAAGTGGCGAAGACGCTGTTGATCAGATCAATAATTTGGGAGCTGAAATAGATCTGGTGATTCTTGATCTCATTATGCCGGGAATCAAAGGTGACAGGGCCTTCGAGCTTATGCGGGAAATTCAACCGAAGATTCCGATTTTATTATCCAGCGGCTATGCCATCAACGGTCAAGCGACAGACCTTATTAATAAGGGATGTAATGGCTTTATCTAAAAACCCTTCAACCTATCTGAGTTATCTCAAAAGATTCGCAGAATTTTGGACGCGGATAAACAGACTGCAGCGGATTGAGCACTATGGCAAGATGTTCGTGTCCGAATCCACTTTAACCGCCTAATTTCATATCCCTACATCTTGTGGTGATCTCGATCGTAATAAAAGCGCGTATATTATATTGATATGTGCACCCCATGGATCGTTTTCGGAGGGTGCGCACTATTGGCAATATTCCGCAGTCAAAATATCCTTCTATTTATTGGTGAATTATTTGCCATATGATATGAAGCTCGACTACCATCAGTATAACCCAAGAATATTTAGCCTGGTATCCCAGCGGCATTCCACTTTCGCAGCCCCTTGTGGCTAATTATCAATAGTGCAACAATAACCGACTCTGACGAAAAGTGGATAGACGCCCACCTGCAAGGCGGAGTACCACCGGTGGACTACGGTAGTGGAGGAGAACTCCGACGGCGGTCCGCGGGGGCTTGGTAGCGGTTGTTGCTCACGCTTCTTTTCAGAAAAACCAACACCTTGGAGAATAACATGAATGCAGCGCTGCCTTCAATGAAAACACGCGCGTTTCTGATTTTCTGTGCCGTCGGCTTAGTGCCCATTGCGCTGGGGTACGGAGCCAAACCGTCGACCAGTCTCGACCTCCTCTTCGGTATCACCGTCGACACCACCAACCTCGCGCACATCATGCGGGCCGTAATGGGCCTGTATTTAGGAATGGTCGTGATCTGGGTTTGGGGTGCTTTCAAAAAGCAGATGACCGCTCCAGCGCTCGTGAGCTGTGCGGTTTTTATGCTCGGACTTGCCGCCGGACGCATACTCAGTTTCATTCTGGACGGCATGCCGCACTGGCTACTGGTCGTGTATGCCGCCCTTGAGATTGTGCTCGGTCTGGGCGCGATTGCAATTTACAGGGGAGATGATTCAAGTGAAAACGATACGTCCCAATGATTAACTCGTTCGCTATCTGTGGGAACGGCAAAGACCGGGCCTTACACTGCCGCGGTGCCTCGAAGGACCCATCTGCACAGGCCCAGACCCGAACCCGTGCCAGGTTCCACGAAGTCGTCTTCAAGAAAGGATAATATAACTGTGCATAAGGCATTGATTGCCGGTGCAACCGGCGCGATCGGCTCGGTGTTACTGGAATTGCTGAATAACTCCGACAATTATTCGGAAATTCACTGTATCGTAAGGCGAGAGCCACCCACCTCAGGCGAAAAGATCAAGGCTCATATCGTCAGCTACGATGAGCTGGATCAGCTCAATTTACAGCAACCCATCGACGACGTTTTCTGCGCGATAGGGACCACGATCAAGGCCGCGGGCTCGGTGGAGAGCTTCAAGAAAGTGGACCGAGACTACGTTCATCAAGTGGGCAAGCTGGCTCAACGTCTGAATGGGAAGACCTGCTCCGTGGTCAGCGCCATCGGAGCCAACGCCGGATCGTCCAACTTCTACAACCAGACCAAGGGCGAGGCCGAGGCGCTGCTGCAAAGCCTGGGCCTGAACTCGCTCCGCCTCTTCCGCCCCTCCTTGCTGCACGGCGGCCGTGATGAGTTTCGTTTGACGGAAGCGGCAGGTTTCATAGCGCTCACGATCATGACCCCGCTGCTGCAGGGTCCCTGGAAAAAATACCGCGCCATCCGCGTCGAGCAGGTCGCGAAAGCCATGTATGAAAGCGCTCGGCAAGATTGCCCGGCGGTACAAATTTTCGAAAGCGACGAGATCCAGCGTTTCTAGCACAAAGCCATCAACTATCGACCAGATTGAATGCCTTGAGATATCTCCACCTGCTGACAGTATAGTGCTCATTATCGAAACTGCGCACTCCGACCATTAGTCCTCACTCTTAGGCCGATCCACTGGTGTGCGAATAGCATCCCCATATCCGCACTTTTGGCTATTTCAAGTAGACCACAACTTATTGTGCCGGCATCATTTGATCCGGATTAATGGATATTAGATTGAAGCCCGCACTCCACACTTGTTAAGAAGGGGCGTGGATAAGGAAAGGTGGGCTTCACCACCATACAGAAAAATGCCATCGATATATTGAAATATGGACTGGACCCAATGAGC
>Ga0049114_1000041_pt1 | contig 34011 bp, 33 predicted proteins | sample WorMettanBELIZE2_FD_55211 | JGI IMG/M metagenome (GOLD analysis project Ga0049114, IMG submission 55211) | Marine gutless worms symbiont microbial communities from Max Planck institute for Marine Microbiology, Germany - Olavius tantulus BELIZE.2 | ecosystem: Host-associated > Annelida >... | reverse complement strand
CTCAAAAGTGCTGAGAATGCCGGCTGCAGACATGATCATATCTCCTGTTTCTTAGAATAGAGATAGCCATTTTCTGCAGGTTCAATTGGAAACTTGGCTAGTTAAATATATAGGTTCCAAAAGAATAGCCCGTGTAGGGCGGATAAGCTTGCGCCATTTGCCGTATGTCGGCCACCTTCGTCGCCCTGGCATAACCCGGCCTACGGATCGCCATCCGGCGGGTGACGGTGAGCCGGCAGGATTTCCAGGGAAAAATTGGCTGAGAATCAAGGGAAATAGATTAAGAACCATCCTGGGGGTGAGCCTGCGACCCCCGACATCGAATGAGAACGACGAATCACGCAAATTGTCGCGAATCCATCCGCGTGGATTCGCGTGATTCGTCGTTTCCCCTCATTTTTTGCCGCTCGGTAACGCTTAACTTAATGGCATTGGGCTCAAACCGATGTTGAGTCGTTACCCCCGGTCGCTGCATCCATCTGTTGCGCCAGTGCCTCCCAGGCATCCAACCTCCCCGGTAGCCCGAGTTGAGCGGCGAGCCCAGAGCATTGATGATCTCTTTCAGGCCCATCGAACGGGCCTGACGATAGGCCGTTACCCAGGCCCTGACTGCCTCCGCTGGTTCGTCGTTCTGTAGATAGAGATAGCCCAGGTTGAAGAGACTGGTACAGAGCCCTGCCGCGTCGCCGATCTCCTGACAGATTGCCAGGGATTGCTTCAGGTAGTCGAGTGCCGTCTGATATTCGCCGATATGAATCAGCTGCTTGCCGGTCTGGTTCAGGGTCTCGGCACGCAGGTTCGGGTCCTGAGAGCGGCAGATAGAGGCCGGCCTTTTGGAGTGCTCCGACAATTCGGTCCACGGCCCAACGTCGGCGTCGGCCTGTTCGCCGGCGTGCTGCAATGCCTGGTGGGCGGCTATCGCCTGGCCGAGGTTGGGGCGCTCACGTCGGCAGAGATAAACCTGGTAGTCAGCAATAACCTTGAACCATTGGGGCTCCGGGTCCGGTTAAGATCTCTCGTTTCGCTTGGGGTGTCAAGGTGGTTTTTCCGCAGCCACTCGGCTACCAAAGGAAAGCACTGGTACTCGCGGGTAAGCAGATCCGGGGCCTCCCGTTGCTCCACCAGAGACATAGCCAGCAGTTTTTCAAGCAACCGATCCGGATCCGGTAGGTCCAAGGCCAGCTTGATGATGCCCTCCATGGGTACCGGGGTCTGGTAGGCGGGCAGGCAGGCCAGCGGCATGCGTTCGTCCTGGGTGCGGTGATCAATGACGGCTTCCATGGCCATATTGGTCTGGGTCTCGGCCAGCCGGTCTAGGAACGCTGCCTCGTCCGCTACATCCATGTCGCCCACCGCGGCGGCGAAGAATTCCAACCCCCGCCAGTTGCCGTGCAATATTTGGTAGGCTCGCCGCCGCCGTTCCCGCCGGCGATAGAAGCCAGGAGGTAGCCGCAGGGATCTGGCCTGCTGCAGAAGTCGCCGTAGCTGGCGTGTTCCAATTGCTAGTGGTCGGCTTCGGGCCAGTCCGGCAGGCACCAGTGGGAGGTGACCAGCAGCACCAAGCCTTGGTCGCATAGTCCTTGGGCGGCGGTGATCCAGGCGCTGAGGGTGGCACCGGCGCTCGCTAGTGTCGAGCGCCAGGGTGTCGGGCCATTAGAGGGATTCCAGGTTGTCGAGGAATAAGATACCCGGTTGCCGAATTGGGCCCGCAGCAGGCGCAACAGGAGCCTAGCCCGGCATGTTTCGTCCTGGCACCGTCTTTCCATGCGGTCGTAGCGTTTGGTATTGAACAGAAGCTCCAACTCGAAGCGGAAGTCTTGCCAGGGATTCTCGGGTCGGGCCGACCAGGCCAGGATCTCCCAACCGGCGTCTCGGAGGGTCTGGGCCAGCTTGCCGGCCAGGGCCGTCTTGCCCTGACCGCCGGGGCCGGTGATAAGCAGCCGGCGCCGCTTGCCGGTGCCCAGTTCTCCTTCCAGGGCGCCCAGCTCCTTGCGCCGACCAGGAAGTGCGGCGGTAGAGTGATGCCGGCGAGGGACTGGTTGACCGAAGGTTCCACTGGCGGCTCGGGGGCGAACCCCCAATCGATCAGAGGCCGACCCGGATCGGCGCTGAGCAGCATGGGCAGGCACCACTGGCCTCAGCCTGAGGCCGGCCAGGCTCGGGTCTTCAGCGTCGCGGCGCCAGACGTCCCCTTCCAAGGGCCGGGTAATGGCCCCCCGTGCTGCTTGGAGGGCCATATCCACCCGCTCCCGCCGGGCCAGGACATCACAGAAGGCATGGCGAATTGGATGCCGGCCCGGTCTAGCACCGACTCGCGCATGCCCACCACATGGGGCAACCCGCGCAGGCTGAGCCGCCGGGCCAGTCCGCTGTTCAAGGCATCCGAGGTCGCTTTACCGGACTCGCAGGCGGAGAACACCAGGCATTGGACCGACATGCCCACAAAGGCAGCAACGATCTCCGTGTCCGGGACCGAGTTGGATGCTCCGTGTTGGCCTCGAAGACGAATTCCCCTCGGTCTGGCTCATCGGTCAAGGGGTTCTGATGGAAGCGGCCATGGCCGCTCAGGAAGACCAAGTGGGGAGGGCAACTGGAGCACTTCCGGCTGGGAAGATTCGATCACCAGAGGCAAGATCCCCAGGCCCCCCGCCGCCCGTGCATGTTCCAGCGCAGCGGCCGCATCCAGAGCCCGCTATAGAGCCTCGCCCAGGGTCCGGAGCCTGTCGTCGGTGACCAGCTCCCGATGGGCATAGCGTAGGGCGAGCTCCCGGCTCATCCGCCCGAGTCCCGGTTAGCTTTGGAGCAGGTCGGCCGGAGGCCGGAGAATCAGGACCTGCTCGGCGAAATTCATGGGCATGGCAAACACCGCATATTTTTTTGCATATAATCCGTAGATGGGCTGTGCCCACCAATTCACTCGGTTCCGATAAAGCTCGTAGATATGAGTATGCTCATCGGCTACCAGCTACCAGCTACCAGCTACCAGCTACCGGTAGCTGGTGACTGGATGAATCCCAAAGATGCCTATTGAGCACAGGAAAACCCGGATAGATGACAAGCAGCTGAAGGCGGGATGCGCTGTACTTTCCCGCCCTACGCGGGCTTCACCTAGGTTCAGCATTTGCTCCGACTGACCCACATACCTGCGTTTTCTCTCGTTCCCACGCGCTGCGTAGGAATGTGGAAGCTCCGCGTTGCGGAGAGACTCAAGCCGGTGTCCACCATTCGGTATACAAGGGAATCAAACCCACTAGGCTCGAATAATTCCGCGCACTGGAATAACGTCAATGCTCCGGTTGATCCACATACCTGCGTTTTCTCTCGTTCCCATGCGCCGCGTGGGAACGAGAGAAAACTGGGTACTAAGTCTCCCGGGTGGGTGTTTCGTCTCCGGGCTCGGAGGTAGGAACGCAATCGGGGATCTCGTAGCGAACGGCATCCGATCCGGTTTCCTTGCCTCGCATCACCGTGGTGACTCGCCGCTTGTAAGGGGCCAGGTCGACCATTGCATTCGGCGCCGCAATAGGGACATTCGAGCAGTAACACCGGCTCGCCTGTCAAATCGATCACCTTCCAGAAACAACGTTTGCACTGCCAGCACTCGAAGGAGGGGTGGGTCTTATTCATGGTCGGTGACTCCTCGATTTCCGATTCGGCCCATAGGGAGCGGGATGCCGCCCCGGATCATAGCCAATACCATTAAGTTAAGCGTCATCGGCGCTGTTTGTGATCGGTTAAACGCTGGTTTTCATTCACCCTCTCCCTAACCCCTCTCCCGCCGGGAGAGGGGCTTTGAGGCTTAACTTAATGACGTTGGGATCATAACAGGGTGGCGACCGCATAGCAGATGCCGGCGAAGAACGGTATGCAGGAGGGGAGCAGCAGCCTGCGCTTGTGCGATGCGCTGTGTCGAAAGTAGCCTTCGATGCTGAGCGGATCCTCCCTGTTCTCCTCCTTGGCAAACAACCGGCTCTTGTCTACCCAGTAGTTACGGGGGACCAGGGCAATGAGGGCGAGGACCAGGGCCAGGCCCCAGCAGGCGAAGGTGAGATAGAGCCAACTATCGCCGGGGACTGTGCCCGTATCCCCTACCAGCTTCAGGCCGGTTGCGTAGAGACCGGGGACGGCCAGCTCCAGGGTGATGAGCTTGCGCGCCAAATCGTCCATGCGCGCGCTCTGGCCGGCAATGTCCTCGATCAGCTTGTCCTGCAACAGTTGGTCCTGGCGGGCAGGCGTGAAGCGGGGTTTCGTTCATGATTTCTTCGCGTTCTTCGTGCCTTTGCGGTTTGATCGGTCGGCAGGGTTTCACCCTGGTCGGAGGACTCCGGGATCTGTGTTATACTTTACACCTTCGTATGGCAACCCAATCCCTGCACTCGAGTTCAAGCGAGCAATGGCCAAAGAAGATGTAATCCAGATGGAAGGTACGGTAATCAATACCTTGCCCAATACCATGTTTCGCGTGGAGCTCGAAAACGGGCACGTGGTCACCGCTCATATCTCGGGTAAGATGCGAAAACACTATATCCGCATCCTGACCGGGGACAAGGTGACGGTCGAGCTCACCCCTTACGACTTATCCAAGGGTCGAATCACCTACCGCGTCCGCTGACAGGCAGCCTCCGAGTGAAATCATCTCGAAAACCATAATCTCGGCAGAAAGGAAGGTAGATCGAGCCCGACGCCCGACCCGGACCTCCCCTGCCGGTAGCCGGCGACTGGCAGCCGGCGATTGCCGGACGGACATCCGCAAGGGGTGCCCTTCCAGCTGCGGCTCAAAGGAATGGCCGATCTCCATATTCGAAGGCCAAGTCTCCATCCTTGACATAGACCCGTACCGCCCCCCCGTTCGTCAGTGACCCGAACAGGATCTCGTTGGCCAACGGCTTTTTGATGTGGTTCTGGATGACCCGCGTCATGGGCCGGGCGCCCATATGCAGATCGTAGCCCTTTTTGGCCAGCCAGTCCCGGGCGGCGGCATCCAGGCTCAAGGCCACCTTCTTCTCGGCGAGCTGCTGCTCCAGCTCGAAAATGAACTTGTCGACGATGCCGACCACGGTAGCCGCTTCCAGGGCGGCGAATTGGACCACGGCGTCGAGCCGATTGCGAAACTCCGGTGTGAAGAAGCGCTTCAGGACCTCCAGCCCATCGCTGGAATGGTCCTGCTCAGTAAAGCCGATGGAGCGCCGACTGGTCTCTTCCGCACCGGCATTGGTGGTCATCACCAGGACGACGTTGCGGAAGTCGGCCTTGCGGCCATTGTTGTCCGTCAAGGTGCCGTGGTCCATAACCTGTAACAGCAGATTGAATACGTCCGGGTGGGCCTTCTCGATCTCGTCGAGCAGCAGGACTGCGTGGGGGTGCTTGTTGATTTCCTCCGTCAGGAAGCCACCCTGGTCGAAGCCCACATAGCCTGGGGGCGCACCGATGAGGCGCGAGACCGTGTGGCGCTCCATGTACTCCGACATATCGAACCGTATCAGCGCCATGCCGAGGATGCGCGCGAGCTGGCGTGTCACCTCGGTCTTACCCACCCCCGTCGGGCCAGTGAACAGAAAGGACCCGATGGGTCTGCCTTCGGGTCCGAGACCGGAACGGCTCATGCGGATGGCGGATGTCAGCACCTCGATGGCTTGGTCCTGACCGAAAACCACCAGCTTGAGGTCTCGGTCCAGGTTTTTGAGGGCGTCCGCATCGGATAGGGAGACCTGCTTGGGGGGTATGCGCGCGATCTTGGAGACGACAGCCTCCACGTCGATGACTTCGATCCGTTTCTTGCGTTTGGACTTGGGCCGCAGCTGCAGGTTGGCACCGGCCTCGTCGATTACGTCGATGGCCTTGTCCGGCAAATGGCGATCATTAATGTATTTCGCCGCCAGCTCGACGGCGGTCTGCAACGCCGGCTGGGTATAGCTGACTTGGTGGTGTTCTTCGAAACGGGGCTTGAGCCCTTTGAGGATTGCGACTGTTTCGTTCACACTCGGCTCGTTGATGTCGATCTTCTGAAAGCGCCGCGCCAGGGCCCGGTCCTTCTCGAAGATACCGCGGAATTCCTGGTAGGTGGTGGAGCCGATGCAACGCAGCTCACCGGAGGTAAGCACCGGCTTGATGAGATTGGAGGCATCCATTGCACCGCCCGAGGCCATTCCCGCGCCGATGACGGTGTGGATCTCATCGATAAAGAGCACGGCGTGCGGTAGTTGCCGCAGCTGGGCCAGCACCAGCTTCAACCGTCTCTCGAAATCCCCCCGATACTTGGTTCCGGCTACCAGGGCCCCCAGGTCCAACCGATAGATGATGGCCTCCGCTAGCACCTCCGGTACCTCGCCGTCTACGATCTTTTTGGCCAACCCCTCGGCGATTGCCGTCTTGCCGACCCCGGCCTCCCCCACTAGCAAGGGGTTGTTCTTGTGCCTGCGGCACAGGATCTGGACCGTCCGCTCGATCTCGGACCGCCGCCCGATCAGGGGATCGATCTGCCCCTGGCTTGCCAACTCGTTGAGATTACAGGAAAAGCTCTTCAGGGGGTTGGTGCTCTCCTGTTTCTCCCTACGGCCCGGGTCCGATTCACCTTGGCCTTCTCCATCCTCACCTTCTCCCAGCACCTTCGAGATCCCGTGGGCGATGAACTTGAGCACATCCAGCCGCGTGATGTCCTGCTGATTGAGCAGGTACACGGCCTGAGAGTCCTGCTCACTGAACAGGGCTACCAGCACGTCGGCACCCGTTACCTCCTGCTTGTCCGCCGCCTGGACATGATAGAGGGCCCGCTGCAAGACCCGCTGGAAACCCAAGGTGGGCTGGGTCTCGTGCGTATCCTCATCAGGGAACCGCGGCGTGTTCTCCTCGATGAACGTGGAGACTTCCCGGCGCAATCGGTCGGGCTCGGCGCCGCAGGCCCTCAGCGTGATAGCCGCAGCGGGGTTGTCCAGTAGGGACAACAACAGGTGCTCGACGGTCATGTACTCATGGTGTTTCTTGCGGGCCTGCTCGAAGGCCTGGTTCAACGAAAATCTGAGCTCTTTATTAATCATGATTTCATCGATTTTTCAGGGCCCCTGGGGGAAACCGGAAGTGATCGCGGCGATCCGGCCCGCATAGCGCGCACCAGGGCGACAATCTCCCAAAGATGTGCCGGCCAGTGAGCTATGCGGGCTAGGCTTCTTCCATCGCGCACATTAGCGGATGTTGGTGGCTACGGGAATAATTATTGACCTGTGACACCTTGGTTTCCGCGATATCCTGGGTGTAAACACCGCATAGGCCAACCCCCCGTGTATGTACATGCAACATGATCTGCGTGGCCTGTTCCCGATCCATGCGGAAAAAGGTCTCGAGCACCATGACGACGAAGTCCATCGGCGTGTAGTCGTCATTGAGCAGCAGCACCTTATACAAGGGCGGCCGCTTCAGCCCAGGCCTGGCTTCCTGTACCGAAAGATTGGATTCATGTTCTTTGTTAGGATCTTGCCCACTCATGATGCTTGGATTCCAGTAAAAAGTGGAACAGATTGCCGTGATGGCTAACCCTAGGGCATGGACATGGCCAATTGACGGTACGGTACCCCGAACTTGGGCCTCCGGTTCCTCTTGGATACTCGTTACCCCAGGGTCGAGGTATTCGATCGCCGAGCACCGGCGTGATTCTCCTCGAACACCCGTTTGGAAGTCACAGCTGCAAATACCCAGTTTGACCAATGAAATCAGATTACTATACTTTGAAAGTAAGGTATGGCCTAGGCTATCTCAGGTAACTGTGCTAGATAACAATTTAACGCTTAGTTGCCAGGGAAAGTCCCGGCAAAACCCTGGAGGAGTGCAACCGATGATGACCGGTAGTGTGAAATGGTTCAATAATGCAAAAGGGTATGGATTCGTCAAGCCCGACGGACAAAACGAGGATGTCTTCGTCCACTTCTCGGCCATCGACATGGACGGTTACAAGACCCTCAAGGAAGGACAAAAGGTGGAGTTTGAGATCAGTCAGGGACCTAAGGGCTTACATGCGGTCCACGTAAACCGGCTGACCTGACCGTGCTTCTGCGATAAAAATCGGAACCGCAAAGTATCTTCCGCATCACACCAAGCCACAACGGGGCATAGGGATTGAGAGAAGAATGACAGTGTGTAGGATGCGGTGAGCGTGGGAGATTCTTCAGGGTAGCACTACCGGGTGACGCGAACCGCATCGATTGATCTTCTGCATCACACAAAGACACCAAGCCACAAAGGGATATAAGGATTGAGAGAAAAACGACAGAAATCGAGGAGAATTCTTCGGTCTTCGTGGCTTGGTGTGAGAAAGATGAAAACGGTGCAGCCCGTGTAGGGTGGGATGCGCTGCGCTTTCCCGCCCTATTTGAGTCGCACCCATTACGATACCTTCAGAGGGAGAGGGGCTTTTGCGACACCCGCCTGGGGCGGTTGGCAGGCGCTTACCGCATCCTACGAGCGGTGGCGCCGGTGCCGGCGTCTCAACGCAACACGACGCTCAAGCGGACATCTTGGTGATGACCGCATCCCCGAATCCGGATGAACTCACTTTGGTCGCCCCCGCCATGAGCCGTTCCAGGTCATAGGTTACCGTCTTGGCCATAATGGCCCCCTCAAGCCCCTCGATAATGAGATCCGCTGCCTCGGTCCATCCCAGATGGCGCAGCATCATCTCGGCGGACAAGATAATCGAGCTCGGATTTACTTGATCCTTGCCGGCGTACCTCGGTGCGGTTCCATGGGTAGCCTCGAACACGGCCACCGTATCGGACAGGTTGGCGCCCGGCGCTAAGCCGATTCCACCGACCTGAGCGGCTAGTGCGTCGGAGATGTAGTCACCGTTCAGATTCAGGGTAGCAATCACATCGTATTCTTTGGGGCGCAATAAAATCTGTTGCAGAAAGGCGTCGGCGATCACGTCCTTGACGATGATCTCGCCGCCGGTCTTGGGGTTGGTCAGACGGCACCAGGGACCGGCGCCGAACTCCGCGGCGCCGAACTCCGCTTTGGCCAGCTCGTAGCCCCAGGACTTGAAGGCCCCTTCCGTGAATTTCATGATATTGCCCTTGTGCACCAGGGTCACGGAGTTGCGGCCATTGTCGATCGCGTACTGGATCGCCTTGCGCACCAGTCGCGATGTCCCCTCCGAGGAGACGGGTTTGACACCGATACCTGAAGTTTCGGGAAAGCGAATCTTGGTTACGCTCATCTCGCGCTGTAGGAAATCGATGACCTTCCGCGCCGACTCGCTGCCAGCCTGCCACTCCACACCCGCATAGATGTCTTCGGAGTTCTCGCGGAAGATGACCATGTCCGTATGCTCCGGCTCCCGGAGCGGGCTGGGCGTACCCCGAAAATAGCGTACCGGGCGCAGGCAGACATAGAGATCCAGCTCCTGGCGCAAGGTGACGTTCAAGGAGCGGATACCGCTGCCTACCGGTGTCGTCAGCGGCCCCTTGATGGACACCACGAACTCTCGCACGGCACTCAGGGTATCTTCCGGCAGCCAGACATCCTCACCATAGATGCGCGTGGCCTTCTCACCGGCACAGATCTCCATCCACCGAATCCGCTTGCGGCCCCCATAAGCCCTCTCCACCGCAGCGTCTACGACTTTCTTCATGACCGGCGTAATGTCGATTCCGATACCGTCACCCTCAATGTACGGGATGATAGGGTTGTTTGGTACCTGCAGGGAATAGCCCGCGCCAACCGTAATCTTCTCACCTGTGGAGGGGACCTGTAATTTTTCGTATGCCATTTTGGATGCTTCGCTGTTGCCGGAAAGGCCATGAGTCTAACATCCTATCCCCGGCTTGCGTATGCCGGCGGCATTGGTATCCAGGGCGGGTGCATATAGACTCTCCCGGGAACATGATTTAGCAAGTAACATGCCAATTGAACCGCAGAGACGCCGAGGACGCAGAGCCGAACCATATCAAATCCTCTGCGTCCTCGGCGTCTCTGCGGTTGTTCCCCCGCGACAAAGCAGCTTATACGCGCCTGCCTGGCCCGGAATGCCGATCAATGCCGATTGCGTTCCAAATCGTCGTCACCTCTAGGCGACGGGTATAATTTTTCCTTTTTTGTCGGAGCGGAACATTGGCCTCCCTCGTCGAATCCATCGCCAAGGTCGGCAGTAATACCTTTTTATCCCGCATTATGGGTTTCGTTCGTGACCTGGTGGTGGCCCGAGTGTTTGGTGCCGACGCCGGAACCGACGCCTTCTTCGTCGCTTTCAAGATCCCCAACTTCATGCGCCGGCTGTTCGCCGAAGGGGCCTTCTCCATGGCCTTCGTACCCGTACTCAACGCGTACAAGGCTAAGCACGGTACCTCGGAACTCAAAGGTTTCGTTGACGATGTGGCCGGCAGCTTCGGGGCGGTACTCTTGGGTGTGACCCTCCTGGGCGTGCTCGGGGCCCCCGTGCTGATCCTAATTTTTGCTCCCGGTTTCTCGGGCGAGATCAGCAAACAAACGATGGCCACGGAGATGTTGCGCTTGACCTTTCCCTATTTGATGTTCATTTCCCTGACGGCGTTCGTTGGCGGTATTCTCAACACTTACGAGCGGTTCGGGGTGCCTGCTTTCACGCCGGTTCTGCTCAATCTTGTCCTGATCCTGTGCGCTCTCTTGCTGGCCCCGGAAATGGAGCGGCCCATCTTTGCGCTGGCCTGGGGGGTCTTTATCGCGGGCGTGGCACAGCTTGCCTTCCAGCTTCCGTTTTTGTGGCGGATCGGGATGCTGCCGCGACCCCGGGTCGATTTCCGGGATGCCGGGGTTCGGCGTGTCATCAGGCTCATGGTCCCGGCCCTGTTCGGGGTTTCGGTGACTCAGATCGGTCTGCTGTTGAACACCCTCTTGGCCTCCTTCCTGGTTACCGGGAGTATCACCTGGCTCTACTACGGTGATCGACTCATGGAATTCCCCTTAGGGATTCTGGGTGTGGCCTTGGGGACTGTCATCCTACCTAAGCTGTCCCAGAAACACGCCGAGCAGTCTCCCGAGGCCTTCTCCCGTACCCTGGACTGGGCCCTGCGCTGGGTGCTGCTGCTGGGGGTGCCTGCTGCGGTGGGACTGCTAATGTTGGCCGGTCCCATGATGGCGGCCTTGTTTCACTCCGGCGAGTTCACCGGCGAGGATGTGAACATGGCCGCGCGGGCGCTCATGGCCTATGCGTTGGGATTGGTCGCTTTTATGGGCATCAAGGTCCTGGCGCCGGGATTTTATGCCCGCCAGGACATGAAGACCCCGGTCAGGATCGCCGTGATCGCGATGGTCGTCAACGTGGCCTTCAGTTTGCTGTTGATGTTCCCCCTGGGACATACGGGCCTGGCGTTTGCCACCACGATCTCCGCTGTTGCCAATGCCGGTCTCCTGTTACGGGGTCTGCTGCGCGAAGGCGTTTATCGGCCCGGAGACGGCTGGCGAGCACTCCTGGCGCGTGGGCTGGGTGCCAGCATGGTCATGGGTTTCCTGGTCTGGTGGGGTAGCGGGGAAACGAGCCTGTGGTTAGCAATGGGCACTTGGGAGGGGGTCCTGAAACTCCTTGGTTGGATCCTGGCGGGCGGCGCGGTCTATGCTGGGTCCTTGCTGGCCTTCGGCGTCCGAATCAGACATTTTTCAGCGCGTTAGGGCGAGTCGGTATTTAGTGAACAGCATCAACTAGGTAAGTTGGGAAGCGCCATATCCGCAATCAGGATCGGGATTGCGACCCCGGTTTCGATCCAGCCAGGTAGATACTCTGTTCCTATGCAAGTCCAAATGATCATCACTATCGTGATGTTCATGCCGAGCTGCGTTCGAGGAGTTGGCCGCACTGCTTGCACCGATAGCTTTGTCCGGATCTGATTCGGTTGTGCCTGATGCTGGTCAGCTGGTGGGTGCGGCAGGCGCAGCGGTAGTCATACCGGCGCAGGCGCCGGACCTGTAAGCCGTCTACGCGATAGTTGTGGCAGCGCTCGGGCGCTGAGCCGAAGAGCGCCATGATCGCGCGCCATTTGCGCCCGTGGGGGGGAACCCGAGGTCCGAACAGGCCGAAGACCACCAGGTGTGCCGTTTCGTGAGGAACCGTTCGGGACAGGAACGCCCGCGGGTGGCGCTCCAGTAGACGTGCATTGTAGCGGACCAGGCAGTCACCTCCGTCCGTGACGCGCACCTGTCCGGCGCTCGTGCCGCGCAAATCGAAGCGAACGCTGGGCGTTGTAAGCGCGGCGTCGAAATGTCGCGCCGCCAAACCGAGAAACTTATTGGTTAGCTGCTCAGCCTGGTGCTGCAGGTGGTTGCTGTGTGAGAATTCTAGTTTAGGCCACATGGGTTATCCGCCGTTTATCTCGAGAATGATTGGTTGCGCCAAGGTTCCCACCTGCGCGATGGCGTTGGAGGCTGACGCTATCGAATTCACCCCGGGGTGCTCTCTGTGTCCTCTGGAGCGCCAGGCAAAGCCTGATCAGGCTAGCCACACTGAAAGATTGCCATGAAAGTTGCTGATTAAACAGGGAGCGGCGGCCGATCATGTGGAGTTAACGAAGCGTGGGGAGCGGGGCCAGTTCAGGCGAGTAGCGGTTGAGGGAAGCACCTGAGCGAAGAGTCGGAAGGCGTGGACAGGGAAGCGGCGATGCTTAAGTCGTCACCGGTCGAACCGAGAACGGCCTCGAAACACAAAACGCAAGTGGCCGAGCTGCCGGAGAAACCGAAGCTAGTACGCGGCGGGAAGAAATTTGAAATCAAAGATGCGGGCTTGCCGGGGAATCCGAACTCCTAAGGTGTTGGGTCGTAGCCTCCTACGGAGGATTTGAAAGATTTCCTCCTTGGGGTTACAGTTCCCGCGCCCGCTCGGTGCGCTCGAACACCTCGATCTGATCGCCGACCTGGACATCGTTGTAATTCTTCACACCGACACCACACTCGGTACCGGCCTTGCCCTCGGGTACATCCTCCTTGAAGCGGCGCAGCGATTCCAGTGTGCCCTCGTAAACGACCACGTTGTCCCGCAACACGCGGATGGGATTGTTGCGTTTGATCAGGCCCTCGACGACCATACAGCCGGCAATGGCACCTAACTTGGAGGAGCGGAAGACATTCCGCACCTCGGCCAGACCAATGATCTCCTCCATTACCTCGGGGCTCAAGAGCCCTGACAGGGCCTTCTTCACATCATCGATCAGCTCGTAGATGACGCTGTAATAACGCAAGTCCAGGCCCTTTTCTTCCACGATCCGACGGGTAGCGGCATCGGCCCGGACATTGAATCCGAGCAGGATGGCATTGGAGGTCACGGCCAGATTGGCGTCGGACTCGGTCAGTCCCCCTACCCCCGAGGCCACGATGGCGACTTTGACTTCGTCGGTCGAGAGCTTCAGAAGGCTGTCCCACAACGCCTCCACGCTGCCCTGCATGTCCGCCTTGACGACGATGTTGACCGTCCGGACCTCTCCCTCCTTGAATTGAGAGAAAAGCTGATCCAGGCGCGCGCCGCGCTGTTCTTCGAGCTTCGACTGGCGTCCCCGCTCCTGCCGCAGCTCCGCTACCTCCCGGGCCCGTTTCTCGTCGCTGACTGCCACTAGATCATCGCCGGCGTTAGGCGTACCGGAGAGACCCAGCACTTGCACCGGGATCGAAGGACCGGCGGACTCCACTCCCTGCCCCTGCTCGTCGAACATGGCCCGCACGCGGCCGAACTCGGTGCCGCTGACGACCAGATCGCCTTGGTGCAGGGTGCCGGCCTGGACTAGGACCGTGGCTACTGGTCCTCGCCCCCGGTCGAGCCGGGACTCGACGATTATACCCCGGGCGGGTCCTGCTGCCGGTGCCGTCAGCTCCAGCACTTCCGCCTGTAGCAACAAGGCCTCGAGCAGCTCGTTGATGCCCTCACCGCTCTTGGCGGAGACCTTTACCACAATAGTCTCCCCTCCCCACTCTTCGGGCACGACTTCCTGTTGGGCGAGCCCCTGCATCACCCGCTCCGGATTCGCTTCCGGCTTGTCGATCTTGTTGACCGCAACTACCAGGGGAACGCCGGCCGCACGCGCGTGTTGGATGGACTCGATCGTCTGGGGCATAACGCCGTCGTCTGCCGCTACCACCAGGACGATGATATCTGTGACCTGGGCTCCTCGGGCACGCATCGCTGAGAAGGCGGCATGGCCGGGGGTGTCCAGGAAGGAGAGCAAGCCATGGCCGGTCTCGACATGATAAGCGCCGATGTGTTGGGTAATGCCGCCGGCCTCGCCGGCAGCGATGCGCGTCCGGCGAATATGGTCGAGCAGCGAGGTTTTGCCGTGATCGACGTGCCCCATGATGGTGACCACCGGCGGTCGCACCGTACGCTCCAGCTGTGCGGCCTGTTCCTCCACCTCTCGCATCATCGTGTCTTCGACATCCCTGACCTCGGCCCTGACCGCCTTGTGGCCCATTTCCTCGACGACGATCATGGCGGTATCGCTGTCCAGCGCTTGGTTGATCGTGACTGGCATGCCTTGCTTGAATAGGATCTTGATCACATCGCCGGACTTTACCGACATCCGGCCCGCAAGGTTGGCCACGGAGATCGTCTCGGGGATCTCTACCTCGCGTATCACGGGGGCGGTCGGCCGCTGGAAACCATGCTTGTCCTGAAGTTGGGGCTTGACGACCTTTTTCCTGCGGCGCGGACGGTGCTCCGGCGCCACGGATACCTTCCCTTCGCTGTTGGCCTCTTCGTACTCGACCTCCGGCAGCAGCTCGCGGGACCGTAGCGAATCTTTGCGCCCGGCCCTCTTGAGCGACTTTTCCTTTTCGGAAGGTTCGTTGCCACGTTTCCCAGGCTTGCGCACTTTGCTCTTCGGTTGCTTGGCTTCGGCGTCCTTGCCGGTAGGTCTTTCCGGCGACGCGGGGGATGCGGCCCCAAGCTCGGCCTCATGCTCTTCCACTAGCTCGTGACGCGCTTCATCGTTGGCCTTACGGCGAGCCTCCTTTTCCGTCCGGCGGCGGGCTGCCTCTTCCTTGGCTTTACGTCCGAGCTCCTCTTGTTCCGCCAGGCGCTTTGCGTCCCCTTCCGCCCGGCGCGCCTGCAGCTCGGAGCGCCGATCCGTCGGGGCACGTGCAGGTTCCATCTCTTCGACCGAAGAGAATCGAGGTGCCTGCTCGACGGCAACCCGATCATGTGCCTCCGACTCCGCCGCCGGCACATCACGCTTGACGTAGGTACGCTTACGCCGCACCTCAACGCTGACTGTTTTGGCCCGGGGGGCGGTAGCGGCCCGAATACTACCACCGGCGCGGCCGCTGACTGTCGGCTGCCGCAACTCACTGACCGATTTGCGCTTGAGGGTAACCCGGCTGGGTGCCGTTCCGGCGTCGCCCTCGGTCCTGCCGTGACTACGGCGGAGATAGCCCAGCAGCTGGACCTTTTCCTGCTCGGTCAGTCTGGCCTCGCCGCCGGTGGCCGAGATACCCGCTTCATGCAGTTGGGCCAGGAGGCGCTCCACCGGGATTCCTACCGTGCCGGCCAGCTGGTTGACAGTTACTTCGCTCATCCGCATACCCTCCGGCCCTATTCGTTTTCTGCCTCGGCAAACCAGGGTTCGCGCGCCTTCATGATCAAGGTAGCTGCCTGCTCCGCGTCGATACCCACCAGCTCCATGAGCTCGTCCAGTGACTGTTCGGCTAAGTCTTCCATGGTAACCACTCCGTTCCGGGCCAGATCGAGGGCCAGCGTCTTATCCATTCCATCCATCCGCAACAGATCCGGCGCCGGCTCCCGGGCCAGGCTCTCCTCACTGGCAATGGCACGGGTCAGCAGTACATCCTTGGCCCGATCCCGCAGCAAGGTAACGATTTCCGCGTCGAATTTCCGGATAGCTATCAGTTCCGACATGGGCACGTAGGCAACCTCGTCGATGGTTGAGAAACCTTCCTCTACCAGCACGGTCGCCACGTCTTCGTCCACTTGGAGCTGCGCCATGAAGTCCTCCACTAGACGTCCGGCTTCCTGCTCGCTCTTGACGGCCGCAGCCTCCTCATTCATCACGTCGAGCTCCCAACCGGTCAACTCGCTGGCAAGGCGCACGTTTTGACCACCGCGGCCGATGGCCTGGGAGAGATTTTCTTCCTTTACCGCCACATCCATGCTGCGCGCTTCCTCGTCGACGACGATCGAAACCACGTCCGCCGGAGACATGGCATTGATGATGAACTGCGCCGGATTATCGTTCCAGGGGATAATGTCTACCCGCTCCCCATTGAGTTCGTTGGATACCGCCTGTACCCGTGAACCGCGCATGCCGACGCAGGTCCCTACCGGATCGATACGCGAATCCAATGCACGTACCGCGATCTTGGCCCGGGAGCCCGGGTCCCGAGCTGCGGCCAGAATCTCGATCAGACCTTCGCCGACCTCCGGGACCTCTAGTTTGAACAGCTCGATCATCAGCTCCGGGGCTGTGCGACTCGCGAAGAGCTGCGGTCCCTTGGCTTCGGAGAAGACCTCGAAGAGATAGGCGCGGAGCCGGTCGCCGGGACGCACCGACTCGCGGGGAATGACATGCTCCCGTGATACCAGGGCCTCTGCGTTGCCGCCCAAATCAAGCAGGATGGTGCCGCGGTCGGCCTTCTTGACGACTCCCGTAATCAGCTGTCCCTTGCGGTCCCGATAGGCCTCGACCACCTTGGCACGCTCGGCCTCCCGGACTTTCTGCACGATCACCTGCTTCGCCGTCTGCGCTGCGATGCGCCCAAAGAGCACCGACTCCATAGGCTCCTCGATAAAGCCACCGACTTCGATGGACAGATCCCGCTCCTGAGCCGCCATCAGCGCAAGCTGGCGATCGGGCGCCTCCAGACCTTCCTCTCCCGGATCCTCCACCACCTCCCAGCGGCGGAAAGTGGCGTAGTCCCCACTTTCACGATCGATAGCGACCCGGGCGTCAATGTCGCCGCCGGCCTTTCTGCGGGTAGCGGAGGCCAACGCCGCTTCCATAGCCTCGAAAATGACCTCTTTGGGCACGTCCTTCTCGTTCGAAACGGCCTCGATCACCAACAGAATTTCTTTGCTCATTCCACATTCCCGAATCAGAATTCAGGCACCAAACGCGCGGATTCGATCATTGCCAGGGGAATCTCCCGCAGCTCGTCGTCTACCTTGAGCGACACCAGTTCTCGCTCCAGACCGGCGATTCGCCCCTCGAAGTTGCGCTGACCCGCGAGCGCGCCCACCGCCTTGATGCGTACCTTCCGGCCTCGAAAGCGTTCAAAATGTTCGGCCGTGAACAGTGGCCGGTCCAGCCCTGGGGAAGAGACCTCCAAGTCGTAGTGCCCGACAATCGGGTCCTCGACGTCGAGCACACCACTCAGCTGATGGCTAACCCTGCCGCAGTCGTCCAACGTGATGCCCTGGGTCCGAATATCGCCGAGGTGGTCGATGTAAACGCGCAGCACCGCACCCCGTTTGCCACGTTGGAAATACTCGACCCCCACGAGCTCATAGCCCATCGGCTCCACCACCGATCTCACCAGACCCGTCAACTCGTTTTCCAAGTGCCGCATCCGCTCTCGCCACAAACAAAAAATGGGCCCAAGGCCCACTTTAGCTAAAGAATTCCAACCGCGCGGATCAGGTGCCCGCCCTGCCTCGGCTGGAAGCCGAAAAACCCCGCTCACGGGGCCATTAGTGGCGTTCAGGTTCCATGCTTCAAACTTCTAAATCCGCTGTTTCCTTATGCGGATAAGTTTACTCGTTCGGTCGATCATGAGCAAGGCCGAGCATCAAGGCAAACCTACACGACTTTCTTTGGACGGTGGGCGTACTCAACCGGTTGGACATTGGGGATGCTTAGGGCCTGTTGACATTTAACGAACCGTATCAACCAGGTAGATTCAGGATGTGTCATACTTAAAATTGGGGTTTCGACCTCTGACGCCATCGAGCGGGTGGGGACCTTGGCGCAACCAATCATTTTCCTGTCAATGGATCGCTTTCCATTCTCTGCGCTCGCTGTGTCCTCTGTGGTTTAAATTCATAGACTGGCAGCTGATGCCACCGCTTTTGCGACACCCTTGCCGGGAGCGGGGTTGAGGAGAGGGGGTCAAAGGGCAAAGATCAATGCCTTTTGCGATACCCTCCAAGGGGGGGAGGAGCTTTTGGTGTATGGCATAAACTTGACGCATTTGCAAAGATGCAGGTCCGTCGAGGAATCCTAGTCCCTGGTTATCTGCGCTGAGCCGTTTCTAAGCAGCCGAGCCGATCACGCAGGTCGCGGAAGGAAAAACCGATCCAGTCCATCGTCAATCCCTGGTCCAGTCCGATTACCTGGAAGCGTTCACCCATGGCCGAGGGCAGGACCAGTTGTTTGGCGCCGAGCATCGCATCCATGGCGTCCGGGCCGGTGGCTACCTGAGCCAGCAAGCGATCGAGACCACAGCCGATGAGGAAATGGGCCTGGGTGGTGAAACCTGCGATGCGCAGCCCAGCCTGGGTTCCTACCTCGGCAACGGTGGTGAAGTCCACATGGGCCGTGATGTCCTGGAGGCCGGGATACAGATAAGGATCTGGGTGGGCGCGATGGTGATAGTGACACAGCAGGGTGCCGCGGCGACGGTCGCTGTGATAATACTCGGCCCGCGGATAGCCGTAGTCGATGAGTAGGATCAGTCCTTGTTCCAATATCTCCGCCAGGGCCCGGATCCAGGGGGCGAGGCGCAGATTGAGCTCGGATTCATAACCGGGATCGACCGCTAGCCCCTGGTCCTGAAGCATACCCAGGGCCATCGCGAGCTCGGGACGGACAGGTTCCACAGCGACCCCCTCCAGGCCGTTCGGTGAGGACTTTACGTATAGCTCCCGGGGCTTGCCGTCCGCGCCGATGCGGAAACGGTGCACGGGCATGGCGTCGAGTACCTCGTTGGCCAGGATGCAGCCCTGCAGCTGTGTCGGCAAGCGATCGAGCCAGCGCACGCGCGCCAGCAGCTCCGGTACCTGCTCTGCAAGCAGGTGCCGCTGGCCTGCCTGCAGCTCGGGGCTGAGTTCCAGGATGAGGTAATGGCGGGGCAAGGCCGCGTCATCCGCGAGGGAGGACAATATCTGCGCGGCCAGGGCCCCTGAGCCGGCACCGAATTCCAGAATGTTTCCGTCTACCCCCCTTTCCCCCAGGGCCTCCAGTACCTCCCGGCACTGTGCGGCGATACAGGCCCCGAACAGAGGTGAGCGTTCGGGGGCGGTGGTGAAATCCCCGTGGAGTCCGAGCTTGGAGGTGCCGGCGACATAATAGCCGAGACCGGGGGCATAAAGGGCCAACTCCATGTAGCGATCGAAGGGCAGGAACCCGCCACAAGCCGCCGCCTCGTACCGGATTAAATCTAAGAGCCGCCGGCTGTGCTCGGCCGCGGCAGCGTCCGGCATACGGGTTTGATCGGGTGGATCTTTCATTTCAGCATCATCGAAATTGGGATCGTAATCGAATCCCGATTCCGATTTCGGGCATGGCGCATCCTAATCGACCCGGCTGGTGTGGTTTGCTATATGTCAACATGCCCTGGAATTAGACATGGAGATAGCAGATGGCGCAAAACACAGAAATATTCTCGGGAAAGGTTGCACTGGTCACCGGTGCCGCCCACCGCATCGGAGCTCGGATCGCCCGCAGCCTGCATGCACAGGGCATGGATATGGTCCTCCACTACCGGGACTCGGAGGTTGCCACCCGGGTTCTCGCGGCCGAGCTGGTGCTGTCTCGACCTGATTCCGTGCTACTGCACCGGGCCGATTTCAATCGCTGTCATGAATTTCCTGGCCTGATCGAGCGGGTCCGCGCCTTCCGAGGCAGATTGGACGTGCTGGTCAACAATGCATCCGGCTTCTACCCGACGCCCTTCGACGATGCCGGCGAAGAACAGTGGGAAGACCTCATGGGCTCCAATCTCAAGGGACCCTTCTTCCTGACCAAGGCAGCCGCACCCTTGCTGCGCGCTGCGTCCGGTTGTGTGGTCAATCTGGTGGATATCCACGCCGAGCGGCCCCGGAAAGGCTATCCCATCTACTCCATTGCTAAGGCGGGTAATGCTATGATGGTAAAGGCCCTGGCGCGGGAGCTAGGGCCACAAGTACGGGTTAATGGCATTGCTCCGGGGGTTATCCTATGGCCCGAACAGGAGCCGGACGAGGGCGTCAAAGAGGAGATACTCGCCCGCACGGCGCTCGAGCGTGCCGGTGCGCCCATGGATATCGCCCGCGCCCTGATATTTTTGGTACGCGACGCCGATTACATAACCGGCCAGATTATCACGGTCGACGGCGGTAGAACGCTCCAGCAATAAATCAGAACGCGAGGGCAACTAGCCACAAGGGTGGCGCGGATTTCTCAAAGTCTGTAGGGTGGGTAGGGATGGCCGCCACCCGCCGGTTTGGCTCCAGTACAACGCCACATCATTCAGGATTGCTTTTAACCAGACAACTAAGATCAGAATTCGAAGGCAACTGTTCGCAAGGGAGGCGCGGATTTCTCAAAGGCCCGCCAGAGTTCCCCATAGCAACGACCACTGGCCGGATGGTGCTCCCGAGCGGCTACTTCCGCCAGGGGGCCCAGTACGAAGGCGTGGTACAGGATTTCATCTCGGGGCAGGGTACAGCAGCTGTTGATGGTTCCGATGAGGTCCCCGTAGGTCAGCAGATCTAGGTCCAGGGTCCGGGGCGCGAACTTGTTCGGACCGCGGACGCGCCCAAAGCTATCTTCGATGGATTGCAGGGTGGTAAGGAGCATACCCACCGGCTCGCCGGAATCAAATCCGGCGACCAGATTGAGGAAGGGTTGGCCATCGAAGCCGACCGCTTCGCTCTCGTATACGGAAGACAGAATCAACCCCCCGAAGTGTTCACGCAGGGCATACACAGCACCCCGGATGCAGCGTTCCCGATCCTGATTACTGCCGATACTGATCCAGCAACGTATCATTTAACCATACAGCAATAATCGGATGCCGACTAGGACGGAGTCATTTAAATCAGCGCCCGACAACCGAGACGTAAGAAGAAACTACGAATCACGCGAATCAATCCGCGAAGGTTCGCGTGATTCGTAGTTTTTCCTCCTTTTTTGCTGTCTGGTAACGCTTAACTTAATGGTGGAAAGAACATTGCGCTTTACCGGCCCAATAAAGTAGAGCGTGAAATGAGCAGCATTTTATTGGATCGAGTTTTCGCGGTAATTGCTTTCTCGTGTCGAATCAGGGAAACAAGAAAGGCGCTTTCCGGGCGCCTTTCTTGTTTTCAGTGGAGTTGGCCTTAATTGGAGATTTCGATCTGGAATTTGACCGGTCCGCGGTATTTCTTACCGTCCTTTGTCTTGAAGTAATCGTTTACCGGAGACCGCTTATTGTACGGGCTGGTAAGGATCGCCACGTGACCGCCCGGAAAGGGTACGGATTCGATGACGTCGGTTCCTTCCAGGAACCGATTGGCCGCCACCGCGCACTTGGGTGTCACCAAGTCGTCTTTCATGGCGTAGTTCTGATACCACTTGATGCCTAGGTCCTTCAGATCACTCACCTTCAGGGGCTTGTCGTACAGCTTAACTGGCAGCACGCCGTCCTCGGAGATGGGTTGGTGGAAGGTACAGGTGCTCATTTTGGCGATTTCAAGCGGCAGGTGCACGCGCTCCTTGAGCAGCCACCGGAACAGGGCCGCTGCGGTCTTGCCGGGATTGAGGTCGGTCGCCTTATGCAGGGAGGCCTGGTCCAGCACCTTGATCAGGGGTGTCTCACGGTCGATGGCGACAAATCGCATACCTAAGCTCAGCATGTACCCGTTAGCAACCTTATGGCCATTGGGCAGGGTGGTGGTGATGAAATCGTGGGGCATGTTGGGCATGCCGCTGATGGCGTTGCTGTAGGTGCCATCGATGGGAGCCACATTGGTGATGAGCGTATCGCTGACGTCCGTGAGGGTACCCGAAAGGGTATTCATGAGGACGATGTAGCCCCCTTGGCAGGTGCCGTTCAGGGTGACCTTTTTCCCGTGTTTTTCCTTGAGCACGGCGCAGAATTCGCGGGTCTGGGTACAATCGTCGTTCGGCGTCATGTTCTGCACGATATCGTTCTGATCGATATCCTTGGTCACGCGCACGTAGGTGGGGATGCCTTCGTTGGCGAAGCTGTGGGCATAGCTCTTGTTTTCGTAAGGAAGGAACGAGAGGATGTGCTCACCAAGCATATAGGGCGGTATCAAGAGCACCGGTTTCAGATCGTCCCGGACTTCCACGCCTTCCTTGATCGGCAGTACCTGATACATGAGGAAGGAGCCAGTGTCATGGATCAAGCGGTACGCCGAGGTGTTGAAGTGGAATCCGAAGTCGTCTTTGACCTTTTCGATCTGCTCCGGGAAATTGGCGACCGCTTCCATGACCTCCGCTTCGCGCTTCAGATAGCCCGCCAGATTCTCTCCCTCGTTATTGAGGATGGTATTGAAGAAGGCCTCGTTGACTTCCTTCAACTGGTCGAACGTGAAATCCATCATTTTCTCATGCGTAGCCATCATCCCTTTCCCCACCAGGGTCGACTTGTGCTGCATGATCTCCAAGGTATCACGCAAGGTCATGGGGTTGTCTTTGGCCGCCTGCAGCGCGATCTGGGCCGCGATCAGATAGCTGTCGAGAAACTCGGTCTGCTCGCGGCTGAAGGAACGAGTCAGCGCCGTCATGTAACGCATCCAACTGGTGCCGACGTCGGGTAGATCTTTTAAGGCATCTCGTATTGATCCGTACATGGTCATTCACCGTGAAGGTTGAAGCGATTGGCGGGTCGGAAACCACCTTTTGCAAGGACCGTCCCCAAATATCTCGTGGTGGGGATTTTTTTGGTCATCTCGACGTAAACGGCGTATCAAGTCCCTGCCGGCGGATGCCATCCGGCGTCGGCCCAGAGTTCGCCGCTGACCGCGGAGTTGGAGACGAGGAAGCAGATGGCGTCGGCAATCTCTTCCGGCCGAATCAAACGGCCCAGTTGGACATCGGGCAGGATGTATTTATCCAGATAACCTTCGGGCATGCCTTGCAGAATCGGGGTATCGACAAAGCCCGGATGGATCACGGCGGTGCGGACGCCGTGAAACATGGATTCTTTCATCAAGGTTTGGGCGGCGCCCTCCAGACCGGCCTTGGTCGACGAGTAGGAGATCTGCCCCTTGTTACCCTGGGAGGCGACGGACCCGATGAAGACGATAGTACCCTGGACGGTTTCGTCCGGGTGCCACTTTTTCTTACCTTCCTGCTTCCGGTGCTCGGCCATGCGGGCGACCAGCTCCAGTGCCCAATACACGGGGTGTACCAGATTGACTTCCAGCACCTTATGGAACAACTCGGTGGGATAGATGTCGGCCTTGCCGGTCTCTTTGTCGATGGTGACCGACAGACGGTCGCGGAAGATGCCGGCCGAGGGTACGCAGATGTTTACGACCTCGTACTCAGTGCACATGTCGTCGTATACTTTCTTGCGGAAGGTCTCGTCCGTAACATCTCCATGAAAGGCCTTTCCCACCTCTCCCACCTCCTTGCCTAGCTGCTTGTTCATCTTCGCCGTGACGTCTACCACCTTGTCACTCATATCGACCATCGCAACCGCTTTGGCTCCCCGCTTGGCCAGCTCCTCCGCGGTGGCCAGGCCGATACCGCTGGCGGCACCCGTGATAACTGCTGTTTTACCTTCAATAATCATCGTTCGTTCTCTCCAGTTTCTGGTGCCGCCTACCCGACCTTATCGTCTGGCGAGCCACTGAGGCCCTGACGGCGATATCCGGACTATTATTATCTTACTGCAATATTTGTGCGTCGCAACAACAGTATGTTCGATGCGAGAATTAACTGGACTAATAAAGGAACTTGGATCACGTGGTGGCGGTGAGCGCTGGCCCCGTGCCTGCGCTTGCAGGGGCGACGCCGAGTCGGTAGCGTTCCTGAAAAATCAGCCGTTGATGGAAAGCCGTTGGTGAAAGACATCGTATCTACGGGAGGATTTATGAAAACCTTCAACACCGCAGGTCTTACAAGACCGGACGAACATTACACGGTCTCCCCATTATCGCGTTGGGATATGGAAGGAATCCGGCGTTTGATCGGGGAGAAACGCTATTTCGTCCTCCACGCTCCGCGCCAGACCGGCAAGACTAGCTGCCTGTTGGCCTTGATGGAGCAGCTCAACGCGGAGGAGGAATGCACGGCCCTCTATGTAAACTTGGACAGCCCGGGCCGCGCGTGGGAACGTGGAAGCGGGGATGTGCACGATTGTCAGTGGTATCGCCAGGAACGCCCATCATTACCTGGATGATCGGCGTCTGGAGGATTGGGTCGAGAAGGAATTTCGCGCCGCCGGTGCCCACGGTGCCCTGCAGGGGCTGCTCGCTCGCTGGTCGGAGGAGAACGACCGACCGCTGGTCTTGCTCCTGGACGAGGTGGATAGCCTGGTAGGGGATGCCCTGATCTCCCTGCTACGCCAGATCCGGGCCGGTTACCCGGATCGCCCTGATGCTTTCCCCCAAACTTTCCTGTTATGCGGTGTGCGGGATGTCCGGGATTACCGCATCCATGACGGCGACCACCAGATCATCGCCGGCGGCCGCGCCTTCAATATCAAATCCGAATCGCTGCGATTGGGGAACTTCAACCAGGAGGAGGTTGCTCTCCTCTACGCCTAACACACCGAAACGACCGGACAGACGTTCGAGGATAGGGTGATCGATTACGTCTTCGAGCAGACCGGTGGTCAGCCCTGGCTGGTCAATGCCCTTGGCTACCAGGTCTGCTTCCGGGCCAAGGAGAACCGCGACCGTACCCAGCCGATTCAAGGAAGCGCGGGTCTGGCGGGTCACCGGCAAGATACTGGCCGACACGGTGGAAGAAGACACCACGATTCCGGAGGACGACCTGCGATATGTGGAGGACCTCGGCCTTATCCGCACCCGCCCGCAGCTCGCTGTTGCCAACCCTATCTACCGGGAAATGATCCCGCGTACCCTCACCTGGACCACCCAGGTCCTGATCTCTCATGAGACCGCTTATTATATCAAGGAAAACAGGCGGCTCGATTTCCCCAGGTTGCTCAATGCCTTCCAGCAGTTCTTCCGGGAGAACGGCGAGAGCTGGGCGACTCGTTTCGACTACAAAGAGGCCGGACCTCGGTTGTTGATGCAAATATTCCTGCAGCGCATCGCCAACAGCGGTGGGCGCATCGACTGGGAATATGGGTTAGGGTGGCGTCGTACCGATCTGTTGGTACAGTGGCCCCTAGACGAGCGTCAGGGCTTTCATGGCCCGGTACAACGGGTGGCCATTGAGATCAAGCTCCTACAAAATCCCTGGCGGCAACGATCGTGGAGGACCTAGCGCAGACCGCCGATTATATGGACCGGGTCGGTACCGGCAAGGGCTATCTGATCGTCTTCGATCGCACCCCGTATAGGCCGTGGGAAGAAAAGATCTTGGTCAGACATAGACAAGAGCAGCATGGGAAGCACCGGATCGGGATATGGGGGATGTAAGGAGGAAACCCTGACCTCCGAGCTTGTCTCCTAATAGTACAGGATTAACAGAATATTATAATCGTTATTTAAGAAAATAATCCTGTTAATCCTGTACTATTAGCGGTTGGCACTACGATTATGTCAATAGCCCCTAACCTGGAACGGGGATCGATGCGCGGTCGCCGCAGACTGAAAAGAAAGCGGGCCGGCGGATGCCGGCCCGTAGAAGTGATGGTGGGTCAGATCTAAGGGTCAAGCGGCCTTGAATCCGATGTAGGTGTTCTTTTTGTCTTCCTCCGTCCGGTCGATGAAAGTCAGCCCCACGGGGGTGCCGATCTTGATCGCTTCGGGCTTGGTGAGGTCCAACCCTAAGATCTGGGCGCTGATTGCCGGGCCCTCGTCTAAGCGCACGACTCCGACGCAATAGGGGTTCTTTGCATCGTAGCCCGCTTCCACCATCCGCGTCGGCCCATAGAGGGTTACGGTAAAGGCCTCTAGCTTGCCTTTTCCACTCATCTCCGTCCACTCCATCTCCTCGCCGTGACACTCGGAACATACGGGACGCGGCGGTAGGAAGAGCGCGCCACAGGATTTGCACTTGGTGCCCATGAGCTTCTTCTCATCGACGAATTCGTAGAAACCGGCCGCATTGTAGAAATCTTTGCTCATGGTCTTATCTCCGCTCGAAAATGTTGACGACACACACCTGACCGCTGCCCCCCAGGTTGTGGGTCAGGCCGAGGGTCGGTTCTCCTGGTAGCTGGCGCTCGTCGGCCTCGCCGCGCAGTTGCTTCCAAATCTCGATGACTTGTCCGACCCCCGATGCACCCACCGGATGGCCTTTGGATTTGAGCCCACCGGAGGTATTGATGGGGCGGTCACCGTCACGGGCGGTGCGACCTTCTTCCAGGGCCTTCCAACCCTCACCCGGCTTGAAGAAACCCAGATCTTCGGTGGCGATCACCTGGGTCATGGTGAAGCAGTCATGGACCTCGCAGGCCCGAATGTCTTTGGCTGACACCCCCGCCATCTCGTAGGCAGTTTTACCGGCCAGGACCGCCGGCTCGATGGTGGTCAAATCGGTGCGGTCGTGCATGGGCACACCGGAAGCGGCACCATTGCCAATGAGATGGACGGGCTTGTCGGTGAAGTTGTGGGCCATATCTTCCGCCACCAGCAGGAGCGTCGCCGCACCATCGGAGACCGGGGAGCAGTCGAACAGGCGCATGGGCCAGGAGATGACCGGATTAGCGCGTGGGTCGTGCAGGAAGGCCATCTCATCGTCCCACTGGGGAATCGGCTTGCCCTTCTTTTCCGCACTCTTCTGTTTCATCTTGATGAAATCGCCGATCCGCTTACCGAACTGGGCCTTGGGGTTGAGGGCGCCGTTCTCGTGGTTTTGGAACGCAACCTTCATCATGGTCTCGCCAGTGGCACCGTAGCGGTCCATGTAGGCGGTCGCCAGGGCGGCGTACAGGCCAGGAAAGGTAAAACCCGCCACGTTCTCATACAGGTTGTCGCTGGCCGTGGCCAGGATCTCGGTGACCTTCTCGGTGGGCTGATCGGTCTCCTTCTCGTAGCCGCCTACTAGCACCATGTCGGCGATCCCGGAGGCGATTGCCATCCACCCCAGACGGATGGCGCTACCGCCGCTGGCACAGGCGTTCTCGGTGCGGATCGCGGGTTTCGGATTCATCCCCACCGCGTTGGCGATGAAGGGGGCGGTGAAACCTTGCCCTTCGAATTGGCTGCTGCTGTAGTTACCGAAATAACACTCGTCGATGTCCTTCGGGTCGAAGCCTTTGTCCACCGATGCATGCATGTCTTTGAAGGCCTCGACGAACAGGTCGCGGGTGGTTTTTCCAGGAAAGGCCCCGAAACTACTCATGCCCGCCCCGACTAGTGCGACACCACGATTGAACCGTTTGGTTGCCATCTTGAATCTCCAGGGTGGTTGACAGACTCGGCTAATACCGAGCTTTTCGGTTTTCGTCGGACTGTTATTTTCGAAATTCTCCGTCAGTCGATGTCGGTTGGGGTGACGGAGGAACCCCAATATCCGCCGTTTGATGAGGTTGAAATGGGCATAACCCAACTCTCGGGAAGCCCGAAATACGTCCGTCCCGAATTTGTCGGAGTAGGTGGCACTATATATGCAGTTTATGCCTTGTTTTTTAGCGGATTTGAAAATGGTCGAAGAATAATGGAACGTAAGGTGAATAAACTGTCTCCGGATTTGTCAGCCGTTTTGTTTTGAGGTGGCGGCAACGGTGGCGCCGGCCTTATTACATTTTTTGGTGGAGGCGAATTCGAGACTTTTTTACCCATTCTCTTTCTCCCAAGTGTCTTCAAAAAATTCGTCCCACTTTACATCTTTAACATCGACCAGAATACTCTTGACTCCGGTTATTCTTTGTTCACTGGTCCAACAGAGAGGAGCGGTTGGCAACGATAGCGGAACCTCCACCGTTTTATTGGGTCCGTGTGCAGCATTTTGTATCGCACTGGCTGAAATTATGGCACCTTGGGATCTTTAAAGCACGTAGAGTTGGGGTGAGGTACGAACCCCAACATTTACATCCAGCTAATCGATTTGTTGGGGTTCGCAAGCTTACCTCAACCTACGGGCTGAAATCAGATCCCATTGCGTTTGTTTGCGGCTGAACCTTCCATAAAAAGGTCCTGCTCGCTCAATGTTATCGGTCGCTGGGAGCATCCATACTTGGTTGCAGGAGTAGTAGTCCCGCGACGGACATCAAACTCGCTCCCGCAGCCATTTCGCAACGCCCGGCGCCAGCATTTTCTGCGCCTTGCCGCCGACATAGATGCCGATGTGGCCGGAGGGGATGGCCATTTCCGTGTAGTCGTCGGTCCCCGCCTTTTCTCTGAGTATCTTCGAGCAGTGCGGTGGTACCAGATGGTCGGCGGTCGCATAGCAGTTAAGGATCGGCATGGTGAGATTACCCAGGTCGACGAGTCGGTCGCCGATCATCTTCTCGTTCTTGACCAGCTGGTTGTCCCGCATGAAATCCCGCACGAACTCCCGGTAGGCCTCGCCGGCCGCATCTGGACCGTCGAACAACCATTTCTCCATGCGCAGGAAGTTCATCATCGCCTTTTCGTTGTCCAGGATGTCCAGCATGTCATGGTATTTGCCGAAATTGAGGGCGAAGGGCTTGACTAGGAGGAAGGTGAAGTTGAGGACGTCCGAGGGCACATTGCCGTAGGCATCGACCATCAGCTCCACATCCACGCCTTTGCCCCAATTGAAGAGTAATCCGACCTCCGGATTTTGCTTGTCCCAGCCGGGATGAAAATCGATGGGGGTCACGGTCAGGACCAGGTTCGCCACCTTATCTGGGTGCAGCGCCGAGTAGCAGGTGGCGAGGGTACCACCCTGGCAGATCCCGAGGACATTGATCTTGTTGACCCCGTGACGCTCACGCAGGAAGTCGACGCAATTGTCTACATACCCGTTTACATAATCGTCCACGGTGAGGTACTTGTCCGCCGGTGCCGGATCGCCCCACTCGATCAGGTAGGTATCTAGGCCCTCGTTGACCAGATTGCGCACCAGGGAACGGTCTTCCTGGAGATCGGCAACCAGATAGCGGTTGACCAGGGCGTAGACGATGAGCAGCGGGGTTCCGAGCAAATCGTCCTGGGTCGGCAGGTAGTGATAGAGTTTGAGTTTGTCTTCCGTGTACACGGTCTCCTTGGGCGCGGTGCCGATGTCCACGTCCTCATCCTTGAGATTGCTCAGGAATTCGAGGCCCTTGGTGATCTTGTCGTTGATCTCCTTAATCTCTTTGACGGCATCCTTGGGCTGGATATCGATGGGTAGTGACAGCATGGATTTTCTCCAAAGGATAGGAATTGCGTTCGGCTGGGCACGACTCAAACAGCAGGTTCCACACGCGCTGTCGTTTTCTTGCGAACCGGCGCCTTCTTCGCTGTCTTTTGCGTTTCCACCTGTTTAATCGCATTTTGTGCCATCGGCTTGGTTTCCGCCTTGGCCTCCATGGCCGGCTTGACCTGCCCCTGCACGGCCTTTTTCAGCGCCTTGACCTCTTTGCGCAACTCGTACAGCGTCTTGTAGGCATCGTCGAGCTCGCTGCGGGTCGGCAGGTTCAAGCCCTTCAGGACCATCTCGACCACTTCTTGCTGCATGAGCTTGAAGGACATGCCGGCCGCCGACAACTCGCGCTGCGCCTTCAGATATTCCTCGGATGCGTACATCTCGGTGAAGACCTTGTCGGCGGACTCGAGCCACAGGCGATTCAGGTCGCGCACGCTCCGAATTTTCTCGCCCTGTTTGCTCTTCTCCGCCAGGGCCTCCATCACGGCCTCCACCGCTTTACTCAGGGCCCCGGTCGTCATCTTATTGAACTCGAGCATGACCTTGCGCAGATCGATGAAGGCATCGAAGGCCCGTAGGATTTTCGCTTGGTGTTCGCGAGTGACGCCTATACTGGGAATCTCGGCAAACCCGACAAAAGGCCCGGTCTGGAAGTCGTTCTGCCCCATCGTGAGTAAGCGGCTTAACCCTGTCGATTCTCCCAGCATCATTTCACCTAGATGCCCACTGCCGGTCGCCTCGATTGCCGACGAGAGCCAGGGTTTCAGCAAGGGGCCCCACTCGCTCAGGTAGGATTGCCAGAGGGCCTGGGTGTCCTTGGACAGCTCGAACATGTCGCTGGATGCCCCGATGAGCTGTTGAAACCAGTTGGTCGTGAAGCCCGACAGGGGGGATCGCCAATCCTGGCCGGCATCGAGCTTGGGAGCGACCAGCTGCCAGGCACGGGTCAATAACTCCAGGTTGCGCATCATCGAGAACTGACTACCGAAGACCTGGCGGCCGGCATCCCTCGCAACCCCAGCCGGGTCCGTCCACAGCGACATCGATTGCTGAAACCATTCCATGGGATTCAGTGCAAAAGCTTGTGGTTTCGGTTGGGCACCCACGGCGCGACCGGCGAGATCTTGCCAACTGTCCCAGACATTCTTCTGAGCCTCGGTCCAGGTCTTCAACATTTGTTCGGCCTGTTCGGTCCAGTCTGCCATAGGATTCCTCCTAAATTAGAGTTATTGGTAATATTCTAATTAAGCGAATTATTCATATAATGACTCACGCGCAGTACCGAATGCGGCGGCATCATATAGGGATAGAGGCTCGAAACAAGCATTCATTTATACTATAGTGCCGACTAAGCTGCAACCGATCGGTTGTGAGCCTTTATTGATTACAGAAGATCTGCGATCTGATAATCTTTAATGCGCAAACTGCAGGTTTGGAATCTTCTCGCTATCCTGGGCGCTATTCCTGCAGGAAGCTTTTTTCCACCATAAAATAACCTAAGGAGGTCCGGAGTGGACGTAAAGGGCAGTGTAGTCGTCATCACGGGCGGTGGTACCGGCATCGGCGCCGCGGTTGCCAAGAACCTGGCCACAGACGGGGCCAAAGTCGTACTCGCCGGCAGGCGTATCGAGCGTCTGGAGCAAACGGTCAAGGAGATCAAGGAAACGGGTGGCAAGGCGATCGCGGTGCAGACCGACGTCACCAAGGAGGAAGACCAGAGCAAGCTGATGGATAAGGCGATCGAGACCTTCGGTTCCCTCGACGTGGTCCTGGCGAACGCGGGGCGCTTTGCCGACAGCCTGATGATCAACACCGATAAGAGCACCGGCAAGGTCAAGAGCTTCATGACCACCGAGCAGTTCAAGGCGGTCGTCGATACCAATCTCATCGGTACCTTTCTCACTTTGCGAGAGGCCGCCCGGCGGATGGTCGACGGCGGGAAGGAGGGTCTGTTGCTGATTACCTCCTCGATCAACAGCACCGGCCAGATCGGACAGCTCAACTATTCCTCCACCAAGGTCGCGCTCACCTTGTGGCCCAAGATCCTGGTGGGTGAGTTCCACCTGAAACACTTGCCGATCCGGGTCGTCGGGGTCTCACCGGGCTATACGGCCACGGAAATCCTCAAGGGCATGAACGAAACGGCCATGGAAGTGATCCTCAAGGATGTCCACGTGGGCCATCTAGTCGAGCCGGAAGAGCTCGCCAGCACCATCAAACACGTCATCGCCAACGACTCGATCGACGGTACGACCATCGAAGTCACCGGCGGTCTGGTTTACGGTCCGCGGGCGCGCGCGAAATAACTCCCCGCCGCGGGTATTGCTCGGACGCGGTGCCCGCGGCTGAAGTGATCGACAAAGCTGGTAGCCGGTGACTGGTAGCTATCAATTCACCGGCAGCTTGGCCTGGAGTGCTTCGCGGTCGAACCACCAGTTGTCATGGACCAGGACATCCACCACGTTGCGGAGGCGTACCAGGAATTTGTCGGGTTCCTTGAGCTCGAGTCGCTCCATCCAGCGGTCGAATGCCTCCTGGCTATCCACCTTGCTGTGGCGCCGGGCAACCATTCCCAAGGCTTGGCTGACCAGGAATATCAGGTTCTCACGTTGCGAGCCGGAGGCCCGAATGTCGGCGAGAAACAGGGCGGTAGTGGCAGCCACGGCAGCGCCGTCCGCGTCGTCTGGTGTCTCGTCCACCACATGGCTCAAGAGCGCCACCGAGAGCTCCGGGTCCATCGGATAGGTAATCGTGAGCCAGATGCCTTGACCCAGGGCGCTCAAGGAGTCGGGCTGATCGGACTGGAACAGGACATCGCAGGCATCGGCGGCGGATTCGAAATCTTCCAATCGGATAAAGGTATCGAGAGCTTCGCGCCCCAGCGGCCAAGCCTCTTCGCCCCGCTTTAGATTGACCAGGGTCCGTGCCAGCTGCAACTTGACGTCGGCAATATCCCGCGGAGCGTCGGCGATCCGCACCAGGTCCCGGTGTCGGTCCTGCAAGGCTTGCAGGTGGGACTCCAGGGCAGCCTCCTGGGCGCTGTGGTTGACGACCGATTCGGCGGCAGTGTCCCTGAGCTGGAGACCCTTTGGATCATAATGCTTCATGGTTTCTGCCTGGATTCTTTGGGGCGATGATTTTCTGCTTGCTCAGGTAAAAATAGAGTAAACCCCGACCTCCGGGCGTGTCGCTTAATAGTAAACAGGATTCACAGGATTTCCAGGATGTTACACAATTGATTATTCAGGAAAATAATCCTGTTAATCTTGAAACTCCTATGCATCTTGTCCTATTGATGGCGCCTTCTCTTGGCCGCAACGTCCTTGTTTGGGATAGATGCAGTGCCGAATCCAAAGCGGCGGCAGGCAGACGCTCCATGGCCGACCCTGCCATCACGTCGGACACCGCGGCTTCCGATCGGTACCGGGGTAAGGTTGCCGCCGCACTCCAAAAGGCGCTAGCGGATCAGCCCGCTGAATGCGGCCTCCAGCCGGTCTTCCCAATCCTCTGGTGTATCCGAGTAAGGGGGCGTTACGTCCATGCGGAAGAAACGTTCTCCACTGCGTGCAACCTCCTGAATGAGGGGGAGCAGCGCGTCGAAAGACTCGATTTCCTTGTGGGCTACCAGGATATCACTCAATTTCAACATAGCTGTCCCCTTGGGTTCGGGTTCATCGCCGAATATACCCGTTGCACGTGAATATTTTGATAAGCGAGACACGCCACTCGCACCCGATAGCAGCGTTGCGACTCGTCGCAATAGGACTAGCTATTCCTCCTCGTCGCGCTTTCTCTCGGGCATGAGAAGCGTGTCTCGCTTATCAAAATATTCACATGCAACGGGTATATGGAGACACCGGCGTTGGAAAGCAACTGGTCGTGCCCGGCGGGGAAAACACGAATCGCGCGAATCCGTCAAGGAATCCTATGCTGTCAAGTTCCGCCAGATTATAGACACGTTTTTGAAGAGGTTAGGCTGTTTTTGGTACCAGTTTTTCATGGCCTGAAGGGGTGGGATGTGACCCAACGCCTTTTGGGGAATGTGGTGATTATAGACTTGGACGTAGCGTTTGATGGTGTCGGTCAAGTGCTGGGATGAGTCGAAGCGGGTGGTGGCCAAGACGTCAGCGATGCGGCCGTTGAAGCGCTCGATCATGCCGTTGGTTTGGGGGGTTCTGGGTTTGATCAAGCGGTGTTCGATGTAGTTGGCAGCGCAGACCTGATCGAAGGCATGGGCACCGGTGGGCTGGCGTTCACCGGTGGCACAAAAGCGGTCGGTGAACTCCTTGCCATTGTCGGTAAGGACCTTCTATGGACTTTCAGTCCATAGTGGTTGATATACTCTTCAATATGTCGTTTTTGTTCTTCACCGCCGGAACGGAATCTATAGATAATCTTATTTTTCGAGACCTTTGCGCGATGCGTAAACTTCCAATTTATTAAGCCCCCCGTTTTTTCAATCAATCAGCTGGTCGTTATTTGTTCGAACGAACCTGAATTCATCTGTCTTTTGACTGATTCCGGGTATTTCCAGCGCTGTTTTCCTTATTCCCCGTATTTTAGGCGCAACTTGCCTACTTAACCGATAACCCTCGTTTGATGGTGTAAACCACACACATCAAGTCAATCCGTGTTCGATTTCGGCTCATTCCCACGTAACGGGCTTGCGCCATCCCCT
>Ga0049114_1000040_pt1 | contig 34384 bp, 36 predicted proteins | sample WorMettanBELIZE2_FD_55211 | JGI IMG/M metagenome (GOLD analysis project Ga0049114, IMG submission 55211) | Marine gutless worms symbiont microbial communities from Max Planck institute for Marine Microbiology, Germany - Olavius tantulus BELIZE.2 | ecosystem: Host-associated > Annelida >... | reverse complement strand
CGATATTCATGGTATCTTCTCCTTTCTGGGAGAAGACCCTACACCACCACTTTGACAGATCCGGTCATTTTGGCCTTAAATTGGTACATAGTCCCGTAGTTATATGACATGCGTGGTTTCCAATCCTGTTATCTCCATTCCACCCTATCGCTAGTGTCGCCCTGTATGTCCGGATTCTGCCTCTCGCCCTCAGCTTAACGTCCATCGTCCATCGCTCCGAAGCAACGTTCCCTCCAGGACTGCGTAGTGGAGTTGTTCATTCTTTCCCGTATCGTCATAAAAAGGAGGGCCCCGTGGCAAACCCGTGCTTGTCCAATCGGAGGATGGTGACCGCCCTGGTCGGGGCAGCGATTGTTCTGTTGTGTGCCATCGGCCATGCGGCGGATCCGATTAAAGTGGGAGTCGTCGGCGTTCACAGCGGTGAACTAGCGCCTTATGGCATATCCGGGTTGCGGGGGGTTGAACTTGCCGTCAAACAAATTAATGCCCAGGGCGGACTCCTGGGCCGACCCTTCGAGCGGATTGTTGAAGATGATTTGTGCAAGCCGAAAGAGGCAGCGATCATCGCCACGAAACTGATCGTGCAGGACGTTCATGCGGTTATCGGGCATATCTGCAGCGGTGCGACGCTGGCTGCCCTTGAAATCTATAAAGAGGCCCGGGTGGTGGTCATTTCACCTTCGGCGACAAATCCCGCCTTGACCCGAAGTGGTCGATATCCCAACTTTTTCCGAACGATTGCACCGGACGATGAACAGGCCAGGGTGCAAGTCGAATTTACGTTAGACGTTTTGAAGAAAAAAAATGTGGCCGTGCTCCATGACAAAGGCGTTTATGGAAAGGGGCTGGCGGAATACGTAAAGGCATTCCTCGAAAGATCCGACCAGGGCAACATAGCGTTGTATGAAGGGATTCCCCCCGCAATGATCGATTATTCCATGCTGGCCAATAAAATCAAGCGCTCGAAGGCCGATGCGGTCATATTTGGGGGTTACCACCCGGCTGCAGCCAAACTGCTCACTCAGATGCGAAAAATGAGACTGAAGGCGGTATTTGTATCCGGCGATGGCATTAAAGATGATTCGTTCATCAATATGGCCGGGGAATATGCCGAAGGCGTGTATGCGACCGCACCCACAGATACATCCCACCTGCCCTCGGCCGCTGCCGCAACGAAGGCCCATTACAGGGAATATGGAGAAGCCCCGGGTGCTTTTTTTCTGACGGCCCATGCGGCAACACTGGCCCTGGCAAATGCCATTAATAAAGCCGGATCCACAGATCCAGGCGGCGTTTCCCATGCGCTGAAGACCGAACATGTGGAAACCCCGCTGGGAAATATCATTTTTAATCACCATGGAGATGTTGTCGGTGTGAGCTTCGTGGTCTACCAGGTTCAAAACGGTAGATTTGTCGAGCTTCCGTAAAATCCAGACGAAACAACCGGTGATGTTGTTCAACCAGGTTTTGTCCAGAAGCCATTGGCACCACGACCAGATATGCCTCCTGAAGTAACCGGTATGTTTTCAAAGCGGTTCCGAAGATCCTGAGCCGCGGTGCATGTCTACCCCTTACGAAAGGAGGAATTTATGCGAAAAGCCATATGGTGTATCGGTATTTTTTTCTGCGTGTTCACCTTCCTGCACGGGGCCATGGCAGCCGAGATCAAGGTCGGCACGCTTCTGTCCCATACCGGCCCTCTGAAGGAATTCGGCCCCGGTATTCAAAACGGGGCCGTTCTGGCAGCCAAACAGTTGGCCGCATCAGGTTTTGAAATTGAAATGATTCATGAAGACAGCGAGACATCGGCCATCCCCGCCACGAATGCTGCAAAAAATTGGTCGAAATTGACCGGGTCGTCGCTATCATCGGCGCCTTGGCCTCCGGGGTCACCGTGCCGGTAGCCGAATCGGTGACCTGCCCGAACAACGTCATCATGATCTCGCCGGCTTCAACGTCACCGCTAATTACCGTTCTTCCAGCCGACCAGGGAAAAGACTTTCTATTCCGCACCTGCCCGTCCGATGCGCTCCAGGGTGTTGTCGCCGGACAGTTGGCCGCCAGATACAACCGAACAGCTGCAGTACTCTATGTCAACAATCCCTATGGACAGGGTTTGGCCGAGGAATTTAAAAAGTCATTTGAAAAAATGAAGGGCAGGGTCGTTGCCATGGTGCCCCACGATGAAAAAGCCGCTGAATCCTATACGGCTGAACTGCGCAAAGCCCTGGCCCAGAACCCCGATCGGCTCTGTGCATTCAGTTACCCGGAGCATGCAAAGGTCTATCTCAAAGAAGCGATCGAGTTCTTTAAATTCAGAAAGTTCCTGTTTTGCGACGGTACCAAGTCGATCGACATTGTCAAAGCCCTCGGCCCCAGAAACGTGGAAGGGCAGCGAGGCACGGCTCCCGGTGCGGCGAAAGGCGAACCTTATTTCATGTTTGCCAACGATTACAAGGATGAATTCGGTCAACTTCCACCGTTGCCGTTCATTACCAATGCCTATGACGGAGTTGCTGTGGTGGGACTGGCCGCCTACGCAGCCAAAACCAAAGGTCTGCCCCTGACTTCTGCGAATATCCGTGACTATCTGCGTATCGTCGCCAATCCGCCCGGTGAGGTTATCTATCCCGGCGAGTTCGGCAAGGCGTTTGAGCTGCTGAAGGCCGGCACACCGATTAACTACGAAGGTGCCGCCGGTTCGGTCGATTTCGACAAGAACGGGGATGTGGTAACGCCGATTGAAATCTGGAAATACAAAAAGGGCGAGATCGTCACGGTGAGCATTGAATTCCTGAGGTAATGCACTTTCGCTCGTAAATGGTACAGGGGGATCCAAAGGATCCCCCTTATTTTATTGCAGTTGCTGATATCAGGTGTCAGAATTCCGCCCCGAATTCACTCTCCGGGACCTCACCTCTACCGTCAATCGGAACGGAATTCTAATCGATCATTTTGGACACCTGTTTTTCTTCGCCTAAAATCCCCTGGGGTCTATAGATCAGAATGATTTCAAGGAGGATGCCGATCAACAGAAAGCGGATATAAGGGGCCCGGGCTTTCAAGGTATAGGGAAGTAGATCTGTCATAAACTTGGTGCCAATCCAGATTCCCCAGATCATGTACGCCCCCAGGATTGCACCTTTATTGTTGCCACTGCCGCCGGCCATCAACATCACCCAGATGATAAATGTTCCGTACAGCGGGGTAAACACATCCGGTGATATGGCTTTGGTATAATGGGCATAGAGCGCCCCGCCCACCCCCATTACCATGGAGCCGAATACCAGGGACTGCATCTTGAAGTTGAATATGTTTTTTCCGCTCATGGCGGCGGATACTTCATCTTCCCGAATGGCCCGCAATACCCTTCCCCACGGTGAACGGATGACCCGCTCGATCAGAAAATAGATCAGCAGCATGACGATCACGATTATCATTAGGTAGATGTAGTTGCAATGCCTGGGATCGACCCAGCCCTGGAGCGGCTGGGGTAAACCCATCAATCCCCGAGGTCCATTGGCCAACCAATGCTCGTTGTTAAAAATAAGTCTGAACGTTTCGGCAATGCCGAGCGTGGCGATGGCCAGGTAGTCCTCCCCCAACCGCAAGGTCGGTATCCCGATCAACAGTGCAATGATTCCACAGGTAAGGGCGGCACCGCCGAGACCAAAGATAAACGGCAGGTTCAGCCCGAATATCTGCTGCACGTAATGGGCATAGATTCCGGTCGGTTTGGGTGTGGTGATCATCGCCGATGTATATGCCCCGATGCAAAAAAAACCGGCGATACCGATATTGAATAAGCCCGTATAGCCCCATTGGATATTTAATCCCAGGCAAAACACGGCATAAATCCCGGCCATGATCGCCAGCGAGACCAGATAGGCGAATATTCCTCCGATTTCCATTATCGATTGCCTCCTCCAAATATCCCTTTGGGTCGAATGAGCAGGATCGCTATCATGATCATAAAGGCCACGGCGGGTTTATATGTCGGCATGAGAAAGGCGGTCGAAACCTGCTGAGCCACACCGATAATAAAACCCCCGACCATGGCACCATATATATTCCCAATGGACCCCAGGATGGTGGCGGCAAACAGGGGAATTAAAAAAATTCCAGCCCATATACGGGTGCAACTGCACGTCGACACCATAGAGGATGCCGCCTGCCGCGGCCAGTGCACCGCCGATTCCCCACGTCCAGACAATGATCCGCTCTGTATTGATGCCGGAGACTCGGGCCAACTCCATGTTATCTGCCGTGGCGCGCATGGCCTTTCCCATTTTGGTTTTCTGCAGGAACAGATGCAGCGAGATAATCAACACGGACACCAGAATAAGGATAAACACCTGGTCGGGCCGGATTTTCACCCCCAAGGGCAACTCGTAGGCCGGCCGCAGCAATCCCGGTCTGTAAAACAGGGAATCGGCGCCCCACAAGATGAGGATGATCATCCGCAAGATAAATGCGGCGCCCAAGGAGGACATGGCAAAAATGACCGGTCCGCTTCTTTTCAGGCGTAGTTTTCGATACAGGATTCGGTCCAGCAGAATAGCCACAGCGGCTACGGCCAGCATGGATAGCGGAAAAGCGATCAGCATGCGCCAGCCGAAGGAAAGGGGACCCAGAGTCGCGTCGGGGACCCCGATCCAAGCCAGGAGCCCGGTGACCAAAAAGAGTGCGGTGTAAGCACCGACCGACATGAGGTCACCGTGGGCAAAATTGGCAAATTGAAGGATTCCGTAGACGAGGCTGAGACCCATCGCGCCCAGGGAGATGATGCTGCCAAGGACAATACCATATATGATAAGCTCAACCATAATCGTTGTGACCCCTTATCCCCCTAAGTAGAGTTTTCCAACCTCTTCATTGGCCAGCAGCGCTTTGCCGGAATCGTCCAGCACGTTTTTACCCATGGCCAACACATATCCGTGATGGGCCATCTTGAGCGCTTCGCGGGCATTTTGTTCAACAATGATCAGAGACACTCCGGTTTTATTAATTGCCCTGATTTTTTCGAATATCATTGCCGCCAGGTTCGGTGCCAGACCAGCGGAGGGCTCATCCAGAAGCAGCACCTGCGGATCCAGCATCAGTGCACGCCCCATGGCAACCATTTGCCGCTGTCCGCCGGAAAGCTGGCCAGCCTTGTGCTTCTTACGATCGGCCAGCATGGGAAACAGGTCATAGATTTCTGCAAGCCGGCTGCTGAAATCATCTTTACGTATAAATGCACCCATCTCCAGGTTTTTCTCGATCGTGAGGGAGGGAAAAATATTGTCCACCTGGGGCACGTAGCTGATGCCCTCTTTCACGATTTTGTCCGGGCTCAAACCGGTGATGTCGTGATCCTGCAGCGTCACATGGCCGTGACGCGGTTTAAGAATGCCGAAGATCGTTTTTAATAGCGTGGATTTGCCAGCCCCGTTGGGACCGATGATCGATACGATCTCCCCTTTGCGGACCCTGATCCCGACCCGCTTGAGAATATCCAATTTGGAATAGCCGGCCGTGATGTCGGTAGCCTCCAGAATGATCATCGGTACTGCCCCCCCAGATAGGCCTCCAGCACCCTTTCGTCCCGTCGTATCTCTCGGGGGGTGCCTTCCATCAATTTTTTACCTTCACTCAGCACGATTACCGGGTTGCATAGCTCCATGACCAGATCCATGTCATGTTCGATTAAAAAGAAGGTGATCTGCCGTTGTTGGCAAAGTTTGCGGATGTTGGCGGTGAGCTTGCGCATCAGCGTAGGATTCACGCCGGCCCCGGGTTCGTCCAGCAGCACCATGTGAGGGGCGGCCATCATGCTCCGGGCCAGTTCCAGCAATTTCTTTTGGCCGCCCGACAGTGAGCCCGCGTACTCATCCTTTAGCTCAAGCAACTCCACAAACTCCAGAACCTCAAGGGCCTTTTCCTGAAGGCGGGCTTCCTGCTCTCTAACGGCCTTCACGCGAAACCAGGTATTCCATATTTTTTCACCAACTTGGCGCGGTGGTATCAACATCAGGTATTCCAGAACGGTCATCTGGGAAAATTCACGCGTGATTTGAAAGGTGCGATAAATTTTTTGCTTGAAAACCTGATCCGGGCGTAATCCGTCAATTCTCCGGCCCTGAAAAAGTATCCGACCGTTGTCAGGTTTGTAATGTCCCGTGATGAGGTTAAACAGGGTGGTCTTTCCCGCGCCGTTGGGTCCGATGAGTCCGGTGATGGAACCCCGGGTTACCTTGAGGGAGCACTCAGCCACAGCGTTAATACCGCCGAAGCTTTTTGTGATGTGTTTTACCTCGAGCATCCTGTCTCCTGCCGCAGGACCGATCGGGAATTGAAGGCAAAATTTAAGAATCAATGGAAACTACAATATATTGGACATGTTCTCAGGCGCGCTCTGCTTCACCCGGTGGTTGATGTACGGCAGGTGGGGGAAGGCATGATCTACATCGTATTGTATCTAAAATCGGCGTGTTGGCGTAAGACCGGACTCATACCGGAACAACCGAGGGTGCTCAGCATTCGGGGCAGGCGCGCAAGGTACTCATTAACTGTCTTAAATCTAAGAAAAGGATACGGATGCGTCAAACACAAATGCACCGTCCGGCCGCAACCGACACCTCAAGGCAAATATTTGGCGCGCCGATGCCGAAAGGGGCGTTGCAGATTTCTGGACGATGGACAACGGTCTGGATGTATATTAGATATTCAGATACAGAGTGATGCTTTCCGATGAATCGGCAATGGAACAGGCACGGTCTCGCGGCGGATCACACCACCATCGATGGCATCATCCCTGCCCCGGGATGGTTGTCCTAAGGTTAGAACATGCCGCGTGTGCACCTCCCTGCTCCGAATGGGTTTTCTGAATATACACGGATGCCGGTGATAAGATATCCAGGGTCCGGGAGCGTAACCGCATGAAATTACACCTGATAGGTGACCGGGGACGTATCGGGCTTGCCTTGCTGAGTGGGCTGCTGATGAGCGCCGCTTTTCCCAAGATCGGCGCCGATTGGATCGCCTGGCTTGCACTGGTACCGCTGTTTATCGCCTTAAGAGACACCTCCACGATGGGGGAAGCCCTTCGAATCGGATTGTTTGCCGGCCTGGCCCATTATATTTCCCTGGTTTATTGGCTGGCGTACACCATGAATACCTATGGAAACCTGCCTTATTCCCTGAGTGTGCCGATTCTCTTTTTATTCGCTTTCTATTTATCGTTTTTCTGGGCGGCATTCACTGTTGTGATCTATCGAACCTGCCATCATCCCCTGACCATAATGGTTTCAGCTCCGGCAGCCTGGGTCGCTCTCGAATTGATCCGTTCGATGTTGTTCACCGGATTTCCCTGGGGGATGGCCGGCCATTGCCTGTATCGCCGTCAGATTTTCATTCAGATCTGCGATATCACCGGTGCGTATGGTCTTTCAGGCGTGATTGTCCTGTGCAACGGGGCCATCCTGATCGGGATATTATGGCTGTCGAGGCGGCTTTGGCGGGGGACTCCGGTTTCGGGGCGCTCTGCATTGGTGGCCGTGATGGTGTCTGTCGGGGCTCTGGCGGTGTGCCTGGGGTATGGCCTTTGGCGCGGCAGCGAGGTGGCGAAAGAAATGGCCGATCGGCCACGTGTCCGGATCGCTGTTGTCCAGGGCAACATTGAACAATCGATAAAATGGAATCCGGCATTCCAGATCCAATCCATTGACAAGTACCTGGCATTATCCAGAACCGCCGGCCAGGGGGCGCCGGATCTCGTGGTGTGGCCGGAGACCGCTACCCCGTTTTACTTCACGGTTCAGGCTCGACTGACCCGTAAAGTGATCCACGGCATTCGTGAGATCGGAACCGATTTTCTTTTCGGCAGCCCCTCGTACATAGCGACCGGAAGCGATCACGCCTACTTGAACAGCGCCTATCTCGTGTTTTCGGATGGCACGGTGGCCGGTCGATACGATAAGGCGCACCTGGTTCCTTTCGGTGAGTACGTTCCGTTGAAAAAATGGTTGCCCTTTCTGGGCAAGATTGTTGCGCAGGTCGGCGATTTTCGCAGCGGCATGCCGGGAAAAGTGCTCTTCTGGAAACCGGCAAATCTGGGGGTTCTGATTTGCTACGAGGCCATTTTCCCGGAGCTGTCCCGGGCCATGACGGCGAACGGCGCCTTGATTCTTGTCAACATCACCAACGACGCCTGGTACGGGCGGTCCAGTGCGCCGTTTCAACACTTTTCCATGTCGGTTTTTCGGGCCGTCGAAAATCGACGTTCCCTCGTCCGGGCCGCCAATACCGGCATCAGCGGTTTCATCGATCCGCTGGGCCGCGTCTTCGAAAGGACATCCCTGTTTGAAGATGCCGTGATCACCCAGTCGATGCCTGTGTTTGAGGAAATGACCTTCTACACCAGATGGGGAGATGTGTTTGCCGGCGGTTGTCTGGTCGTTTCCCTATTATTCCTCGGCCGCTCCATCTTCCAGCGGAAACCGATTTGACAAGCGCCGCCGTTTCTTCGCGTCTATTGTCTGTGGAAGAATTCCGTTCCGAAACCACAGCCTGGACCGGGAATTTTTTTCGGGACCGATGTGTCGGAAGACCTGTCCCGGTTAAAACGGACCTTTACGACCAATTTCGCCCGTGTTAATATAGATCTTCTATATTCGCTACTGTTACACCACGTCTAATAAAATCGAATTTCGATTTTATGGGGGGACACCATGATAGAGGAACTCAAGCAAACATTAACCAGATACGAAGACAAGCTGACACAGCTGGGAGGTTATCTTTGACCTGGCCGGCAAAGAACAGAGATTAAAAGAGATCGAAAATTTGATTGCCCGGGATGGTTTCTGGGATAATCCGGAAGATTCCAAACTGCTGCTCAAAGAGCGCACCCGTATTTCTGGAATTATTGACAGGTTCACCTCCCTTTCCCAGGAGTTGGAAGATACCGGGGTGCTTCTTGAACTGGCTGTTGAGGAGGATGACACCGACGCGATCACCGAAGTCGAAACCCAAGCCCGGGAACTCGATTCACGGATCCGGGAGCTCTCTCTGAATCTGATTCTTGGCGGTGAAGACGATGACAAAAATGCCATCATCTCGATTAATGCCGGGGCCGGCGGTACCGAGGCCCAGGACTGGGCGGAGATGCTTTTTCGGATGTATGCCCGATGGGCGGAACGGAGAGGCTTCAAGGTCGAGGTCATCGATTACCAACCCGGAGAAGAGGCCGGCATCAAGAGTGCGACCTTCACAGCGGCCGGAGAATATGCCTTCGGCTATCTGAAAACCGAAATCGGGGTCCATCGTCTGGTCCGTATCTCACCCTTTAACGCCAGCGGCAAACGACACACATCATTTGCTTCCGTATTTGTCTACCCGGAACTCGATCAGGAAATCAGCGTCGACATCGATGACAACGACTTGCGGATCGACACCTATCGCGCCAGCGGGGCCGGGGGACAGCATGTCAACAAAACCAGCAGCGCCGTCCGAATGACCCATTTGCCGACCGGCATCGTGGTTCAGTGCCAGCAGGAAAAATCCCAGCACCGAAACAAAGACCTTGCCCTGAAAGTGTTAAAAGCCCGTCTGCACCAGCGGGAAAAACAAAAACAGGAAGAAAAACTCCAGGAAATACACGACAGCAAGGATGATATTGCCTGGGGCAGCCAGATCCGTTCGTATGTGCTGCATCCCTACCAGATGGTCAAAGATCACCGCATCAACATGGATGTGGGCAATGTCAATGATGTTCTTGACGGCGGGATCGATCGGTTCATGGAGGCGGTTCTTCTCTCGGGAAAATAGGAGGACCTGACGGATCCTGGATTCTGGATGCTGGATTCTGGATGCTGGATTCTGGATACTGGATTCGGGTGTCAGGATCCAGGATGCAGGATTGTTTTTAGAAATGAAAGCTGAAAGCTGAAAGTTCAACGAACGAAGTAAAAAAATTTGACTGCGGGATTCTGGGTCGGGATCTCTTGAATAAAGAGCTCGTTTTCAAAGGACGGAGCGAAGCGACTCCGCCAATCCAAAATCCAAAATCCAAAATCAAGAATTCCGGCTAAACCGGCGAACGGGCCAACGGGCAAACGGGCCAACGGGCAAACGGGCTAACCTATTTTCTGCATGGATCCTCTCGACATCATTAAAGATTACTACCGGCCCGGGACATTGGCCTTTGAGCGATTGGTTCGACATGGTGAGCAGGTGGCCGGCAAGGCTTTGGCAACGGCCGCACGGGTCGCCCACCTGGACCCGGATGTGACCTTTATCCAGGAGGCGGCCATGCTCCACGACATTGGGATGTTCATGACCGATAGTCCGGGAATCGGCTGTTCCGGCACCCATCCATATGTCATGCATGGTGTCCTGGGGCGCAGGCTTCTGGATCGCAGGGGCTTGCACCGCCATGGCCGGGTGTGCGAACGCCACATTGGGGTTGGCATCAGCGCCGAGGATGTCCGGCGGGAGCGTCTCCCCTTACCGGTGCGGGATATGATGCCCGAGACCCTGGAAGAGGAGATCATCTGTTTCGCCGACAAATTCTTCTCCAAGAACAACGGGCGGCCGAAAGAAAAGCCGGTAGCGCGCATTCTTCAGAGCCTTCGGTATTATGGCGATGACAAATGTGATCGATTCACATCCTGGCTGGAAAAATTTGGATAAGCACGGCCTAATGGCTTTTATCAGGCGGTTTAGAACCGTCGTTCCGCAGGTTGTTTCCGCATCATCACTGCAGCCACCTGAAACAACCGTTCCGTCATTTCGACACACTCCCGTTCCCCCATCATCCGCCTGACCGGTCTGTCTCGTCCTTTTTTTTCTGATTGCGCCGACCCAGGAGATGGGCTCCGATCACCACAGCAATAATCGCACCCAGAAGTACGAACGATGCGTAGGGGCCCACGGAGGCGGCGCGATCATGTAGATCCTTTAGCAGGAACGCATAGCCGAGTATGGCCACATAGGTTCCTGCCAGAACGATGGCCAGATTCATCCACCCCCGGAGTCCCAGGAAAAAACCGATAATGCATCCCACGAGGGGTCCGGTCATCCAGAAAGGCAGCCACACGAACACAAAGAGGCCGATGATGCCGTAACGGCGGATTTTATCCTGGTGGGCTTCGGCAGCGGCCTGGGTTCGATCCATAAAGGACTTCAGGGCCGGTATGACGACGACACGCCGCCAGCTAAAAACAAACAGGGGATAGAAAAGCATTACGAGTACGGTCTCGATAAGCATGTTGATCGGTACCACTAGATCGTGGCCGAGTCCCAGGGTGTAGCCGAATGTCATCCCGGCCGCCCGCCCGAAAACCAGGTGGCTGGCCGTCATTCCAGTGATGATCTGTATTTTCTCCGGAGAAAGTACCGATCCCACCAAGAGCCCGACGACCGACACGATGGCGATACTTCCCCCGGCGAGAAGGATGCTCCCCTCGAAGGTTTCAATCAAGGGAACCTTGTGTGCCGGGTCCTCTTCGTTCGGGCGGCCCTCTTTGTTTCCGTTATCTGGAAGCACTTCCCTAACCCCTAAAGTGTGACTTGCCTTCTATCCTAGAACACCTGTGAGAATGTCGTTCCGATGTCGCCTTCTGGGTTCGTGGTTCGGATTATTCGGCTGTTTGAAGGAGCAGATGGTCAACGTTGACGGGGCGTTCGATCAAACCGTGACGGATCGCAAAATCGGCGAATTGTTGCCAGCGCTCCCTGGACAGATGCTGGTGGCTGGCATAGTAGGGCAGGGTGAGCTGGAACGCTTCGGTTTCCGTTCGCCGATCTGCCTCGGGTACGGCCTTCAGATACACCTCAAGAGCCTTTTCCGGATCCTTCCGAGCCGTATCGATCCCGTTCTGAACTGTCTCCACAAATGACTTTAATGCGGCGTGCTTTCGGGCGGCCACGGCCGTTCCGCAGACAAAAACCAGTTCATCATAGTCGGGAATGCCCCATTTTTCCAGTTCGAAGTATTCGGCTTTATACCCGAGGTGGGCGAGGACCACCGTTTCGTAAGTTTTAAAGGGCCCCATAATCGCGTCTACTTTCCCGGCGGTGAGCGACTGGGCGATCGTGAATCCCACATTGACTTCCGTATACTCGTGAATGCCGTTGAGTTTGGCAAAGGCCTTCATCAGGACATCCATCAAGCCCGGCACCGTGTATCCGATGCGCTTCCCGACCAGATCTTTTGGGAATTTGATATCCCGATCCGCAAGAAACAGCAGAGTGGTCAAAGGATGCTCGATCAGCCGACCCACCACGCGAATCTGAAGCCCCTCGGATGCGGCGATAATGGCCTGGGGCTCATAGCTGACGGCCATATCCACATGTCCGGATGCAGCCAGTTTGAGGGCATCGGCGGCATCCGAGGGGCTTATGATCCGGATGTCGAGGCCCTTGTTTGCAAAATCTCCCTGCTGCTGAGCCAGATAGATCGGCAGATGGTCCACGTTGGGGAACCAATCGAGCATGAGGGTCAGCCGTTCGGCCGCGATCCCCGTTCCCGGAATCAGGTGAATGCTCAACAACACCATCACTAAGCAAAGCCATCGTTTCATGATACGTTCCTTATTATAACCGGTTATCATTCCGTTACGATACCACTGGGAGGTTGGATGTGCTTACTCCTCTGGACGTGATTACTTCCCCCGCACCGTACGCCGTTCCAGAAATCCCACCAAACTCCACATGGTCAGGCCCATGAGGGCCAGCCACAAGATGGCCGCAAACACAAGGTCTACCTTGAGGCGGGCGTTGGCCTGTATCATGACATAGCCGAGTCCCATCTGGGCGCCGACCCACTCGCCGATGACCGCACCGATGGTGGCCACCGAAACGCCCACTTTGAGGCCGGCAAAAAAGTGGGGTAACGCCCATGGCCAGTACAGGAATTTCATTTTCTTCCAGAAGCTTGCCCCCATGAGATCAAACAACACCCGGTATTCGGTATCGCAGCTTTTGAAGCCTTCCAGCAGCGTGATGGTGATGGGAAAAAAAATGATAACAGCGGCCATCAGCACTTTGCTGGCCATGCCATATCCGAGCCAGACCACCAGGAGCGGGGCCACTGCAAACACCGGAACCGCCTGACTGGTCACCAGAAGCGGGGCCATCGCTTTTTCGACGCTGGGTGATGCAAACATCCACATCGCCAGCGGGATCGCCACGCACAGGGAAACGATCATTCCGGCCACGATTTCCAGGGCTGTTACACCGGCATGGGGAATCAACAGATCTGCGCGGACCACAGCGGTCGTCAAAATGCGGCTGGGCGGTGGTAGTATAATCAAAGGGACAGCCCACAGCTTGCAGATGACTTCCCAGATGATCAATCCTGAAGCGATGAGTAGAAACGCCATCAGCGTCGGGTTCGTCTTAAGCCCCATTTTTTTTGAGTCGTGACAGGACATGGGTCTTGATCCGCAACAGTGAGGGATCGTCTATCCTGCGAGGTTTGGGTTGGCTCAGCGTGTAGTGCTCCTGAATCCCCATGGGCAAGGGTGATACGACCAGTAGCTGATCTGCCAGGAGTGTCGCTTCCTCAATGTCGTGGGTAATCATCAGGATGCTTTTGCCAAATTCGCTCTGAAGCATCAGCAGCAATGATTGCAGACGGCTTCGGGTGATTGCGTCCAGCGCCGACAGGGGTTCATCCAGAAGCACCAGATCCCGATCAAACATGAGCGTTCGAACCAGTGCACAGCGTTGACGCATGCCCCCTGAAATTTTGCCGGGCAGGTAGGATTCGAATCCCTGGAGCCCAAGTCTCTCAAACAGGGCGAGCGCCTCAGCCCGGCCCCTGGTCATTCCGATTCCTCCCACTTTGACGGGCAGCAGCGCATTGTCCATCAGCGGCAGCCAGGGCAACAGAAGATCCTTTTGCTGCATGTAAGCCGCCGTGTTTCCCAGGTGTTCCAGGGGTTTTCCCTGCCAGGAGATGACACCCTCATCCCGGGGCACAACACCGGTCAAAACGTCGAAAAGGGTGCTCTTGCCGCAGCCCGACGGGCCGATGATCACGGTGAATCCTTCTGGGGGAACCGTCAGATCCAATCCATCGAAAACGATCAGTGTATCGAATTTTTTTGCCAGTCCCGAGACTTCAAGCATGGGGTATGGCTCCTCGACAAGGTAGTATAGAGGAGCGAAGGGAGAAAAAAGAAATGTCTTTTGACTTCCCTACGCCGGTATGACCCGGATCAGGTTCCAGGGGTCGAGACTGTCCGTCTCCTCTCAGCCGATGTATCGACTCCCCCAAAACATTGCCACAGCAATGTTTTGAAATGAATTTTATTATTAATAATCAGGGTATCCAGCCATTGTCAATCCTCATCGTCATGTATTCAAGGGCCGGATACGGCTTCCGTATACCCCGCATCTGAAAAAATTTCATGCAAGAATTACCACCCCCAGGTCAGATAGTCATGTATGGAGTCCGCTGCCATGCGGCCGGCGCCCATGGCGAGGATGACGGTGGCGGATCCGGTAACGATGTCGCCTCCGGCCCAAACACCTTTCTTGCTTGTTTTTCCGGTTTTTGGATCCGCGACAATATAACCCCAGTTGTTGAGCTTGAGCCCCTCGGTGGACTGGGTGAGCAGGGGATTGGCCCCGGCACCCACGGCAATGATGGCCAGATCGCATTCGATCTTGAACTCGCTTCCTTTGATGGGCAGGGGGCGCCTCCTGCCGGATTCATCCGGCTCCCCCAGCTCCATCTGAAGGCATTCCATGCCGGTCAGGCGCCCCTTTTCGTCCCCCATGAACTGAATCGGTGCGGTCAGAAAATGGAACTCCACACCTTCCTCTTCGGCATGGTGCACCTCGGCGGCTCGGGCCGGAACCTCCTGCCGCGAGCGCCGATACACGATCGTTGACTGCTCGGCTCCCAACCGCAAGGCGGTGCGGGCCGAGTCCATGGCCACATTGCCCGCTCCTAATGTCACGACGTTTTTTCCTTTGATGATCGGCGTGTCGTATTTGGGAAAGAGATAGGCCTTCATCAGATTCGACCGGGTCAGGTACTCATTGGCCGAATAAATGCCGATCATATTTTCACCCGGAATGTTGAGAAACCGCGGGAGTCCGGCCCCCACACCCAGAAACACGGTGTCGTATCCCTCTTCGAACAGTTCTTCCAGCGAAATGGTGCGGCCGACCACCTGATTGCACTCAATGGTTACCCCCTGCCGTTCCAGGAAATTCACTTCCTGTGCCACGATTTCCTTGGGCAGGCGGAACTCCGGGATACCGTATACCAGGACGCCTCCAGGCAGATGAAACGCTTCGAAAATTGTGACATCGTGTCCCTTCTTGATCAGGTCGCCGGCCACGGTCAGGCCCGATGGACCCGATCCGACCACCGCCACCTTTTTGCCTGTGGGGTCTTCCCGGGGCGGCAACACACCCGTGCCGTGGTGTCGCTCCCAGTCGGCAGCGAAACGCTCCAGGTTCCCGATGGCCACCGGATCCCCCTTTTTACCCACAATGCATAGCTCTTCACACTGAATTTCCTGGGGACAGACCCGGCCGCAGATGGCCGGCAGGGCGTTCTTATCCCACAACAGTCGGCAGGAACCTGTAAAATCTCTCTCCTTGATCAGCTGGATGAAACCGGGGATATCGATACCCACCGGGCATCCCGGAACACATGCCGGTTTTTTGCACTGGAGACAACGGGCCGCCTCGAGTTTGGCCTGTTCCTCAGTATAGCCGTAGGGCACTTCATCAAAATTTTTTAGCCCGGACCAGGGGATCCTGTTCCGCCATCTGCTGGCGGGGTATTTTTTCTTTTTTCGATCGTTTTTCAGCCATGTCTTCCTCCCGCTAAAATCATTCCAACGGAATCATGCGCTATCCCGTTTAAAAACTGCTGGAGATAATCTCGGCAATCGGTCCCTATGTTGTTACGGATTGAGGGCACAGAAATCCTCGTAGCACTCTTTTTCCTGTTCACAGTAGGCCTGAAGCCTGGCCATCAACTCGTCGTAATCGACCTGATGGCCGTCGAATTCGGGGCCATCCACACACGCGAAGCGGGTCTTCCCGCCCACGGTCACCCGGCATCCACCGCACATACCGGTGCCATCCACCATAATGGGATTGAGACTCACCAGGGTCGGCACGTTAAATTCCTCGGTGATCAGCGACGCGAATTTCATCATGGGGACCGGCCCGATGAGGACCGCCTGGTCGATATCGCCACGCTCGCATACTTCGCGGAGTTTATCCGTAACAAATCCGTGATGCCCATAGGAACCGTCATCCGTGCAGATGAGGAGTTCGTGCGAGGCGGAACGCATTTCCTCTTCGAGAATCAGAAGATCCTTGCTCCTGGCACCAATAACGGCGATCACATGGTTGCCGGCCTCTTTCATCGCCCGGGTGATCGGGTGCAATACGGCAATACCGGTGCCGCCGCCAACGCTCACCACATTGCCCAGATTTTCAATGTCTGTCGGTTTGCCCAGGGGACCGATCACGTCCTGGTACCCGTCGCCGACGGACAGCGTCTTGAAAAGAGCGGTGGATTTACCCACCACCATGTATATGACAGTTATGGTACCTTTTTCGGTGTCCGTGTCGGCCATGGTCAGCGGGATCCGCTCGCCGGTTTCATTCGCTTTCAAAATGACGAACTGCCCCGGTTTGGCTTTCCTGGCAATCTTCGGCGCGTCTATTTCATTCAAAATAACCGTTCCTTCAGCCATTTCCTCTCTGCGAACGATGGTAAACATCTCACCCCCCTTATGTTGATACACTGGATGATGGGTCGTGTCGTCACCGGACACGGTAAACTAATTACTGACATATACTCAAAACTACATCAAGGGTAATCTGTTGTCTTGAAGCGGGGAATCGGGTAAGGGATTCCGAATACTTGGTGCCGGTCTGCCTTCGGCGTGCTCAATACTGGATTCTGGATTCTGGATGCTGGATGCTCGATCCTGGATACTGGATGCAAGAAAAGCTAAAAGCTCAAAGCTGAAAGTTGAAAGCAAAAACAAGAATGACGTTCCGCAGAGCGGAACCAATACTGAATGACGACGCCGACGGATTCGACGAGCTCACCGCAGGCAGGCGGCAAATTACCTTTAACAACCGGCGAACCGGCTAGCAGGCCAACCGGCGAACGGGCAGACGGGCAAACCCTTCGACGCGCTGCGCTTGCTCAGGACAGACGGGCAAACGGGAACACGGGCAAACCGAATCATGTTCATCGATTTCCTTCGGAATCTTCAATTTTCAGACACGAGAAGCCACTGACAAACGATTATGCAGCTCTTTGACAGCCACTGCCATCTGGATGACAGATCCTATCAAACCGATTTTCACCAGGTTTTGAACCGGGCTCGGGACGCCGGTGTGATCAAGATCATGACCATCGGGGTAAACATCCGGAGCTCCCGGATCGCCGTGGCCCTCGCGGAGGCTCACCCGGAGATATATGCTGCGGTGGGCATTCATCCCCATGACGCCAAAAACGGCTCGGATAACCATCTGGACGAGCTGGATCGTCTGACACGGCATGCCAAGGTCCGCGCATGGGGAGAAGTCGGGCTGGACTTCAATCGGATGTTTTCACCCCGCCGGGATCAGGAGCAGTGGCTCATCCGCCAGCTGGAGCTGTCGGATCAACTGGGATTACCTGTGATATTTCATGAACGGGACAGCAATGGTCGGTTTAGCGAGATATTGAGGGCTCATTTTCGACCCGGGCGGCAGGGTGTGGTCCATTGTTTCAGCGGGACCCGGAAAGAAATGGAAACCTATGTCGACATGGGACTTTCCATCGGCATTACAGGGATCGTCACGATCAAAGGCCGGGGTGGACCGCTTCGGAAGATTATTCCGCACATTCCCATCGATCGCATTCTGATCGAAACCGATGGGCCATATCTGTTACCCACGCTGGAACGCAACAAATTCCGCCGCAACGAACCGGCGTTCGTCCACCGGGTTCTCTTGAAGCTGGCCGAGGTGCGCCGGGAGGACCCTGCGCATCTTGCCCGGAAGATTTATGAAAACACCTGCCGCGTGTATCGCATTGAAACAATGGAGTCGGGATGATGCCGATTTGTCGAGAAATTCGAGGGGATCGACGCAACGGGGATATCAGCCGTTTTCTTCAGACGCCGCTGAATGTATCCCTTGCCGAGAAAATGCCCCTGCCATTGTTTCGAACATATGTTCTGTCGATGGGTCTTATCTACTACAGCCTGCATCCCCATGAGGTGGTCGGCATTCACCGGGCCCTTGGTCGGGCGCTTCCAGTTTCGTCCGGACCGATCACCCTCCGGCGACGGACTTTCAAAACATTGCAGCACACCATCACCCACTACTACGAGAAAATGGTCAATGCCTATCAACCCTTCGACGGCGTTATCAGGTATCTGAGACGCATGGTTCGGATCGTAAATCGTTCCCGCCTCGATCATGTGTATCAATCCGGCAAGGGCTGCCTCCTCATTACCGGACATTTCGGGGCAGTGGAATATTTGCCGCTCTTTCTGGCCACCAACGGATACAAGGTGTCCATGGTGGTCCGTTTTAAAACGCGCCGATTACGGGATATCTCTTTTTGCAAGAGCGGAACGATCAAGCTGGAACTGATCGATGCGGATGATGGGCACGTGGTCCACCGTGTTATCGGTGCATTGAAGCAGGGCCGTATCGTGGTCACCCTTTGCGACGAGTTCAGGCATTGGCGGCCCGATCAACATGCCTGCATATCGGTGTTTGGTCGCGTCCTGCCGGCGGATCGCACTCTGGATGTCCTTCAACGCAGAACCGGAGCCCCCGCCTGTGTCGGATTGATGCAGCGGCGGAAAGGGCACGTCGATCTGGTTGTCGAGCCCATGGACTGCACCCGAAAGGCCCTTTCGCTTCAGGCCTGGGAAACATTGGCGGGAACCATTCGGAGCCATCCGGAACAATGGTATCAGTGGCATAAACTCACGTCATTCGATTTTCTGAACATTAAGGATGCCCAATATGCAACTGGTTGAATTTAAGATTCTGAGTTTGCACATCCCCTTTGCTCGCGAGGTGTCTCACAGTCTTCACACGTGGAACGAAACTTCCGCACTGGTCGTTATGGCACAGGACGAAGACGGGCGATACGGATATGGTGAGGGCACACCCAGGAGTTTTGTCACGGGAGAAACCATGGCGGCGGCCAAACGGGCGGCACCTTTACTGGCGGAAAAATTGATCGGAACATCGGTCACATCATTTTCGGACTTGCATGATGTTCTAAAGGATCTTGGATAAAGCCATGCGGCGCGAAAACACCCGGCTGCCTGGGCTGCTCTGGAGATCGCCTGCCTCGATTTGTGGGCCCGCGCAAAGTCGGTGCCGCTTTGGCGGCTTTTTTCGGAAACTCCCCCGGAAACCGCCTTCACCTACTCGGCCGTTCTGCCCCTTGTTCATGGAGAGGCGGCATTTACCGAAGCGCTCGACTTAATCCGAATAATCCGGATGAACGCCATCAAAGTAAAAGTGTCCGATATCGCGGGTGGACTCAAGACACTGACCCTGTGTCGAAAACATCTTGGCGCGGCAGTGGATATCCGGGTGGACGCCAATGCGGCGTTTTCTGCGGAAGAGGCGCTGGAATTCATCCAGGCGGCGGCACCGTCGCGACTCAGCGCCCTGGAACAGCCGGTACCCAAAGACGATCTGGAGGGATTGGCCTGGTTGACACGAAACACCGAGGTGCCCATCATTGCCGATGAATCCATGTATACGGAACGGGGTGTTGATTATCTTATTGCCCATCGTATCTGTAATGGGCTCAATGTTCGATTGTCGAGCTGCGGGGGTATTCTGAGGAGTCTTCGGGTGATCGATCATGCCACGGAAAACGGGCTGTTTTTCCAGATCGGCGGCCACGTCGGAGAATCGGCCATTCTGTCCATGGCCGGCCGTCACGTAGCCACGCTTCGTCCGACCATGCGGTATCTTGAAGGTTCATTCTCCAGATATGTCCTCTCTGAGGACATAACGCCTCAGAATATTTCCTTTGTGGAGGGGGGCCGTGCCGATGTGCCATCAGGGCCGGGGCTGGGTATCGACATCGATCTCGACGTGCTCACGCGTCGGGGCCGGGTGATCCAAGTGGTTTCATAGTCTGGGTTCAGAAGTGTTTTGAAACGTGAAAGCTCTGATGTTTGGCTACAGGACTCAGGATTCAGGATGCAGGGGGATACAGAGATTTTGGATCGCGGATTTTGGATACTGGATTCGGATGTCGGGTTTCGGGTGTCGGGTGTCAGTACTCTGATGTTAGAAGTCAGATGTCGGATGTCAGAGACAGCAGTATCGGAGATATGGAGTAATGAACTGAATTCCATCACTCCAGTACTCCAGCATTCCACAACTACGTGCTTTAACGGGCCCATGGACGAACGGGCAAACGGGCCCACGGGCAAACCGGCAAACCGGCTCAGTTTTTGGCCATCAGATGGGTGATGGCCAAATCCAGTCCGTCGAGGGTCAGTTCGAACATGGGGAAAATTTGTCTGATGACCGAAATGGTCCGGGTATAGTCCCACATGCGCCGGGGGACCGGGTTGAGCCACACGCAGTGGGAAAATGTATCGGATATAAATCGCAACCGCTCGATGCTTGGTTTGCCACTGCGTTCTTCGATATGGATGGAGCCGTCGGTGGCCATCAATTCGTAGGGGGCCATGCTCGCATCCCCGACAAGAATGAATCGGGTCTCCGGATCGAAACGGCTGAATCCGTCCACCTTCTGAGGTTTCCGGTACCGGGCGGGATCCGAACACACATGGTCGTAAATGGTGTTGTGAAAGAAGTAGGTCTTTATTTCCTTGAACTGGGCTCGGGCATAATCAAACAGGGTCTGGACCACCGGGATATAGGGATCCATGGACCAGCCTCCGTTGTCGATGGCCAGAATGACCTTTAGCCGATCTTTCAAACTCCGGTCGAAAACGATTTCGATCTCGCCTCCGTTTTTCATGGTCCGATAAATCGTGGCGTCAATGTTAACCTGATCTTTTGGTCCCACCGGTCTCAGGTTGCGCAGCCGTTTCAGGGCTTCACCGATCATGGCTTGGGTGAGCGGTCCGGATCGGGAGTAGTCCTTGTAGCGGCGATCCATGGCTACCTTCACGGCCGATTTGTTTCGGGATACGCCACCAACCCGCATCCCGCCGGGGTGATAACCGGAATGCCCCACCGGTGACGTTCCACCCGTACCGATCCATTTACTGCCGCCGGCGTGGCGCCCTTCCTGCTCTTTCAGCCGCTCTTTAAAGTATTCGATCAATTCTTCCGGGCTGTACTGGCTGAGTTCGGACGGATCCACCCCGAGGGCCTGGGACACCATTTCCGGATCGCGCAGCCATTTCTCCAGCAGTGCTCTGGCAACCTCATCCAATTCAAATGCTTCTGCATCCGGGAGTTCTGCGCCTTCGAAATGATGGGCAAATACCTGGTCGAACAAATCGAAGTATCTCTCGCTTTTAACCAGAATCGCCCGGGACGCTGTGTAAAAATCGTGAAGCGAATTGATCACTCCGAGATGCAATGCCTTGTGGAGCCTCAAAAAGGAGGTTGGACTGACCGGAACGCCATGGTCCCGAAGTTTGTAGAAAAAATCGATGAACATTGTCCGTGTGCCCGTGTGCCCGCTTGCCCTGAGCGATTGAAACGAGTCGAAGGATTTGCCCGTTTGCCCGTTCGCCGGTTGGCCTGTTAGCCGGAATTCTTGATTTTGGATTTTATATTTTGAATTTTGGATTGGCGGAGTCGCTTCGCTCCGTCCCTTGAGAACAAGCTTTTTATTCAAGAGATCCCGACCCAGAATCTCGCAGCCAAATTTTTTTATTTCGTTCGTTGAACTTTCAGCTCTAAAAACAATTCTGTATCTTGCATCCTGCTTTTATGCCCTGACACCCGACACCTGAAACCTTTACCTTGTGTCCAAGCATTGAGCATATAGGATCCAGAAACGAGTATCCAGTATCCCGCCCGCCATTGGCGGGCCAGCATCCAGCATCCAGAAACCAGCATCCAGGATCCAACTTAAAACATCCGTCGCCGATTCAATGCCTTCGCCGCCCTTTCGTAATCCTGGCTTTTCTTAAACAGAACGCCCAGAAACGGTACGTCACCCTTGGATAGGTTTTTAGGACGAAAATCCGGGTCGGCTTTCAAAGCCCGGATCCAGTTGATCAATTCCCGTGTGGCCGGTTTTTTTTCGATGGCGTCCAGTTCCCGGAGCCGGTAAAACGTGGTGATTGAATTCTCCAGCAGCTCCGAATCGATCTTCGGAAAATGCACCCGGATGATGTTACGCATCATTTTGGGATCCGGAAACGCGATGTGGTGAAAGTTACAGCGGCCGAGAAACGGATCCGACAGATCCTTCCTCGCATTGGAAGTGATAATGATCACCGGCCGCTGATTCGCCGTGATGGTCTTGTCGATTTCAATGATGTCGAACTCCATCTGATCCAGGACATCGAGCATGTCATCCTGAAAATCGGTGTCGGCCTTATCAATCTCATCGATGAGCAGCACCGTGCGACGCGGTGCCCTGAACGCCTGTCCGATTTTGCCCATTTTGATGTAATCTTCGATGTCGCTGACATCCCGGCTGGAGTCCCCAAACCGGCTGTCGTTGAGACGGGTTAGGGTGTCGTATTGGTACAATGCGTCGACCAGTTTCATGCTCGACTTGACGTTTAATACGATCAACGGCATGGTCAGGCTTTCCGCAATGGCATGGGCCAGCATGGTTTTTCCGGTTCCGGGTTCTCCCTTCAGCAACAGCGGCATTTCCAGTGCCATGCTAATGTTGACGATGCCGGCCAGTTCTTCATCCAGCACATACCGGGTCGCCCCTGTGAATTGTTGTTGTGCGTTGTCAGTCATCCAGTCCCTCTTTTCTATATGGTTGTTTTCAGGCGGTCGGAAACTTCGCGGGTCAAGGTCAGTACGCGATTGGCGTGTTCAAGATCGATGGATCCCGTGCCACAGCTTGGCGTGATAAACGACTGGCGCCGGATGCGCTCCCGATCCATCCCAAGGTCGACCAGACGTCCGATCTTTTCGTCCCATTGTGCCGTCAGGCTGTCCGTTGTCTCAGCATCAATGTCGTCCGGGTCGGATGTGGGGACAATTCCCCAGGCAATAATGCCACCGGCTGCCATAAATTCGACGATCGGTTCTGCATAGAGAATAAATCTGTCAAAATAGCCGTAGGCATCAAAATTGATGATTTCCACAGAAGAATCCAGCAGCAGCGACCAGTCGGTGTTCGCGCAGACATGAATACCGGCCAGACCCCCCTCGGCATGCACTCCGGCAATCACCTCCTCAAGAATAGACGTGACATCCTCTCTGGAAACACTGGTAAACTCGGACGAGCCATAACCGGCCAGGGCCGGTTCATCCAGGAAGAGGATCACGGGGCATCCGAATTGGGATAGCTGGCGGACCTGCCAGCGGGCTTTCAGGGCGAGCAGTTTGACGGCAGCATCTCGCAATCGGTCATCGTAATAAATGGCCTGTTTGTCCTGATTGCTGATACCGGTGGTCAGGGTTATAGGGCCGGTAATCTGTCCTTTGACGGCCACCGGCATTTTCTGCAGGGCCGCAATGCGCTCCAGAAAAATAAAAAACCCTTCGGCTTCCTCCGGACTCATAGCGAAACGGCTGGCATCCAGATCCATGGTGCCTTCGGTAGCTCCAATATAATCTTCATAGAACGCCAGAAGTTCCGGGTCGAAATTTTCCGCGGCGGCATCCACAAACAGCCGCTCTTTGCCGAACTGCACCCCCGGCATGCCGGGCATGAACTGAGCCAACATGTTTTCCATGGGCCGCGACGGGAGCTGGACCCACAAGGGTATCTCGGGTGTGTAGTCCAACACCAGATCGAGGGCCTTCTGATGATTGGTCATAGGGAGACTTCCGATCAGAAGGGGCAGGCATTCCGGTGTGAATGTCGTTTTCATGATGATCGCATGTCCTGTCATGATGGTTGGCAGATCCGCGGCAATTACCACGGGGGAGTGGTACCGATCAAGTTCCGGATGGGTTTTCACAAAGTTGACACCATATAGGGCCGGTGCTATATTGCAGCCCCGGTTCCCCGCAGGCAACGATGTTTTCAGCATTCATAAGGGAACCCGGGCGCATCGGAGGCACCCATGGCGGATATCATTTCCTTTAGCAGTAAACGGCAGCGGGAAGAAGACGAGAAGCATTTGGCCAACCAAAAGCGGAAGATCGCCGCTGTACGGCAAATGTTTCAATGCTCCCATTGCGCGTCCAAATGTATCAAATGCGGCGCACCCATCGAAGGCGAAAGCGACCCGGTCATCCCCCCTAAGCCGTTGAGGATACCCTACCGGTTTTGCAGTGTCTGTTCGGCGGAATACATCGACTATATTGAATATCTAAAAGGGCGGTGCGATTCGGATCGCTATTGGCACAACGAAACCTGGGTGGAAGCATGGGGGAAATGGATTGACTACCAGAGCACCATCGATCGGTACATTAAATCCAAAGAATTTGTCCAGCTTCTCGATGAATTGAAGTCCACGACACCCGATCTTTAGGAGGCATGAATGTTTGGAATAGGAATGCCGGAACTCATCATCATCCTGGTCATTATCCTGATTATTTTTGGTGCCGGCAAGCTCCCGGAAATCGGAGCCGGAATCGGTAAAGGCATTAAAAATTTCAAGAAGGCGACCACTGAAGTCGAGAGCGAAGAACCCAAGAAGATAGAAGAAGAATCCGAAAAGTCCTGACGCTTTACGGCAGAGCCGCCGCTGCTCTGTCCACGCCGATCTCTCCAAAGAAACAATGCACCCGGAAAGGGGCATTTTCGACGCTATCCATTAAAAGGGAATGTCGTCATCCTGGCTGTCCATATAGGGCGGCTCGGGATAATCCGATCCAGGCTTTGAAGGCCCCTGAGTAAAATCTCCCGCCGAAGCTTTGCTGCCCAGCATTTTCATTTCATTGGCCACAATCTCCGTGGTGTATCGCTTGACGCCGTCCTGCTCCCAAGACCGTGTTTGCAGACGCCCCTCGATGTAGACTTGTCTTCCCTTGGAGAGGTATTCGCCGCAAATCTCCCCGAGACGGCCGAAGGCAACGATGCGATGCCACTCGGTACGTTCCTGCATATCCCCGGAGTTTTTATCTTTCCATCGCTCAGAGGTGGCCACAGTGAAGTTGGCCACAGCCGTGCCGTTTGCCGTGTAGCGTACTTCAGGATCCCTTCCCAATCGTCCGACCAGTATCGCCTTGTTGATCATTCAGAACCTCCTCCGTGTTGTTGGTATAACGTTGGCGTCACGTGAAAAAGGGGGGTGAAAATTTCTACAGTAGACGAATCCCTTTTGAATATCAATTCTCTCGTGGGGAGAACATCCGCGAGATTTGCTTCACGATCCTGCCCGGCCGAGTGTCGGCGGCATGAAGTGCGCCGTGGGGGCATATTTCGACACAGCAGTAGCATCGGATGCACCGGTCATAGTCGAAGGATACCTCGGGATCTCCCAGGGTGACGGCCTCGGCCGGACAGAAGGAGACGCATTCCCCGCAACGGACACAACGGCCGTCAATCACCATGGGGCGCTGGGTCAGATGTTTTCGGATGATCCCTTGGAACGGTTTCGGTCCGAACGTCAGTCGGCTTAAGTCCGGAAGATCGAATCCCGTAATTCGGACCGGATCGCCGATAACGGTAATGTCTGAGGGTACCCATCCCAGAACCTCTGCGGCCCGATGCGTCGGCAGCCGGTCCGGCGAAAATCCCAGCATGCGGCAGATCGTGGCATCGGCCGCCGGAGCGCTGGTACTGCCGACCAACATTCCCAAAGGTTTGGGATCGCCGCTTTTTCCAGGACCCTGGCCCTGGAGTGCCAGAATTCCATCGATAATGGTCGCACTCGGTGCAATGGCTTGGTGAATCTGAACCAGCAATCGGGCGAACAGATCCCGGTCTACACCGCTTCCCAGGTGCCATTCCGGCTTTTTGAATGCCACCACGCAGCCGAAGGTGTTTTTCACTCCGAGGGTCATCAGCATATGGGTATGGCTTTTTAACTTGGCCAGGTTGATCACGGTATCGGCTTCGACGGCCTCCCGTGCCAGTTCGATACGATGAAACGGCTTTCCGATATCCACACGAATGGATTCGCGAAGCGGTCGACAGGGGACATCCAGTCCGGACAACGCTTCCGTGTAGCCGCCGATTTTGAGGATTTTGTCAAAGGAACCGATGGCAGGACTGTCTGATACAAAGGGCCGCCCGCCCTTTTCCAGCACCCATTCGATGGTAAAACGGACCACCAGGGGGTGGGTCAAAATACCCTGCCCGGGTTTGGCAGGCATCAGCAGGTTCGGTTTGACCAGGACGTGAGTATCCTTTTGAACCGCCGTGCCGGCACAGGCCTCCAGCATATCGAACAGGATGCCACGAAGGCGAGGGTCTATATACCCGGTATTTTGAATATACACCGTGGCCATGGCATAAACGATTTACAAACGCGTGTTCTATTGGTAACAAAGGCGACTTCGTCAGCGAACCTTGACATAACTCGGAAGGGACATCAACCATCCCATGAAAACCATCGTGCCGTCGACCCGAAGAGGATACGTGTATGTGATTCTGGCGGCGCTGTTCTGGGCGGTGTCCGGGTCTTCGGCCAAATACCTGTTCAACAGCGGGATCAGCCCGTTTCAACTCGTTCAAATCCGTCTGACCATAGCTGCCACCACACTTTGTCTTTGGCTGCTGGTTCGGGATCGGTCCCTGCTCAAAATCGACACATCAGACGTTTTGTATTTTATCCTTTTTGGCATTTTCGGCATCGCCGCCGTTCAATTCACCTATCTGTTTGCCATCAGTCGAATCCATGTGGCCGCAGCTATTCTGCTTCAGTATCTGGCGCCGAGTTTCATTGCGATCCATGCCGTGCTGTTTTTCAAGGATCGGCTCAACCGATGGACCACCCTGGCTCTGATCGGCTCTTTCACCGGGTGCTATCTGGTCGTTGGTGCCTATAACCTGAACATCGTCAGCATGAATATGGCCGGCATTATCAGTGGCGTGCTGTCCGGTGTCACCTTCGCCTGGTACTCGATCCACGGCGAATACGGGATGCGGCGGTACGACCCGTGGACGGTGATCTTTTACGGCTTACTCTTCGCGGCTCTGCTCTGGAATATCCTGCATCCGCCCCTGGAGGGATTTTTCCACGCCTACCGCCCGGCGCAATGGGGCTGGATTGTCTATATCGGTATTATGGGCACCCTGGTTCCCTTTGGGTTCTACCTGGAGGGTGTCAATCTCATCCGTTCCACCCGAGCGAGTATCACCGCTACCCTCGAACCGATTACCGCCGGCTTGCTGTCCTACCTGTTCCTCAATGAGGTCATGGCGCCGCTGCAAATTCTGGGAGCCGTCCTGGTGATTGCATCGATCATCCTGCTCCAGCTAAAGCAGGAATTTGACCTAAAAGCACCGGCATTGATCCGAGCCAAAAGAGAAATATGACCATCTCCAGCAGCGCAACTCTGCATTGGGTTCCATCCATAATTATCGCGCTTAAATACGAAACACGAAATTCGAAACCCGAAATTCACCCGCCTGAGGCGGGCAAGAATCCGAAACTCAAAAGGGATAAATTCCAAAAAGGCCGATTAGCGCCGGTCAGGATTCACTTTTTTTGAATTTGTCTTTTTCGTGCTTGTTTCGGATTTCGAAATTGAAACGTACCTACCGTTTCAGGACGCTCAGTGACCCAATCATTTGACGGAAGCCCGATTAAAAGCCAATGGAATCAAGTCATCCTTTTGAAAAACGCATCAAGCGCCATGTCATCGGCCCTAAACAGACGTTTTTTGTCGCAATAGCACCGGGGCTGGCACCGCTCTGCCTGGAGGAACTCAGGGAACCGCCCCTCGGCATTTCCCATGCCGAGGTGACCGAGGGCGGGGTGGTATTCAAAGGTCGCCTTCCGGATTGCTACAAGGCCAATCTGCATCTTCGAACGGCAAGCCGCATACTCATGCGGATGGACCGCTTCCGTGCCACCGAATTCCACACCCTGGAGCGAAAAATAAGGAATTTCCCTTGGGAGCTGTATCTCTGGCCGAATACTCCGGTGAAGCTCCGGGTAACCTGCCGTCAGTCCCGCCTCTACCATTCCAGGGCGGTGCGGGAACGGTTTGAGGCAGGTATACGGCATCGTCTGGCACATGCGTTCACCCGATCGGACACCGACCATACGCCGGAACGAGCGCCGGCCACGGTGTTTATTCGGGCCGTTTCGGACACCTTCCATATTTCCATCGACAGCAGCGGTGCGCTTCTCTTTAAGCGTGGCGTGAAATCCCATCCCAGTCATGCGCCCATTCGCGAAACCCTTGCCGCCGGGGTGTTGATCCAGGCAGGATACAGAACAGATCGACCCCTCATGGATCCGATGTGCGGCAGTGGAACATTCACGCTGGAAGCGGCGATGATGGCCGGATCTGTGCCGGCCGGATGGTATCGAAACTTTGCCTTTGTCCATTGGCCGGCATTTCGCCCCGGCCAGTGGCGGCATATCCGGCGTGAAGCCCGAAATGACATCAATGTACAGCAGGGGGCTGCTATTTATGCCTGCGATCAGGAGGAACCATCGGTTCGGGCCCTGCAGAACTGTGTGGCCCGGCACGGGTTCGATGCCATCGTCCGTGTCGAGCGGGCTGATTTCTTCAATCTCAGCCCACGCCAAATCGGTGCCATCGAAGGGCTGGTGGTGCTCAACCCACCGTACGGCCGCCGAATGGGAGCCACCGGACAACCGTTGGAACGGTATGCCGCCATCTGTGACAAGCTCATCCATGACTTCAAGCAGTGGCGATTTGCCATCATTGCACCGCCGCGAGCCATGCCGCGGGGATTTTCCGCCATCCGATCGACACACCGGCTGTTCCATGGCGGCCTCAAATTGTTGCTCCACATCGGACGGATTCCGGGATAGCCATATTGCGACCATATCTGGCAGGGGGTCCAAAAGAGACCTGCGGCAGGCTAAAGGAGAGACCATGAGTGATACGAATTGCGATGAATGTCAGCTCACATTTTCATTTCTGAATAAAATCGCTAATCGATTTTATTATTTTTGACAAATATCCCTTAGGGTTATAAAACTGCTGCAATCATCATTTCCTTCAGGTAACGCCACCCGGAAAGGAGGAGATAATGGACGACTGTATTTTCTGTAAAATCGTTCGAGGCGAAATCCCCAGCTTCGAGGTCTATGAAGACGACAAGGTCTATGCCTTTGCAGATATCAACCCGATTCTCGAAGGTCATACCTTGATCATTCCGAAAGCCCATGCGGAGAATATCTGGGAAATTTCCGAAGATGATCTGGTCGCCGTCCAAAAAGCATCCAAGAAAATCGCCGCCGGCATCCGTCAGGCGCTGGATCCGGCCGGTATTGCCTGCCTGCAGCTCAATGGCCGGGCGGTTAATCAGGTTGTCATGCACTACCATTTCCACCTGATACCCCGAAAAGCGGAAGACCCGAAGTTGACCATGACAGAATGGGAGCTGGTTCCCGGAGACATGGAACGTATCAAGGCGGTGAGCAAAAAAATCGCTTCGGCGATATGATCCTCGTGAAACAAGGAACGGCGGAGTCGACGGTAACGACGGTTCGACGGTTCGACGGTTCGACAAGCTCACCGCAGGCGAGCTCACCACGCGCATGCTGCCACACGCCGGCACACCCGAAACGGGCGTTTCCCGGTGGGTTGCTTCTTCAGGGAGGAATGCAAATGGATCCATATGAGTATGAATCAGGATTAAAAGAGTTTGCGGCAGGGAAGAGCATTTTCAAGGCAGGTGACCCAGGGGAAACCATGTTTGTCGTGGCTGAAGGTCGTGTAGAGATCAAAATTCGAGGAAAGACCGTTGAGATCGTGGAGAAGGGGGGAATCTTCGGGGAGATGGCGCTCCTTGGCAGCGAAATTCGCAGCGCAGATGCTGTGGCTGCAACGCCCAGCAAGTTACTGCCGATCAACGAAGCCCTTTTTCTTCGTATGGTTAAAAAATCCCCCCGGTTCTCTCTGCAACTGATGCAGGTGATCGCGGATCGACTGAGGCGGATCAATGAACTCATCTGAAAGACCTTCCAATCCACTATCCCCGGTCTGGTGGCGTGTGGTTCCGCAATAGCCGGTGTGCATATGTCAACCGAACCCTTATATGTGACGCCGCCGGGTTGCCGTATTTTTCCGGCGGATTGTACCGAACACTATCAGAGTGCCCGATCCCTCTTCATGCGATACGCGGAGTCCCTGGATTTTGACCTTGATTTTCAGGATTTCGATCGGGAATTGGACACCCGTCCAGGGGCCTATGCACCGCCGCGCGGAACCCTGCTTATCGCCGAACGCAACGGACTTCACGTGGGATGCGTTGGCGTGAGACCCCTTGAGCACGATATTTGCGAAATGAAGCGCCTCTACGTGGAGCCCGAAGCCAGGGGTATTCATCTTGGACAGTGTCTGGCCCGGGCCAGCATACGATCCGCCCAGCAAATGGGGTATCGCACCATGCGACTGGATACCGTCGGCACTATGAGGGAGGCCATCGCGTTGTACCGGAGGCTTGGATTTTATTCGATTGCACCCTATCGTCCCAACCCGATTCCATCAGCGCAATACTTTGAACTGATCCTATCCTGAGAATGGATGAAAGCCTCCATGACGTGCCGTGTCCAGATTGCTGTGCGGGTTGATATCCCGTGGGAATATTCAGATGATGCGGACCTATCGATATGACAACTGACCAGGCCCAGCGGCCGGAACCGACATTTGAATCGATTCAGACAGCCGCCGGACAACTCAAAGGCATTGCCCATGTGACGCCAGTTCTCACATCCCGCACCTTAAATCGTAAATTTGGAGCCCAAATTTACTTCAAATGCGAAAATTTTCAACGTATCGGTGCGCTTAAATTCCGGGGCGCGTTTATGGCCGCCTCCAATCTATCCGAAGCGGAACGGAAACGGGGGATTGTCACCTATTCTTCCGGAAACCATGCCCAGGCGGTAGCCCTGGTCGGACGGATTCTCGACATTCAGACCGTTGTCGTCATGCCAGTCGATGCGCCGGCCATAAAACGCGCGGCTACCGAGGCTTATGGCGCGCGGGTCGTGGAATACGACCCGGAGGTATCCTCCAGGGACCGCATCGCCCGGGAGCTTCAGGTCGAGCATGGGTATACCCTCATCCCTCCCTACGACCATGAGGATGTCATCGCAGGGCAGGGAACGACAGCCCTGGAACTCTTCGAAAAGATTCGAACAGCGGATCAACTCTTGGTTCCATGCGGTGGCGGCGGTCTCCTGAGCGGATCCGCCATTGCCGCAAAGGCCATGGTGCCGACATGCCGTGTCATCGGAATAGAACCGGAATGCGCCGATGACGCCCATCGATCCTACTATTTCGGAACGCTCCACACCGTCCATAATCCCCCGACAATCGCCGACGGCACCCGAACCCCTTCCCTGGGGAAACTGACGTTTCCACTTGTCCTGGAGCATGTGGATGCCATGGCTACCGTGCCGGAAGATGCCATCATGGATGCTGTCAGATTTTTCTTTTACCGGATGAAGATCGTCGTCGAGCCATCCGGTGCCCTGGGTCTAGCGGCCCTGCTCTGCGGGTCGGTGCGTCCATCCGGGAGAACCGCCATCATTGTTAGCGGCGGCAATATAGACGCACATACCATGGTGACCATTCTCCAGCGGAGCGACCCATGAAAATATTTATCGCGGCCGCCGCAATCCTAGCGGGGACTCTCCTGTCGACGACGGCGGCCGATGGAAAGGTGCTGAAACCGTTGCCGGAGCAACCTTATTCGAAACCCCGACAGATCGGGCACCTGAGAGATTCGGGGCTCACGGGGGTGAGCGGCATGGCGGCTTCCCGGCGTCGTCCGGATATCCTCTGGGTGATCAATGACAGCGGGAACGGGTCCATGCTGTATGCCATCGGGTTGGACGGAAATACCCGTGGTGTATTCAGGGTCAGCGGCAGCCGCAACTGGGATTGGGAAGACCTGGCTTCCTATACATGGGGCGGAAAAGCCTACCTGGTCATTGGCGACGTGGGAGACAACGCTGCCCGACGGCGGAAACCTGTTCTGTACATCGTTGAGGAGCCGGAAATATCCCCGGCGTCGTCACCCGTCAGAGGGGAAGTGTCCGTTTCCCGGGATATCCCTTTCAGTTATGAGGATGGACCGCGTGATTGCGAGGCCGTCGCGGTGGACCTGCCTTCGGAAAGAATTCTTCTGCTGAGCAAACGCGATCTCTATCCCCGGTTGTATGAACTGCCCCTGATGCCTGCCAAGGGGGAAGGGAAACCAATCGCCCGGTTCCTGGCGGAGATGACCAGCATTCCGCCGCCGTCGGAGGAGGACCTCCTCGAGGATCCCATTTTCGGCCGGTTTCGTTCTCAGCCCACCGCCATGGACATCGATCCATCCGGACGGGTGGCGATTATTCTGACGTACGGCCATGCCTATCGATACGATCGCGCCCCAACGGAACTCTGGGAAATGGCTTTTTCGAAATCTCCCTGGATTCTCAAACTGCCAAGGCTGAAGCAGGCAGAGGCGCTGTGTATCGGGTATGACGGCCAGACCGTCTTCGTGACATCCGAACGGCAACCGCCCTCCGAACCGCAACCGGCGCCATTATTGCGAATAGACAGGATAAATGATAAAATCGTGCATCCACCAAACATGAAATAAACTGACGGTATTGGTGCGGGGGCCGGCTCGGGAATATGGTTGCCGGCCATTTTTCCAAGAGTGTCCTGGCTTTGGAGATGTCCTCACATGGCTTATGACGAGATCCTATATGCCACAGACGGGCCTGTCGGGTTTCTCACCCTGAACAATCCCGGAAAAATCAATGCCCTTTCACTGACCATGATCGGCGAGGTCATTGATGCTCTCCAGAAGATGGCGGCAGATGACGCCATTAAGGTGCTGATTTTGAAAGCCGCCGGTAAGCATTTTTGCGCTGGACATCATCTCGCTGAGATGGTCGACGGTGGCATAAAAGACTATAAAGGGATTTTCGATCAGTGCTCCCGGATGATGCAACTGATCCATGAGATTCCCCAACCGGTGATTGCCCAGGTCCAGGGGATTGCCACGGCCGCCGGGTGCCAGTTGGTGGCCTGGTGCGATCTGGCGGTTGCGGAGGAAGGCGCCCGATTTGCTACCCCTGGCGTCAAAATCGGCCTGTTCTGCACGACACCGATGACTGCCCTGACACGGGCGATCGGGCGAAAGGCAGCCATGGAGATGCTCCTGACGGGCCGTTATGTGCCTGCCGAAGAAGCAAAGGCCTTGGGACTCGTCAATCAGGTTGTTCCTATAGAAGATCTTGATGCGGAAACCGAGGCTCTGGCGCGACAAATTGCAGAGGCCAGCGGCTTTGTTTTGGGCATCGGAAAACAGGCCTTCTATGCACAGATCGATATGCCTGATGATCGGGCCCTCCGATTTGCCACCCAGACCATGGTGATGAACAACGCGGCCGAGGATGCCCAGTCCGGGATCAAGGCTTTTTTGAACAAAGAGACACCGAAGTGGAAAAACCGGTAAAAACCGGTCCGATGTCTCTTGACAGCTGTGCTAGACGAGGAAAGGAAGGAATGACATATGGGTATCACTGAGATGCTCGCTGAACTGCCGATGTTCGCGCACTTCACCGAAGCAGAAATTGAGGAATTTGCTCATATCAATCACTCCCTGCAGAAGTTCAGCAAGGGCGAGATCGTCCTGGCCAAAGGAGAAGATTCTCCCTCCCTGTATCTCATGATTGAAGGGACGGTCCTGATTACCCGAACAGCCAACAATATCAAAATACGATTAGCCAAGCTCGGGCCGGGGGAAATCTTCGGGGAAATGTCCTTCTTTAGTAAAAAGCCACGGTCGAGCGATGTGGTGGCCAATGGCGATGTAACAGTCATCAAAATGGACAGTGATTTTTTCGAGCTGGTCGATCACCAGGTTCGTGATAAAATCAAAAATTACTTCATCGAACTGCTCATCAATCGACTGGATTCCATGAATGAGCAGATTATGAAGATTTCCAAGCTTATGCATTCGTGAGTTAGAGAAATATTGTTTCGGTTTCTTCGCGTTTTGAACATTATTGACCTTCGGAGGGTCACAGAAATCCGAATATCGAATATCGAAATTCGAAACCCCAGTTCAATAAGTAAGTGCAACACTTTTAGGTTTTAAGGCTTTCGCGATATGACGCGATATTATGCCAAAAACCTATCGACACCTAAGCGC
>Ga0049114_1000038_pt1 | contig 35975 bp, 34 predicted proteins | sample WorMettanBELIZE2_FD_55211 | JGI IMG/M metagenome (GOLD analysis project Ga0049114, IMG submission 55211) | Marine gutless worms symbiont microbial communities from Max Planck institute for Marine Microbiology, Germany - Olavius tantulus BELIZE.2 | ecosystem: Host-associated > Annelida >... | reverse complement strand
GAACACTGGCTTAACAACCGGCCAAGAAAATGCTTGAAATTCAAAACACCGGCGGAAGTCTTTAAGGCCGAGTGTTGCACTTAAACATTGAATGCAGGTTTATAATTTCAGGCATTTAAGGCATTTTTTTCATCAGGTGACCACCCGGTTCCGGCCTTTTTTTTTGGCCCGGTAGAGCGCTTTGTCGGCCGCCTTGATGACCTTTTTCGGATCCTGAACTTTTTTATCCGGTCCGGCAACACCGATACTGACCGTAATCTTAACGGTTTTGCCGGCTTTAGGGTTCGTGTTTTTGCGTTGGCTGGGGTCGCCCTTTCTGCGCCCTTTCCCGCGAACCACAAAGGGCGTGGCGGCAAGATCTTCCCTGTAGCTGTCGAGAAACGGCTTGGCCGCAGGCACCGATTTTCCCGGAAACAGGGCGGTAAATTCTTCACCACCGTAGCGGTACACACGGGCCCCACCGGTCATCTTTCCCAATTTGGAGGCAATCAGTTTCAGCACCTGGTCTCCGGTATCGTGTCCATAGGTGTCATTGAATTTCTTGAAATGGTCCACGTCAATCATGGCAATGGCATATTTTCGGCCCATGTCCATGAGGGCTTCGTTTAAACTCCGACGCCCCGGGAGTCCCGTCAATTCATCGTGATAGGCCATGGTAAATGAGGTTTCGACGATGGCACCGATCATCAGGATGGCCGCGGCCGAAGTATATAGAATAAGCGCCGGGGCGGACGGCCGGACCGCCAGTGCGAGGAACGCTGCAATGATGACCCAAAAAAACATCGCATACACCGGCTGGTGGAACCGGATCCAACGGATCAGTTGAATCAAAGCAGCGACGCCGAACGCAAGTAGGGCGACGGGCGTCAGAAACGACGCGTCAAATATAGGAAGATGGGAAAATACGGGTTTGATACGATGGAAGAATGACGCCGCAGGCAAGGCGTCGGCAATGGACGTGGACCCGAACTTTTCTCCAATGATCACCAGAAGCAGCACTTGAAGTCCCACCACCACGGCACTGGTGATTCCGGCAGGACCCAGAATCCGCCGCCGGGCCAGCATGGAGAACAGCAGGATATTGATGGGTAGGAATATCGCCATCCCGATGCGGTATATATCGATTCGGGAGGATGCCGCGGGTAAGCTGAACAGCCAGTAGGAGACACCCAGGGCAATGACCGTCAGCAGCACACCGGTATTGTTGAATCGCCAGGCGATGCCGGCGGCAGCCAACAATACCAGGTAGGGACCGTAGGGCAGGAGGGTAAAGATGGCCTGCAGCTCCGCAGATCGCTGAAGCCAATCCGTGAGTAGTGACCATTTCCAAACGCCCAATGCCGAGAGCAGAAGCAGGGCCAGGGGAAACAGAACGGCAAGATGTTTTCTTTGTATCGGAAATGCCATAGTTAAATGCCTGAAGATTTAAATTTTACCCGCTCTTCCGGAATTTTGCAATCCAATCGAAAAATTTTACCGGTCCTACCCCAATTGCGAAGGAATTCGAGCATTTGCTCATCAACAAGATCCCTTGACAGAACTACTCCGTTTTTCTATGAAGGAGCCATCCCATGTGAACATCGAACGCTACATCTGATCATTGTCCAACGCCTGTTTGAGGAATCGCCAGTTGTTAAACTGCTCCTTATCGAAGATATCAAAGAGGCAGCCGTAAACTATGAAACGGCGGACTTTCCTTAAGCTGGCCGGTATGGGAAGCCTTTCCTTTGCGGCCGGCTGTTCCGACCCACAGAAAACGATTTATTCACTTGTTGCCGCTCCCGATGACATGATCACCGGAAAGGGCCTGTGGTACGCCACCACCTGCCGGGAGTGCCCGGCGGGGTGCGGGATACTGGCCAAAAATCGTGAGGGGCGGGCCATAAAGCTTGAAGGAAATCCCTTACACCCTGTCAACAAGGGTACCATCTGTATGCGGGGGCAGGCGGCACTTCAAGCGGTTTACCATCCTGACCGGATTCGAACCCCCCTGCTAAAGCAGGGATCTTCATGGCGTCCCATCTCCTTTGAGGCGGCCGAGGGCTATATCAAATCAAAGGCCGGTGAAGCAGCCCAAAAAGGTCGAAACCGGGTCCGCCTGATAACGGAAACTCCCGGCGAGTCCCTGTTTCAATTGATGAATAGCGCACTGGCTCGTTGGGAATCTGATCCGGCCGTTGTTTTTGAGTCGTTCGCTTACGAATCGCTGAGAAAGGCGAATGAAGATGTCTTCAGTGTGGATGGATTGTTCTCCTATCGCATGGAAGACGCGGATGTCCTGGTCACGTTTGGCGCCGACTTTTTGGAAACATGGCTGTCTCCGGTGGAATATGCCCGGAAATTCAAGGAAATGCATGCCTTCCGGGATGGCGATAAGGGGCTTTTCATAACCGTCGGCCCGTACCTATCCCTCACCGGGGTAAATGCCGATACGTGGTTGCCCTGCCACCCGGGAAGCGAAACAGCCATTGTTCTCAGCCTGATCCGTGATGCCTTTCAAAGCGGAAGAGGGCAGGGCGTGCGTGATTTTGTCCGAAAGATCATCGAGCGGGCGGCAGAACCGTACACACGCGCCCGGGTTTTGGAAATATCGGGATTCTCCCCATCCCAGTACGACGGGTTGAAAGAACGTTTGTTCTCAGCCAAACGGCCACTGGTTTTGGGTACCGGTACCGGGGATATCGGCGGAAATTCGTTCCACACCAACATGGCGGTCAATCTGTTAAATGCCGTGCTCGATCCGGAGCTCCGGAATTTTGATTTCAAAAGCCGACAGCGGGTGGAGATGGCGGCCCGAAGGTCCGATGTACTGACGCTTTTTGACGAATTGAGCGCCGGGGCAGCCGATCTCTTGATGCTCCATCAAGTCAATCCAGTATTTCAGCTGCCGCCGGGCAGCGGCGCGAAAGCCGCCATGGAGCGGGATGCACTCTTTGTCGTCAGCTTTTCCAATTTTATGGATGATACGTCCAGACTCGCCGATCTGATTTTCCCTGTCCGGATGCCGCTGGAATCCTGGGACGAGTATGAGGGTAAAAAGGGCTTTGTCTCCATATTGCAGCCGGTAATGGGCAATGTTACCGACGCACCGCAGATGGGTGATGTCCTCCTGAACACCGCATTTGCCGGCGGCAAACCAGCGGAATCGTATAAAGCACATCTGATGGCCCGACTGATTGAAGAGGGGCCGATACGGGATGAAAAAACCTGGCTCGAGGCGCTTCGATCCGGGGGGATCGCCACGGCCTCCGATGATGCCGATGCCAAGGTCTTCATCCCCTATACCGTCAGCGATGCATTTCATTCCGTGGCCGATCCTATAAGGCAGGATCTGGTGTTTGTCGGTATGCCGTCCATACGGTTTTTCGACGGCCGCGGTGCGAATCGGCCATGGCTGCTGGAGATCCCCGATCCCATTACCAAAGTGGCATGGCAGACGCCGCTCCTGGTCCATCTCGAAACCCTTGCGGCGAGGGGATTGGAACAGGGTGATATCGTAAAAATTCAGTCCAAACAGGGCAGTCTGGAGGCCCCTGTTTTCGAGAGTGAAACGGTCATCCCCGGCGTCGTGACCATGAGTATCGGTCAGGGGCATCAGGGTTTTGGACGCTATGCCGAAAATCGGGGACGCAATCCCGCGACGCTCTTTCCACCCGACGCCGAGCCCCGATTCGGCGGCCCCCGCTTCTTCATCCACCCGGTGTCCATTCATCGCACCGGACACGGAATGGAACTGGCCCACACCGACGGCAGCCGCATTCAGCATGGCCGAAAAATTGCCCTGTCGACATCCCTTGAAAACGCTCAAAGCGGGCAGCGAGATCCTGGCGGTGGGCTGGCCATGTGGGACTTCCCGGTGACCCTGCCGTTGCCCGAGGGGTATGATCGAAAGCGGGATTTCTATCCGGCTATCGAATACGAGGATTATCGATGGGCAATGGTGGTGGATCTGGATCGATGCATCGGATGCAGTGCCTGTTCCGCGGGCTGTTATGCCGAGAACAACCTGGGAGTTGTCGGGGAGAAACAGCTCATCAACGGTCGCGAGATGTCCTGGCTGCGGGTGGAGCGGTATCATGACCCGGATCAGATGGAGAAAATCACCTTCCTTCCCATGATGTGCCAGCACTGCGACAATGCCCCTTGCGAGGCTGTCTGTCCGGTATACGCGCCCCATCATTCCGCGGAGGGCTTGAATAATCAGATTTACAACCGCTGTATCGGGACCCGATTCTGCGGCCAGAATTGTCCATACAAGGTTCGACGATTTAACTGGTTTACCTGGCAGTGGCCCAAACCGCTGAACCTCCAATTGAATCCCGATGTGACGGTGCGCAGCAAAGGGGTCATGGAAAAGTGCTCTTTCTGCATCCAGCGGATCAAAATTGCAAGAAATGCGGCAAAGAACGAAAACCGGCGGATTCGGGATGGTGAGATCATTCCGGCCTGTGTACAGACGTGCCCCACGACTGCCCTGGTGTTCGGCAATCTGATGGATCCGAAAAGTCGGGTCCGACGACTGGTGGAAGACTCCAGAGCCTATCAGGTCATGGGGTATTTGAACGCAAAGCCGGCCGTCATTTACCTAAAGAAAGTCGTACAGGAGATTTAACGATTATCCGGCCGTGACCGCTCTGCCAAGCGGGGCCGAAACTATAAAGAGAGACAGGATTCACATCGATGGCGCTGACATTTGCCAGCATCGACCAGACCGTTCTAGACACATTGAAACCCGGTGGGAAGAATTACTGGGCAATCATCTTTCTGGTGTTCCTGGGATTGATGGGAGGTTTAGCTTGCTGGGCCTATCAGATCTTCGTCGGCATTGGCGTGGCCGGCATGAACAACCCGATTCACTGGGGCACCTATCTGATCAATTTTGTCTTCTGGGTCGGTATCGCCCATTCGGGGACCCTGATCAGCGCCATTCTCCACCTGTTTCGGGCCGGGTGGCGAAATCCCATCGCCCGGGCTGCGGAGACCATGACCGTCTTTGCGGTGTGCACGGCCGGTCTCTTTCCGTTCATCCACCTGGGTCGGGTGTGGATGGTATATTACATGCTGCCATTTCCGAACCAGCGTACACTATGGCCCAACTTCCAGTCGCCTCTGATGTTCGACGTCGTGGCCATCAGCACCTACCTGACGGTCAGTTCCCTGTTCTGGTACACGGGAATGCTTCCCGATCTGGCCATTATCCGAGACCGGGCCACCGGGCTTCGGAAAAAGATCTTTACGGTTCTTTCCATGGGCTGGACCGGCGAGCACGAAATCTGGAGGCATTACATCCGTATCTATCTCTTCTTTGCCGCCCTGGCCACACCGTTGGTCATCTCGGTACACAGTGTGGTCTCCTGGGACTTCGCCCTGGGTATCGCTCCGGGATGGCACACCACCATTTTCGCTCCCTACTTTGTCGCCGGTGCCATTCATTCAGGTCTGGCCATGGTCCTGACCCTAATGATCCCTTTGCGACGCATATTTAAATACGAGAAGATCATCACAGTTCAGGTCCTCGAAGCGGTGGCCAAAACCATTATTTTTACAGGGCTTATCGTCGGCTATGCCTATGCCACGGAATTTTTCATCGCCTGGTACAGCCACAACGAAGTTGAGATCAAAGTATTCACGTGGCGTGCCTTTGGGCATTATCGGATCGGTTTCTGGATCATGGTCACATGCAATACCATTGCCCCGTTGTTCTTCTTCATCAAAAAAGTCCGCACCAGCCTCCTATGGCTGTTCGTAATTTCCATCCTGGTCAACATCGGCATGTGGTTTGAGCGCTTTGTCATCATTATTACCAGCGTCGGCCATGACTTTATTCCCCATGCCTGGGGCATCTACGCACCGACCGCGATCGAATTCGGCATCATGATCGGCGCATTTTGTCTGTTTTTCCTGCTCTACTTGCTGTTTGTAAAGCATCTCCCGTCGGTGTCCATGACCGAGATGAAGGAAACACTGGTGGAAGGGGGCGGCCATGGCGGATAAACAGTTCGTGATGGGCGTTTTCCAGGATGAGGATCAGGCGGTGGCGGCTGTGGAGTCCCTGACCGACTCGCCGTATCGGATTAAAAAGGTACACAGCCCGATCCCGAGCCACCGGCTTTCCCATGCCCTGAAACTGAAAAAAAGCCGTGTCGGATGGTACACCCTGATCGGCGGGATCATCGGATTTTTTTCTGGATTTGCCCTGGCATCGTTTACCGCCCTGCGCTGGGGCATCATTGTCAGCGGCAAGCCGGTTGTCTCCCTTGTTCCGTTTCTCATCGTCGGATTTGAATTCACGGTGTTATTCGCCGTGTTCGGAAACATCATCGGTTTCCTCTTTCAGGCGGATCTGCCGCGATTTGACTGGTCCGCACACTATGATGAGCGTGTCAGCGGAGAGCACTACGGTATCCTGGTGACGTGCGATCCGTCGCAACAGGAGGATCTCGAAAGCCTTCTGGAAGCGCAGGGGGCGGAGATAAGGGCTTTTGCGACCTGATCATCTATGGGGGCCCCTAAAACTTCCCGAAAGGGCATCATGACTTCGGAGAGCAATACAACCAAAGAATTGACCGGAACCACGATCCAGGCGATCTTTGCGGTCTGCCTGATCGTCGGTACCGTCGCGTTTTTTGTGGGATTGGCCGGGGACCATCCCGAAAAGGCGTGGCAGGCCTATCTGGTCAACTTCCTGCTTTGGAGCGGGATCGCCACCGGCGGGGTGTTGTTTTCGGCCATCATGCATGTGACCAAGGCAACGTGGAGTGGTCGCATGGCCGGCATTGCCGAGTCGTTTGCCGCTTTCTTTCCGGTGTCCTTTGTGCTGTTTCTGATCCTGTTTCTTGGGAAATCTTACGTATTCCCATGGCTGCATCACGATCTTCATGGAAAGGACGTCTGGCTCAACATTCCGTTTCTGTTTACTCGAAATTTCGTAGGGCTGCTGATCCTCTACGGGGTTGGATTTCTCTATCTGTATAACTCCCTTCAGCTCAAATATGGTGCCGGACAAGGGCCCTCGGGCAAACTGCGGCAGAACCTGTATCACCGATGGCAGGATCGGGGAATTCCGCCGGAACTCATCCGGGAGCGGATGACGTTTTACGGATATTTGTACTGTTTTTGTTTTGCCATGGTGTTGTCCCTGATGGGGTACGACCTGGTCATGGCCTCCGACCCCCACTGGATTTCGACCCTCTTCGGCGCCTACACATTTGTGAAAGCCGTGTACGTGGGGTTCGGTTCTCTGATCATACTTTCGTCCATCTTATATATCCGACATGGCGAGGCGACCGGTCTGAAACGGTCAAATTTTCACGATCTCGGCAAGTTGTTCTTTGCCTTCTGTCTGGTATGGGGGGATTTCTTTTATGCCCAGCTCGTTGTTATCTGGTACGGGAACATTTCCGAGGAAACCGCCTTTGTGATCGAGCGTGTAGTGATCTTTCCCTGGAACCGTCTGGCCTGGACCGTGCTCATCGTCGGTTTCGTTTTTCCGTTTCTCATTCTTCTGAACAGAAAGATAAAAACCATTCCCCAGGCCATGGTGGTGATTTGCACGGTGGCCATTACCGGTATCTGGCTCGAGCATTTTCTTCTCCTCGGACCGTCGCTCATTCATGGTGCCCACGGGTTGACCATGGGCGTGTTGGACATATTGATCACACTTGGTTTTCTCGGCCTTATGGCATTTGCCGTGATGTACTTTTTGAATCAGTTTCCGGAGACTGCCGTGGTCTCTGAAGACGAAGGGCACCGATGGACCAGTTGACACCGCAGACCAGCCCCGAATCCTGGGCGACCCGCAACAGGGGCCCTATCCTGCTGACGGTCCTGTCCGTGGTGTTTACCCTGGTGTTTCTATACGCTTTTTATGTGTATCCCGGAGCGGGTATGGGACCTGAGCAGCCGATTCCCTTCAGTCACCGCCTCCACTCCGGACACAAGGCGATTCAATGCATGTTTTGCCATCCCTATGTCGGGATGTCCAATCATCCGGGGATCCCGCCCGTGGAAAAATGCCTTTACTGCCACAACCATATCATCACCAGGCATCCCTGGATCTTGAAGGAGCACGAATACTTCAACACAGAGACGCCGACACCATGGAAGAAAGTCTGGTATCTGCCCGAGCACGTGCTGTTCAACCATCAGCGCCATATCCGGAAGGAAATCGCCTGCCAGGAATGCCACGGGAAGGTCGAAGCCCAGGATCGCCTGAAGGGAGAGCGATTCAAAATGGGATTCTGCATCGAGTGTCACCGGAAGAAAAACGCCAACCTGGATTGCTGGCTGGCATGTCATAGCTAACGAAGCTGAACCTGCAATGAATTCAATGGAACACACACAACATACCGGTTATCCAACGGCCAAAGCGTTTTGCCTCACATCCCTGTTCTGGATGATGATCGCCACATTCATGGGGCTGGTGGGTGCCACGGAGCTCATGGCACCGGATCTTCTGGAGAACGTAGGCTGGCTGGTGTTCGGCCGGGTCCGGCCTATCCATATCAATCTGGTCCTGTTCGGGTTTGTGACGCCCGGCCTTTTGGGAGCCGCGTTCTATTACATTCCCAGGCTGCTCCGTACCGAACTCTTTAGTGAGCGGCTGGGGGTGTTTACGGTAATCATATGGAACATCACCCTTGTCGGTGCCATGGTCAGCCTCATGGCCGGACATACCCAGGGCCGGGAGTATGCGGAATTGATCTGGCCCGTGGACATGGGCGTCGTGGCGGTGTTCGTCCTGTGTATCATCAACATGATCATGACGGTAAAGAACCGCCAGGAGAAGATTCTGTATGTATCGGTCTGGTATATATGTGCGGGTCTCGTTCTGACGGCGACGACGTTTTCCCTGGGCAATGTGATCTGGCGGCCGGACACCGGTGCGTTGGTGGGGATCCCGGATGCCATTCTCCTCTGGTTTTACGGGCATAACGTGTTCGGTCTTCTGTTGACGCCGCTGTCGGCCGGTGTGACGTACTATGTCATCCCCCGGGCGGTCCGGGCGCCCCTTTACAGCCACACCCTTTCGCTACTGGGATTCTGGGCGCTGATTGTCGTCTATACCCACATCGGAACCCATCACCTGCTCCAGGTGCCGGTACCGACCTGGTTGAAAGTAATCGCCACGGTGGACAGTGTGGCCATGGTGATTCCGGTCATGGCCTTCCTGGTCAACATCTGGTACACGGCAAAAGGCAAGCTGGGCGCCATCCACGCTGATATCGGGGCCAAGTTCATTTTCACCGGCACCATCATGTATTTCTTTGTCAGCATCCAGGGCTCCATGATGGCCCTTCCCGAGGTGCAGCGCATCACCCATTTTAATAACTGGGTGGTGGCCCATGCCCATGTCGGGGTGTTGGGGTTCGCCGGTATGATTTGCCTCGGTGGTATCTGGTACGTCCTGCCAAAAATTACCGGCAAACCGCTCTACAGCCGGTTCCTGGCTGATCTCCAATACTGGCTCGTCCTGATCGGCGTGGTGGGTTTCACCATCGTATTGACCATTGTCGGCCTGATCCAGGGCAACGCCTGGTATAACGGCGAAGTCATTTACCGGATACTACCCCAGCTTCAGTATTACTACGTCACCCGCGCCATGTTGGGCTTGGTGATTGTTACGGCGGCGGTTATCGGGTTTTACAACGGGATTCGGACCATGTTTTTTAATCGAGGAACCACCACGTCATGAAAATGGCACCCCTTGCCGTTGTTGTCGGCAGCCTTATGATCCTGTTTGCCATCATCGTGATGGTGGTCTACATTCCCTATGCCACCCAGGATGAGGCACGCAACCCCTCGGACATCTTCCGAACCCGATCGGAGATCGAAAAAGAGGGACGGAAGATCTATATCGCCAACGGCTGTGTCTATTGCCACAGCCAGTCCATCCGGGCGTGGGACTGGGGCGTTGGCGCCGAACGGATCGCCCAGGCCGGCGATTACATGGCGGACCAGCCGATTCTGCTGGGTTCCCAGCGCACCGGCCCGGACCTTTCCCAGGCGGGTGGGGAACATCCGGACGACTGGCATATTGCTCATTTTATAAATCCGCGATACACGCGGCCCAATTCGATCATGCCGGCCTTCGCGTTTCTGGGTATGGAGAAACTCAACACACTCACCCAGTACATTCAAAGTCTGGGAATGAAAGATGCGGATGACCGGATGGAACGCCAGCGTTACTGGAAAGCCCAGGCCATAAAGGCGTATGAGGCCGGTCCGGATGAAAATGTCCGTTGGATGAACGAGAGGATACCCCAGGGCTGGCGGGATGTGCCGAATCCCTATCCGACGACACCGGCCGGGCTGAAGCGTGGCCGGCATATCTACCAGGGCTTCTGCATCGGGTGCCATGGTCCGGTGGGGGATGGCATGGGTCCGGCCCAACCTTGGCTCAATCCGCCACCATTCAACTTTACACTCCTGAAGAACCGGGAGATTTCCGGCGGTATCCTTTACTACCAGATCATGAACGGCATTACGGGTTCGGCCATGCCCTATTTCAAGAGGGAGCTGGAATCGGAGAAAATCTGGGATGTGGGGAATTACGTGGCGGTCTACTTTATCAATGAAAGCGACGCCAACACGGAGCCCCGTGGAATCGATGCGGCCTATGAACCGAAAAGTAAAACGCCCTACGAGGGTATTCCGGACTTTCCCATTGAAAATAAAACGGACTATCCGTCACCCTATGGAACACCCAAAACAGATCACAAATAACAACGGAGAAATAACAAATCACAAAGTCATTTGGAATTTGTCATTTGAAATTTGGAAATTAAAAGATTGTATTTTCCATATTTCATAGCCTACATGGGCGTAGGATTTGCCATTACCCTGGTCGTGTTCCTGTGGGCTCTGAAAAGTGGACAGTTTTCGGATCAGAAGCGGGCGCGATTTCTGCCCCTGGAAGATGAAAAGGACCCACCGCCGGAGAAGGCGTCCAAAATTCGCCGGATTGAGGTATTTGTCCTTTTTATACTGGCCGTCGGCGGTTTAGCTGCCATAGCTGCAGTGCTTATATTTGCTTTTATCCATGGAGGGGAGCCGCCAGGGTAAGGAGTGGTGACATGAGGATTTTTCATTTAATCAATCTGGAGCATGTTTTTCTGTACGTGTTTCCGACACTTGTATTCATCGTGGTGTTCTGGCTATTCCTGCGGTTTTCCCACTTTAAAAATAACGATTCGGAAAGGCGGACCCACGAAATCACCAATCGTTTTCCGGAAGAACTTGCCGATCGGGAAGCACCCTTTCCGGTAGGAATGACGCTGACCATTGTCGGCACAGTGCTCTGGGTGTTTTTTTATATTCTGTGGTACGGCTTGGCGGAGAAACAGCTCTAATATGGAACAGACAGCCCACAAAGAATCGACAACCATTACCTGGATTGCGGTGCTATTTCTGGTTCTCTGGGTGTTTGTCAAAGGTTTTTATGCCTTCTGGATCGTTGGAGACCGCGGACAGCCGGATTGGGATTTTCGCCCGGTGCTGGATACACCATCGGAATCACCCTATGCGGTGTATCAGCTCTTACCTGAGCCACAGCATGTCCGGGGAGCCGAGTGGGAGAAAACCCCGTTTGAGGTAAAATATCTCCTGCCGTATTCCCAGCAAGCCCAGGAAGCCGAGGGGGAATAGATGAAGAAAAAACTCGTTATTGCCCTGATTCCGGTCGTGATCTTTGTCGGGGCCCACTACGGCATCACACTGTTTGACAATGTGCTGAAAGTGGGGCGTATGTGGGAAACACCTGCGGTAAGGCCCCATGAAGACCCGCTTCTTGTGATGCAAAAGGGTGTTGTGCCGGTTTCCGGCGGTGAAGCCCTCTATCGCGCCACGCCGGCCGATCAGCTGGCTCCGCCCACGGACAATCCCGCGGCCACCAGCGTCCCCCGCGGCAAGCAGGGTTACCTGGTGTTCTGCGCCCAGTGCCATGGAAATGATCATGATGGCAACGGCACGGTCGGCCAGAGCTTTGCGCCCCTCCCGACAGATCTGCGAAGCGCCAAGGTGCAGGCCCAGTCCCCTGGACAGCTTTTTAAGGAAGTCAGCTTCGGCCGTCCTGACGGGCGACAGCCGCCATTGGCCACCACCATCTCAGTCATCGACCGATGGAGCATCGTCGCCTATATAAAGTCCCTCGGTATCCGCAAATGAGATGATCCCTGCCCGGTTTTCCTGCGATCTTTGCGGTCTTTCCCTCCGCGACGACACCATATCCTGGACATACAACAACACCGAATACCGGTTTTGCTGCATGGGTTGCCGCCAGGTGTTCGTCATGCTGGCCGAAGTCGCGGAAAACCCGGAGCCTTCCGAGTTCAAACACACGGATCTATACCGGCAATGCCAGGAGGCCGGCGTTATTCCAAGGAACGATGCCGACCTGGATCGTATCCGACGTGAGTCCCTGGAGGATCCGCCATCTATTGGTCTTGCAGACCCTGCCGATGGGCTGCGGACCCATCTGTCCATCCGTGGCATGTGGTGCCCGGCGTGCAGTTGGGTCATCGAGGAGACCCTGAAAAAAAAGCCGGGCATCCTTGCTGCGTCATGCAATTTCTCCACAGATCGAGCAACGGTTGATTACAACCCTGTGGGGACTTCCCCTGCGCGTATTCAGGAGCATATCGAAACCCTCGGATACCATGTGTCCCCGTTCGGTGAATCATCTCGTGTGGCCCAGGACAGGCAGGAATTCATCCGGTTTGCCATTTCCACGTTTCTGACCATGAATATCATGATGCTGTCCTTTGCCCTTTATTCGGGTTTTTTCACCGAACTCTCCGAAGATAACATTCGAAAGTTATCCTGGCCCATTTTTGGTCTCGCCACGGGAGTGTTGATATACGGCGGAAGCAGTATCTTCCGAAAAGCCGTGAGGAGTATCCCTTCGGGTGCCTACGGTATGGAGACCTTAGTCAGTGCCGGCGCCATCAGCGCCTATGTCTACAGTACGATCAATTTTTTTGCCGGCAGTATCCATTTATACTTTGATACTTCGGCAATGCTCATTACGCTGGTGCTTCTTGGAAAAACCCTGGAGCGTAAGGCCAAGGATCAAGTCCAAAAGGACCTTGCCGGGTTCTTTTCGCTCAAACCGACCAAAGTACGGCGGATTGATGATGCCTATCCCTCAGGGCGATATGTCTCCGCCGAATACCTGCAAATTGGGGATCTGTTCCGGGTGGCAGAGGATGAAATCATCCCTGCCGACGGCCTGGTCCTGGACGGCACCGGTACCGTTGATGAATCCTCCTTGACCGGTGAAGCCCTGCCCTTACAAAAACAGCCGGGAGATCGTCTCCGCAGCGGCACCCGGGTGAGCCGCGGGCAGTTTATTGTTCGGGCTGAGGCGGTGGGCGAGACCTCCACCCTTGGGCAGATGATCCGAATCATGGAGCAGGCCCTGGGTGAAAAAACACCGCTTGAAGGAAAAACAGATCGGATTCTGAAATTTCTGGTGCCGACGATTCTTGCCCTTTCCGTGGGGACCGGAGTGGTCTGCAAACTGCTCGGCCTGAGTTCGGAAGTCGCACTGACCCGGATGATTACCGTTATGGTGATTTCCTGTCCCTGCGCTTTAGGAATCGCTATACCCCTGGCCCGGGTGGCCGGTATCTCCTTGGCTGGAAAACATGGTATCCTGGTGCACGACTTCGCCGCATTCGGTTCTGCTGAGCAGCTCGATGCCGTTGTCTTCGATAAAACCGGCACCCTGACCCGGGGGCAATGGCAGCTTCTGGAGATAAGGGCCGTCGACCCGGAAGACGAGGATCGGCTGGCCGCGCTGGCCGCCGGCTTGGAGAGGCACGCCGACCATTATATGGCCGTGGAAATCCGAAAATATGCGGAGCAGGCCGGGGTGACGGCTCCGGACATCGACAATATTCAGGTCGCGGACAACGGGGTTTCCGGGATCTGGGAGGGACGCCAGGTGCGAATCGGATCCCAGGATTTCATCAGATCCGGATTTCTTCGCCATCCCAGGTTATGGGAAAAGTTGCAGGCGGGCATTGATTCCAGCCGGTCAATCGTTTATATGACCATCGACGATCAGCCGGCGGCCATGCTTGTTTTTGGTGATCGATTGCGGAAGGGTGCCGCAGAGGCAGTTCAAGCCCTGAAACGACGGCATCTTCATACGGGCCTGATTTCCGGGGATGGCGAGGCCACCACCCGGGCGGTGGCCGAACAGGTCGGGATCGAGGAGGCCAAGGGGGCACAATTGCCCACAGACAAGGTGGCGGTAATTGCCGGTCTCCAATTCAGGGGATGGCGGGTGGCCATGGTCGGGGACGGCGTGAACGATGCGCCGGCCCTGGCCCAGTCAGACCTGGGCATCGCCGTTCATTCGGGAAGTCACCTTGGCAGCGAAGCCGCCGATATCACACTGATGCGGAGCGATCCGGAGCAGGTGGTCGATTTCCTGGATCTTGCGGAGCAGGTGAATCGAAAGATCCGGCAGAACCTGGTCTGCGCATTTTTGTACAACGGGATCAGTATCCCCCTGGCCATGGCTGGATTTCTGTCGCCCCTGGTGGCCGTGACCGCCATGCTCTTGAGCAGCCTCAGCGTGATCGGTAACACGCTCCTGCTTATAAGGAAGAATGCTGGCTAGAAAATTCCTAACAATTTGGTCTGATTTTTATCACTTTTTTCAATGCAGGAGCTAAATTCGAAATTCGAATCTCGACCCGCCGTCGCGTTTGGCTATGGCGGGCAAGAATCCGAAACAAACTACAATATTCAATGACCCAATTTTTCCTTTTTAGAACAATGTTTCGGATTTCGGTACTTGTCCGCCTCTGGAGGGTTCGTGCTTCGGATTTGGATGACCCAGACGCGCTCCATGATTACAATTCATGCAGGCCTTACTGAATGATGACATATTACAATCTGGAAACCTGACATGACCATATCCGACCATTTTCAACCCCGCCCCTTGTTGATACTGCTTGCAGGAGGAAAAGGGGCCATCGGCACCACCCTGTCCGTTGCGGCGGCGGCCTTGCGCAAGGGTACAAGCGGTGTCGTTGACCATCTGAGCACCGCCCAGTTGTTTGCTGACGTGATTCCCCTGGAGACAGTGTTTGCCGCCGGTTGGGATGTCCGCACGGAGAATCTGGCGGACTGTGCAAAGGCTCATGGAGTGCTGCCCGATTCGATACGGGAAGCGTTTTCAGACGAGTTGGCCGCCACCTCCATGATGACCCCACCGCCTGCTGACGAAACGATGAAAGCAGCGGTTGACCGCATCGCGTCAGATATCGAGCAACTTAGAGGGCAGCACCCGGAATGTGTTCCTGTTCTCGTTAACCTGCTTCCGGCCTGCGCCGGGGCAGATGACGAAGTTTGCCGGGATCTGGGAAGCATCTACGATGAGTTGTCCTTTGGTCAGTTCCCGGATCTGGCCTATGGCCTGGCCGCAGTGTCCTCCGGTGTGCCGGTGGTTAATTTTACCCCGAATGATATCGAGATCTTACCCTTCCTTGACCAGGCGTCAGAGATGCGCGTTCCCCTGTGCGGCAGGGATGGAAAAACCGGTCAGACCTACTTCAAGCTGGTGTTGGCCTCTGCCTTGAAGGCCCGAAGCCTCTATGTGGATGGGTGGTACAGCATGAACATCCTCGGCAACGAGGACGGCAGAAACCTGATGGATCCGGATCGGGCCCGGTGCAAACTCGACAACAAGACCAAACTCCTTGACGAGGCGCTCGGATATCCTGTGGGAGAACGCTACGGTACCAATACCCACCGTGTCCATATCGATTTTTATCCACCGCGGGGAGATGCCAAAGAGGCCTGGGATGTCATCGATATGCTCGGTTTGTTCGATCTTCCCATGAGCATCCGCCTGAATCTTCAAGGTCGGGATTCCATCCTGGCGGCTCCCATGGTGCTGGATCTGGCCCGATGGATGGCCATTCTGCAACTGCTGGGAAGGTACGGGCCGGTTCCGGAACTCGGTTTCTACTTCAAAAAGCCCGTCGGAAAGGACGCTCCGATCACCTATCCGGACCAGCTGGCGGCCCTGTCGCGACTCGAGGCGGAATGCGTCGCCAAACTTGAATGACAAGCATCACACCGCAAAGGCGCCAGGCTTGGGGCTTCGCCTAACGGCTTCGACCCCACAGGTCGCTCTTCGAGCTACGACCCGGCAAGCAAAGATCGCAGAGCACATCACATTATTTTGCCTTTCGCTGCCCTTCGAGAACCTCAGGGCAGGGAGGGCGAAAGGCAAAATTATTTGCTTGAAATGACTCGCTCGTGCTCAATCTTTTCCTGAAGCGGACCTTTTTCAGAATCCCCCTCTCAGGGATTCTGAAAAAATGGATTCACTCCGCGAACCCTGCGTCTCTGCGGTGTTACGTTATATCGAAATATGGATAGGGGCCATCGTTAAATAGAACATCAGGAAGCAGCAATGGTTTTAGGGTACAGCACAAACGCGTTCGTGAAATTCAGCCTGGAAGAATCGGTTCGGCGTATTGCCGACCTGGGATTTGGCGGCATCGAAATTATGGGAGACCGTCCGCATCTGTATCCACCGGACTATCCCGATGACGTGCTGGCGGAGCTGAAAAAGACCATTGACGCATGCGGTTTGAGCGTGACCAACGTAAACAGTTTTACCCTGTTTGCCGTGGGGGACACCTACTTGCCGTCATGGATCGAGCCGGACGGTAAAAAACGTGAAATTCGGGTTCAGCACACCCTGGATAGTTTGCGGGTCGCCAAGGCGCTCGAATGCAAGAATATTTCCGTACCACCGGGTGGGCCGTTGGGTTCTGCCACCCGAAAGGAGGCCATGGCCCTCTTCCATCAGGGCATCGATCAGGTAATACCTGTCGCCGAAGAACTGGGCGTCCGCGTTCTCGTGGAACCGGAACCCGGCCTCATGATAGAGAACACACGCGAATTCAAAGAGTTTATCAAGGATATTCGCTCTAAGGCCGTCGGCATCAATTTTGACATCGGCCATTTTTTTTGCGCCGGGGAAGATCCCAGACATTCCCTGGAAGAACTGTTCGGGTGGGTGGGTCATATGCACCTGGAGGATATTGCGTCAAACCGGGAGCACCGTCATCTCATCCTTGGCCACGGCGCCATAAATCTGATGGAAGTATTTCAAACCATCGCATCTCTCGGATACGGGGGTGATATCAGCCTGGAACTCTACCCTTACGTGGATACTCCCGAAGAGGCCGGCCGGGAGAGCCTCACGTACCTGAAGCCCATGTTAGATGAAGTTGGATTAAACATGGGTATTGGGTATTAGGTATTGGGTATTCGGTACTGGGTATTCGGAAAATGGTTTCAGGTTTCAGGGATGCTGGATCCTGGATGCTGGATGCAGGATACTGGATACAGGGATACAAGATTAAAACCGATATGGCAGCATTTAAATCGTCGCTTACACTATCCTGAATCCTGAATCTTGGATCTTGTATCATAGTATAACGGGCCAACCGGCAAACATATTACCCAGAAACAAAACACCAAACACAAAACACAAAACACCAGACACCAAATACAAAAGATATGCCCCAAATCATAAAACCGGAATCTTTTTGGGCGGATGCCCAAGGGCGAAAAAAGCAGCTCGACGAGCATATTCGCACCAGCAAAAGTGCCTACTTCGGATTCGAGCAGGTGGGTGAAGACGAGAAGACCGCCAGGACATCACGGCACTTCGACCAGGTGGCTCGAAAATACGACCTGATGAACACCCTGCTCAGTTTTGGAATTCATTATGCCTGGAAGCGGCTGGCGGTCAGAATGCTGGACCTCAAGTCCGGTGACCGCGTGGTCGATGTGTGCGGCGGCACCGGCGACTTGGCCATCATGGCGGCACGACGGGTCGGACCCAGCGGCAACGTGACGATTTTTGATATCAACCGGACCATGATGGAGGCCGGCCGTCCGAAGGTAAACCGTGAAAATTTCGAGAACCGGGTTTCATTCGTGCAGGGAAATGCCGAGCACATCGCCTTCCCCGACGATCATTTTGATGCGGCCATGGTCGGGTTCGGCATCCGAAACGTCACCCACATGGAAACCGGTTTCCGGGAAATGCATCGGGTGCTCAAGCCCGGCGGTAAGCTCATGTGCCTGGAATTTTCAAAACCGACGTTTCCCCCGTTCCGATGGATCTATGATCTGTATTCGTTTCATGTGATGCCGGTGCTCGGTCAATTGATTGCTCAAAACCGGGCCGGATATCTGCTACTCACCGAAAGCATCCGGCTGTTTCCCATGCCCGACGAGCTGGCCGCCCGTCTGGCGCGGATCGGTTTCTCCCAGGTGAACTACCGGCGCCTCACCAACGGCATCGCTGTCATCCATACCGGCATAAAATCGTGAACCGATTTTATTATGAAGTTGAACTGGTTTGAAAGGCTGGTTGTTAACAATCCTCTGCGGGTCATGGCCCAGCGGATTGAGATCAAGTGGTTCAAGAGCGTGCGCCGGGGTATTCCGGGTCAACGGGTTTTGGAGATCGGCTGTGGTCGGGGCGCCGGCGCGGCGTTGATTCACCGCAACTTCCATCCCGGCCAATTGTACGCATTTGATCTGGATTTTCGGATGGTGCAGCTTTCAGCAAATCTTCGCTTCCAAGGCCTGCGGCCAGTCTGGGGCGTTGCCGATGCCACCGCGCTGCCTGTGAAATCGGAGACCATCGATGCCATATTCGGATTCGGTTTTTTGCACCATGTACCCGACTGGCGGCAAGCGGTTTCCGAAGTGCGTCGGGTGTTGAAGCCCGGCGGCGTTTACTACATGGAAGAGCTTTATCCGGAATCCTATCAAAACGTGATTACCGGGCGACTGTTTGAACATCCTGTCCAGGATCGCTTTCGCGGACCTGACTTAAAGCAGGTGTTGGACGACACCGGCTTTAATACCCTGGGTCGACTCGAACATCGATGGCTCGGCCTCCTGGGTGTTTTCCAGGTTCGAGACTCAAAAAGCAGGGTAGGAAACTCTGGAAACGGGTGAATATTTGGAGATTCGTTCTTTTATCGCCCGTACATGGTTGGCACGATTGGGAGCATACGATTCCAGTGGTTGAATTGGGTGTACGCTGCCAACAGGAGAGTTCTCGGAATCGGTATCGACTTTGTAATCGCTAACCCTATTTCGATCTCGATTCCGATAGCGATCCCGACGCCGAGCACACCAATGACTGCATTCTGTCGATTCTCATCTTATAAACTATCGGAATTCGATCTTTAGAAGCGGCTTTTGACATATTCATACACCCCATATTCCGTCGGCGTCCCCAGTAGGACATCGATCTGATCCTGGATGGCCTTCCGCTCCACGCTCGTTGCCCACTTCTCCCAGTCTTCCCGGGACTGCCAGATGCTGATGACAAGGCTTTCGCCGGGGTTGTCAATCCGTTGGTAGGTCTCCCCTGAGACATACCCCTGTTGTTTGGTCGTCAGCGTTCGCAACGCTCTGATCAATCCAAGAAGCTCGGACTCCTTATCCTTGGGGACGTAACGTTTCAATAATACTTTGACAATCATTGGCCCCTCCTTTCAAGACATGCCGGACAGGAACAGATTCAAAAAGTCGCGGCCGGCTGCCGAAATTAGAATATCAGAGGGTGAAATCGAGGTCACCGGTGCCGGGGAGGATGTAAAAAAAACATCAGCGAGATCGCAAAGTGCAGACAGATCGTGGTGAAGTTCATCTTAGGTGAGTGAAACGGGTAAGTCAAAAAAATTCGGTCCTATAACCTAAAAATAAGTTATGCGCTTATCATACCCCCTCCCTCTGGCTCCCTCCCGCCCCCAAGACGAGCTCGGGATCTGCGACAGTAGAGGGAGAATAATTTTATCCTCCCCCTTGATGGGAGGAGGCCCGGTGGGGGTGATAGAAAGACCGATATCATTATCCTTAGATGTGTTTATAGGCTCGTAAAAATTTTGCCTCTGTCATAGGTTCTTCTTCTGATTTCCGAAGAAAACACCCTCACATCAGGGCGTGTCAAAGCTCTGTCTTATGATTGACAGCAACAGAAAGCAAAATTGTCACGGAGGGTTATTCGGCCAAGGGTATCCAACGGCTGACGATGTTTCTGAGCGTGCCATTGGATTTAATTTCCGCCACGTAGGCATTGGCATCGTTCAGCAGGTCCACGTCGTTTTTTCGGATGCCCCATCCAAGATACTCGTCGGTCATAACATCCGGCAATGCCATAATCCCCCGGGCTTCATTTTCCGCTGCCAGCATCATGATGATAGGACCGTCATGGAGCAGAATATTGATGCGTCCGACAACAAGATCGTCTATGGCTGACCGGGATGTTTTATACCCACGGATCTCTCTGGCGCTTCGAAAGTGGTTATTTGCGAAAGCTGCTCCGGTGGTGCCCTCCACCACGCCGATGTTCATCACGGGGGCCATTCCCTGAATGGCAAAAAAGCCGACCGGGAAATTGCGTCGCTCAACTTTCCGTATCAGCGCCATCTGGCCGGTCCGCAGATACGGATCGGTAAACGCGATCCGAACCCGGCGCATCTTCGTGATGGTCATCCCGGACATGATGATGTCGGTCCGGTCCCCAAGAAGCGCCGGTATCTGATCTTTCCACGCCAATTCAATAAACTCCAATTGCTTGCCCAGATGTTTGGCCAGGCCGGCAGCCAGTTCCGGCTCCAGCCCCACAATGGTCTCCCCCTGCTTGTAGGCGATTGGGGCTGCATTGGCGGAAATACCGACCCGGAGAATGGTTTCGTTTTTCTCCACCGGTGTCTTATCCTCCGCCGCCGGAACAGGTGTGACAGCAAGGCACAGTATCCCCGGTATGAGAGTGATCGATAGTATGAGACGGAAGTTACGGAGAATCGTCGGCGGCATCTGGACCTTCCTTTCGTTGCGGGTTGCCGTGCAATGCCGTTACCCAGGCCCGGCGGTGCAGGACTGTCCGACTTCTGATCGCGCCTAAAACGGAAGGAAAATCCGTGTCACCACCAACAAAAGCATGGACAGGGGGTAATAGCTGGATTTATTGAACAGGGCAATCGCATCTGCCCTGTCCTTTGAGTTGTATAATCGCAAGGCCGGAAACAGGAGCAGATACAAACCGATGCCCAGCGCAACTAGCAGATATATCGAATGGAAATCGGCTCGGGAAAGCATCAGTACCAGTATGTTCATAACGACAGCAGCGATCAAGGTGCCCATGATGATCACCGTGGCCCGATCCGGCCCGTAGATCACCGGAATTGTACGGGCATGAAGCCGTCGGTCTTCCTCGATGTCCGCCCAATCGTTCGGTACGTTTTGACCTCCGATTTCCCAGAAGAAAAGCCATAAAAAGACGCAGATCAGAAACACCACAGACGGATTCGGATCGACGGCATATACAGCAGCGACGGCCCCGGTTGTTTTTACGGCACCGCTGACAAGGGTGCGAAAATGGGTGATCTTCAGAAGCAGGCAGTAAATCGCTTCAAGCGCACAGCCGGCAAGGAAAATGACGACGCAGACGGGGTTTAGCAGGTAGGCCCCGATGAGGGCCAGCACGCCCCAGGCAATGGCCCAAATCAGGCCGTCTCTAAAACTTAAAAATCCCTGGGCGATGGGGTGCCGCACCATGACGGCATCCAGGTAGTTCTCGGCACACCGATCGCCACCGATGCCGAGTTTCTCACGGTCGATACGGTGATCCACGACGTCGTTGAGGGCGTAGACCGCCGTATACCCGGCAAATGTCGTGATCAGGCCCAGAACGACAATATGTACCGGAGGCATCGCCCCCAGCCATAACAGGGCCGCGGCCGCAGGCGTCGCCATGTCCAGCAGGCCGTGGGGCGTTCGGGACAGGGCCCAGAACAGCTTGATACGGGCAAAGCCGGTGTATGGATTGCAGGAGGTTTCCGTCACAACCGTCTCACTTTCATGCCATATGTTGCCATAGCGCCGGAGAAAAAAGACCTATCATTGAACATCATTTTGGGTCAAGAATGAGATCTCAAGTTCCGTTTTTCACTTGAACCCTTGGCCCCTTGCTTGTGGGGTCGTAGCGCACCGCGCGAAGCCCCAAATCCTCGAATCCTTTATTTTATAAGAGTTTGTGAATCGTTTTAATCACTAGAAATGCACCCATCCCGATCATCAAAACTCCCGATAAAATATCGGACTGTCTGCGATAGCGCCGCGCCACACTGGAAAAACCGGCGCCCACCAGCAGAAGCCCCGGCACGGTACCGAGCCCAAAGGCCAGAACCAGAAGGGCGCCGGAAAGGACCCCCCCGGAGGGCAGGGCCCGGGCAAACGCGGCATATGAGAGCCCACACGGCAGGAATCCGAGAAAGGTGCCGGTCAGGAACATGGCTCCCCCGTCCCCCTTTGCCATGGATTTCTGAAGCACCTTCCGGACACCGGGGATCCGTTTTGGCTCGGCAACACCCATCCATCGGGGTTCGGCAAATAACCCGATCCGGGTCAGTCCGAAATAGACAAGGAATGCCGCAGCCGCCAGGGTAATGGTAACCTGCGTACGCAAGATCCATGTCATGGGTTCCGATCCTGCGGCGGCTGCAATTCGGGTCATGCCGGCCCCGAGACCTCCCATGAGTGCGCCGAGGGCCATGTATGTCAACACCCGCCCACCATGGTAGTACAAATGGGGAGGGAATTTTCCGGTACTGCCCGGGATCACGAATACCAATGGACCACACATGCCGATGCAGTGTCCGGTACCGAGAAAGCCGAGAAGAAACATGGAGGTCATGTCGATGGATGTCGGGGATATCATAGGATAAATGCCTAAAGTGCCTGAAACGCTAAAAATGCCTAAAGTGCCTGAAATGCCTAAAGTGCCTGAAATGCCTAAAATAAGCTTAAATGCCTGAAATGAAATAAAAAAGGCCAAAGATAACTACAAACTATTCGAAAATAATCCATATTTCAGATTTAGGCATTTTAGGCAATTTAAATTTTAGGCATTTTATTCTGCTCTGTCTTGACACAGCCCGCAATCTTTGAAAATTGTCAATCCAGTCAGTTTTAATGTTTCTTCAGGTCAATGTCCGGAAAAAGGAGAGGTAACCGATGCATCAGATGCGCAGTAGGATCGATAGTTTCCCTGTAATTGTGGTCATTGCGGCTCTTTTACCCCTAATGGCGGCGTCTTTTCTGATGGCCGGCACCGGCTATGGGGCAGACCATTCCATGCAACTGGCCCAGCACACCACCAAGACAGCCGGCCCGGTAAAGGGAAAACATCCGATCGATGGCCAGGGGCACATGCATATTAGCGGCGGGGACCGGTGTCCGGTGTGTGCCATGAAGGTAAAGAACCATTCCAAGTTTGCCAGCGCCATCCAGCTAAAAGACGGCACCACCTATTATTTTTGTGGCACCGGCTGTATGATCCGTTCCTGGATGCATCCGGACACTTTTCTGGGAGTGCCAAAGAATATGTTGGATACCCCGATTGTCCGGGATTACTTTACCGGGAATGAAATGGATGCCCGTGATGCCCTCTGGGTTGCCGGATCAGATATCGTCGGCCCCATGGGTCCTGCCCTTGTCCCGCTTCGGAACCAAACGGATTTCGATGCATTTTTGCGTCGCCACGGCGGCACGAGTTCCTTCCGGCTTGAAGACATGAATCCCGAGAAATGGCAGGCCATTACCGGAAAACGATCGACACCAAAAAAGTGACGGACTCTCTTTATCCAGCCGCTGCAGCCATGGACGCGCCTATCGCCGGCAGGGATCGGGTGCATAGGACCCGGCGTCTTCTCGTCGGCATCATGCTGTTGGTCGGGTTCTGTCTGGCGAGCATAACCATCGATAGTGTATTCCGAGCCCGTACTAAAGTATCCGTTGACATTTCCCTGTATCGGGCATTGGGTTATCCGTATCCGGCCCTGGTTCCTTCCGGGAGAATACTGAGACATCCGGATTTTGACCGGACCGGGGTGGACCTTCGATTTATTCCCTCATTGCCGGGTTTTGGGACCGACCCGGCCCTGCTTATCATGTCCTACCAAAGGGGCTGGATGGCACATGAGATCGCCGCTGAATAACGCCCTTCTTATCTGGTCTGTCCGCGACGTGTTGCGGCGCCCATGGGACGCCTTGCTGACTGGAACGGCCCTGGCACTTGTCGTTGGTATGGTGGCTACCGCCATGCTGCTGACCCAGTCTTTGGCGAACACGACGAACAACCTGATGGCGGAGGCACCGTCGCTGGTCGTTCGATGCCTGAACGCCGGCGGCTGGGCCCCCCTACCGGCAACGGAGGCCAGAGAAGCCGCATTATCGGTTCCCGGTGTCATTCGCGCAGAAACCCGAATTTGGGGTGTCGTCCGTGGATCGAACGCACTGTTGACCGCGGTCACGGTCACGCCGTTGTCCGATGTCGACGCGTCTACCGGCATGTCGGTGCGGCTGCCGGGTCCGGGTCAGGCGGTGATTGGAGGCGGAGTTGCGCCGGATGGGTCGAAACTCAATCTCCGCGGCCTATCCGGCCTTGAAAAAACGCTGGAGGTGCTGGACACGTTTCCGCCCGGTGCCGGTCTGTTTACCCACGACACTGTCCTATTGCACCCGGAGGATGCCCGTAAACTCCTCAGTATCCCCAAAGGGCATGCCAGCGATTTGATTATTGAGGTGTTTCACGAGGAAGAGGAATCCGCCATCGTGCCGGACTTGATCAAAGCCTTTCCTTTTCCGGTACAGATCACCACACGCCATGACGCCATGAAAGCGATGCATGGGGGCATTTTCCGACGGGGAAGTATCGCCCTGATGGTGACATTACCGTCCCTGTTGGCCATGGTACTGGTCATTTTGGCCACTATTCGGGAACGGCATACCCGCAGATATGAAATCGGATTGCTCAAAGCCTTTGGGTGGAGCACCGGAGACATCGTCCGGGTCAGTCTGTATCGGGCCCTTTTCGTCGGGATTCCCGCCGCGGTCCTTGGGGGGACCATTGCCTACGGCGTTGTATTCTGGACTGGCGCTACCTGGGCCGGGCGATGGATACTGGGATGGCAACAGTCATCCATACGACTCACCCTGGATTCGACGGGTGCGCCGATCACCCTGATAGCGGTCGCTGCCCTTGTGCTGGTTCCGTTTTTTGCTGCGGTGTTATTTCCAGTGCTGAACGGGGCTTTGGTGGATACCCAGGAGATTATGGAGAAAGAGGCTGTCTGATGCCGGAAAACGGGCTGGTCTGCCGAAATGTGGGCCTCATCCGTAAGGATGCGGGCAACCAGGAGCACCGAGTTCTGGACAGCATCGATGCGGTATTCCCTGCCGGAAGCGCACGGTTGATATCCGGCCCCACGGGCGCCGGTAAAAGCTCGTTGATCCACGTACTGGGGGGCCTGTTGCGACCCAGCTACGGCGAAGTGATTGCCGACGGGGAGCCGGTATCGCGATGGATCAGCGCCCACAGGGATCGGTGGCGGCGGAAGGTGGGAATCGTCTTTCAGCATCCCCATTTATTAACGGAGATGACCGTCCTGGAGAACATCATGCTGCCAATGATTCCGCAGGGACAGGATATGCGGGAACTCCGTTTACGAGCGGTCCATGCGCTGGAACGGCTGGGAGCCGTTGAACTGGCAGACAGGATGGTCGTTTCTCTTTCCGGAGGGGAGAAGCAGGTTACGGCGATCGCCCGTGCCGTGGTCTCTTCTCCAAAATTTTTCCTGGCGGATGAGCCGACAGCCCACCAGGACGGCAGTAGCCTCGAACGTATTCTGCTTCTCATGGAGGAGCTTCAACAGCGTCGAGTGACCGTCGTGGTGACCACCCACGATGTTCGGCTGGAACAGGCCTTCCCCCGCGATCACGTGTACCCCATTGCGGAGGGAAAGCTTATTTGGTGACATGATTTCGCACCCCATTCTGATAGCTGTCTCTGTTCTCGATGTGGTCAGTCTCGCAGCGATCTGTTCCGCTGCGGTGACCGCTTTCCGGATTTTACTGGACTGGAATCCCGAATCCGCCGACAAGCACCAGATCCTTCTCGAGCGGCGGGCCGAATCCGCAGCCATTGCCGGGCGGTTCGGCTTGGCCGGATTCGTTCTGGCTTCCGTCCTATTATTCATCGGCATCTCCAATGTGCTGCCCGGTATTGTGCCCGGTGCCATGTGCGGGACAGGGGTGTGCCAGGCAGCAGATGGGTTTTTCGGGCGGGCGATCTTGTTTCGACTGGCCTTCCTGGCCATCGTGTTGACCTGGCTCGGGCTGGATCGACTCAATCATAGCCGCCCCCGGGCACCCCTGACCATGCTTGGTGCCCGGGTCCTGTTGATCGGTGTCCCGCTTCAGGTTATGGCGACCATCGACACGTTACGGGGAGGTCTGCGTCTGGATGTTCAGACGCCTGTTGAGTGTTGTGCTCTGGTGTATAATCAGTTGGATTCCGGAGTCACCGTGGACAGATTCATCAGTTTCCCGGGAGCCTATTTGGTAGGGGCCTTTATCCTGCTGAGCGTCGTGCTGATGGGTACCGGCGTCGCGACGGCCGCCAGATACCGGTTTCCAGGAACCGCTGCAGCCTCCATTTTAGCGGTGGTTTCCATCCTGTGGATTCCCATTGCGGTGCTCGCTCTCATTCATATCTTTTCAGCCTATATTTATGGCGTTTTGCACCATCAATGCCCGTGGTGTCTGTTCCTGGCCGAACACCGATATATCGGATTTCCTTTATTGTTATGTATTGCTGTGGTGGGATTGGAAGGCGTGTTCGCATGGATTGCCGCCCGGCTGCGGAAAAACTATCCGGAGTTGGACACGGCCTGTTCGGTCCGCATCAAAACAGCGGCGCTTCGTCTTGTCGGTGTCGTGGCCGGGTTTTGTCTGATGACGGGTGTGCCCGCCGTCGTCTGGCGGATGCAATACGGCGTTTGGATATTCGGATAACTGTCCTATGGTATGAGCATGACAAAACGATCTTGGAAAATCATCGCTATTGTTGCGGGCATCCTGGCAGCGGTCATCATCGCCCTTGCCGTGGTTCTTCCTATTTTTATCGATCCCAACCGCTACCACAGCAGGATTGTATCAGAGATCCAGAAGGCGGTTGGCGGAGATGTTCGTTTAGGGCACATGACCTGGGGGATTTCCAACGGCGTGTGGGTGGAGGCGGACAGTTTAGAGATTGCAGACGCCGATGCCTTTCCCGGAAGCGCCAGCTTCTCCCGAGTGTTTGTCAAAGTGTCTCTGCCGCCATTGATGTCCGGAAATATTGTTTTCACCGAAGTGGCCCTTGAAGGCCCGCGTGCTGCATTGAACCTGGCTCCCCTCAGCAAGAAATCGATTCCTAAAACAGAATCCCTACAGCCGGACCCGGCAGCGCCACCTGTGCCGACGGACGCATCGCCGGAAATAACCTTACGGGCCTTCGCCATCAGCCTCGATCGGGTCGAGTTGATAGATTCCCTGACGCTACCGGGCCGTAAGGTCGAGCGTACCTTTAAAGACGTGGTCCTTACGGCAGAGGACATCATCCCGGGGCGTCAGGCCGCGTTTCGCATCATGGGTCAAGACAGCGCTTCGCAGGGTCTGGGACGTTTTTCAGCCAGCGGAACGTTCAAAGTGCCGGTGGATCCGTTCACCGTTGAATACACAGAGTTGATGTTTAGTGCCGATGTCGCCTCCCTTCACATGGATGCCCTCAAACCGTACCTTGGGAAGAGTGCCGCAGCCAAAGGCCTGGCAGGCGATATCTCCTTTACCATAAACTACCGTGAAACAGATCCCAGCGGACACCGACTGGATGGACGTATCGATGTTTCCGGATTCTCCTACATGGATGCCAAACGTTGGGTCGCGCCGATTTCCGGTGCGGACACGGCCATAACCTTTGATGTGGCACTTGATTCAAAAACATTCACGGTGGAAAAGCTGGCGATCCAGCGCCGCACCTCCGCTGTCCGAGCCGCCGGCGTTTTTCACCAGTGGTTGATCCGCCCGATACTGAAAGATCTCCGCATATCCGCTGATGTGATCTCTCTTTCGGAACTGGTTCCGTTGATTCCCTGGAAACAGGTGGGGCCGAACGCCGGCATGTTTCAAACGGCGATGGAACAGGGCGGCAAACTCACCATTAAGCAGGCCGTGTTTTCCGATATCGACTTTTCAGCACCTCCTAAAACCGCTGCCGACTGGCTGTCCAAATTGGAAATCGCCGCTGTAGCGGAAGGCGTTTCCGTGCAGCCGTCACCGGATGTTCCCATGTTCGAGGATATTCACTCAGGGCTTTCGTTGAAATCCGGAAACCTGACATTTACCGACACCCGGGCGCAGCTCGGTCCGGAGATCCGGTTGACAGGCCAGGGCCGTATTCGGGACATTGGAGGTAAACGACCGATCCTCGAGACGGCCGAATTTAAGACCGGTTTTCCCGTGTCGGCGCTTCTTCCCTTGATGCCGTGGAAACAGTTCGGAAAACAGGCCACGACGATCCGGCACGTACTGGAAGGCGGCGGATCGGTCGCCATCGAGCACGCTGTGGTTCGAGATATCGATCTCAACAGCCCGCCTGAAACGGCGGCGGCGTTGCTGCCACGGATCGAGGTGAAGGCCTCCGTGTCGGGAATGTCCATGCGGCCCTCAAAGACGCTTCCCGATATCGAAAACGTCGCCGGACAGATTGACCTTCGAGAGTCGAAACTGACTGTATCAGACGCCCGGGGACGCATCGGACCCGTGTCACTCCCCCGGCTGGAGATCGACGTCACCGAAATCGTGAAAAGACCCAAAATCACGGTTACGGCAAAAGGGCCAATGAAGATTGCGGCCACCCGGCAGAAATCGGTAAAAAAACTGCTGAATGCCTACGGCCTGAAGCGGCTGGACGGTGCCGCCAAATTGGATCTCACGACGACGGTGGACCTGAAGAGACCTGATAAATGGACGGCCAGCGGAACCATGGTTTTAGAAGGGGTCCAGGCCGAAAGCCACCCCGCCGGGGTGGTGATGGAGAATCTTCGCGGTCAGGTCACCATCCGGCGAAAACAGCTGACCACGGTCTCAGTTAAAGATGTTTCCGCCAAGATCGATCGTGCACCGATTCGGTTGTCCGGAAAGTTCAGCAGGCTGGGATCACCCGAAGCGGTTATCGATGCCAGGGCTTACACAAAAAATCTGGACCTGGCCAATCTGCGCCAATTGACCCCGGCCTTGAGAGAATCCGGGCTTGCCGGATCGGTGACCATGGATCTGGATGTCTACATTCCCTACGGGGAGCCGACCAAATCGCGTCTGAAAGGCATGCTGGCGGCCCGACAGGTCAGTCTGGATGCAAACGATTATAGTATTCGGAATACCGATGCCAATATCGATCTTTCCGGGAACACCGCCATTGTTAAACGCTTGACAGGGACATTGAATGACCAGCCGCTGTCGGCAAATGGGCGGCTCACAAATCCGGCGGCACCCAATATTGAGTTGGTGATCTCATCGCCGAATTTAAATCTGGATCGTCTGGTTCCCGTGGCACGGGCGGACGCAGAGCCCGCTGAATCCTCCTGGAAAGCGGGCAAACCCTCCTCAAAAAAGCCCGGTCTGCCGCCCATGGCTCAAAAAGCCAGCGCGAACCTGACTCTGACCGCTAAAAAAGGGCAATACCGCGGACTGGCCTTTCAGAATCTCACCCTGAAAGCGATCTATACCCAGGGAGTGCTCAAGACTTACGACCTCCAGTTTGGATCCGGGCAGGGACGTGTCGCCCTGCTCGGGTCGGCCGATTTACGCAAGGCGGACCGGATTCCATTTTCCATAACCCCGCATATTTCGGCCATCCCCATCGAACAGCTGGCAGGTGTTGTCGGGCTTCCGGAGTCATCCGTCACCGGGCCAATATTCCTCAAAGGCCAGTTGAGCGGCCGTACAGGCTCCCGCAAGGCGTTTCTGGGGAGCTTGGAAGGCAATCTGGAGGCCCAGATGGGGCCGGGTCGTTTCCGCAAAATCGGTCAGGCCGGCGAATTGATGGCGAAAATCCTGTCCCTGACCAGTGTCCAGGGCCTTCTGTCCGGCGCCCTTTTCCGTGATTTCGACAAGGATGGCCTGAATTACAAAACGATAACGACCCAGGCAGCATTCTCAAAGGGCAACCTGGACATCAAAAATCTGCAGTTAGACAGTGATTCCATGAATATGGCAGCTCAAGGCCGAATCGATATGGTCAACGAGCAATTGAACCTCGCCATGAATTTAGGCACCCTGGGGCCGTTGCCGGGAGAGGTCTTGAAAGCGATTCCTTTGTTTGGCAAACCGGTTGACAGCTTGACAGAGATTCAAGTCGCCGTCAACGGATCTTTTGAAAAACCCGATATCCGTATGGGTTTGATCCAAGGAGCCGAAAAGGCCCCAAAAGCCGAAGAAAGAAATGATGCCAAACCGATTCGGAGTCTTGGCGACCTTTTGAAGCAGTTAGGGCAATAGCGACACGCTGATCGTCCCTAGTTGTCGTGCGCGCAACTCACTGCATCCAAGGGAGGAGAAAAACGATCATGCCCGGAAAGCTGATCTTAGAGGCTATCGGGTGGGTGATGCTTGTCGTCGTTTTGCTGTTCTTTTCACCCAACGCGAACGATGCCGCGGCACAGTCACGGTGGGTGCGAGTCGAAAGATTATATACCGTGAGCGACGTTCGGAGAAACGCCGCAGAGCTGTACCGTCTCCGATCACGGATACGCTTGCAAGGCCGCATCCTGCACCCGATTCGCAAAAGCTACTTTGAATTCACCGACAACACGGGATCCATGCGGATAAGAATGCGGGACAGGAGCTTTGTGTTCAATCCCAATGCCACCCGTACGATTTTTGAAATAGCCGGTGTGGTGCGCTCAAGGTCAATGAGAGAGCCGGTTCTCCATGTGACCCAGGTAAATCGAATTTCCAACTAGTGTCGTTTCCAAAAAAATGTGGATCAGGGTTCAGGGCAAGGCACGGGGCAACGAAAAAGCGGAGCATACACGGTTAGTATGTACGCATGGGTGAGGGAGAAGGGCCCCGCACCAATGCCAGTTGGCCCGTAACACCGCACTGAGCCCTTAGACGGGTTTTTGAGATAGCTTCTAATCGGGTAGAAGAAAACCAGGGGTCACGGCTACACGGACTGCTGCCCTATCGCCAACAGTTTTCACTGAACTTTCAAGATATTTTGTTATACTTTCCTTCTTTCCCAATTTCCGGGTTGCGCTTCCCATTACCGAAATGAGATAATTTGTTTATTGGGCTGGGACGGGGGCAGCGTGCTTGCGAGAATAGCCCCACAGGCAGTCCCTGAGGGGGACAGGTAGGCGTCCCAATGCCTGCAAACTTTCAGCGGTTTGGCCATATGGTTTCCAAGAACTCTGAAAAGGTTAAAACGGGCCATAAAAAGTCCCGACCGAAACAGCAGATGCGATTCATCGTGGGAATACTTGGCATTGCAACCCTTCTTGCCATTGGGGGAACAATTCTTTTATCGGACCACCGGAATTCTGCAGAGAAAGCGCGTTCGGGAGGTTCTGTCACCGATGAATCGGCACGATCCGCAGCGCCGGCGGAGGTGCGGGTTGTCTTTCAAAAACTTGTCGGACGCTGGCGGCGGTCGGACAGTGGCTATATTCTGGAAATCAGTGACATTGACCCTGAAGGGAATTTGAAGGCTGCATACTATAATCCGCGTCCCATCAACGTATCGCTGGCCTACGCCGCTCAGGAAGATGAATACACGCGCGTCTATGTGGAGCTCAGAGATGTGGGGTACCCCGGCGCCACCTACAGCCTGACCTATCACAAGGAGCTGGATGCCTTTGCCGGTCTGTACCATCAGCCGACCGCAGGGCAGACCTTCCAGGTCATTTTTCTGCGTGAGAAATAGCGTTCGACATTTATATGTTATGATATAAACTTACATGGAAACCTCGTCGAGAAAGAGGGTATCTGGGCGGTTACACTTAGGAGGCAACCATGACATCGAAAATTTTCCGAACTGTTCTATTTCTGTTATGCACTATTGCCGGTCCGGCATGGGGTGCCGATATCTGCACTACGGCGAGCCGGGCAGCGACCATGACGGCGAAGCAGATGGATAATTTCAATGAGGATCAGATCCGGGGAAACAGTTTTTCCGGCAGCGGCACCATCAAAAGATTCACTTATAATGATGTGGATAAAGACGAGGCGTATACCGTCATCGTTGATTGCGGCAATAAAGTGTTGGTGACGCTGTATGCCGATGAAATGTTCGGAAAATCCAATACCATTGAAACTGGGGCGACGATTTCCTTCTCAGGAAAGGCAACCAAGCTCAAAAGGCATTATCCGGATGGGGTCATGGTGTTTATAAAAGATGTTCGATAGGGCGGGTCCATTTAGGCATTGTCTGGAGGATGCTGAATCAGTGAAAGGTTTGCTGTTATGACAAATATACTCAAACTCTTGATAGGCTTGATCTTTTTTGGTGTAGCATCCGGCACCGCCCATGCTGATGTTGAGTTCAGGGGGAGTATCAAAACAAAAGAGGGGTCGCTCTTTCAAGGAGACGTCATGGCTCCCACGCCGCACCGGAACGGGGTTTTAAGGTTTGAGTACCAAGGGAATCCAGTAGATGTAAAGGTTGAAAAGATATCCCGGATCACCAGAATATCCAAGGAAGAATTTGAAATAGAGCTGACAACAGGCGGAAAATATCCCCTGACCGTAGAAAATGATAATATCTACAATACCTTTAGCGGACCGCTGATTCTGACAAACGAACTGGGAAACGTCTACATCAAACCGGATAAGATCGCGGAGATTATAATCCGCCATCGGAGATAAAGGCTCGCCTCGCTCAGCAGTCTGGATTTTACCCCTCATCGTAGATAGTAAATGAGACTCCTGGTTGTCGAAGATGAAAAAAAAGTAGCCAGCTTCATAAAGAAAGGGCTGGAAGAAGAAGGTTATGCCGTGGATCTGGCGTCCGACGGTGAAACCGGCTTATCCATGGGTCTGGACAGGGTCCATGATCTGATTATCCTTGATCTGAATCTTCCAAAGCTGGATGGGCTGAGCATTCTCAAGCAGATGCGGGAGCGGAAGATCGCCACACCAGTGTTGTTGCTCACCGTCCGGGCGTCCATCGAGGATCGGGTGCTTGGACTGGATACCGGCGCGGACGATTACCTTCCAAAACCGTTTGCCTTTCAGGAATTGCTGGCGCGTATTAGGGCGCTGCTTCGGCGGCAAACCGATGTACAACCGCCGCTGCTTCAGATTGCCGATCTGAAACTCGATCCGGCACAACGGGTCGTGTATCGCGCTGACGTGAAGATCGATCTGACCCCAAAGGAATTTGCTTTGCTCGATTACTTCATGCGGAATCCGGACAGGGTACTGACCCGGACCATGATCGCCGAGCACGTATGGGACTACGATTTCGACACGGAAACAAACGTCATCGATGTCTATGTGAATTATCTACGCAAAAAAATCGATACCGACCGTGATCCCAGGCTGATCCACACCGTCCGCGGGGTCGGATACGTCATGAAGGTGGACTGATCCATGAGATTGCGCTCCATCGGAACACGATTGACACTCTGGTACACGGCTGTGTTAACCATCACCTTTCTTCTCCTGGGTAGTGCCACCTATGGCCTTCTGAGTTACAGCCTTTCACAGGAGGTGGACAAGGCCCTCGATGGCGTTGCACGTGCCCTGGCCAATCAGGCACGCAGCCGGTCCACCCCCTTTTTCCGATCTGATATCGAAGAGGCCTTTCGCCGTTTTTTCGGATTCTCCCCCATGGATCGCTACTTCGACATGAGAGATCCCCGCGGCCGTCTGGTTCCGGAGCAGCCGACCTCTCCCAGGAAATTGCCGCTGGGTCGGGAGACGGCGGAGAGAGCATCTCAAGGGCTCACCACGTTTGAAACACTCACCGATTTAGGGGATTACCCGGTGAGAATCATAACCATGCCCATCGTGGAGTCGGGTCGGGTGATCAATCTGGTTCAGGTTGGCCTCTCGCTGGAAAGCGTGCTCCACACCAAACGTCAGTTCTTGATCTCCCTTGCAGCGATCCTGCCCATCGCCGTGCTGCTCGCCGGCGGCGGGGGCATGCTGCTGGCGCGACGCGCATTGCAGCCGGTGGATCATATGGCGACCACTGCACGTCGCATCAGCGGGGAGGATCTGTCCGGTCGCCTGGATGAACCGGGCGGCGGTGACGAATTGGACAGACTGGCGAAAACCCTCAACGACATGCTGGAACGGCTTGACACCGCGTTTCAGCAGATTCGACAGTTCAGTGCCGATGCATCCCATGAATTGCAGACGCCGCTGACCATTTTAAAAGGTGAATTGGAAGTGGCCCTCAACTCCGAGCGTTCGCCGGAAGAATATCAACAGGTTTTGACCAGCGCTTTGGAGGAGATCGATCGGATTTCCAACCTTGTGGAGGGTCTCCTGTTGCTCTCGCGAAGTGATGCCGGCATGTTTCGGATGGCGCCCCGGCGGATGAATCTTACCCAGGTAGTCATGGAAGTTTACGAGCGCGCGGCCATTCTGGCACAGAAACAGGGTGTCATCCTGGACCTTGAAACCATGGAGGCCGCGGCTGTCGAAGGGGATCCGGAGTGGCTTCACCGCCTGATGCTGAACCTTGTGGACAACGCGATCAAATACACTCCGGAAAATGGCCGGGTGACCGTATCCCTGCATGTGGATAACGGCTGGACAGTGATCGACATTTCGGATACCGGTTGCGGTTTGACCGTCGAAGAGCAGGAGCAGATTTTCAAACCTTTTTATCGGACCGAAGAGGCTTCTGCGGGTGTTGAAAAAGGTGCCGGGCTGGGACTCAGCATCGCTTCCTCGATTGCACAGGCCCACGGCGGTAGGATCGACGTCAACAGCCTGCCCGGAGAGGGCAGTACATTTCGGGTCCAAATACCGCTGGCATCCTGAACGGATTGATCCGGTGTGGGATGCGCTTTGACAGGCAACGGCTCCGACAGGTCTTGCCGGTTGCCTCAAAGGTGTTATGGTATGAAAATAAAAGTTTTGCAGATGTCGGTTAGCGCCGAAACTTGTTTCCAAACTTCCGACGAGAGAGGTGGTTTATGAGGTGGCTCGCTTTCTTTTGTGTATCCGCAGTTGTGATCCTGTCAGCAGGCGTTCCTTTTGCTGAAATGTACAGCTGGACAGACGCAAACGGAGTCAAGCACTTTTCTCAAGAGCTTCCCCCGGAAGGTGTCGAAGCAACGAGTTCATGGCAGGAAGTGGTCTCCGCACCGCCTTCCGTTGAAGATACCGCCGGGATGGGATCCGACGCCGATGAGCGGGAAACGCGAATTACCAGGCTCGGAAATGGTGTTATTGTGCCGGTTACTTTTGGGTATAAAGGGCGCCAGATAAATATGAAGCTGTTGGTGGACACCGGCGCCGAGTACACCGCGGTCTACGAGCCGGCGGCAGAGACGTATGACATCGAAGACTATATCCCATTGACGGCGGTTGTGGCCGGTGGCGGGCAGATGGATGCAAAAGGTCTAAAAGTAGAGTACCTGCAGGTAGGCCCGAAAACCCAAAAGAATGCCAAGGTCGTGGTTATCAAACAAACCGGTGCTCCCACAGAGTACAATGGGCTCCTGGGCATGAGTTTTCTGGGAGAGTACAAGTATTCTATTGATCTGGAGCGCCAGGTCATTGTCTGGCTCGACTAGAAGTGGTTTCAAAACCTCCCCTCGTGGCCCATATCTTTGTTGGGCCGGAGGGTTCAATCCGCGAAATATTCCATATATTCCTGTGGTTGAACCCTCCGCCCCGCCGCGATCTAAACCACGATTGAAGATTTTGAAACCACTTCTAATACCTCTTTTCCAGATAAATGCATATTTCTACGGGATTATGCACCATTTTAAGGGTATTCTCACGCAATGGTCTGAGTATGTAGGACCCTAAAGCCATTGTTTGCAGTTTTCCGAACTTGGCGTCCTGCA
>Ga0049114_1000037_pt1 | contig 36668 bp, 34 predicted proteins | sample WorMettanBELIZE2_FD_55211 | JGI IMG/M metagenome (GOLD analysis project Ga0049114, IMG submission 55211) | Marine gutless worms symbiont microbial communities from Max Planck institute for Marine Microbiology, Germany - Olavius tantulus BELIZE.2 | ecosystem: Host-associated > Annelida >... | reverse complement strand
CACTGGCTTAACAACCGGCCAAGAAAATGCTTGAAATTCAAAACACCGGCGGAAGTCTTTAAGGCCGAGTGTTGCACTTAAACATTGAATGCAGGTTTCGATATTCGAGCTTCGAATTTAGAATTTCTATCATGACTGCGGCGCTGCCCTTCGAACTGAAAATTCCTCTAAATTCGGACGACTCATTTGGGAACATCACGCTAAACCATCTTCAGATACTCCCGTATCTCCAATGCGGCCGTACTCCCCTCCCCAGCGGCGCTGACCACCTGTTTGGTGCTGTCATCCCGGACATCTCCGGCCGCAAAAATTCCAGGAACACTGGTCTCCAGAAGCAATGGTTCCCGGTCTTCAAAGCCTTCCGGCCGGTCCTTGTGATGAATCAGACTGTGTCCGGTGATAACAAACCCCCACGGATCGAGCAACACCGGACTGTCCTTCAAAAACGCTGTATTGGGCACCAGACCGATGAAGATGAATACTCCGTCAATTGACATCTCTTCTTCTTTACCACTCTGATTGTTGACTACCTTTATTCGATTCAGCTTTGACTGTTCACCCAGAAACTCCTTCACTTCCGTATTCCAGAGCACGGTGATCTTGGGGTTGCTCAGTACGCTTTCCTGGATAATCTGCGAGGCTTTGAATTCGCTGCCTCGCACCAATATTGTTACGTGATCGGCAAACTTTGTCAGCAGCAGGGACTCTTCGGCCGCGCTGTTGCCACCGCCGACCACGGCAACCTGTTTACCCTTGTAAAAGGGCCCGTCACAGGTTGCACAGAAATGCACTCCAGCGCCTGAATAGTTGGCTTCACCCGGTACGTTCAGTCGTTTGTACCGGCTGCCGGTGGCAATAAGCATGGCCTGGGCGCTGTACTGACTACCGTCGGCGGTTGTTGCGCAATGGTAGTTGTCGTGGCTGTGGATTCCGGTGACATCCTGAGCCTGAAGGAGCTCAACGCCGAACCGTTCGGCCTGCTTCCGCAACCGTTTAGAAAAGTCGGCACCGGAAACGCCGTCGTGGAATCCCGGCATATTATCCAGCTTTTCCGTGCCGGCAGCCTGGCCGCCAAACGCAGCCCGCTCGATAACGAGGTTATCGATAGCCTCCCGGGCGGTGTACAGCGCGGCGGTCAGCCCCGCGGGGCCACCGCCCAGCACGATCAAATCGTAGTGCTTCCGCTCGGCCATTGTTTTCAAGCCAAGCTTTTGAGCCAATTCCGAGTTGCTGGGTTCGGTCAAAAAACTTCCATCGGGAAATATAATCGTCGGAATGATCCGCTTTCCCTGGTTCTTTTCGATGACAAACGCTTCGGCAACAGCATCCTGCTCAATATCTACCCAGTTGTAGGGGATCTGGTGTTCTCCCAGAAACTGCTTACTGCGTCGGCAATCCGGGCACCAGTGGGCTCCGTATACGGTAATGTCGGGGGTGCTCATCGTCTTCTCCTTTTTTCCGTGATTTCCCAATACAATAGGGCTCACCGAAAAAAAGTCTACCCCCTTCGATTCCCGCTTATAGCAGATATCAGAATTCCGTTCCTATTGAGAGGCGGGATACAAATGCCGGCGTACTATAGTCATCGGAATCGGGATCGGGTTCGGAATCGGTATCGACTTCGAAGATAACCGTCTAGCCTCGATTCCGATACCGATAGCGATCCCGACCCCGAGCATATACGGGTGCTCGTTCTCTAAACAGGGGGTTGTGTCGACACAAACTCGCTTTACTTAGACGGAACATATTTCGTGATTCGAATTTAAGATCACATCTTAAGTGGGCGGTTTGGCTGCTATCCGATTTAAGGGAAATAGGAACAGGGCGAATTACATCGCCTGAAGGGCACCTTCGATTTCTTCGGCGATCCTGAGGGCGGCCGCCCGGGGATCCGATGCATCCCGGATCGGCCTGCCGATAACCAGATAGTCGGCGCCGTCCCGAATCGCCGATGCCGGGGTCGCCACCCGGCGCTGATCGTCCGACGCCACGACCTCCCAACCTGGTCGAATTCCCGGAGTAACCGCCAGAAAATCCATTCCAAGCTGTTCCTTTACGGTCCTAACCTCCAGGGGCGAACTGATCACCCCGGCACATCCGGCACGTTTTGCCATGCCGGCACGCCTGAGCACCAGTTTTCGGGGATCTTCGGAATATGTCTTTTCAAACCCGGATTGCCGGATATGCTCCGGTCCCACGCTGGTCAGAACGGTCACGCCGAGGATGCCGACTTTTTCTTCGGCGGCTTCAACGGCGGCAGCCAGCATGTCTTCCGATTCGCCGCAGTGGATGGTGGCAAAAGAAACGCCCAGTTCTCTGATACGACGGACGGCCCGACTTACCGTCGCCGGGATATCGTGCAGTTTTAGATCTAGAAAAATCGGTGTGTTTCCCTGTTTCTGAATGTACTGGACGATCTCCGGGCCGGCCTCGATGAAAAGTTCCAGACCGACCTTGAACATACCGATCGCTCCGGACAGCTGTTCGATGAGATTCCGGGCGGAAGACATGCTGGGCACATCCAGAGGAAATGTAATGTAATCCGTGGCAGATTTCATGTTTACCCCTAATAAAACCGCGATACGATTTTATGAAACGCGGCGTTGCCGCTTTAAAACAGATAACTGACAGATCTTGGTGCTGGCGATCGCCCTTTGAGCGGCACTATAGTCAATCCTGCTTCTTTTCGGTAATCCGTTTCAGGCTAAAGCCTGTAATGGCTTTGGATCCACTGCCGGTATTCGTCGGATTGGACATGGCGCACCCACTCGGCATTATCCCGGTACCAGAGAATGGTCTTGCGAAGTCCGGATTCGAAGGATTCTAGAGCGGTCCAGCCGAGTTCTTTCTGGATTTTGCCGGAGTCGATAGCATATCGATAATCATGGCCCGGACGATCCTCGACGAATGTAATCAGCGCCCTGCTTTTCTTTCCATCGGATTTTGGAGCGACTTCATCGACTATATCGCAGATGGCGTAAACGACCTCCTTATTTCGCATTTCCCCTTGACCGCCCACATTGTAGGTCTCCCCGGGTTGGCCATAGCTCAGAATCGTCCAAACGGCGCGGCAGTGATCTTCGACATACAGCCAGTCCCGGATATTTCGGCCGTCGCCGTATACCGGGAGGGGTTCGCCGTTGAATGCATTCAGAATCATGAGTGGAATAAGCTTCTCGGGGAACTGGTAGGGGCCGTAATTATTTGAGCAGTTCGAGATCGTAATGGGAAGCCCGTAAGTCCGCCCGTAGGCACGGACCAGATGATCGGAGCCGGCCTTCGAGGCCGAGTAGGGACTGCTGGGGTCATAAGGGGTATCTTCGCGAAAGACTCCGGTGTTGTCCAGGGAACCGTATACTTCGTCCGTGCTGATATGGTGAAATCGGACGATTCGATCCTTCCGCTCCCGGGCCAGTTCAAGAAGACGAAACGTGCCGAGAACATTTGTCTCGACGAAGTCTTCCGGCCCGACAATGGACCGGTCGACATGGGATTCGGCCGCAAAATGACAGATGCTGTCGATTCCGAACCGGTCAAACGCCTCTGCCATGGCATTTTGATCACAGATGTCGGCCTGGATAAAATGATATCGATCGCCATAAGCTGCCTCGACACCCTCCAGGCTTTCCGGATTGCCGGCATACGTCAGCTTGTCGACATTGATAATACGACCTTGAAATCCAGGTAGGGCCAGCATGAAGCGTATAAAATTGGCCCCGATGAACCCGCACCCGCCGGTGACTAGTAAATTTTTCATATGATTCATTCCGATATATAGCGTTTCATCAGCGATATCACCGCCTTCGGCTTAAACCACCTTGGCGCGTTGGATCACAGCTGAAAGTTAAAAGTTGAAACCTGAAAGATTAAAGCTGAAAGTCGAAAGTTGAAAGTTGGAAGCTGAAAGCAAAAAAAAGTTCGATGATACTTTAAGCTTTCAGCTTTCAACTTTCAGCTAATATTACAATGCTATCAGATTACGAATGCTAAATTAACCAGTCCATTTCTCATTACGGTGGTGACATAATCAAATTAATCGCTTTCGGGACAATTTCGGCAACAATCGGCAACGTTCCCGGCTGTTCACCATCCACCTCGAGAAGCACCGTTTGGGCAGATGTCGCCTCGATGCAGCGGCCGGTCCAGGTCTCCACCTTGTCAATATCATCAATCCGGCCAATGTAAAGTTTCGGCAGGTGACGGCATACCTCCAAAAAGCTGAGATCGCCGATCACCGATACATGAAACAACCCGTCATCCACACGCGCCTCGGGTGCCACCTGCATTCCTCCGCCATGGTACCGCCCGTTGGCCACTACGACATTCCAGACGGTGGCATTCTGCTCCAAACCGTCATCCACCCGGAACATGACGCGTTTCTTGCCGAACCGCAGGAGCGCCGCGACCGTGGCCCACAAAAACGACATAAAGGGTCCGAAGGCTTTGGATGCGCGATTCACCTGCGCACAGACTTCCCCGCCCAGCCCGAAACTGGCAATGTTATGGAAGTGCCGACACACCGGCGGGGCTCCCGGACGCCGGATCCACAAGCGGCCGATATCGATGGGTCGGCATTGACCCCTGGCGATGGTATGGACCGCCTGTTCCATATTTCTCGGGATGGCTACCGTGCGAACGAAATCACAACCTGTCCCATTCGGAATAAACCCCAGCTCGCTTTGCCGACGGATAGGCGGCCCCACGGCCATAAATCCGTTGACGACCTCACTGAGGGTCCCGTCACCTCCCACGCAAACGATCCGCCGACTTCCCTCCTGCATGGCTTTGTATGTGGCTTGAACCGCATCTCCGGGCCCTCGTGTGAACACGGTCGCAAACCGCCCCAACGTCGATTGAGACAGGCTTTTCAGCCAGGGCCATGCCTTGCCGGTGGAACCGTTGCCGGCCTGGGGATTGACAATAAAAACGGTTGCCGAAGCGCTTTCCGTTCCACCTAATCCGAACATTCACTCATAGTATTGAAAATTATCCTGGGCCGCAAGACTTCGCCCCGGCAGGTCATCTCAAAGAGGTGTTGGGAGGTTATGAAACATGGGGCGACGGGCAGCGGGGGCATATTTTTTCAAGGAAATTTATTGAATTATTTTCCGGTGTAATGATAAATGTGTATATTTTAAAGACAATCTGGGAATGATGGCGAAGTCCCCGTGCCACCAACGGGCGGCCACAACGGAAATACGGAAATGAACCTCAACGACGATCAACAAAAAATGCTCCGGATGTTACCCGGCGTCGATCGCCTCATGGAGTCGGTCAAACGCGATGAGGCGTTTGAAGCGGTTCCCCAGACAGTGCTCGTCAATTCGGTTCGAGCCGTCATCGAACGCCTCCGTAAGGCCATACTTGAAGATGGGGATCGCATCACAGAAGAGCACCTCAGTGCGGAGGCACTGGCCGGTTCTGTAAAAAAGAGCGTCATCGAAGCCATCTCGCCCAACCTTCAACGGGTCGTCAACGCTACCGGTGTTGTCATCCATACCAACCTGGGCCGTTCCCTTCTCGCCCCGCGAGCCATAGACAATGTCGCCTTGATTTCCGGAGGGTACTCAAATCTGGAGTATAACCTGGAAGCGGGCAAACGGGGGTCTCGCTACAGCATCATTGAGGATCTTCTCTGCGAGATCACCGGGGCCGAGGCCGGACTGGTCGTCAACAACAATGCGGGGGCAGTGCTGTTGACGTTGGAAACCCTGGCCAGGGGTAAAAAAGCCGTGGTATCCAGAGGCGAGCTTGTAGAGATCGGCGGTTCTTTTCGGATACCCGATGTCATGGCCAAGAGCGGCGCGATCCTGACCGAGGTCGGCACCACCAACCGGACCCATCTGAGGGATTATGAAAGTGCCATCGATGCGGACACCGGGCTCCTCATGAAAGTGCACCGAAGCAATTACAGCGTCGTGGGATTTACCGCAGAAGTGGCGGTTCAAGAGCTTGTGCAACTGGGGAGCACCCATAGTATCCCAGTCATGGAAGACCTGGGCAGCGGCATGTTCATCGATCTTTCAAAATACGGGCTGCTCCGGGAGCCGACCGTGCAGGAAACCGTGGCCAGCGGCCCAGATGTGGTGACCTTCAGCGGGGACAAATTGCTCGGCGGACCACAGGCCGGAGTCATCGTGGGCAAGAAACATATCATTGACAAAATCAAACAAAACCCCATCACCCGGGCCCTTCGCATCGACAAAATGACCCTTGCCGCCCTGGAAACCACCTTCCGAGTCTATCGGGACGAAGAAACGGCCATAGAGGCCATCCCGACGCTGCGGATGCTCACCATGCCGCTGAGTGTTGTTGAAGCAAAGGCCGCACACCTGATGAACGTGTTGAGCGGTATCGGATCCAATCGCCTTCATTTGGAAATCATCGAGCGATCATCCATGGCCGGTGGCGGGTCATTGCCGTTGCTGGAGTTGCCGAGCCGCTGCGTAGGTACTTCCATTGATGGTGTTTCGGCGAACACCATTGAACGGACCCTGCGAAACTACTGCCCGCCGATCATCGGGCGAATCGAAGAAGACCGCTTTATTCTGGACCCAAGAACATTGCTGGAAGATGAACCTGATATAATTTCGGACGCATTCTCAAAACTGCTGCAGAAGAATGGATCATGAATCAGACTGAAGCTGAACCCCGACAGGAGCTGGTCAGGAGTCGCTGCTCGACGCAGCATTTTCTACTTTCCCAAACCGATACCACAGTCCATCGAGACATTTCGGAGCAAAAGTATCCGGCCGGGTTAAAGCACTTGATGGCGCGTTTTCCGGATGTTCCGGCAGGAGCGGCATTTTTAAATAGCGCCCTAAACCGATTCACCGAAAAGCCCGCCTTTGAAGCGGTTACCATTCGCATCGACAATTTCAAACTGGATGTGGCACGCCAGGGTAAGAACCCAAACACCCGTCTGCAAACGTCCGTGGCGGAAATTATCGGTGCGGCCTGCCATGAAAATGATGGCGCCTGGGGGATTCTCGACGCCGATATTTTTGGTTGCTTTTTCAATGTCGAGAGGGAAATGTCCATCCGGAAAAAGTCTGAAAAACTGCAGAACAGGGTAAACGCCATCTCCCTCGGAACCATCTCCATTGGTTACGCCACCTATCCCAGCCTGGAATACGATCGAAATCAAATCCTGGAAAATGCCCTAAAAGCCCTTGACCATGCGGCATTTTTCGGCCCCGGCAGCGTGGTCGGATTTGATTCGGTCAGTCTGAACATCAGTGGCGACCAGCTCTACCAAAGCGGCGATCTCGAAGGGGCTGTGGACGAATTTAAGAATGCTTTGGCACTGGACCCGAACAACGTGAATGTGCACAACAGCCTGGGTGTCTGCTACGGCGTTCTGGGAGATCTGGACAAGGCCCTGGAAGAATTTCAAACGGTCCTGGGACTCGAGTCCTCCGAAGTCATGGCCACCTATAACACGGGGCTGGTCTATATGCTCAAAGGAGAGAAAGAGCGCGCTCTTGAATTCTTTGAAAAAGCGGATGCCGAAGAGGAACTCTTCGAAACCGCTTTTCAGGCCGGTCGTCTGCATCTGGAGCACAACGAACCCGAAGAGGCCAGAGCTTATTTCGAACGGGCCATCCGGTTAAATCCGGACGCCGCCACGACCTACCGGTACCTGGGCGATTGTCTTCACGTCCTGGAAGATCGGCCGGCGGCCATCGACGCCTTTAAAAAAGCCATCAAGCAGAATCCAAATGACGCCGCCGCCCTTTCGGCCATGGGATACCTGTTTCATGAAATGGGTGAAAATCCCGAAATCGCGGAAATTTTTTGCCGGCAAAGCATCACCATCGAACCGGATAACGGACTGTATCGGAACCGGCTGGCCCAGGTGCTCCTCCGCCAAAATCTTGCCCAGGAGGCTCTCGACCAGTTCCGCAAGGCTTCCGCTCTTGGCAGTAATTGCCATCAACAGATCGAAGCGCTGACACAGGAAATGAAGAACCCATCCTCCATGAATGCCCCTGCGACGCATTCATCGAATGCGCGAGGTTAGAAACCGTATGAAACAGATCGTCAACAACGCGCTCGCGGACACCATTGCCGTCATGGAAAAAAGCATCCCCGAAAATCTGGATCGACTTTTGGCAGCGGCAGATAGTATGGCCACGGCGCTGACGTCGGGACATAAAATCCTTATTTTTGGGAACGGCGGCAGCGCCGCGGATGCACAGCATATTGCCGCGGAATTTGTGAATCGATTTCAGATTGAACGCCCACCGCTGGCGGCGATTGCGTTATCCACCGATACGTCAATCCTGACGAGCATCGGTAACGATTACAGTTTTGATGACATTTTTTCGAAACAGATATCGGCTATCGGCCGTCAGCATGATGTGGCTTGGGGTATCAGTACCAGCGGGAGTTCGAAAAATGTCATCGCGGGGATGGCGACAGCCCGGGCGGCCGGCATGTTCACGCTGGGGATGACGGGTAGGGGCGGACAACTTGGAGATGTCTCCGATGTGACGCTGTCCGTCCGGTCCGATGTGACCGCACGCATCCAGGAGACCCATGCGGTGTACGGGCATATCTTGTGCGACCTGGTCGACAGAATCCTCTTTCCGGAAAGGTTCGATGCGCCATGACGGATGGAACCAAGCCCATGGACCTCGATGGCCTGAAAACCTATCCCCTGGCGGATCGCAAGAGCAAAGTGTCCGCCTCCGATTTCGGGTCGCCCTGGACAGTGGGCGGCTCATTCAAGGATTTCCTCGAAGGCCTCCCCCGAATCCTGGCAGGCGAGGACATCCATGAGGTCATTTCATGTATTGCCAAGGCGCGCTGTGACCAAAAATCGATCCTCATGGGCATGGGCGCTCACGTCATCAAGGTCGGACTGAACCCGGTGGTTATCGATCTGATGCATCGGGGGATCATCACCGGAATCGCGATGAATGGCGCCGGCATCATTCACGATCTGGAAGTTGCCATGACCGGACAAACGTCTGAAGATGTTTCCGCTGCCTTGGGTGACGGCTCTTTTGGCATGGCCAGGGAAACGGGCAATTATCTCAATGAGGCCATCCGATCGGCCCGGGACGGAAATCTGGGTCTGGGGGAGGCCGTCGGGAGAAAAATCCTGGACGAAGACTTCCCGCTGAAACAGAAGAGCATCCTGGCCTCCGGCGTCGAATTGGGAATTCCGGTAACCGTCCATGTGGCCATCGGAACCGATATTATCCACATGCACCCGGAATTTGATGCTGAAGCCGCCGGCGGGGCAACGCACAGGGATTTCCGAATATTTTCGTCGATGGTGTCCAGCCTGGAGGAAGGTGTGTATCTGAATGTCGGCTCAGCGGTGCTACTGCCGGAAGTATTTTTAAAGGCCCTGTCCGTTGTCCGGAACCTGGGGCACTCCGTCCAGCACTTTACCGCGGTGAATCTGGACTTCATCCGGCATTACCGGCCGATGACCAATGTCGTCCATCGACCAACGGCCGAAGGCGGCCGGGGGATCAGCCTGGTGGGCCATCATGAGCTGTTGCTTCCGATGATTGCGGCCGGGGTTTTAGAGAAATTGGATCAGCTTGATTTTTATAGCGGAAAGGATTAATTTCTCACGCGTTTTGCCTTACGGGCGTTAACCAAAGTCGGATGTAGTTGTTAACGCCAATGAAGATTCTGATTGGGGGAGAACCACAATGCCCATATACGAATATCACTGTGAAAAATGCAACAAGGACTTTGAATGTTTGATCCTGGGCAGCGATACCCCGGAATGCCCGGACTGTTCCAGCACCGACGTCTGCCGGCTGATGTCTCCCTGCGGATTTATAAGCAAGGGAAGCGGCGGTCAAACCATTAAAAAAGCCGCATCGGACTCTGCCTGCAGCGGATGTGCGGCCACCAGTTGCTCGAGCTGCGGACACTGATGGGCAAACAGATTCGAATCGGTACCCGCGGAAGCCAACTGGCCCTCTGGCAGGCAAAATGGGTGCAATCCCGAATTCTGAGTCTCGAGCCGGATGCGACCGTTGAGTTGATCACGATTAAGACCGTCGGAGACAAGATCCTGGATGTTCCCCTTGCCAAAGTGGGCGGCAAGGGGCTTTTTGTCAAGGAGATCGAGGAAGCCATCCTGGACGGACGTGTTGACCTGGCGGTCCACAGCATGAAGGACATGCCTTCGGAAATGCCGGAAGGTCTAGTGATCGGCGCTGTACCGGAACGGGAAATGCCGCTGGACGTGCTTTTATCACGGGAGCATCACAGGCTGTCCGAGCTTCCGGACGGGGCCCGGATCGGCACCAGCAGTTTACGACGCGCCGCACAGCTTCTGGCCCTTCGCCCGGATGTTCACATCGTGCCCTTGCGGGGCAATCTTGACACGCGAATTCGAAAACTCGATACCGAGGATCTGGACGCCATCGTTCTGGCCGCCGCCGGGGTGCGCCGCTTGGGTCTTCAGGATCGGATTACAGAGTATCTGGATGTCCAACGGATGGTGCCGGCAGTCGGACAAGGCGCCCTATGCATCGAATCACGTGATGACGATGACGTTCTACGGCCCATCCTAAAGGCCATGGAGGACCGTGACACACGCATCACAGTAACCGCAGAGCGCGCGTTTCTGTCACGGCTCGAAGGCGGTTGTCAGGTGCCCATAGCCGGTCACGGCATCCTGGAAACAGACCGGCTGCATGTGACCGGTCTGGTGGCGGACCTGGAGGGTAAAACAGTGATTCGCGAATCCCTGGAGGGCCCCCCGGAAGATGCTGAGCGCATCGGCACCGAATTGGCGGACATGCTCCTGAGCAAAGGCGCTAAGGAGATATTGGATAAATTGTACAGAACAGACGAGAAGTCATGAATCGAGTTTCATAAATCCGAAGCACGAATATCGAAACTCGAAACAATTCCGAAATTCGAAACCTCAAAAAGAAAACCAACCGCTTGTAGCTTAGTAGAAGCGATTGTAGGTCCGTGTTTGTGTTTTTGGGTTTTTTATCATTGGAGTTTGTTTTGGTTTGCGTGATTCGAATTTCGAATTTCCTTGGTTCGATACATGGTGGCAACTCTGTCAGAGTGAAATAACGAAAGCTCAATGGAAACACCAACAGGAAAAGTATACCTAGTGGGTGCCGGCCCCGGTGATCCGGGACTGATTACCATCAAGGGTCGCCGGTGCATCCAGCAGGCCGATGTGGTCATCTACGACTATCTGGCGGCAAAGGACTTCCTCAAATATGCCCGGCAAGACGCGGAACTGTTGTATGTCGGAAAAAAAGGGGGAGATCATACCCTTTCCCAGGAAGGCATTAACCGGCTCCTGGTCGATAAAGCCAGGGACGGAAACATTGTCACGCGTCTCAAAGGTGGGGATCCCTTTATCTTCGGTCGGGGCGGAGAAGAGGCAGAGGTGTTGGAATCTGCCGGAATAGCCTTCGAAATTGTTCCCGGTGTCACATCGGCCATTGCAGCACCGGCATATGCCGGTATTCCGCTAACACACCGGGATTTTACGTCGACCCTGGCGTTTATTACCGGCCATGAGGATCCCACCAAAGCCGAAACGCGCATCGATTGGAAATCCCTGGCCGGGGGGATCGGCACGCTGGTTTTTTTGATGGGGGTCAAGAACCTGCCGAGCATCGTGGCCCGGCTGACCGAGAACGGAATGCCCGAAGACACGCCTGCCGCTCTGGTTCGCTGGGGCACTACCACCAAACAGCAGACCATTGTTGGAACATTGGAAAACATTGTGGATCGGGTGAAAGCCGCCGGGTTTAAAGCACCTGCGATCATCATCATCGGCGGCGTGGTCACGCTGCGAGAGAAACTCAAATGGTTCGAAGACCGCCCGCTGCTGGGGACACGCATTGTTGTCACCCGGGCTCGGCACCAGGCCAGCGATTTAGTCCAGCGTCTGACAGACCTGGGGGCAGCCGTGCTGGAGTGTCCCACCATCGAAATCGTTCCACCTTCGGACTGGTCCGGTCTCGACAGCGCAATCGCGAGGTTGACGGACTATCAATGGATCGTTTTTACCAGTGTCAATGGCGTCGGTTACTTCTTCCAACGGCTTTTTGAGCTGGGAAAAGATGCCCGCTCCCTGGGTCATTTACGAACCGCCGCCATCGGACCGGCGACGGCGGCACGCCTGGGTGACTTCGGTCTTATGACCGACATCATTCCGGAAAGCTACCGCGCCGAGTCGGTGATCGAAGCCTTTGAAAAGGAAGATGTCAGCGGCCAGCGGATCTTACTGCCCCGGGCCGCCGAAGCACGGCCGATTCTACCGACGGAGCTCGAAAAAATGGGTGCCGCGGTTGATGAAATTCCGGTCTACCAGACACGGGCGGTGGAGGATGAGAACGGTCTGCTGGTAAAGGAACTGGAAACAAAGGGTGTTGACCTGGTCACGTTTACCAGTTCCTCCACGGTCCGCAACTTCAACGCCCTGATTCCCGAAGACCGCTTTTCTTCCCTCATGGAACACGTCACCGTGGCCAGCATCGGTCCGATCACATCGGACACCGCAAAAGAACTCGGGTTCGATGTTCACATCGAGGCGAAAAACTTTACCATTCCCGGCCTGATCGAAGCGATTCTCGATTATTACGCCAGATCGTAGCAACCAGACACATCCACACAATACCTCCGGGTGGCTTACCCGATGAAATGCCCCAACTGCCATACCGCCATCGACGTTCCGGCGAAATATTGCAGCCAGTGCGGCTATGACCTACAGGCAGGCCCGAAAAATCGGCTCCCCCGGGCAACCGTCTTTTTCGGTATACTTGTTGGGGTCGCGATCATCCTATCCACCCTGGCACTGTGGCAAAGCCGGATGTTCCGCCCCTCCCAACGCATGGTCGGTGATGTGGGCTCTCAACAGCGTCAAAACGGTTCCGGCTCGACCCCCGACAGAAAACCGGTTCAATACACAGACACGGAAAGCACGCAATCGTATCGGCTGGGTCTGCCGGTTGGCACCGTCATTATCGAAGACATTACCGGCAGCACCGTCACCAAGTCTTCCGCTCCTGTCATCGACAACGGCTGGATCGCATTACCTCTCAAATCCGGTCGAGGCGGATTCCGATGGCGCATGCTGATTCGCGATGTAAGAGAGATGGCCATCGAAGGGGGGGTCTTCAGGGATTACGACACGGTCGGATTATGGCAGATAGCTGCACCGGTGCCGGTTCGGGGACCGGAATTGAAGGCCTGGAATGAAGATGAATCCATCGATTGGGTTTCGCTGGACACCGGAAAGCGTCTCGCCAACGTGAAACCTCGGGATTGTGTGGAAGAAGGATACTTTGTTTCCTGCGCGCTGCCGGCGATGGTATCCGGCTCCGGAGTGTTTTTCCAGGGAGACAGGGCTGTCGGTTGGACATTTGATGCCGGAGCCAAAGGCGGTTTTTTCTGGAACGGTCGGGACGGTCAGCGTCTGCGGATGGAGGTTCATGTCGATGACTACTACCGCTTGACCTTTGCCGACAGCCGGGAAGAAAAATTCCTGCTGGCCCTTGCCGACGACCGGCAAAGCGACCTGCAACGCCTGGAGAACCTGGCGACTGCATTTCAATACCCCAATAAACTCGCCGAATCAGATACGCCTGACCGGCTTCGCGCCGGATCCATCCATTCCGTCATCCTAAAGAGCATCCAGGGAGCCGCCGCGCTTGAACTGCTTGAAGGCGTTCGGGACTATATCTCGACCGGCAAAGCGGAAGATTCAGGACGCCTGAATGCATTCCACAGGGAACTCATCCTTCAGCACCTGGAGGAGCTGGCTTCGATCGGTGACTGGGACACGGTTTCCCGGCGTTTTGACATTGCCCAAACCTATTTCCCGGATGACCCGGAAATATATCTTTTCGGGGTTCGTCTCACGCTTTTTGACGGGGACTGGCGCGAAGCGGAGAGACTGCTTTACACGAAAAACTACCCATCGTCGCTGAGTGTCCAGGTTGCCGACATCAACAAGGAAATTCAGGAGCTGAAGGGGATGGAAGGTAGAATCGTCATCCGGTTTTCGCCGGGTGCCACAAACATTCCGGTCCAGGCGACCGTGAACGGGGAGATGCTCCAGGACTTTCTGATCGATACCGGGGCCTCGACGGTCACTATTCCAAGTTCGACAGTACGCCGCCTCGGAATTCCCACCGACACGGTAAAACCCAAAAAGCGGGTCTACACTGCCGGAGGACAGATCTCGGCTCGGGAGGTCATCCTCGATTCCATAGAAATTAACGGATGGTCGGTGGGACAAGTCAAGGCGCTGGTTATCGACATCCCGAATCGGCCGGGACTCGGGCTTCTGGGATTGAACTACCTGGACAGATTCAATGTCGATATGCGGCCTGAAGAGGGGGTGCTGACGCTCACACCCCGCTGATCTGAATATTGCATGAAATCTTTTCAGTATTGCATGAAATCTTTCCAGTGTTGCGCCGATTTTTTATTCAATTAGCGATTGATAACCTGTTTCAGATATGGGAAGTGTATAATCCAGGTAGATATCATATCCCGAATCATCTTCGACTGGATTCAAAAACCGCTGCTCCTCATATATGTTTGGGTGCGATGAATCTACCAAAATGTTTCCTTATGGCTTTGCGCCATTGAAGCGGCTGATCGAACTCTAAGTCGCTTCTTTCCATTTTCTTCCCATGGATCCTACACCAAGTTGGAGTGTAACACTGTTTTTTTAACGTGACGTCTGTTCGAAAAACTTTCTGTATATTTTAATTCGTTTTCGACAACTTCGTTCTATTTAACATCATACCATCGAAACTTAACGGAGGAGGAATTGAAAATGACAATCAAAAGCAGATGGATATCGGTAGTGATGATGGTGGTCCTGATGGTCACCATGGCCGGCGTTGCCGACGCGGCCCCATTGCGCGTCGGAGTAGATACGGCCTTTGTGCCATTTGAATTTAAGGGCAAGGACGGCAAGTATACCGGTTTTGACGTGGACTTATGGGCTGGCATCGCCAAACGCCTGAACCTGGATTATAAGATCATCCCCATGGATTTTAACGGACTGATTCCCGGATTGACTACCGGAAACCTGGATGTGGTGCTTGCGGCTATTTTCATTAAATCCGGAAGAGAAAAAGCCATTGATTTTTCACATCCCTACTTCAGGGCCGGTTTAAAGGTCATGGTCCGCTCTGAAAATACCGACATCATGGGTCCAAAAGACCTCAAAGGCAAAGTCGTGGCGGTGAAGACCGGAACCGCAACCGTGGATTACGTCAATACCCTGGGCGCCAAAAAAATCATCAAGTTTCCCAATATCGATCAGGCGTATCTTGAGGTGGTCACCGGTGGAGCGGACGCAGCCATGCACGACACGCCGAACGTGCTGTACTTTATCAAAACGGCCGGCCAAGGCAGGGTCAAGGCCGTTGGCCCCGACGTAAAGGCGGCCTTTTACGGCATCGGTTTCCAGCAGGGCAGCCCGTTGCGCGACAAGGTCAATGTCACCCTGCTGGAGATGATGGAAGACGGTGAATACGACAAGATTTACATGAAGTGGTTCGGCACAGCACCGGAGTAAGGAGAATCCGACGTTTGTTCGTATGGCTCTCCAATACGCAACGAACTTGATGTGTTCCGGGCTGAAACTGCGTATCGGTTTCAGCCCGGACTGAATTCTCGCCACCAAAATAAAACACGAAAAGATTATTGTGGGCTTTGAATTTAAATACGTTGTTGAATCGATCCCGGCCCTGCTCGAAGGCGCCAAATTAACCTTGTATATTACCCTTATCGGTATCGTCGGAGGGTTGGCACTGGGAACCGTGGCAGGTCTCTTCCGGCTTGCCGGAACCCGGGCGGTGGGCGGTGAAAGTTATGGTATATTCCGCGTCATCGGCTATGTCGGCCAGAAGCTTGCCATAGGGTACATCGAATTGATCCGGGGAACGCCGATTATCGTTCAGGCCATGTTCATCTACTTTGCATTGCCGATGCTCATCGAAGTTTCCACCGGCCTAAAGGGAATACGCTTCAATGCCCTGACCGCCGCCATCATAACCATCATTATCAACGCCGGCGCCTATATTGCCGAAATTGTGCGGGGCGCCGTGGAGTCGGTCAACAAGGGGCTGGTGGAAGCGGGCATGGCCATGGGCATCAGCCGACTGCAATTGATTACAAACATCATCGGCCCGATCGCATTCAAACGCGCCATACCGCCGCTTGGCAATCAGTTTATCATCAGTCTGAAAGACACATCCTTGTTCATTGTCATCGGAGTCGGGGAACTGACCCGTCAGGGGCAGGAAATTATGGCGAGTAACTTCAGGGCCCTCGAGATCTGGACGGCGGTGGCCGTCTGTTATCTCATTATGACCTCGGCATTGGCCATGGGGCTCAAATTCATCGAAAAAAGGATGAAAATAATATGAGGGGGGTCATTGAATTTAAAAACGTCGGCAAAAGTTTCGGCAAAGTGGAAGTTTTGCACGACATCGACCTGACGATTCAGGAAAAAGAGGTGGTGGTCATCGTCGGCCCCTCAGGCTCGGGCAAGTCCACCCTCTTGCGCTGTATCAACGGGCTGGAGATGGTGACGGAAGGAGAATTGGTCGTCAATGACATCACTCTTCCCCGGCAAAAGCATCAGATCCGGGAAATTCGCAAGGAAGTGGGCATGGTGTTTCAGTTGTTCTACCTGTTCCCGCACATGACGGCCCTGGATAATGTGGCATTCGGACCTCGAAAAGTCCGGGGCGCTTCCCGGAGTGAAGCCAATGCCATTGCCAACGATCTATTGGAAAAAGTCGGCCTTTCAGACCGAAGCAATCACTATCCTTCCGAGCTTTCCGGGGGGCAACAGCAACGGGTGGCCATCGCCAGAGCCATGGCCGTGAAGCCCAAAATCATGCTGTTTGATGAGCCCACGTCGGCGCTGGATCCGGAACTGCGGGAGGAAGTGCTCAACGTCATGACGGCCGTTGCCAGAGAAGGCATCACGATGGTGGTCGTCACCCATGAAATGAGTTTTGCCAGTAAGGCCGGTTCCAGGCTTATTTTTATGGACGACGGCCGAATTGCGGAAGACGGAGATCCGGAAACACTCCTGAGGACTCCCAGTTCCGACAGATTGAAGGATTTTCTGAAACACGTCGGGTATTGAGCTGCGATCCGCGATCATTCGTGGTGCCCCCTATTCCCGTCACTTGGGCCGACCAAGAGAGAGATCGGATCCGTGCGCAGGGTGACTGAAAACCCTTCCATCTTATCATCATGGCATTACTTGTTTCCGGGAAGATCGTCCTTATAACTAGTCCTGTTGAAAAATCCCTTGTAGCAGATCTCAATATTCCGCTCCGATTGAGAGACGGTATACGAGTGCCAACGCACCGAAGTCATCGGAATCGGTATCGACTTCAAAGATAACCTTGTTATCTTGATTCCGACACCGATAGCGATCCCGACACCGAGGATCTGCGGGTGCGCATTCTATCGACAGGGCGGTCTGTTGAAAGAAACACGTTTCACTTAATCGGAACACATTTTTTGTCGATGCCGTAGATGAAATTCCGGACATCATAAACCACGCCATTCTCCAGGGAGACAATCCGTGACACCAGATATTGCATTGGTATTTGCCATTCTATCGATCTCTGTTGTGCTGCTCGTCACCGAGTGGATACCCATGGAGGTCACTGCCCTGCTGGCTATGGGAAGCGTCGCATTGGCCGGTTTGATCAGCCCGGTGGAGGCCCTCTCCGGGTTCAGCAATCCGGCGGTCGTGACCGTGTGGGCGGTGTTTATCCTCAGTGGCGGCCTGACCCGCACCGGCGTTGCCAATATCATCGGACAGTTTGTCCTCCGAATGGCCGGAAATACCGAGACGACCATGATCATTGTCATTATGGTCACCGCAGGAGTGATGTCTGCGGTAATGAACAATGTGGCGGTGGCCGCCCTCATGCTGCCGGTGGTGATGGATATTGCCCGTCATACCGGCCGTTCCCCTTCGCGCCTTCTGATGCCCCTTGCGTATGGATCCCTTCTTGGCGGATTGACCACCCAGATCGGCACACCGCCGAACATTCTGGTCACCGACGCGCTGCGGGACGCCGGGATGGAAACATTTTCCTTTTTTGATTTCACGCCGGTCGGCCTGGCGATCATGTTTTCCGGCATCGCCTTTATGGTCCTGGTGGGGCGTCACATGCTACCCGTCCGAGATGTGGTGCGGGAAACCACCCGGCAAAAAAACGGTGACCTGGCGCCCAGTTATGAACTCCAGGAGCGGATGTTCACCATTCGGGTACCCAATAGGTCGGTGTTGATCGGAAAAACCCTTGCCGATTCGCGTATCGGCTCAATTCTGGGTCTGCATGTCCTCGGCATCACCCGCAGGCGGGAAGCATCGATCGGTCCGGGGCCCAAAACCGTGCTCAGAGGAGGTGATGTTCTGACCGTTCAGGGCCGAATGGAAGCCATGGAAGAACTCGGGAGGCTCCGGCAGCTGGAAGTTCAGCAGGGCGCCATTGCCTCGGAAAAACCGTACCCGGACGATGTCGGGATCGCCGAACTATGCCTGCCCACAACATCCGCATATGTTGGTAAAACACTGAATCTATTAAATTTTTACGAGAAATTCGGTGCTAACGTTTTGGCCATCCGCCGCGGCGAAAGTATCCAGCGGGGTCGTCTTCAGGATGATGTGCTCCAACGCGGCGACTGGCTACTGCTCTTCGGACCGGTTAAAAAGCTGGAAATCATGGGGGAAATGCCGGGGTTCGACCAATTTCGCTATGTATCGCGCCAGGAGGCCATCGACACGTATCATCTGAAGGAACGTCTGTTGGTCATGCGGGTCCCCGCGGAATCGACATATGTCGGTCAGACGTTAAAGGAAAGCCGGATCGGTGACGCTCTGGGAAACCGTATCCTCGGCATCATGAGAGGCGTCGAGCCCATCGTTTTGCCGGAACCCGGAGAGGTCATCCAGGCAGAAGATCGCCTTATGGCCGAAGGCCATATGTCGGATTTCGAATTGCTGAAGGGACTTGAGGAGCTGGGCGTCGACAAACAGAACCAGGTGGATTTGGAGACGCTGACATCCGGAGACTTCGGGCTGGTGGAAGCCATTCTTTCTCCCCAGACCGATCTCGAAGGGACGACCCTGCGCCAGCTCAACTTCAGGACAAAGTACGGGCTCACTGTGCTGGCCATACTGCACCGGGGAAAAACCATCCGCTCCAATCTTCGGGACCAGGCGATTTATTTTGGTGATGCCATCCTGCTCCACGGCCCTAATGAAAAGCTCAAACTTCTGGGCCAGGAACCGGATTTTATTGTACTGACCGATATGGCACAGGAACCGGTGCGCCGTGAAAAAGCCAAGCTGTCGACGTCTATCATGGGGTTGACCCTGCCGCCCGTTATTCTGGGATGGGTGCCCATTTATATCGCCGCCGTCATCGGTGCGGCGGTTATGGTGATGTCGAAATGTTTGACCATGGAAGAAGCCTACCGCCAAATCGAATGGAAGGCGGTGTTCCTGATTGCCGGCATGCTGCCGTTGGGAACGGCTTTGGATCAAACCGGCGCCGCAAAGTATATTGCCGAAGGCGTGGTCGGCCTGGTGGGGCCTTACGGACCCCGTGCGATCATGCTGGGCCTGGTGAGTCTGACGTTTATTGCCACATGCTTTGTTCCCACTGCAGCGCTGGTGGTGTTGATGGCGCCCATCGCTTTAAGTACCTCCGCCAAAATGGGCATCAGCCCCCAAACCCTTATGATGGCTATTGCCATGGCCGCCTCGGCCAGTTTTACCACCCCGATTTCCCATCCGGCCAACATCCTGGTGATGGGACCCGGCGGATACCGATTTGCGGACTATCTGAAGGTCGGAGGGGCGCTGACCTTGGTTGTTCTTGTGGTGATCATGATTGTGTTGCCGATGTTCTGGCCCCTTTAGCCCGGAAATTTCATGAAATCTTTTCTGCATATAAGGATAATTATTGAAATTGAGATAGTTAAAGCGAAATTGGGGCAGAATCGTCAGGTTACAGTTTGCGACTTATCACGTTTAGAAAAAGCAGAAAAGATTTCACCCCTTGGGCGCTCCCTGAGGCATCCATTGGCTGCGTTATCAAGGGTTTGCAGTAGATGACTACGCCGGCACCCTTGAGTGCCTTGCCCATGAATCCCTCAGGGGCGTGAAATATCCGGGTAAGTGACGGTGCTGTGGAACAGCTCAAAATGCTCACCTACTAGCGTGTCTGCTCCGCTTTCTCGCCCTTCCGCGTTTGTTGACACGATTTAGATATAATCAGATGTGAAATCCCGCCGGAAGGCGGGGCCCGGAAACCTAATCCAAAATTTTCGACCGACCCTATCACGCTCAAATATTTCTGAGTTACTATAGCAGATGTCAGAATTCCGTTCCGATTAAAAGACGGTATCCGAATGCCAGCGTACCGGAGTCATCGGAATCGGTATCGGGTTCGGAATCGGTATCGACTGCAAGGATAACCGTCCTGTCTCGATTCCGATACCGATAGCGATCCCGACGCCGAGCATCTGTGGATGCGCATTCTCTTGACACGGTGGTGTGTTGACAGAAACATGTTTCACTGAAATGGAACATATTTTTGGCAATTGCTATAAATTCCGGGGTGTTCGCCATTTTCAATCTGTAAATTGAACTATGTTGTAATATAAATGCATGCTTGAAAAGCGTATTAGACATTTTTAGCCGATCGATATATAAAGACCTGCAACAAAAAAATAATCTACTACAATATGGGTACACCCATCAGGAACGCATCACACGGAATCAGATCGTTGAGACGCGTTGGCGAACCATGGCATCGTACACATTTACTTCAGGGGCTCAGGAGAATCCGCATGAATCATCCCTTTAAAGAACGGATCGGCATCTTCCTTCTCATCATCTGTTTCGTTTCGGTGACTCTGGTCCCCGTGACGACAGCGGCTGAACCGGTCGCGCAGCAGGGGCTTGTGGACAAATCGAGAGTCACCTTTTTAAAATTTCTGAAAAACCCGGACATGGAATGGTTTCGCGATAACTACCACACGGCCAAAGGCCTGCTCATTGTTCCGAGTCTGATCAAAGGTGCCTTTTTTCTGGGAGGCTCCGGCGGCAGCGGCGTGTTGGTTGTGAGAGACCCGGAGAAAGGATGGAGCCAGCCTGCGTTCTATACATTGGGATCCATGACATTCGGCATCCAGTTTGGAGGAGAAGCATCGTCCGTCATTATGATGCTCCGGACTCAAAAAGCGATAGATAAAGTGCTTGGATCTTCGTTCAAACTCGGAGGGGACACATCCATCGCCGCCGGGCCCATCGGTATGGGTGTCAAATCGAATGTCGTGGCCGATATATTCAGCTTTACATCCACCAAAGGGGGTGCGTTCGCCGGCGTTTCCCTGGAAGGGGCCGTGGTGGCGGTGCGGGACAAGTGGAACAAGGCATTCTTTGGCAAAGCGGTGAAGCCCAGGGACATTCTGATCAATCGGACCGTCAGCAGCTCCGGCGCCGATTCACTGATCACATCCCTAAACAATTCCGAGAAGAAAAAATGATTCCGTTTCTTAAAAAATTCGAGAAAGTCATTGTCCAGGCACTGATCGTTATGATGGCGGTAGTCATCCTCGTGGCCACCGTGGAGCTGGGCTGGCTCATCACTAAAGATATTTTGGCCCCGCCCATGTTTCTGCTGGTGATAGCCGATCTGTTGGAGATATTCGGCTTCTTTATGCTGGTGCTCATCGGCATCGAACTCCTGGAAACCATCAAAGCCTATCTGACGGATCACGTCATCCATATCGAAATCGTTCTCGAAGTCGCTCTGATAGCCATCGCCCGTAAGGTCATCATCCTGGATATAGAAAAGTATGACGGGCTTACCCTCATTGGTACGGCCGCATTGATTCTTGCCGTCGCAGTAGCCTGCTACGCGGTAAAACGAAGGCTGCAGCCCGAGCGGACCTAACGCATTCGTCTAAATACGGTATTTCTCATTCTGGTCGCTCTGTCGGTTCTGGGCCATGGGACCACCATTGGTCGGCGGCACGATTGCTCACGCCACATAATAATGATACAGAACAGACCGCCACTGACAGATCCCATGGCTATCTATTTTCTAAATACTTTCCGTATATCATTTTTATATCCACGCTTTTTGATGCCGGGCACGGAGGGGGCCGATGCGACGAAGGGGTTTTACGCCAATAAAATTACTTATTCTGGCACCGCTGGCAACCGGCCTGATGGCAGGCCTCTGGACAGAAGACCCGAATGCCACGACACGGTCCAGTTGTGTCGCCTGCCACACCGATGAAAGCGCATTGATCCGTAACCTCAGGCCGGTAGTCGCAACCCGGTCTCCCCTGACATCCGGCGCAGGCTGAGGCGGCGCCGTGGCTCCGTTGGAGCCGCAGAAAAAAGTGCTGGTATCCTCGGAATTTTTCTCTTCCGATCACGGTGATATTGAATGTGAATCCTGCCACGGCGGGAACCCTTCAGCAGCAACCAAAGACCAGGCTCACGAGGGACTGGAACGCAAGCCGTCCTTTAACACCCCGGAGGAGGCCTGCGGGGATTGCCACGAGGAGATTACCGCCACGGTCCCCCAATCCCTCCACGTGACCCTCGCTCCATTTACGACCATGTTAAAAGCCCGTGCCGACATGGACAAATGGGAAGAAATCGACAAGGCCAGGGAACGGCACTGCGCGTACTGTCATACAAGTTGCGGCGGATGCCACGTCAACCGGCCGGACAACGTTGGAAACGGCTTCATCAACGGTCACGTGTTCAACAAGCGACCCGACCTGCTGAATCAGTGTACCGCCTGTCACGGCAGCCGGATCGGAAACGAGTATCTTGGACTTCGGGGGCAGGGAGATATCCATGCCAGCAAAGCCAACATGGATTGCGTCGCCTGCCACAGCGGGGACGACTTGCATGCCGCCGCCCCGGAGGGCATCCGGGATCGCTTCCACTCCCCCGAGCAGGTCCGGTGCACGGACTGCCACATGGATTTGCAGTACGGCTCCATCCGTGACCATAGCATCCACATCGGAAAGGTGCAGTGTCAGGTCTGCCACTCCCAGACCTATACCAACTGTTACAGCTGCCACACCGGGTCCGATGAGAAGGGGCTGCCCTTTTTCATCAACAAAAAGGATGAAGAAGACATGAAGATCGGGCTGAATCATGACAAGAAGGCGCCCGATGCCGATTTCGACTTCATGCTGGTGCGTCACATTCCGGTGGATCCGACACTGTTTGAGCACTACGTCCCGAATGCTCTGGCCAATTTCGACGCCCTGCCCACGTGGAAACGGACCGCCCCCCACAACATCCAACGACGAACATGGCAGACGGCAACCTGCAACCACTGCCATGGAAACAGAGACCTGTTTCTCTCCGAATCCGATCTCCAGGATTTCACGAAAGCAGCCAACCATAACGTCGTGGTTCCGGAGGCACGGGTTCCCCGGCCGGTGGCCAGAACCCGCACCCTCACCATCGACACGAGCGGCGTCAAAACGGAGCGGGTGGTCGATGCCCAATGGCTGAAGCAGAACCTCGGGAAAAAGGACATGGTGTTGCTGGATGTCCGCTCCAGGGCGGATTACGAGGCCGGACATATCCCGGGAGCCATTTTCCTCGATCCGGTCACCGAACTTCGCTGGCCGTGGGATAGCGACAGACCCCAGGAGCTGTTGTCGCCGGAGACGATCGCCGAAGTAATTGGGAAGAAAGGCATGTCAGAAACAGACCATATCGTGGTCTATGACGGGGATGGATGGCGCGCCGGGTTTACTTTGTCCATACTGGATTACGTCGGAGCCAAAAGGATATCCTTCTTAAAGGGCGGTATCAAAGCCTGGCGATTTGCGGGATTCCCGCTATCCAAAGAGCCAGTTAACGTCCGGGCGAAGACATTTCGCCCTACGCCTCAGCCCCGGTTTATTGTGAACAACGAATATGTCCTTTCAAATCTGGACAATCTCAGTGTTCGGGTTGTGGATATCCGGACGCTCGGCCAGTCCAAGGGACTGGCCAAGCATCCCCGGGCATTGCGCGCCGGCCGGGTGCCCGGGTCCATCAAATTCCCGGTGTTCGGCCTTTACAAGGACCATGCCGATCTGAAATCGCCTGAAGAATTGCTTTTTGCACTCCGGAACCGGGGCATCACGCCGGACAAAACCATCATCCTGACCTGCAATACCGGCGCCTGGGCAGGAGCCGGATTCTTTATGCTGCGTTACCTTGGATTTCCCGACGTAAACATACATGATGCGGCATGGGTCGGCTGGGAGCGGTTTGTGAGGTACCCGGAATGTCGATATCCCTGATCATAAAATCGATTCTCGATTTTATGGACCGCGACAATAGCGCTTTTTGAATATACGGACTGTCAGTCTGAACTTTTCGGGAGAATAAGTATGATAAAGCGGCTGCTTTTCGCAGGGTTTTTTTATACTGATTTGGATGCCCGTCCCTTCATGGACATCAGACACAGAAACCATGGACGCCATCTTTGTGCCGGTGGGGACACTGACTCTGACGGCCCCGAGGGGCGTGGTACCGAGGCGCGCGCCGGTGGCATTCCCCCATTCCATACATTTTGGCGACACCTGTAACACCTGCCATCACACGTGGGATGGAAAAAGTCCGGTGAGCAATTGTACGGCTTCCGGCTGCCATGATCGGACAACCCCGGTTAAGGAAGCCAAATCCGACATCGACCCGATACGGTTTTTCAAGGAAGCCTATCATCAAAATTGCCTCGGCTGTCATCGCCGTCTGCTGCAAAAACGACAACGGATGGTGCAGTCCGGTGCCGTGATGACACAACCGTTGCCGAGGACGGGGCCCACCGGCTGCGTCCAGTGCCACCCTATAAACTGATATGCTCCGGAAAATATCTCTTTTTCAATTCGCGATTCTTCTCTCGATCCTTTTCTGCTCGTCCGTAGGTGCCCAGGACAATCCGGAAAGCAAAAAGCCCTGGAAACGATTCAGCCTCAAGCTCGGGGCCGCGCTCGGCAGTACAGACACGTCCGTCCGACTGGGCACCCAGGGACTCGGCCTGAACCTCAATCTCGAAGATCTGCTGGGAGTCGAGCAGTCGACATCCACCATCCGCCTCGAGGGTTTCTGGCGGTTTGCCCCGAGACGCCGCCACCGGCTCGATTTCACCTGGTTTTCCTTCAGCAGAACCGGATTCAACAGCATCAACCAGGCGATCGACATCGGTGATATCACGATTCCAGCAAATGCCAATATCCGCACCGAGTTAGATGTCGATGTCTATCGAGTGGGTTACAGCTACTCCTTTTTTCAGGACGACCGCTTCGATCTGGCCGTGGCCACCGGTCTGTACGTGATCCCCCTCCGGTTTCAGCTGGATGCCGAAGGCCTGTCGGATGTATTTGTCTCCGAGTCCATCACGGCGCCCCTGCCCCTGATCGGGTTGCGGGTGGATGTGGCGATTACCCCGAAATGGTTTCTGCGATCCTCCTATGACTGGTTTTACCTGGAATTCGGAGATTTCCGGGGCGCGGTGTTCGATACCCAGATAGGAATGGAGTATTTTGCCTTCAAGAATGTCGGGTTCGGACTAGGCGTCCAGAATCTCCAGATTCTTATCGAAGCCGAAAGCGATGTGTGGCCGGGAGTAAACTTCACGGGCAAGTTCGATCAAAATGGAATCCAAGCCATGGCGTATCTGCGGTTCTATTTCGGAAAATAGGCCTTCCTGTATTTGACTTCCCAAAATATTGCATTAGGGTCTCAATACCATACTCATGGAGAGCGGCGTGAGGGACCTGGCCCGGTGACCGCCCAGCAACCTGTTCCAGCAAGGTGCTAATTCCAGGCCCATTGGGATACATGATGCCGATAGCGGCAATTGGATGAAAGCCTCCCTTGGGAGGTTTTTTTTTGATCCGAAATTTCCTCAAATTTCGGATAAAGGAGGAATACATGACACATACGACACAAGGTTTTGCAACCAAGGCGATCCACGCCGGACATAAACCGGACCCGAGCACCCATGCCAGAGCGGTACCGCTGTACCAGACCACGTCCTATACCTTTGAAGACACCAGCCATGCCGCGGATCTTTTCGGTTTGAGACAGTTCGGGAATATCTACACCCGTATTATGAATCCCACCACCGATGTGCTTGAACAACGGTTGGCCCAGCTCGAAGGGGGCGTGGCTGCCCTGGCCCTGTCGTCGGGTCAGGCGGCGGAAACCCTTACGATATTAACGTTGGCGGAAGCCGGTGACGAAATCGTGTCCTCGGCCGAACTGTATGGCGGGACGGTCAGCCTGTTCACCAACACCCTCCCGAAGATGGGCATCACCACACGGTTCGTACAGCCCCATAGTATGGACGAATGGGAGGATGCCGTAACCTCCAAAACAAAGGCGTTTTTCATTGAGACCATCGGAAATCCGAAACTCGATATCATCGACCTGGAAAAGATTGCCGCCATCGGAAAACGGCACGGAATTCCGTTGATCGTGGACAATACAGTCACCACCCCGTATCTCGTGTGCCCCTTTGAATTTGGTGCCGCCATCAGCATCCATTCGGCCACCAAATACATCGGTGGGCATGGGACATCCATCGGCGGTCTCATCGTCGATTCGGGAAATTTCGACTGGGCCGCATCGGGTCGATTCCCGGCCTTCAACGATCCCGAACCGGCATACCACGGGCTGAAATTCGTTGACACATTCGGGAACCTGGCCTTTATCATTCGAGCCCGGGTGCTTGGGCTCAGGGATATGGGCGCGGCCATGAGCCCGTTTAATGCATGGCTGTTTCTCCAGGGCCTTGAGACCCTTCAACTCCGGATGCAGCGCCACTGCGAAAATGCTTTGGCTGTCGCCCGCTACCTGGAAAACCATAACAGTGTCTCCTGGGTGAACTATCCGGGTCTTGAATCGTCCTCTACCTATCATCTGAAGGAAAAGTATCTTCCGAAGGGCCAGGGAGCGCTGATCGGGTTCGGCATCAAGGGCGGTCAGCCGGCGGCCGTGAAGTTTTTCGAGAGCCTCGAGCTGTTCAGCCATCTGGCCAATATCGGAGATGCCAAAAGCCTGGTGATCCACCCGGCATCCACCACCCACGAGCAGCTCAGTGAAGAAGAACAGCTCGCTGCCGGCGTGACGAAAGATTTTATCCGTTTAAGCATCGGCATCGAAGATATCGATGATATCCTGGCCGATCTCGAGCAGGGTTTGAAAGCCGGCATAGCATAAGAAATCGGGCCTGTTCGAAACCCGTCACCGGGAATGGATACTATTACGATTGCGGCCAATTCCAATAGAAAGAGGATTAAGGAAACGTCTTTCACCGCAGAGGCGCAAAGAACGCAGAGAGAGAACTAATTGGTTCAGATTCCCTGAGAGGGGGATTCTGAAATAATATCCTCGCGAAAAAATTGAAGAGACTTATGGATTCATAGATAGCTACGTCATGCCGGACGTGATCCGGCATCCAGTAAAGTAATTTTTTCAGGAAGTCTGGATTCCGGCCTTCGCCGGAATGACACTGATGTTTTGTAGTTTATGTAAAACAAATGGTTGGCGAGGTATCTACAAGCAAACGTGGAGAATTCAGAAAATGGACCGTAATTCGGTCGGTCTGGTAACACCTCAGAAATTTACCTTTGCCCAAAACGGCGACCCGATGGTTCTGGAATCGGGCCGCACCCTGGGACCGGTGGATATCGTCTATGAAACCTACGGTGAGCCGGACGAGACCCGCTCCAATGCGATCCTGATATGCCATGCCCTGTCCGGCGATGCCCATGCAGCCGGATATCATGACGTTCATGATAAGCGGACCGGATGGTGGGACACCATGATCGGTCCTGGAAAGGCCTTCGACACCCGGAAATTCTGGGTTATCTGTTCCAATATCATAGGAGGATGCAAAGGCACGACAGGCCCGAGCTCCATCAATCCGGAAACCGGAGAGCCCTATGGCCTCGATTTTCCGATTATCACCATCGGCGACATGGTCGAAGCCCAGAAAAAGCTTATCGACCACCTTGGCATATCCCGCCTGCATTCCATCGCCGGGGGATCCATGGGCGGGTTTCAGGTCCTCGAATGGACATTGAGATACCCGGAAATGGTCCGCTCGGCAATCAGCATTGCCTCCTGTGCACGGCTTTCGGCCCAGGGGATCGCTTTTAACGCTGTCGGACGAAGTGCGATCACCAGTGATCCGAATTGGAAAAACGGCCATTATTATGGTGGTCCCGGCCCTCAGCAGGGATTGGCCGTCGCCCGGATGATCGGCCATATCACTTATCTGTCGGAATTCCTCATGGACTCTAAATTCGGACGCCGCCTGCAGTCGGCCGATCGGCTGAGTTATGACTTCTCCTCCGAGTTTGCCGTGGAATCCTATTTGAATCATAAGGGTAGTACGTTTACCGAGAGATTTGACGCCAACAGCTATCTGTATATTACAAAGGCCATGGATTACTTCGACATCTCCAGGGCCTATGGGCCGCTCACCGAAGCATTTGCAGAGGCAACCGCCCGATATCTGTTTGTCACCTACAGCACCGACTGGCTGTTTCCCACCGAGCAGTCACGGGAAATCGTACGAGCCATGCTGTCCACCGGAAGGGATGTCTCATTTGTCGAGATCGAATCGGGGTACGGCCATGACGCGTTTCTTATCGAGGTAGAAAAACTGGACCGGATCTTATCATCGTTTCTTTGCGGGGTTGTGGAAAGGGGGCCGACTCAGGCGTCTGATGAACGATTTGTATGTAAATAAACTGGATCGCACCGACCGGGACATGATCATTTCCATGATCCCGGAAAAGGCTCGAGTACTGGACCTTGGCAGCGGCAACTGCAGTCTTCTGGCAGACCTTGTTGCCAAAAAGGATGTGGTGGGTTTCGGTGTGGATATCGATGGCGAAAGTCTCGTCGACGGCCTCTCTTCCGGAATTTCCATATACCATGGCGATCTGGACGAGGGTCTTTCGGACTTTCCGGACAACTCATTCGACTACGTCATCCTGAATCAAACCCTCCAGGTCGTAAAACACCCTCTCCTTGTGATCACTGAAATGCTGCGAATCGGACAGTTCGGCATTGTGGGATTCCCAAATTTCGGTCACTGGCGGATGCGCTTCGGGCTGCTGCTGAAAGGGCGTGCCCCGAAATCGCCCGCCCTACCCTTTGAATGGTTCAACACCCCGAATATCCGGCAACTCACCGTAAAGGATTTAAGGGATTACTGCCAGCAGGAAAAAATCAAAATTATCCGAGAGCACTACCTCTTCGGGTCTTCCTGGCATCATACCCGTCTGCTTCACCCCTACGCGAATATTTTCGCCCATATCGGATTATTTGTCATCACACGTAAATCCTGAAACAGCTTCAGGATTTACTAAAAGTGATAGAATACATACCATGAACCATTCGCTGTGGGCGTCAGAAAAGAGGTGTGTCCTGCCACGCATCACGATTCTAAACCTAAAGATCGCTACCTGCATTGGCTGTGGCATCTGTCGTCCATTTGCACCGGGCGATGAGACAGGCGATGGAGGCAACCATGAACGCCAGGGCGATGCCCATGTAAAAAAAAGTCAAGCCTACCTGGAAGTCGAAGGGAAGCCGGATTCCGGACAGATTTCGACCCGCCAAAACCAGCCCGCTCAGCAAGGCCAGTACGAGGAGCACGGCACGAACCCTGCCACTGCGGGACATCCGAACTCCGTCCTGCTTCGAGTAAACATGAAGGATGAGGAAATACACCGCTAAACTCAACAGCACCGCTCCGACAAAAAGATGGAACTGAAGATTGACATAGAAATTACCGGACCATCCCAGCCCAGGAATATCGGCGATGTAGTACCTTCCCCAGAGTGGCATGTTACCGAATCCGGTAAACAGCGCGATCACCACAGCAGCTCCGTATAGCCAATAAATCCATTTAAAGGAAGTGTTCTCCATTATTCGCCCTCCCCCTGACGGCTCAACCTGCGTAGACGTCCTATGGCACCGATAACACCGGCCACCGGAGCAATCGCCAGGGCCGTCAGCATCCGGTTCGGATCGGCCATGGCATCGTCCGTTTGTTTCAGGTGGGGTTTGCCCGGCCCCGTTTCAACGGCCTTGCTAAGGATCTCGAACGGTACGGGGGATACATAGATGGTATTGGTCCCGCCATTGTCATCCGCACCGTATAAAAAACCATTGATTTCCTTTGCTAGAGAGCGGGCTTTTTCAATGATCTCTTTTCTGGGGCCGATTTCCTGAACGCTTTCCGGGCAAACTTCAATGCAGGCCGGGAGTTCGCCATCGGCAATCCGGTCATAACAGCGGTCGCACTTGAACATCACCCCGTTGCCGGCATATTGGGGCAACACATTCAGGTGGAGGCCCACTCCGGACTGACGCTGGGGAATGTGCCAGGGGCATACTTTCCGGCATTTCGCCCCTCCCATGCACAGGTCTGGATGTATCCTCACGATACCGTTGGATCGAACATGGGCGGCGCCAAAAGGGCATAAGTTGACGCAGGGTGGATTCACACAGTGCATGCACCGGCGGGGGATGGCGAGTTCAAAGGGGTGGCCTTTGTACGTTCCCTCGGCGTGCTGGATAAACAGCCAGTTGTAGGGGGTCAGGCGGTCGGTAACCTCCCGCTTATCTTCGGAAGACCAGTCCTCGATCCGGACCTTCTCCTTTGGGTACATGGTCGGCATAGGGCCTTGCGGCTCCGGATACTTGACATCGTTGACGTCTCGGCAGGCTTCCACGCATGCCTCGCACGCAACACACTTTCGGATATCAAGCAGGGTACAGAGGTCATCGTTGTGTCGTTTTTGTGCAGCGGATACCGGGGATGCGGCGAACGCCATCGAGCCCGCAGCCCCTATTCCGGCCTTGAGAAAGGAACGTCTGGAGATTCTGTTCGAAGTCATGGCCTCCTCTATGGTGGTTTGGTGATTCGGCTATATCAAAGATGACGTTTTTTCCTGATTGCCTGGGAGGTTAAAATATGACACTTCAGAGACGCAATTCGGGGTCTGGTTACAGTATCAGATAACGCAGAGGATCCAAGAATTATTTATTCCTTGACTTTAAAAGGATATTGAGCAAAATGAAGCGGTTTTTTCACCTTGGAGGTTAACGGAAATATCCCCATGCAAATGAGCAAACTTGAAAAACGTCTGGCCATTGCGGCGCTTGTTTTTGTCGCTCTCTATCTCGGCGCCATCGGTCTCACGCTTAAATCGCGACTAAGCGAAGCGCCCCGGGAAATGCGTTTCGAAGCTACCGGTCCGGCCCCCGGCGAAAGCCACCTGATGCTGGCAGAGCTTTTTCTTCCCATGATGATTTTGTTGGCCGTGGCTGTGGGCTTCGTCGTCGCAAAGAAAAAACGGGCCAAAGCCGAATTGCTGTTGGATGAGTCCGACGACGACCCTCTGACATTCCCCGGAGAGGAAGACCCTCATATCCAGGATAAAAATCCTCCCCTTTCCTGACCGACACATCCCCCAATCTACACGTGGTCGTTGTACCCGGATCCGGTCATCGACAGCGGTTGACTTGGTGACCCCCAAGGCTAATCTTTCATTCAAACTGCCAGACGCTGCAGCGGCGCTGAATATCCTCTCGACTTCCAACCCGCTCATGATTTGTGAATGGAAAAGAAGCTACCGGAAGGAGGTACTCCATGAAATTCTCGGTCAAGACAGTTATTTTTGCCGGCTTTATCCTTTTGGTAACCACCGGCCTCGCTTTTTACCCATTGTGAGATTCCCTGCGGCATATACGATGATGAGCTACGTGCTCGGTTGATTGCCGAGCATATTACCACTGTTGAAAAATCAATGAATCAGATCAGAGCCCTGTCCCAGAGGACCCCGCTCAACCACAACCAGATGGTCCGGTGGGTAACCAATAAGGAAGCCCATGCCAATGAGATCCAGCACATTGTTACCCAGTATTTTATGACGCAACGCATCAAACCCGGACAAGATAAATACACCGAGAAACTGGAAGTGCTGCATCAGATCCTCCTGTCGGCCATGAAGGCCAAACAGACCGTCGACCTGGGCCACATTCAGAGTTTGCGCAAACTATTAAAAAAATTTGAAAATCTTTATTTTGGGCACGCCGTCTCCTCGTAAACATCCTAAAGTTACGGACCTATAAACAAAAATAAGGAATGAGCCAGCCTTACCCCCTCCCACTGGCTCCCTCCCCCCAGGGGAGGGAAAAAATATAATCCTCCCCCTTGATGGGGGAGGCTCGGTGGGGGTGAAAGAATGGCGGAATACCCCAGCCTTAGTTTTGTTTATAGGACCGTAAGGTTTTCGGAGTGCTACAGAAGCATTGACCTGTCGCACCGTTCTGATATAGTTCTATGATATTCCGCTCAGAAATCTGACTTGCCCGTTCACACGTTCCTTATCCATTTCTCACACGCATTGCCGGAGGTCCTGATGGCGCATAGCCTTCGCGAACTGCCTGAAATGGTAAATGAAATCCGTTCTATTCGGGAGACGATCATAACCAATATCCTGCTGATCGGTCAGACCCCGGCGCCCACATTCAAAGAAAAACGTAGAACGACCGTATTTTTGGACCGCCTGGCCGATTTTCAGGTGGACGAATGTACCACCGATGGCTACAGAAATCCCATCGGGATTATCCACGGAAAAAACCCGGAGCTTCCGCCAATTTTTGTATCGGCCCACCTGGATACCTTTTTTACAAGGGATATGGTCTACAACTACACGGTTGCCGAAAAGACCATTACCGGGCCTGGAATTATGGACAATTCGGTCGGTGTTGGTGTGCTCCTTTCCCTACCGTTTATCTTTCAACATCTGAATCTGACCTTCGATTCCGACATCGTCCTGGCCGGAGCTATCCAGTCCATCGGTAGAGGTAATCTAAGGGGCGTGCGACATCTCTTGAAAACATGGAAAAAACCGATCCGAGCCGCCGTATGCATCGAAGGTGGTGAACTTGGGCGACTCAACTATTTTTCGGACGGGATGATCCGAGCGGAAGTCGAGTGCCACACGCCTCGGGAACCCGGCTTGGACCATAAGTACCGACCGAACGCGATTCTTGTGCTGAACGATGTGATCAACGAAATCTTAAAATTAAAATTGCCTCAGCGTCCGAGATCGAAAATTGTCATCGGAACCATCGAAGGCGGGGTCAATCATGGGGCAATCGCCTACGACGCCACTCTGGGTTTTGAGATCCGGAGTCATGAGGATCGGATCGTCAAGGATCTGCACAACGACATCAGAGACATCATCGAAGGCATCCGCCATGAACACCAGGTGGATCTGAACCTGAAAACAATCAGCAATCTGAATGCAAACCGTCTTCCATACAACCACCCTCTGGTGAAGTGCAGTGTCGATGTGCTTCATGCGTTGAGTATCGAGCCGGTCAGTGAGCCTACAGAATCCGCCCTGTCAATCTTTCTGTCCCGCAAAGTCCCTGCCGTGACGATCGGCGTCACCAACGGATATAATTATTATCAAGAAGATGCGACCATGGAGATTGAACCGATGTTCAAGGGCATTGCCCAGATCATCGGTATCATCGGGGCCATCGACAGCGGGGTCTGTGATGCCTAAGGATTGGTTGACAGAAAATACCTTTCACTATTCGGACTTCCAGGATCTGACACGGTTGGTTGAGGAAAAACAACGGAAAAAGATCAAGATATCCCTGTGCCTCCCGACCCTGAATGAAGAAAAGACCATCGCCAAAGAGATCCTCATCATGAAATCGGAGATGATGACCCGGTATCCGCTCCTTGATGAAATCGTGGTTATCGATTCCGGATCCACAGACCACACCCGGGCCATCGCCGAAACCTACGGCGCCGACGTCTATGCCGCCAATGATATTCTGCCGAATCTCGAAAAGTTCAAGGGAAAGGGGGAGAATCTCTGGAAAGCGCTATATATCACCGAAGGGGATATCATTGTCTATCTGGACGCCGATATTAAAAACATCCACCATCGGTTTGCCTATGGTCTCATCGGCCCCCTACTGCTAACTGAAAACATCAAATACGCCAAGGCTTTTTACGACCGCCCCATTGCCATTGGCAAAAGCAAAATCCGCCCCACCGGAGGGGGGCGGGTAACGGAACTGGTTGTCCGTCCGTTATTCTCCCTGTTTTTTCCGGAATTGACACAGATCATCCAGCCGCTTTCCGGTGAATATGCCGGTTATCGGGAGGTGTTCGAGCAGATTCCGTTTCCCATCGGCTATGGAATTGAAACCAGCATGATTATGGATATTTATGCAAAGTGGGGGCTCGATGTAATCGCCCAGGTAGATCTGGAGCGGCGGATACATCGGAATCAAGACACAAAAGCCCTTGGCAAGATGGCCTTTGTTATTTTAAAAACATTGATCAATCGAAAGATCAGACTTGGATTGATCGAGCTGAAGGAAGAGATCTTTGACGAGATCATACAGTACAACCTCGTCAAGGGGGAATACCAGGCGGAGCAAACACGTTTCGAAGGCCATGAGCGGCCGCCGATCAACGATATTCCGGAATACCGTGAAAAATTTTACAGAACCTAGAATGAACCTGTGGCAGATTTTCAACTCACCGACCAATACAAGCGGAACCTCAATTATCTGCGGGTATCCATTACCGATCGGTGTAACCTGCGCTGCATGTACTGCGTTCCCCGGGATCAGATCCCGAAGCTGACCCACAGGGATATTCTCCGGTATGAGGAAATCCTGAGAATTGTCCGTATCGGGATCTCCATGGGAATCAGCAAGGTGCGCATCACCGGAGGAGAACCACTTGTCCGGAAAGGGGTTTATCACTTTCTGGAGGAACTGAGCGCCATCGACGGGCTAAAGGATCTGTCGCTGACCACCAACGGCGTGTTCCTGAAAAACAACCCAAATAAGATATGGAGAGCCGGTGTCCGTCGGATCAACGTCAGTCTGGACACTCTACAGCGCCGAAAATTTGCCGACATCACCGGTGTGGACCGATTCCATCAGGTCTGGGAGGGTATCCTGGGCGCCGCACAAATGGGGTTTTCACCGCTAAAGATAAATGTGGTGGCCCTTCGGGACGTCAATACCGATGAGTTGGTCGACTTTGCGCGCCTGTCCCTGACCCATCCCTTTCATATTCGATTCATCGAGCACATGCCCATCGGACAATCCTCAGTGACGGAAGGTCCGGTTCTCGCCCCCGAAATCAAGAGCGTGATTAGCAGCCTGGGCGAGCTGAAACCCCTGCCGCGAAAATCCCATGACGGACCGGCCGAGCGCTACCGCTTCGAGGGCGCCAAGGGGGAAATCGGACTGATCCGGCCTTTGAGCCACCATTTTTGCGAGCGATGCAACCGCCTGCGGCTAACGGCCAGCGGGCAGCTCCGGCCCTGTCTCCTATCTGATCAGGTCGAGGATCTGAAGACCCCGTTACGCAAAGGCCTGCTTGACGAAGATCTCCGGGAGGTATTTCTCAGGGCGGTGCAACACAAACCATCCCACCACGATCTCGTGCAAGATGATCGGAACGGTCCTTCGAGTCAGATGTGTGCCATCGGTGGATAATATTAGATATTCGGCACCGGGCTTCGCTCTTTAGGAGCTACGACCCGGCAAGTTGGGTAGTGGGTATTGGGCCTTCCCTAAAACCTCCAGTTGCTGCGTTATCAAGGGCTTGCAGTAGACAACTACGGCTGCACTTCGGCTGTCTTGATTCTGAGCTCAGTCGAAGGGAGCTCAGTCATATCCCACTTAGAATATGCTGTTCCGAAAAAGTTAACCGAATACGACACACCCAGGATCGATATTAATTCCGATTCCTACCCAAACAATCGATCGAAAGTCTCCTCCGATGCACACAGCCTTTACTAGCTTCCACCTTTTTGTTTGACTCGGTCGCTGCGTCCTGCGGTACTTTGTGCGCATACGAAAGACAGATGAATCTCATAGTTTTAAAATGCAACATCCCTCTTCCCAGAATAAGCGATCTGGAAATTATATAGATTCCACATAAGCAGCAACAAATAGCGCTAAAGCCGACTTTTATGGTATATTAGTATGTACGACATATGGCTGCAGGAGATATATGATATTAGTTTTATTATCATTATCTCAACAGTGTAGCGGACTGAAGCAGTGTATTGCAGCTTCAGAAGATGCTTGCACGTATGCGTAAAAGAAGACTCCACTCAATATATAATGTTAGATTACAAAAATGAAAAAACTTATTACTTCAATATTTTTTATATTGGCAGTTCAATTAAGCTACGGATACTGCGGAGATAAAATCTTTTATGGGTATTATGAATCTTTATTTCTGGAAGATATGTTTGGAGATCAGGAGATATCCGAACAAATTAGACAGGCACATGAAAAATCCCAAATAACTATTGAGATTCAGAAAAAAAAACATAACGGTAAAACTCAACGGCGATGAGCTATTTTCGGAAGAGTATGTAATTCAAGGAAAAGTTATAATTGCGAAAACTAAATTGGCTGAAAAGGATATATATTACCCCAGTTCAATAAGTAAGTGCAACACTTTTAGGTTTTAAGGCTTTCGCGATATGACGCGATATTATGCCAAAAACCTATCGACACCTAAGCGCAG
>Ga0049114_1000036_pt1:5000-36792 | contig 36792 bp, 28 predicted proteins | sample WorMettanBELIZE2_FD_55211 | JGI IMG/M metagenome (GOLD analysis project Ga0049114, IMG submission 55211) | Marine gutless worms symbiont microbial communities from Max Planck institute for Marine Microbiology, Germany - Olavius tantulus BELIZE.2 | ecosystem: Host-associated > Annelida... | reverse complement strand
CCTGACGATCTTGAACGCTATGATGAAAAATCAATCCTGTTGGATTGCTCCGTCCTGATTTACTGTTGACCCGGAACACAGTGGCTGACACCCAAAGCATCCAGCATCCAGCATCCAGTATCCAGAATCGAGAACCCCAATACCCAGTGCCATTATTCGATCAAATCGAGTATCCCCTCAATCGCCCTCTCCCTCCCCTGCCGGAAGGCATCCGTTTTAAAGCCCGGCCGCCATCGTAGCTCAGATAAATCGTCGGATACGACCAGTATCGCCCCGACATCCACCTGGCGTGCCCGGCCGACCGTAAACAGGGCGGAGACTTCCATCTCTACGGCCAACGCCCCTTGGGACCGGTAGTGACGCACTTTTTGAGCTGTTTCGCGATATATGCCGTCGGTGGACCAAATGGGACCGTGATGTACGCTGGAAGCTTCCACCGGGAATTGACGGGCGACCCCATCGAGAAAACCGGGCGATGGCAGCGATCGGTCCTCCCCGTTTGGGTAAAGCCGGCCTCCTTTGGCGTCGTCGTCTCCGGACCAGGCGTTGGTATAATGCCTCGAGGTGCCTTCATCGATAAATGCAGCGGTGGGGATAACCAGATCGCCGAATGACACATCCCGGGTCAGAGCCCCGCACCAACCCAGAAAAAGGATTTTTTGGGCGCCCCAGGAAATCAGGGTCTCCAGCATCATGACAGCGTAGGGTGCACCGACCACCGGGCCGGCGATAGCCAGAGGTTCTCTTTTACCGTCCTCAACAAACAGGCTGCCGGCATACAACGGATAGGCGTTATCCGGGGAGATGCCCAACCGTGTGCATAACGCCAGAAGGTCGGTACGCGTACTGACCAGAAGCGCGAAGGGTCCCAGGTCGGGTGAACGCTTACCCCGGACCGGATTGACTATGGCGTCTTCCAATAGCACCTTCCAAGCAGACTGGATGCGGCACGTTACCCGGACAACATCGTTCGTTGATGGTATGAAACGCGCAGAAGAGAGGGAGGATTATTCCGGACCGGCCAGGAGGGTCATCTCTTCCTTGATGTCGTCAATCACATCGTACAGCCAGAGTAAATCTTCTATGGTCAGCCGGCCGGCTTTTCGCTGGGATTCGCTGCCGTCTTTTTTGATAAACACGCGGGGGCCGATCTGGACTTTTGCTTCTCCCTCGGCGTAACGGTTGATAGTCACTACCAATCCAGTTTCTTCACACTGCCATTTTTTCAGGATCTTGTCTTTGGATGGGTCAAACGGCATCAGTCGGATCCTCCAGGCTCCAGAGAGCGATAAGTCAGTTTCCGGGTCAAGTATCAGATGTGATGATCCGTAATTGGCTACCGATTCATCAGGGCTGATTGCGTCGCCTAAAGACGATCGCAGCCCCTTCAATCGGCTCCTGAATATCTTTTCTATCTATATGCACCTGATCAGCGGCATCGCCGCGATTCATAACAATTGCACGATTATCTTCGTGCAACGGTTATGTGGATATCTTCGAGAAATCCGCAAACCGGCCGAATAACGCAGCGATTTCTCTCAGCAAGGCCAGCCGGTTGGCACGGACTGCGGGATCTTCCGCGAGGACCATGACGTCTTCAAAAAAAGCATCCACGGGATCCTTCAGCGTAGCAATCTCTTTTAGTGCACTGTCGAACTGGCCGCTGTCCAGTTTCGCCAGTACCGATGCGGAAACCTGTTGGAAGGCGGCATACAGGGAAGACTCGCTGTCGTGCTCGAAACGGCCTGGATCGACGCCCCCCACGGCTTCGGCATCGGCCTGACGGATGATGTTGACCACCCGTTTGAATGCCGCAGCGAGGGGTTCGAAATCCGGTGCTTTCCGGAGTGCATCCAGGGCTCTGACCCGGATCCAGGCATCCGGTATCACATCGGCGGATACATCCAATACCGCCGCGATGACATCCTTTGCGTAGCCTTCTTCAGCCAGGAGGTGGGCCATCCGGTTTTTCAGGAAAGCGATAATCCGGTCGCCGGTCTGGTTCGCCGGGGCTTCCATTTTATCCCCGAAAAGGGACAGGCTCGTATCGATCAGCCCGCGCAGGGAACAGGTGAATCCATTCTGTAGCATGACCTGGATGACACCAATGCCTTGCCGACGCAAGGCGTACGGATCTGCCCCGCCTGTGGGAATAAGCCCGACGCTGAAACACCCGCATATGGAGTCCACCTTGTCCGCAATGGAGACAATGGCCCCGGTGGCTTCGCTCGGCAGTTTTCCTCCGGAACGGACCGGACGATAATGCTCTTCGATGGCCAGGGCGACGGCATCCGGTTCGTTTTTGACCGTGGCGTACACGCGTCCCATGACGCCCTGCAGTTTCGGAAACTCTCCGACGACCTCGGTGACCAGATCCGCCTTGCACAGCAGGGCGGCCCGCGACGCATTGGCCCGGATATCCGGGGCAATATCGATGGCGTCGGACAGACCCTCGGCAATGTTCTGAACGCGCTGGACCTTTTCATACATCGTGCCCAATTTTGCCTGGAAGAGAACCCCTTTGAGGGCCTCCAGCCATTCGTCGAAACCCGATTTTAGATCCGCGTGATAGAAGAACCGGGCGTCTTCGAGACGGGCCCGGATGACCCGCTCATGGCCTGTGGCCGCCAGGTCCATATCCCGAGTCTGCGTATTATTGACTGCTATAAAGCAGGGCATAAGACTGCCGTTGCCGTCGACGACGGCAAAGTATTTCTGGTGCTCCCGCATGGCGGTAATCAATATCTCGCTGGGCAGTTCGAGAAATTTGGTCTCAAAACGCCCGACGACCGGCAATGGCAGTTCAACCAGGTTGGTAACAATATCCAGCAATTCCTCGTCCGGAAGAATTTCTCCCCCGGCGCTCCGGGCCGCCTTATCCACCTCCGCTGCGGTCATCTGCTTCCGTTCGCTGATATCGACAACCACGTTGGCATCGCGCAAAGCGTCGACATATTGCTCGGAACGGGCAATCTTGATTTTCGAAGGGCTCATAAAATAATGCCCATAGGCATACCGTCCGCTTTTTAGATTTTCCAATTGGAAGCTGACGATCTTATCCCCCATGAGGGCAAGTACCGAATGGATGGGCCGGGCAAATTCGATGGCAAAATCCGCCCATCGCATCCGTTTGGGAAATGGTGTTGCCAGGATGATCTCGGGCAGCATCTGCTTCAAGAGCGTCCGCGTTGCCTGCCCGCGCTCCGTAACTTTTGCGGACAGATATCGTCCCTTCTCCGTCTCGGTGACAGAGATTTTGGACAGCGGGAGGCCGATCTTCTCGGCGAATTTCTCCGCGGCCACGGTGGGTTTTCCGGATGCATCGAAACCGACCTTTTCCGGCGGCCCGATCATCTCCGTGGTCAGGGATCGCTGTTTGGGAGCGACATCGGCAACCATCACTGCAAGTCGCCTGGGAGTTCCGAAACATACGGTTTCGCCGTGATCAACCCGGACATCGGCTAGCCGTTTCGTTAAATTTGCGGCGAGGGCATCGAGGGCCGGTTGGATATATCCGGCAGGGATTTCCTCTGATCCGATCTCGAGCAATAACTTCTCCATGGTCACCTCGTATCTGTTTAAAGCGTTGCGTCGAATCGATTACGCCGTCCATGGGCATGATCGAACGGGGTTATGCCCCCCGGTTCAACAGGGGAAATCCCATTGTTTCTCGTTGTTTCACATACGCCTCGGCAGCGGCCCGGGCAAGATTCCGGATTCTTGCGATATAACCGGTGCGTTCGGTCACGCTGATGGCGCCCCGGGCATCGAGCAGATTAAACGTATGGGAGCATTTCAGACAGTACTCATAGGTCGGTAGAACCAAGTCCGCTGAAATCGCCCGATTGGCTTCGGCCTCATATTCGTTGAACAGTTTCAAGAGCATCTCTACGTTTGCCGATTCAAAATTATATGTGGACTGCTCCACCTCCTGCTGATGATGGGCATCACCGTAGGTAACGGTGTCGTTCCATTGGAGGTCGTATACACTGTCGACCCCCTGGAGGTACATGGCGATGCGCTCAAGACCATATGTCAGTTCCACTGGAATGGGATTCAATTCAATGCTTCCACAAATTTGAAAGTAGGTAAACTGAGTGATCTCCATGCCATCGAGCCAGACTTCCCAGCCAAGACCGGCGGCGCCCAGGGTCGGGGATTCCCAATCGTCTTCGACGAACCGGATATCATGATCCAGGGGGTCGATCCCCAGGACCTTCAGGCTTTGCAGATATTGCTGTTGGACATCCATGGGGGATGGTTTGAGAATCACCTGGTATTGGTAGTAGTGCTGCAGCCGGTTCGGATTTTCGCCGTATCGGCCGTCTGTGGGACGCCGGGAAGGCTGCACATAGGCCACATTCCACGGCTCGGGTCCCAGGGCCTTCAACAGTGTGGTTGGGTGAAATGTGCCGGCACCCACTTCCATATCGTAGGGTTGGGCCATGACACATCCCTTTCGTGCCCAGAAATTGTTCAGTTCGTGAATCACATCCTGAAACTTCATTGTCGCTTCCCTCGTTTATGTGCCAGTGATAGGCGTTGTCATAACTATGATCCGATAGAACTAAGACCCGGGGTTCGGATTTTTTGCTGCAAGATGAATCCTACGGAGTCATTCCGGAGCCTCTCCGCATGATGTGTTTTGGTCCAGGCACAACACGATTTCCCGCAGAAGCCTGGAGGCCATCGTTATCCTCAATCCGAAATGTGATGGACCGGTGCCGTCGTGAAGACTCAGGCGAATTTTTCACATCTTGCAGCAAAAAATCCGAATCCCGGGCCAAGAGCCCGGAATCGGAAAGGAACTCTGACAACCGCTATGGATATTCACGACCCGCGGGTCGTTTGGATAACCGGTTGAATTCACTGGGACTTGCAGTTCCCAATGATTCAAATGAAAATAAAATCGCCCAGCGATTTTATTGCTCCGTAACCTTGCATAAAAGCCCTTTCGAATCAACCCCAACATCCAGGATCCGGGCATCGGGTCTCTCCGACAGGATCTGCACCCAGGTTTTCTCAAGCCTGCGGATGTTAGATGATTCCCCCAACGCCCAGATGCAACCGCCCCCCCCGGCACCGGCAAACTTGGCGCCACACCCTGCATCGGCAGCCGCGGAGACCAGTTGGCGACCCATGTCATCCAGCACCTGGGGTGTCATCTGGCGGCGGATATCGGTTTCCCGGTTTAAGAACGCCACCGCTCGGTCCATGTCTCCATCTCCCAGGGCTCCCACAAACGCTCTGGTGTTTTCCGCGATGTCGATCCAAAGGGACCGGGTTTCACCGGACAGAAATTGCCGTACCCATGTGCTGTTGATGTCTTTGGACTCATGGGTAACACCACAATAGGCAACCAGCAGATTATCGGAAAATGCCGTACATTGCTTTTCCGGGAACAGGGCATTCCCTTCGAAACCGGGCCCCTCAGCTTCCCCGAGCCAACGCCAGGCATGTATGCCCCCGAAGGCGGCTGCCAGCTGATCCTGAAGCCCGCATGGTACCTGGGCGACGGCCGACTCGATGGCGTGGGCCACCCGAACGATGATCTCTTTTGACATCGGTGGCCGGCCACACACTTCCGCCGCTCGAGAGAAGGCGCCGATCAGGGCGACGGCGGCAACCGACGAACCGCCGAGGGCGCTGCGCGGGGGGGATGCGGACACGATATCTACGGATACGCCGCCGGCACCGAAGTACGCTGCCACGGCGAACATCAACCCCAACGGATGTGTATAGGGTGCCTCATCCATACGGAATTCGGATTCCCCCACCCCAACGGAAGAGATCCGTACATACCCCTTGCGATGGGAAAACAGTCGGACACGGGTTCTGAGATCCAGGGCGATATTAAATGTCAGGGGATCATGCCGTTGAAGCGGCAGATAGAACGTACCGATGTCCAGAGTTCCCCCCATATCGACACGGCAAGGGGCGCTGGCCTCTACCGTGCACTTCTGGAGAATATTGTGAAAATCAATCTTCATGGTGTGTTGTGGTCCGTTTTTTGTGTTTGGTGTTTGGTTTGCCGGTTTGCCCGCGTGCCGGGTCGTAGCTTCGAAGAAGCGGAGCCCGGTGGGCCCGAGGGCTCGTTTGCCGGTTTAGCCGGTCAACAAAGAACATAGATCATTCGCCGCCGTACGGCGGCGTCATTCAGTTCCCTATTTTGGATTTTAGATTTTAGATTTTGTATCCTGACACCCGAAACCTGAATCCCTGAAACCAATATCCAGCATCAAGCATCCACCATCAAGGATCCAGTATCGGTCTTTTATTTCCTGATCTGTTGCAGAAATTTCAGACTTCGGGGATCCTTCCCGAGATGATACGGAACAAATGTCTCCAGCAGGGTCAAGCTCTCTTTCGCCGCACTGGGTGTGAACCGCACCCGTCCCGCAGTTTTCAGATCGTTGTGTTGGATCCACAACAACGGTTTAATCGTGCCCATAGAAAGAGAAATCCTCTTTGGACGGGTACCGCCGGCTATCGGATAGGTCGCCCGATCTTCCCCCACACCGGGAATCTGTTCTGCATGTCCTGCTTGTCCCGAGCTCTGTCGAGGCGAGCGTCGTTGAGAGGCCCCGTCGGAATCCGTCTTGCGCGGGGGCCGTTTGGAGGCACCCGGGACCATACAAGGGGTACAGAGAACACCCCCCCGGTCAAGATCAAAATGCATGCGACGCTCCCCGGAGACACCGACAGGAGTTTCGCAAATAGTGCATCGATCAAGGCCCGGGGCCAGACCGGCAAGGTCCAGGAAGCGTATCTGGAAAAGCACCGACACGGTATCTGCGGCTTGCTCGCCCCTGTCCAGTTCGGCCAGTGAAAACGCATACAGCTCGAAGAGGTCCGGGTCCTTGACGCGTTCCTCGGTCCACTCGGTGATGAGCTGCGCCCAGTAACTCGCGTATGCTGTCTTAAATACATTTCCCCGGATACCGGAAAAGGGACGGACAATCGATGCTTCTTGCAGGATGGGAAGTCCGCGGCGCCGTCCCGGACCCGAATACACAATTTCGAGAATGGCGAACGGTTCCAATATCCCGGCAAAACGCTTCTTGCTCTTCTTGGCGGACTTGGCCATGATCGCGAGCTTCCCACGCTCCGGTGTCAGAAACGTCAGTATCAGATCATAATCCCCGTGCTCGATGCGACGTAGAAGGATGGCAGAAGTGGGTGGAAGACTCATGGATCAGATCCCGAGAAGGGATGTGGCGATTTCAAAATAGAAAAAGACGCTGATGATGTCGATGGCCGTCGTCACAAACGGGCCCGTTGCCACCGCCGGATCGATATTGGCCCGGGCGAACACCATGGGGACCAGAGAGCCCACAAGGGCCGCGACGGTCATGGAACTCAGAACGGCGAGGCCGACCGAGAACGCCACGGCCTGTCGACCATAGCTGAATTGGGCGACCGAACCCACGAGCAAACCATAGAGGAGCCCCAATATCAGCCCGGTAGTAAATTCCCGGAGAATGACGGATTGAAAATCCTGGACATGGATCCGACCGGTGGCCAGCCCGCGGACGACAATTGTTGACGACTGGGTGCCGATATTTCCGCCCATGCCCATGATGACCGGTATGAATGCTGCCAGGTACGCCACTTTGATAAGGCTGCCTTCATAATGGCCGATTACCAGAAACGCCAGTACGCCGCCAAGGGCGCTGGCCAGCAGCCAGGGCATTCGGATTCGGGCACTGCGCAGAATAGATTTGCTCTCGATGAAGTCCTCTCCGGCACCGGCCATTTTCAGGATATCCTCGGTGGCCTCTTCCCGGAAAATATCAATGACATCATCGACGGTGACAATACCCACTAGACGATTGGTGTCATCGACCACCGGAACGGCGAGGAAGTCGTACCTGGCGACCAGTTTGGCCACCTCCTCCTGATCGACATGGGTCTGCACAGACATGACATCGGTGGCCATGAAATCCCTTAGCTGAGTATCGGGTTTTACGACCACCAGTTGGCGCAGGGAACTGACGCCTACCAGTTTCCCGTATTCATCCACCACATAGAGATAAAACGGCATCTCCACGTCCTGGTAGTCTGTCTGAAGCAACGTTATCGCTTGGGCGGCCGTCATATCCTCTCCCAGAGCGATGAAATCCGGAACCATGATGCCGCCTGCGGTATCATCGTCATATCCGAGAAGATCTTCGACTTCCTCGGAGCCTTCCTTTTTCATCTTCTCCAGGACCGTGTCCGCCGTTTCCTCCGGAAGGCGTCCAACCAGGTCGGCCGCATCGTCTTTGGGCATGCTTTCAAGAATCTCGACGATTTCCTCGACCGCCATGGCCTCTGTCAACGCCAGGAGTGTATCCTCGTCAAGATCTTCCAGGATGACGCCTTTTATTTCGACATCCTCAATGACGGCAAACAGCTTGCGCTGTTCATTGAATGTGAGCACACGGAATACCGCTGCCAGATCGGCTGCATGGGTCTTATTGACGATCTTCCGGAGATGACTGATGGCTCCGCGTCTCAGCAGCCGTTTAATGCTCTCATTCAGTATGTTTCGATCCTGGTGCATCATGTACTCTCTGGCAAACGTGGACTGATCTGTCCGTTCAGAGCAGGTTCCGCCACCATGCGCTGGATAAGAGCACCGCCATTCCGCTTCACGATAAGAAGGGCTCCCCGGAGTCCCGGCTGGCTGGGATGGAATCCGCCTGAAATGAGTTCTTGAAATATCTAACTTGATCCAGCCGGTTCACGGATTTGAAAAGATTTCATGAACCGGTCCGGAGTATCCTGGCATTTCACTATCTGGAGGGATTCGTAGGCAAGGCATTTCGAGATGCAGCTGTCGTCAGGCTACCGCAAATCTCGAATAACGCCGGCTACGGATGCCTCCAGGTAGCCCGCCGGATGAGATTTTTTCAGAATAATGATTAGTTGGATAGTCTCTGAAAATGAAGCCCACTTCAATCTGACAAAAGTTATGCGCACTCATCGCCAAGCAAGATTTTTCGTTGCCCTCTGAAGAGATTTCATAAATTATTCGGCGTCAGGGGAGTTCAATAGTCCTCACCTGACCGCTTTTCCCGCGGATAAACACAGGTTCTCCGTTCAAGTCCATTTCCACCCCACCGGCATTTCCAATCAGCAGGCTGTATCCCTGGGCAGCGGTTAATGCAAGGCGATCTCCCGGACCCAGGATATATTCCGACGGGGCATTGTCATCAACAATGACCTTGAGCCAGGTTTCCTCATTGGCACGGATGTTTAATAAATACGGCTGAGGCGGGGTCGCGGACTCGGCAAGGGGGGCTTCGGTTTCTTCCGCCAGAGCCTGTTCTGTTGAACCCGATGGTTTGGAAGCCGGAGTTTTGTCTGCCGTCCCCGTGGTTGATGCCGGATCAGAGGTTGCCCCCTCCGCCGATGGGCTGCTTTCACTGGAAGTGCCGGCCGTTGTCTGACTCGCCGTAGCCGCAGGCTTTTCCGGGACAGGATCCCGGAAAAAGGACATCAATGAAATGGACAATGCCATCAATCCAACAATAATGCCCAACGACATGAGCAAGTGGGGCCAAAAACGCTTCGAATAACGCGTGAGATCCGCCTCTGAACGGGCGCTTCGCTGATGGACCCCCAGGCTGTCCGAATAGGCTTGAACCGCTCGATCCCCATCGGCACCCACGGCTTTGGCATACGCACGGATAAAGCCCTTGGCAAATACCTCCGCCGGAAGTCCGGCAATATCCTCGCTCTCGATTTGCCGCAGTGATTCCACCCCGATGCGGGTTTCCCAGGAAACCTGCTCCAAGCTGATCCCTTTTTCACTTCTTACGGATCGCAGATACCTACCAAAGGATTTGGGATGATCATTTTCGCCCATGCTCTCTCTTCCGCAATCATCGTCCATTCGGTACATTGCCTAGATCCATATCTGCAATGTCTGGATTACCGAACTATTTTGATGTGAGACCGTTTTCGCAAATCTTCCAGCCAGGCGCTGAACTTACTGTCCAGTTGCTCCTCATAAAGTTTCTGCTCGATCTCCTTTGAGACAGATTCCAGGGAGCGCGACGGATCGGTGACAATTCGTTCGACATAGAAAATCTGATAGCCTTGATCGGTATCAAGAATCGGTGTAAAGGCGCCGGCCGGGATGCTTTCGATGGCCTCCTTCAATGCGGGCGCCATATCATCCAGTTTAAAGAGTCCCAGATCCCCCCCTTCTGCTGCAAGAGAGGACTCGGAAAATCGCCGAGCCATTTCTGCAAAGTCTGCTCCGGCTTCCAGTTGACCGTAAATTGTATTCATTTTCTCTTTCACCATGCGACGTTCATCATCGCTCGCATAGGACGACACACGTAGAATAATATTTCGAAGATGATATTGCTTCTGGCCGCCGTAAATCTCCGGGTGCTTTTCGTAATATTCCTTGACATCCGCATCGGTAATAACGATTCGGGATTTGACTTCATAATCCACCAGCCGGGTGCGCAGCAGCTGATTTTTCATTTGATGTCGAAATTCCTCCATCGTCAGATTGTCCGTGGCCAGTCCCCTCCGCAGATCTTCATCCGTCAGCGATCGCTTTTCCTTGAGCCGTTCAATGGCACGGGTAATCTCTTCTTCGCTGATGGTCAGACCGTACTTTTCCACCTGTTGATCGGTCAGCTTCTGCTCGATCATTTTCTTTATGATATCTTCGCGAATCTGATAGAGCATCCGGGCCTGTTGCTCCTCCGGATATCCCATGGCCCGAACTTTCTCCTTAAACGGATTCACCAGGTTGTTTACATCGGACAGAAGAATAATGTCGTCGTTGACCACTGCAACGATCCGGTCGACCACTTCCGCGGAGTTCGCCGGGTTTAGAGTCAGAGAACCGATCAGTACCCAGATACACGGAAGTAAAGTGGTTCCCAACCGTGGGAATCGCCCCAGCCGACTCTTTCTCGATGGAAGCCGCCCGGGCATTTCAGAATGGCGCCGGTTATCCGGACCCGAAAATGCGCTGCCACTTTTCGGTGTTAATTTCAACAGGATATGTTTCATGAAGCTTATGGACATAGCCTTCATAAGCCTCCTCAGCTTTTTGTCGTCTTAAATTTCGAATAATCGTTTCATCCACCGAGGCCGCCACACCTTCCGGTCTGGATGTTTCGAGTTCCTGCCGGTGGTTGCGGTAGTACGTTTCAATCTCGTCGGTGGTAATGACGATGTTACTTACCAGATCGCGGTTGACGACTTTCTCGATCATCAATCGTGTTTTTAGTCCCTCTTCCCAAGACGGATAGGAAACCGCCTGCTCGAGTAACGTCTCTTCAAAGGTACCTTCAGGAAAATCCTTTTTCACCTCCTGTAGCGCCTTGTCCACATCTTCGGGGCTCACGGTAATGTTTAAATCCTTGGCCCGCTCTTCAAAAATCGTTCGCTCGACAAGCTCCCGCAGGACACGCTTCTGGAGCGCTTTTAACACATCCGAGTCCTGCAGTGCGCTGTGGGGATACGCCGCCTTTGCCAGCTCCACCGCCCGCTGGAACTCGATCACCGTCACCGCATTATCCCGCACCCGTATCAAGTATTCATCACGGGCTTGGGTATCCGGATTTCCGCATGCGAGCAGCAATCCAGATATCATCAAGACCGACCCAACAGCACAGGACTTCCCCAAATTCCCGGCCCAATTCCACACAAGTTGTCCCCGATGCTTTCCCACCCGATCTTCCAGTCCAGGTCAGGTGGTTCTGCGTGAAAGATCAATAATTTCTACATGTTAAATTCTAAAATTAACATGTTGATCGATCAGTTTCAAGATATTTTTCACATGGGTAATGGGTTTGCTGGATTCTATCGGCGTCAGACGAACCTTCATGATGGCTTCGGGTGTGAACTGAAATCGATCCGGAGATTCCTGAACCAAACCAACAAGCTGTGAGGGCTGTCCCACGTGGGCCTGGGAAAAATGCAAATGAACCTGGGAGCCGTTGAGATCGAGTCGTTTGACGCCGCACCGTCTGGCGAAGATTTTGAGCAACATTTTCATCAGCAAATTTTCAGTTTCCTGGGGCATCGGGCCGAACCGGTCCATCAGCTCTTCTTTAAAGTCGGTAAGTTCCTTTACGGCTCCCAGACGGGAGAGACGCCGGTACGCCGTGAGCCGTTGATCGATATCTCCGATATAGGTTTCGGGGATATAGGCGGCTATGGGCAGATGGATCTCGGGATCCAGGGGTTCCTCCACCGGCTCTCCTTTCATTTGGGCTATCGCATCCTCCATAAGCCTCAGGAACATGTCATAGCCAACGGCCGAAATGTGCCCCGATTGGGATGCTCCCAGAATGGTACCGCCGCCCCGTATTTTCAAATCGTTCATCGCGATCTGAAAGCCGGATCCCAGATCGCTGTGCTCCATGAGCACCTTCAGTCGTTTGAGGGCATCCCGGCCAAGGCTGCTTTCCGGCGGAATAAACAGATACGCATAGGCCTGCTCATCGGAACGTCCCACACGGCCTCTGAGTTGATACATTTGAGCCAGCCCGAATCGGTCCGCCCGGTTCACCAGAATGGTATTGGCCGACGGGATATCGAGGCCGGATTCCACGATTGTGGTGCACACCAGCATGTCGATTTCTTTGTTGACGAATCGGAGCATCACCTGTTCGAGAAGATCCTCGCTCAGGCGACCATGGGCCACATCCAGGCGCACTTGAGGCACCAGGGTTTGCAGCCTGGCAGCGATTCGGTCGATACTGGCGATATTGTTATGGATGAAAAATATTTGCCCTCTCCGGGCGAGTTCCTTGTTGACGGCCTCCCGGATCACCGTTTCATTGAATTCCGACAGATAGGTAATAATCGCTTGCCGATCCTCGGGCGGCGTCCCGATAATACTGATGTCCCGAACTCCCATCAGGGACAGATGCAGGGTCCGTGGAATCGGGGTGGCCGTCAACGTCAAGACATCGACAGTATTGCGAAGCGCTTTGAGTTTTTCCTTGTGTTTGACGCCGAAACGCTGTTCCTCGTCCAGGATCAGAAGGCCCAGGTCGTAAAATCCGACATCCCGTTGCAGCAGCCGGTGGGTACCGATGACGATATCGATTTTTCCTTCTTTGATGCCTTCGACAATCTTGCGCTGCTGTCCTGAAGTCCGGAACCGGCTCAAGCAGGCGATGTTCACCGGATAGCGTGAAAAACGCCGGGTAAAGGTTTCATAATGTTGTTCGGCAAGCACCGTCGTCGGCACCAACACGGCTACCTGCTTCCCGTTGAACACGGCAATAAACGATGCCCTCAGGGCCACCTCGGTTTTGCCATAACCCACATCTCCGCAAATCAGCCGATCCATCGGTGCCGGGGCCATCATGTCCTGGAACACGTCCTCGATAGCGTTCCGTTGATCGGTGGTCTCCTCATAGGAAAATCCGGCCTCGAAATCCTGAAGCAAACTGTCTGTTGTGGAAAAAACAAACCCCTTTCGGACCTTGCGGGCCGCATAGATATCCAGCAACTTGTCGGCGATTTTCTCCGCGGAACGCTTTACCCGCTCTTTGGTCCTGTCCCATGCGCGACCTCCCATTTTATCCAATTGCGGGACCACACCCTCGACCCCCATGTATTTCCGAATCATGGCCATGTTGTCCACGGGGAGATACAGCTTGTCATCGCCTTTGTAGAGAATCAGCAGAAAGTCGTTGTTGACGCCATCCAGCATGAGCTTGACCAGTCCCTCGTAGCGGCCGATCCCATGGGCCTCGTGGACAACCAGATCGCCCGCCGCAAGATCTTCAAAAGCGACCAGGTCGGCGCGCGGCGATCGGCGCCGGAGGGCCCGTCGGCGGGGCCTGGCACCGAAGATGTCCTTTTCTGTAGCGATGGCCAGGAATTCTTCGGGCCAGACAAAACCCGCGGTCAGCTGTCCCTGGCAAATAAAACAGATCCCGCGGGTGGCTCGCTGTTCCGGGAAGTTTTCGAGGACTTCCGGAACCATGTGATACGGGCTTAAGAGGGATGCCAGACGATTTGCCTGGCTCCGTGATCGGCAGACCAATAGCACCGTACGTTCAGCTTTTTGGTGGTGTTGTATCCATTCGACCAATGGACGCAGCAGGTTTTCCCCATCGCCCTGGTGTTGAAGGGCGTGCCGGAGTTCGGAATTATCCGATACGGATAAGGGAATGGTCCGGCGTGCACCCATCGTGTCTGGGCTGTCCTCGATGGGAAGCATCTTGAGGCGGATATGGTGCCGGCGGGTCAATGCTTCCCGGACCTCCTGCCAGTCCAGGCACATGGACTCCGGAGCAACACAGAGTCTTTTTTCATCCAATGCGCTCTGGTAACTGTCGGCCACCCGCTCAAATGCCTCCCCGGCGGCCTTCTCAAGTGCCGGCGGCTCCAGCTCGATGCAGAGAGCGTCCCGGGGGAGATAGGAAAAGAGGGTATCCAGATCAGGGTAAATGAGCGGCAGAAGACTTTCGGCCCCGGGGAATCCCCGTTCGTGTTTTATCCGGTCCACTATCTCCCGGACGCGGGTTACCGGCAGATTTTGTTCCGATGCCCGACTCCGGATCGAGGCGATCAATGGATTCACATCATCGTCGCGGATGATCGCCTCTTTGGCAGGCAGAACAACGGCTTCTTCCAGATCACCTCGGGATCGCTGGGTGGCGGGGGAAAACCTTCGGATCGAATCCACCTGGTCTCCAAACTGTTCAATGCGGATCGGATCCGGGTAACCTGGCGAGTAGATATCCAGCACCCCGCCTCGCAGACAATATTCGCCGGGCTCTTCTACGATCGTGACCGGTTCGTACCCTCCGGAGATCAGCTTTGCGACCAAGCGATCCCGGTCGATATCCTCACCGCTCATGACAAGCTCCGAGAAGGCGGTGAGCGAAGACCGGGGCATCACTTTCTGCATTACTGCCGATGCCGTCGTTACCAAGATCGCCGGGGAAGCATGTTCAAGCAAAGAGAACAACGTTTGGATACGTCGGGAAGCGGTTTCGCTATGGTAGGAAAGAAGTTTAAACGGAAGAATGTTGTAGGGCGGAAAATAGACCACATTCAATTCCCCGGCCCCGGTGAAAAATTGCAGATCGCTCATGAACCGCTGCGCTTCTTCCACGGAGGCCGTCAGCACCAACACGGTACGGCGCGCGTGTTGGAACATTCGGGCCACCAGATAGGCCCGCTCTGCGCCGGAAAGCCCTGTAAATTCAAGATCAATGGATTGCGATTGAAGAACTTCGGCAAGCCGATCCGTCATAGATTTTTCTTGATTTCGACCCATAAAAACAGTAGTTAATTGGATTTTAAAACGGTCCCTGTATCCATGCCGACGTAGCTCAGCTGGTAGAGCAGCTGATTCGTAATCAGCAGGTCAGCGGTTCGAGTCCGCTCGTCGGCTCCATCAAATACAAAGGTTTTCGATACCGCGTATCGAAAACCTTTTTTGTGTGGTGAATACCATAATGCAGAGGATCGAAAAAAACAATTATCCCATCCCTTTCATTGTGTCCATAGCCTCCATAAACACAGCGGAAACCCGAGCCCCATGAAGCTATTGTTTGGAATCGGTTCCGGATAAACCGGGAAGGCGCGGAATTCCGGTTCGCACCTGGAGAAACTTCTCACCCGATCCGTTGCACGTCATGACAGCGGATTTTTAGACCAGGCTTCATTTCACAAATTGACATCCACGTCCCAATTGCTGTACTTGAAACAAGTATTGCGACAATCGCGATGTCGTTTCAGAGCATGCCACAAAGAGTCCATTGTCTGGCGCCATACCCGGGATATGCTACTGCCCCGATCCATCAGCCGAGACAGGCCATGACCGCTAAATCCGCTCCTCCCAAATCCAGGCGAATGCCGGCGGGATCGACCTCATCCGTTCGATATAGAACCCTTGTGGACAAGGCTCCGCTTGGGATCCTGTTTGTCAACGCGAACGGTTATATCGAAACCGTCAATACAAAGCTGCTGGCCATCCTCGGCTTGGAGGGGGTGAGCACCTCCGGACCGAGAAGGTTTCCTCCCTTCCCCAGTTGATCGACTCCGGGATTGCCGAAGATGTGCGACGATGCCTCGAAAGTCGAAAACCGGCTTACCTGGAAAGACGCCTCCGAAAAACCAACGCCCAGATCGTGCACCTGCGGTGTCATCTGACCCCGGTTTTCGATGAGAAGGCCTGCAGTTGCGGTGTCCAGGCCTTTGTCGAGGATATTTCGGAATCCAAGCGTGTTGAACATCAGGTTCGGCAAGCCGACAAACTGGAATCCATCGGGAACCTTGCCGGCGGCATTGCCCATGATTTTATCACGATCTTATGGAAAATACTCGCTAATACCGAGCTGGCCGCCGCTGAAATTCAGCCCGGCCATGCCGCCCGCTACCATCTGGAAAAGGTCGAAGATGCCTGCCGGCGGGCTCAGGAGTTGGTCCAGCAGATCCTTCAATTTAGCCGACGAACCGAACAAGAGCGAAAACCTGTCCGGTTAAGCGCGATGGTGCAGGATGCCCTTCGCTACCTGGAGGCATCCATCCCCCCGAACATCGAGATCCATCAGCATATCTCGACGACCCATGACACGATTTTGGCCGATATCACCAATATCAACCGCCTCATCATGCATCTGCTTTTGAATGCGGGTCATGCCATGAGCGGCACCGGAGGAACACTGGAGGTCAGCATCGAAGACGTCGTGCTCGGAGAGGAGGAGGTGTCACAGTATGAGAACCTGCTGCCCGGACAATACGTTATTCTGACGGTCATGGATACCGGACCGGGAATTCCACCGGAAATTTTAAACCGCATCTTTGACCCCTTTTTTCGACGAAAACCTCTGAAGCGCACATCGGCACCGGCCTGACGATTGTCAACGCCCATGGCGGAACCCTCACCGTGCACAGTGAACCGGGCAAAGGCGCCATATTCCATGTCATCTTGCCGACCATGGCCGCCGAGGCCGAATCCCAGAAAACGCCCGAACCCTTCCGTACCGGGTAGAAACCATCTTGACTAATCATTTATTCCATTATATTTTAAATATTTACATACTATACTAGAAACATCGCAAATTCTGTTCAGGAGGAGACGCATGGACGATCTGGAGGATCAGACGCTCAAGTCGGAACTCGACGAAATTATGAAGCGGGTGGACACCATCATGGAAAAAGTAGCCGGTTTATATCCGGAAAACGCGGAGTCATCCGGGCCATCGGAGGATTAAATCCGGCATGTGGACGTTCATCATGCTGTCGTCTGAAAGTCATTTAAAATTTCCCTTTATGAACCGGTCAGATGGAATATTCGAGGAGGTACAATGGCGTTGACTAAAAATGATATTATTTCAAGAGTTCATGACTTGGGATTTACCAAAAAAAAATCGGTCGAGGCCATTGAATCGCTCCTGCACATCATCAAGGGGCATCTATCCCGGGGAGACGAAGTTCTGATCTCTGGGTTCGGAAAGTTTTGCATAAAGAATAAAAAACCTCGAAGGGGCCGCAATCCTGCCACCGGAGACGATCTGCTCCTTAGGGAACGCACGGTCGGTACATTTAAGTGCTCCGGGAAGTTAAGAGATAAAATCAATCCCACCTTTTAAAACCTGTTTGAAAGATGTGTCTGAGAGCCCATGCCGGTGTTGCGGAGCATCTCAAAATGCTCACATACTCTCGTGTATGCTCCGCTTTTGAGCCGCTCCGCGCCTTGCCCTGGGCCCTGATCCACATCTTTCAAACAGGTTTCACACCTGACACTCCACTATAAATGCGTCAGCCAGACCGACGCATAGGGGCCCAGGCGCATCGGCGAGGTTTCCTGCTGGCGGCCCGAAATCAAATCATGCATCCGATTCGGAACAGCCTCTTCGGAGAGAGACAGTTCGACATGTTCCGGGGTAACATTGGTCACTGCATAAATGGTCTGATCCGGGCAGCTTCGGACAAGGGCGAATACCCGGGGGTCCTTTGCAAGCAGACGGCAGTGGGCGGCAGGATGAAAGGCGGGCTGACGGCGGCGGACCTGGATCCGGTGGGCATAGGGATAAAAGATGCGACTTCGGAGGCTCTGCGGATCATCGAGTTCATCCTCCAGACGGGACACCCACAGTTTTTCTCGATTGATCGTTCTGGCCCTCCCGGTGGACGCCACGCCTTCCGCCCAGTTTCGGGATCCGAGAATGCTATGGATGTAGATTCCCGGTATACCGGGAATCGCCAGTTGAATGGTTTGGGACGCCAGAAACCGTTCGGCATGGAGGGGATCGTGATCAGCAATGGAAGTGTCCAACAATGCATCCACATAGGTCACATTGAGCTCGTAAGGGCTTTCCGACCCATCCGGATTGCGCTTAAAGGATATCCGACCACCATTTTCCAGAACCTGGTTCGCCAGGCCGCGTACCGATTCGTCCGGAAGAATCCCCTCCAGAGGTCTCACGCCGATGCCGTCATGGGATGCCGTAAAGTTGAAAAATGTTGTCGTTTCAGGCATCTGGTCCATTTCGGCGGCCCATCGGGTCAATTCAGTGGAATTTTGGGTCAACAATGTATGCAGTAACAGCGGTGGCAGGGTGAAATTATACACCATTTGAGCCTCGTCACGGCCGTCACCAAAATAGCTGATGTTCTCGGCATGCGGCACATTGGTCTCCGTAATGAGGATTACCCCGGGGGCAACGATGTCCAGTATTTTTCGAAACAGCTTGACCATGGCATGGGTTTCATCCAAATGGATGCAGGTGGTGCCGAGTGCCTTCCATAAATAGGCCACGGCATCGAGGCGAAGCATCGATGCTCCCTGCTCCACATAGAACAGCAGAACGCGGATCATCTGCTCCAGCACGTCGATGCTTTTATAGTTCAGGTCGACCTGATCCGCGCTGAAGGTGGTCCATACATGAACCGCCTGGCCGCTCTGTTTTTTGAATTCGGTGAGCAAGGGAAGCGAGCGGGGCCGGACAACCATGGACAAATCCACGGCAGGGTCAACCTCTATGGCCAGTCGGGAGTATCCGGGCGTTTCCCCCAAGTACCGTTGAAACCATCCGCTCTGGGCGGAGATGTGATTCAGCACAAAATCAAACATCAATTTGAAATTCTTCCCAAGGGCGGCAACGTCTTCCCAGGATCCGATGTTCGGATCCACTTGGTAAAAATCGATGACCGAAAATCCGTCATCAGAGGAATAAGGGTAAAAGGGTAACATGTGGATCGCAGAAAAGGTCTCCCTGAAATGGGTATCGGCAAAGCGTTTTAAGGTGGTCAGAGGCTTTTCCCCTTTCTGCATGAGCGAATCGCCATAGGTAATCAAGACCACGTCAGACTCTGAAAAGAACGCCTCCTGCCTTTGGCGAGCCTCTTGCTTTGGAAATGCCTCAAGCAGCGGAAGAATGCGCCTGGCCGCCCGGCCGCCATCCTGATCTCCATAAATGTGCGCCAACAGATTTTTTGCTTCGGTGTCTTGGGACATAATACTGCTCCTTGAACTCTCCGAATCACGTGATAACATAAATATAACTTTAGCAGGAATCCGGTACCTGCAACAGATCTTTGGCCCGCATAAGAAAACATTGCGCGACCTATGTTTTTATGCTAGGGCTGTTTGACTTATACCCTGTTTGAAAAAAGTGCATGCGTTGTCGGGGTAGCCTGGAGGATCGTTTATGAAAGCTATTATAACCGGTGTCGGTCATAACTTGCCGGAACACCGTCTCACCAACGCCGATTTGGAGAAATTGGTCGATACCAGTGACGAGTGGATTACGACGCGAACAGGTATCAAGGAGCGCCGGATACTCGATAAGGAAGAGGGAACCTCCCACATGGCGATCAAGGCAGGGGAAATGGCCCTGAACCATGCGGGTATTTCTCCCGATGAAGTTGATGTGGTGCTCACGGCCACCGTCACCCCGGATCAACTGGTACCGAGTATGGCGGCCGTCGTCCAGCGGGAATTGGGGGCATCCCGTTGCTGGGGATACGATCTCAACGGCGGATGTACCGGTTTTCTTTGCGCCTTTACGACTGCGGCGCAATTCATCGAATCCGGCAGGTACCAAAAGGTGCTGGTTATCGGAGCCGACAAAATGAGCGCCATCGTCGACTATGAGGACCGCAACACCTGTATTCTGTTCGGAGACGGGGCCGGCGCTGCAGTGGTCGAATCCACTGATGATGAAAATACCGGATTAAAGGATTTTATTCTTCACCTGGACGGGATTGGCGAGGACCACCTTTACATGACCGCAGGCGGCAGCCGCAGCCCGGCAACCTTGAGCACGGTCAGCGACAAACAGCATTATCTCTATCAGGATGGGAGAACCGTGTACAAGCATGCGGTCAACGGAATGGCCGACGTTTCACTGAGAGTTCTTGAGCGAAACGGGTTAAACGGAGAAGATGTGGGTCTCTTTGTTCCCCATCAGGCCAACTATCGGATCATCGATGCCGTGGCCAAAAAAGTGGGCCTTTCCGAAGACCGCGTCATGATCAATGTCAACAAATATGGTAACACCACCGCCGGCACCATCCCCATTGCACTGTCCGAGGCGTATGAGGAAAACCGGATGAAGAAGGGGGATTGGATCGTCATGGCTGCATTCGGGGCCGTCACGATAAGCCCTTCCCCATTGAGCAATGTCGAGGAATTCAGCATCCGGTCACCCTCCTGGTGTGCTGGAAACAGTTTGCGCAGCAGTTTACACGCAAATCTCGGCAGCGTCGGAAACACGGTTCGATTGTAGCGAACCGTGACATTCCCGAACCGCGCGTTTTCCAGCATATGGACCAACAGGAAGTACGGGATGACATTGACATGTCCAACGCCGGTCAGTTCTCTGGAGTCAAACCAGAAAAAGGTTCCCTTGAGAAGAAATTTAATTCGCGAGCGGAGGTTCTGCATGTTCGGCGTGGTCACAATCAAGGTGCCGCCGGGACGCAGCAGTCTACCAAATTCGGAGATGAGCTGAAATCCGTCGTGGACATGCTCGATTCCCTCGATGCAGGTAATCATGTCAAAGCTTGCGGATCGAAAGGGGAGCCCCCTGTTCAAATCCAATCGGATAAACGGACCGGATGCATCGCCCGCGACAATATCGCCCGAGACCGCATAAGCGCCCATCTCACGTAATTTCTCAGCAAATCCCCCACTGCCGCCAGGCGCGTCGAGAATCCACATTCCTTCCAGGGAGCCCATGGTCTCTAAAACGAGATCGTAGATCCCCCAGGGTCCGATTCCGAGTGATTGATGTGCAGGCTCCATATCCGACCTGTTACCCGTGATCCTTTTGCCCCAGGTACCGCTCGAGTCTGTAGGAAAGCTTTCCTCGCTGGCGGTCCCATACAATGGCATAGCAGCAGTAGTAGAGATATGCAGAGTTCATGGAAATGATCAGCCCGGGGATACCATCGAGAAATCCTCTTTTGTAAATATACTTGTGAAGAAATACGAGAAAGGGTTTGAGAAGAAAATACCACGGGACATTTCCAGGTGTGATCTTGACACCCCTCATGATATATTCATCGGCGGTTTTTGGCGCAAACAGCCGTCCCATTTTTTGCACATATTCCTCGAGGGATTCGGTCTGATGATGCACCAGGTAGTTTTTGAGCTTGCCCACCTTTCCATGCACGGTGAATCCGTCCAGGACCGTGTAGGAGAGGTCATAGTATCCCTTTGTCTTGTTGAAAAATCTGAGGAACCGATGGTCGAACCAGGAGCAGTGGCGGATTTCCCGTCCCAAAAAATGATTCAGACAACGGATCCAAAAGCCGTCGTATTCAGGCCCTTTTCGCATGATATCCTGAATTTCTTCCGCCAGGGCGGGGGGAACAATCATGTCCGTATCCACCGACAGTACCCAATCATGGGTTGTCTGCTCCAGGGCAAACGCCCGTTCCGCCGGAAAACTCACAAAATCATGCAGCACCACCCGGGCGCCATAGCGTTCTGCTATTTCGCAAGTTCTATCGGTGCTGTGTCCGTCGACAAGCACAATCTCATCGACCCACGCAATGGATCGGAGGCACGGCTCGATATGGTTTTCTGCATTCTTGGAGAGAATGGCCGCAGAGATTTTTAGATTTGCCTGTTGAATATCCATGTCATTTTACGCCTCCTTAAGGTTTTATATAATTTATTGAATATATTGTCAATTATGGCCATGCTGATGGAGAAAAGGGACCTTTTCAGGCAAAAGAGAAATTTCAGGCACCGGATCTGTCGGTGTTGGGGCTCAGGTATCGGCTGCCACACGCCTCCACAGCGCCCGGGATGTGAATGGATCAGCGCCCTCGCGACCTCTCTATCCTGGCGACGCGGGAGGAGACGGCCCGCCGGGGTCCATCAGAGAGCGGCCCTGCCTATTCAAAACCCCAACATTTTGATATACTTTGTTGAATCACGTGTTATCGAGATGCGTATGAAGACTCGCGGCAGATCCCTCTAGGGGATTGTATTGCTGATCCACACAGGTTCGGGGCCGGAGGCGGGCCATGGCAAGGGGTTTCACGACAATCAGCCGAACAGTTTATCTTGTAATCGCACTGATTCTGGCGGTGTTCTTTGCGGATACAACAGCATCGGCAGCGGATCCGAAGAGATGGTGATTGTCATGGACCTGTTTCTGGACGAAGACACCGGTGAAATACCCTTGGTGAGTCAGCGGATCCAATCGGTGATGCTCGACGAGGCCACGCGCCGATTCTTCGACTTTCGGGTGGCCCGGCTCACATTGGAAGAGTCCAGAAACGCCGATTACATGATCAGCGGCTCGATCCATCTGGGCGCTACAGAAGCCAAAGATATCATTATCTATCGGGTATCGGCGGTCGTCATTGATGCCTGGAATATGAATATCATCGGCACTGCCCAGCAATGTGTGTCCGACCCAAGTCTGGATTACACCCCGATGGCGATTTACCGGGACAACCCATTTTATGACCCTGCCTATACCAAGCGACTGGCACACACAGGAATCTCCGGAGATATTCTTCCGTCCGTAGATCGGACCTATTCCCTGGAGACCCTTGCCATGCTTCGGGATGCGACGGCGGCCTATGACCGCGGGAATGATCAGATTGCCCATGATCTGTTCTCCGAAGCCGCGTCACGTCCCGACGGAGAAACTCTCCTGATCCTGACGGGACTTTACCTGACAAATCTTCGCTTGGGCCGCCTTCCCCAGGCAGATACAGCCTTTACGCGAATTATCGACGTTGGGGTCAAAACCCACGGGATGATCACAGTCCGGTTTCTCTTCTATAAAAATTCTGTGGATTTTTGGGGAGCGGAAGGGATCCAGGCACGTTACGGGACATGGATTGACCGCATCGGCGAATATTTCAGCAACCGGAATGACTGCCTCCGCATTGTGGGCCACTCCAGCAATTCAGGTCCGGAGGAGTGGAATCAGCAGCTCTCTGTGCTTCGGGCCGAGAAAATCCGAAATCTTCTGAAGAACACCCTGCCCACTGTAAAACTCGTTCCGCGGCCATCGGGAAAGGATCTAGAGAAAACGTGGTCGGTATCGGGACGGATGACGAACGGGATGCCCTGGACAGGCGGGTGGAAATCATCCTGATACCCTGTGAGCAAATGAGAGCAAATTAAAGGTCGCCCGTTCCAGTGAACCTAAATATGTAAACCCAAGCCATGCTGGAAAGGTCATTTGAGTAAAGCTGAGCAGGTGCCGAGGATTCAAGGGTCCGAGGGGTCAAGTGAAAGACTAAAAACTGTCTTGGGACATTGAAGGTAAGAGAAGTATCCAATTATTTCATTCTAGCGGCAAACAAAAACCGCGATATACTCTGAGGAGTAGGATCGCGGTTTAAAATTACTGATCCAATGATAGGTTGTGTCAATTTTCCTGACTAACGACGATGAAATAGGCCAACGAAAACTTGGATCCTTGACCTTTTTTTACAAAGTCTTAGCAAAGGTGCCGACCATTTTTTACCATTACTCGTTTAATGTCAGAGAAAAAACATTTATCCGATGGCTCTGGCCGGCATCGTTAAGTCCCGCCTTGGCGAAGGGGACGGCAGCATCGCCTCAACGTCACCTGCCAACGCAGCGAAGTACTCTTCCTGAAGCGAATCCATCAATTCTTTTACCGAGATGATTTCTTTCACCCGGTAGGCATTTTTCCCCGCAAATGCAAATCCACGGTTGAATTTACCCTTGCGTGCATTTCCAAGGGCAATGGCGATACAATAGGGACTGGTTTCCCGATTGCAGGTTTTGATACAGTGATACGGGCATTTAAACGGCTTTCGCTTTCCCTGGCGAACTTCCTCGAGAAATCTATTCTGAACGGCCCTTCCCGGGAGCCCCACCGGGCTTTTAATGATCACCATATCTTCTTTCGTGGCATCCACGTAGACCTGTTTGAACCCTTCATCGGCATCGCATTCGTGGGTCGCCACGAACCGCGTTCCCATCTGCACGCCGGCCGCACCCAATTCGAGGAATCGGTGAATATCCTCTCCGGTGTAAATGCCCCCGGCCGAAATTACGGGAATCCGGGTCGATTTCTTGTCTTCAAAGGGTTTCACGGCGTCAATGACGTCCGTGACCAGATGCTCCAGCGAGAAGGCTGGATCCTCGATCTGTTCTGACTTGAATCCGATATGCCCCCCGGCTTTCGGCCCTTCGACGACAAATCCATCCGGAAGATAGTCAAAGCGGGATAGCCATTTTTTGCATAGAATCATCGCAGCCCGACCGGAGGATACGATCGGCACCAGGCTGGTTTTGGAGCCGTCCGGAAGATACCTGGGAAGGTCCAGCGGCAGACCGGCCCCGGCAAAGATGATGTCGATGCCTTCTTCAATGGATGTGTGGACCATATCGGCGAAATTGGTCAGGGCCACCATAATGTTGACACCGAGAATGCCATGGCTCAGGGCTCGGGCCTTGCGGATCTCACGCTTTAACACCCGGATATTGGCCCGGTTTGGATCTGTGGCGATATCCGGCTCATGGATACCGGGCATGGCTGCAGCGATAACGCCGATACCCCCTTCATTGGCGACTGCAGAAGAGAGGCCGGACAGAGAGATACCAACCCCCATACCTCCCTGGATAATTGGCAGCTCGCTGATATGGCCGCCTATTTTCAATGACGGCATGTTCATTACGACATTCCTCCGATTACGGATTTGGATCACCGCCCCTCGGCTGCGGCCCATCTGGGCAATGGTGCGACCGCCGGCCGGAATTTATGGCGTTCATGGATACTAATGTAGCCCGACCGGAATGGACGAGCTATGGCATAATTTTAGGAAATATGGGAACCCAAGACAAGGTAAGCCAGCTCTTTTACATAAGTTTTACAAATGAAGGGATCAGAGGGGTGGGGAGTCCTCAAACATATATCCTACCGAACGGATACTCTTGAAATACAATGGATTTTTGGGATCTGCCTCGAAATATTTTCTCAGGCGGACCACGAAATTGTCCACTGTCCGGCTGGTCACACGCCGTGTATATCCCCAGCCGACCTCAAGAAGATTGGCCCGGGAAAGCGGCTTTCCCCGGTTGGCGATAAACAGCTTGAGGAGCCGGAGTTCCTGATCGGTAAGGGATATCTCACCCTGACGGCATACGGCCCTGCCGGTTTTAAAATCTATCGTATTTTCACCAAAGGTAAACCGGGGGATATCCATGTCCACCGACGCTTCCGCCCGGGAGCCCCAGTCCGCCCGCTTTGACAGACGCTCCACCCGAAGCAGAAATTCCTCGAGATTGAAAGGTTTGGCCAGGTAGTCATCCACCCCATAGGAAAGCCCTTTGATGATGTCATCGGATGCCGCCTTGGCCGAGAGGATTAAAATGGGAACCCGTTCATCCTCAAGGCGGATGGCCTGAAGGATCGACAGCCCATCGATACCCGGGAGCATGATATCCAGCACGATGAGGTCCGGGCGCGTTTTTTTCCAGAGCTGAAGACCCGTCGGACCGTCGTGGGCACTGACCGTGTCATGACCCTGGAGACTCAGATTCAGAGCCAGTCCTTCGGCAATGTGGGCATCGTCTTCAATAATCAGGATGCATTTTTTCGGGTCTTCCTTCATTCGGGCTCCCTTGTGGAACCTTTCCTATTCCGGTGTGTTAGGCGGGTGCATAGACGGGTAGCTTCAACGTGAATACCGACCCTTTGCCTTTGCCGTCACTGGTGGCAACGATGCGCCACTTGTGGATATGCGCGATGGTCCGCACCAGGTAGAGACCGAGACCGCTCCCCCTGGCACTCATGGTATCCACGTCGCCCACCTGGTAAAACTTTCTAAATATTTTCCGCATCTCCTTTTTATCGAACCCAATGCCGTTGTCCTGGAAACAAATCCGTAAATGACGCTTCCCGGTTATGAATCGGATGTCGATCTCGGGATGTTTGGAATCATTGTACTTTATGGCATTGGTCATCAGGTTCATCAACAGCATCTCAATCAACGGCAGGTTGATTCGGTATTTGGGAAGCCTCCGGTCCACACGATGGACGCGGATATGGGCGTTCTGGAACAGGTGCTTATTGTCGCTCACAAATCCGTCTACGACCGCCACCAAATCCATCTGTACAAATTCACGCTCGTAGCTTTTGCTTTCGATTCGGGCCAGATTCAGGATCCGGTTGATGTTGTCCGACAGTCGACTGACGTCTGAAATCATATACTGGATGTATTTGATCTGATCGGACCGGGGCAGTTCGTGCTTCGAAAATGTCTGCAAATACAATTTCAACGATGTTACGGGAGTCTTCAGCTCATGGGTAAAGTTGTTGATGAAATTGTTTTGCAATCGATAGAGCTGGAAGGATTTCTGACCATACACAAAGATACTGAAAATTCCCATGAGAATGGCCCCCACCAGCAATGAGAGCACCACGATCACCACCCAGGTTTCGGCGGCCATGAACTGGGCGGCGTCCAGGTTGAAGCGGTCTACCACGGCCCGCAATCCGACACTGGCCTCCATGTACCAGTAAATATACAGAAACAGGGATGTCCCCAATGCGGCAATGGACAGGATGAAAATCAGTATGGGGTGTAAAAACCAGCGGGTTACTTTCATAACAACAGGATTGTCATCTGTTAGGGCCAAGCAACGGTTTGATTGCTATAGTAGGTCTTTTAGAGTTTGTGAATCTTGGCACGGCGGAGGGTTTAAGTGCTGGAGTATTGGAGTAGTGGGAATTCTGTAAACCGGCCAGCACTCCATTACTCCAGCGCTCCAGCATACCTCTTCACGATATCCAGCATCCAGCCCACCAAAGGCGGGCAAGCATCGAGTATCCAGTATCCAGCACCCTCACTGCAATGCCCAGTACCAAATACCTGATGCCCAATATCGACCCGAAAATTGGAAAAATTATTGGATCATAAATCGATTTCGTACGCCTTGATCTTCGTCAACAAACTGGGATGACTGATCTCCAGCAGTTTTGACGCCTGTGTCCGGTTTCCCTGGGTGGCCGTTAAGGCCCGGATGATCATCTGTTTCTCAAGAGATTTCTGGGCGGTTTTAAGGGAAAACCCATCAAACATGGTCTCGACGGTGTCGGGTTCGGCTGGTGATCCCAAATCCGGAGGAAAATGTTCCGGGGTCAGAACCGGCTCTTCGGCCAAGACCACCGCCCGTTCCAGAACGTTTTCCAGTTCTCGAACATTTCCCGGCCACTGATGCTGCTGCAGCAACTTCATGGCCGCCGGGGTGATACCTTTGGTATCCTTTGAAAATTTCTCATTGAAGATATTGATGAAATGCTGGCAGAGGAGGGGAATGTCCTCTGCCCAGTCCCGAGGTGGCGGCACCTCGATACACACCACGTTCAAACGATAAAACAGGTCTTCCCGGAAGTTTCCATGGGTCACCTCTTCTTCGAGATTCTTCGCCGTGGCAGTAATGACCCGCACATCAATTTGGCGGGTTTTGGAATCCCCCACAGCACGGATTTCGTTTTCCTGAAGTACCCGCAACAGCTTGACCTGAAGCGACAGGGGCAGTTCGCCGATTTCGTCCAGGAAAATGGTGCCGCCATTGGCCTCTTCGAACAGTCCCTTTTTATTCCGATCCGCACCCGTAAACGCCCCTTTTTTGTGTCCGAACAATTCACTTTCCAGCAGATTTTCAGGAATGGATCCGCAGTTTACCGGCACCAGGGGAACACGGGCCCGCTCCCCCTTGGCATGGATTCCCCGGGCAATCAATTCTTTTCCGGTACCGCTTTCACCGGTAATCAACACTGTTGTATTGTATGCGGCCACCTTCTCGGCCAGCCGAAAGACGCCCTGCATGACCGGACTGCGACCCACCATATTCCCGAAGCTGTAGCTTTCCTGGATTCGGCGAATGCGTTCCTTGAGCCACCGATTTTCCCGCTTAAGGCTCTCCCGCTCTTCTGCCTTTCGAAGTGTCAACAGCACCTCGTCCGGTTTGAAGGGTTTTGAAATGAAATCGTAGGCCCCCTCTTTCATGGCTTCCACGGCGGTGTCAATGGTGCCGAAAGCGGACATCATAATAACCGTGGATTCCCAGAGTTTGTCCCGGGCCGTGGACAGAAACTCCATACCGGTCATGCCCGGCATTTTGAGGTCGCAGAGAATAAAATCGTACATGGTCTGATCCACAAGGCGCAGCGCGTCCGTACCGTCGGTAGCGGTATCCACCAGATAACCGGCCTTTTTCAATATCGTCGACAACATGTGACGCATGTTCGCTTCATCGTCTATGATCAGCAGCCGTTTTGGGGAGGTCAGGGAGATATCCATGTTTTTTCCAGCCATAAAAGTCCTCTTGGTTAGATCATATGTTAGAATTCCGTCCCTAATGCTGGGTTTCTACCGGAACGCAAGTAGAGGAAACATCGGCATCGGTATCGATTGCGAAGATGGCCACTCTTTTTCGATTCCGATTCCGATAGCGATCCCGACCCCGATTTAATCGCTGATCAACGGCAAAAAAATCGTCATGGTGGTGGCTTTATTCCGACTGCTGGTCGCCAATATGCGCCCCCCTAAGCTTTCGACGATCATGAAACACACCGATAACCCAAGTCCGGTCCCTTTTCCGGGTGCCTTGGTGGTAAAAAAAGGATCGAAAATCGTGTCCAGATGTTCTTCCGAAATGCCGGGTCCGTTGTCCATGAACATGAGCTTGATGTATTCCCGGGAACCGCTTTTACCGGAGGCACCTCGGTTCTGGGTGTCGCTCCGGATATCCAGCATGCCATCTACGGGGTCCTCCATACCGGCAATGGCATCCGCAGCATTGATGATCAGATTGAGAAATACCTGTCGAAGCTGGTTTGGGTCGGCGAGAACCCGGTCTTCTTCGGCACCCTTTTCCAGAGTCACGGAAATATTGGCCACCAGCGGTTGGACCTGTACCACGCGGACGAGGTCCTCGAGCACCTCGTGTACAGGCACCGAAGCGACCTCACCGGTGGACGGCCGCGAAAAATCGAGGAGCTGCCTCAGAATCATGCTGATCCGCTGAATTTCGTCTTCAGCCCTCAGGATGTATTCGGTTCGTTCCTCATCTGCAAGATCCGATTGTTTCAGCAGATCCAGATAACCGATGATGATACCAATAGGGTTTCCGATCTCATGGGCAATACCGGAGGAAAGCCGTCCCACGGATGCCAGTTTCTCCGCCTGGATGATGTCCTTCTGCGCCTTCTTCAGGTCGATGTTCGTCTCTTCCAGGGTCTGGACCGTCTGGCGCAACGTTTCACGATCTTCGGATATCCTCTGAAACAAGCTGTTGAGAGCTTTGGATAGCCGGTTGAATTCGCTTTCTCCCTTCTCGGATAAAAAGAGAAGGGTATCGTCCTCCTGGAAGGATTCGGCACGTTTGAGAAGCCGAAGTACTGGGCGAACCGCGATTCTGGAAATTCGCAGCAATCCAATAACGCTCAACAGACCCGCATTGATCAGGATATAGACGATGATAATCCGTTGGATATCCCGAAGTTGCTGGTAAATGCCCTCCAGGGGCAGCGCCATGCTCATCGCTGCCACAACCACCCCATCTGCATACAGGGGCGCCGAGTGGGCCATGTATTTGTCCCGTTTCCAAAACACACCCCAGGTATCTCCAAAAAACTGCCGTCTCCAAATTCTCGTTTCAAAGGCCTGACGAGCTAGGGGTTCGAGCTTCTTTCGAAGCGGTGCCTGAAGAGGACCAACGTGCAGCACGCGATCTGTGCCGTCGACGACCACCATTTCTGAAAATCCAACCGCATCCCGGAGGCGGATGACTTCTCCCTTGATGGCGGATTCGCTCAATGTGTCAGTTGCGGAGTCAATGTCAAGCAGGCGCTGTTCGAGGGTATCGACGACCAGGCGGCCCTTGGCGATTTCGGTGCGTAGCAACTCTTTTTGCAAGGTGGCAGTCATGACCAGATCGATCAATACCATGCCGATCATCAACAGAATTGCCAGGATGATGAATATTTTGCTTTTCAGTCCGAAAGGAAAGGCCATGATCTATGTTTGCCCGTTGGCCCGTGGGCCCGTTTGCCCGTTGGCCCGCTTGTCCGTGGGCCCGTGGGCCCGTTTGCCCGCTTGTCCTGAGCGAGCAAAGCGAGTCGAAGGGTTGGCCCGTTTATAAACGTCATTTGCCGCCTTCCGGCGGCGTCATTGAGTCATTTGTTCCGCTTCGCGGAACGTCATTCGTTGTCCTTCGACCTCCTGGTCCTGGCCCTTCAATCCCGCCTCCAGGATCCAGCATCCGGTCCTGACTCCCGAAACCTGAAACCAGATTTCCGGTATCCAGCATCCAGAATCCAGAATCCAGAATCCAGGCGCAAGCCCTTTATATCACAGAATTATTAAAAAATATAATACAAGTATTAAAAGGTTTAATGGTTGGATGGGAGGGGAGTTGAACACTAAAAAGCCCGAATTCCGGAATCGGAATTCGGGTGTAAGAAAAATTCGGCGGCGTCCTACTCTCCCACTCAGTCTCCCAAGCAGTACCATCGGCGCTAAAGAGCTTAACTTCCGTGTTCGGGATGGGAACGGGTGTATCCTCTTCGCAATCGCCACCGAAAATCTAAGAACTGATGACTGGTGTTTGGTTTTTAGTGTTTTGTTTCCTTTTAAACACCAGACACTACCTACAATCTGAATATGGGTACATCAAGACGCTCAGTATTTTTTCCAGGTTAAAAGGAGTGGCCAAGCCTCACGACCGATTAGTACCAGTAAGCTGAACACATTGCTGTGCTTGCACATCTGGCCTATCAACCTCGTAGTCTACGAGGGGTCTTTAGTCCCGAAGGATGGGAGATCTAATCTCGAGGTTGGCTTCCCGCTTAGATGCTTTCAGCGGTTATCCATTCCGAACATAGCTACCTAGCAATGCCGCTGGCGCGACAACTGGACCACCATTGGTTCGTCCATTCCGGTCCTCTCGTACTAGGAACAGCTCCTCTCAAATCTCCTACGCCCACGAAAGATAGGGACCAAACTGTCTCACGACGTTTTAAACCCAGCTCACGTACCACTTTAATTGGCGAACAGCCAAACCCTTGGGACCTGCTTCAGCCCCAGGATGTGATGAGCCGACATCGAGGTGCCAAACCGCCCCGTCGATGTGAACTCTTGGGGGCGATAAGCCTGTTATCCCCGGCGTACCTTTTAGCCGATGAGCGACGGCCCTTCCATGCGGGACCGCCGGATCACTAAGACCTACTTTCGTACCTGCTCGAAATGTCTCTCTCGCAGTCAAGCTCTCTTATGCCTTTACACTCCACGGCTGGTTTCCAATCAGCCTGAGGGAACCTTCGCGCGCCTCCGTTACTCTTTG
>Ga0049114_1000035_pt1 | contig 37089 bp, 33 predicted proteins | sample WorMettanBELIZE2_FD_55211 | JGI IMG/M metagenome (GOLD analysis project Ga0049114, IMG submission 55211) | Marine gutless worms symbiont microbial communities from Max Planck institute for Marine Microbiology, Germany - Olavius tantulus BELIZE.2 | ecosystem: Host-associated > Annelida >... | reverse complement strand
ATTCATGGTATCTTCTCCTTTCTGGGAGAAGACCCTACACCACCACTTTGACAGATCCGGTCATTTTGGCCTTAAATTGGTACATAGTCCCGTAATAAAATAGGCCGGCTCGATGCTGTAGGCAAACAGATCGATTCTTCCGCTACTCAATTTCCGGATATTCATCTCCGCACTGGTCACACTGTCGATATTCTCCGGTTTCACCTGTTGTTTCAGCAAAATCTGCTCCGGTGCACCGTCACGGACCGCACCGATCCGATATTGTTTGACATCCTCGATGGCATCGATGGTGATATGTTTCGTTTTCAGGGCGATCAGGCCCAGGTCGAACCGGATCAGCGGGCCGACCCACTTGAACAATGGTTCTCGCTGTTCGGTACGCACCATACTAAACAACATACTGTTCGGCGTGATCTGCAACAGTTTATACGCCCTGGACCATGGCAACAACTGGATATCCGACCGTTTGGTATCGTAGCCGAGCCGCTGCATGATGCGGATCAGAATATCGGTGGAGATCCCCCTGACAACGCCGTTCTCTTCGAAATTATACGGCGGCAGGTGTTCCGTCATGATGGTCCAGTGGTCCGCCCCCCGGGCGTCAAGAACCGGAAGCAAGGATCCGATAATGATCATCATCAGGCAGACGGATTTCATGGCTTTCTCTTGGGTGAATGATTTTCAATCGAAAATAAGCAGAATCATGTTCGCCATCAATATGTTTTACTCATGTTAGGGACTTGATATAGATCCTAAAATATGGAATATGTGCTAGTCATTAGATTTTGTGAAACGCGTCACTTTGTTTAAACCCGATGTTGCAGTGGGAGGGACGCCATTAAAGTCCAACTCGTCTACTTATCTAAAGTACCGGGCAACCGACCACTGTTTCGGGCAGCCCCGCTGACCCATCCGCTGCTGGCCGCCTATACCCCCCCGGACGTTGAGGTTTCCATCGTCGATGAAGCCATCGAACCCATCGATCTGGACAGGGACGCGGATCTGGTCGCCCTGACCTTTGTGGTCCCCTTGGCCAACCGGGCATACAAGCTGGCACGGCAATTACGTGAAAGAGGAAAAACCGTTGTTTGCGGCGGGCCCCACGTTTCGCTCATGCCGAATGAAGCCGCTGCTTACTGTGACGCGGTCGTCATCGGAGAAGGAGATCGGCTTTGGCCCCAATTGCTGCACGATTTTAATTCCGGATGCCTGAGAAAATTTTATCGAAATACGCGTCCTATCGATCCGGCCCGAATCCCGATCCCACGAAGGGATTTGCTGAACCAAAAACGATACAGCATTCTGAACACAGTTCAGGCGACCCGCGGCTGCCCCTTCTCATGTCGATTCTGCACGACGCGAACGGTGTATCCCACATTCCAGACACGGCCGGTTAAACATGTGGTCATGGAAATCGAACGTGCCGACGGAGGCCGCTTTCAACGACGGGTCATCATGTTCTGGGATGACAACCTCATGGGGAATCCCCAATGGGCCAAGCAGCTTTTTCAGGAAATGATCCCTTTACATAAAATCTGGTTCGGCCAGTGCACGTTTAACATTGTCAAGGATAAGGCGCTTGTCCGCCTTGCGGCGAAAAGCGGTTGCAGGGGCCTTTTCTTTGGATTGGAGTCCTTTAACTCCCTGAGCCTGAGAAATAACGGGAAATGCCACAATGATGTCCGGAGTTATGAAGACGGCATCCGGTTCCTCCATGACTCCGGCATATCCGTGTATACCGGCATCATGTTCGGATTTGACGATGACCGGAAGGATATTTTCAAGATTACCTATGAGCAACTGAATCGACTCGGCGTCGATATGGTCGCACCCAGAATCGTCGTACCTTATCCCAATACCTCCTTATTCCATAAATTGGTTCAGGAGGACAGGATCATCCATCGGAATTGGTCAAAATACGACGGCTCCCATGCCGTGTTTCGCCCAAGGCATATGACGGCGGCCGAACTCGAAAACGGATTTCGATGGTTCGATCGCAACTTTCATTCCACCCGGTCCATTGCCACCCGGCTCTGGAAATCAAGAACATTTCCGTGGCTCAGCCTTCCAGTAAACCTGTCAAAGCATTACTGGATTGAAAAGGCCTATGCCGAGCTGCATCCCTCAGGCCACGCGTACCCGATCCGAGCCGCATTCACGGAAGATTTCTAGTGCCTGGTTATATGTTTTATCCGCCTTCCTCGAATTTCCCTTCTGTTTCAACAGGCCGGCGTATGCCGCCACATCCAGTCCCAGGTTGAACAGCATGCCGTTCTTCTTGTCCGTCTCGATCGCTTTTTTCAACCAGGTTTCCGCCTTTGCCGGATGGCGGTGGTCGATCATTCCATAAATTTCTCCCAGACTGCGCTTCATGCTGCCGTCACAGAATGGCACGAGATTGTCGCTTTCGTAGTCCTCCAGGGTGCTCAGATCGATATTTTTTTCATTGTTCATGATCTTCGCCTTGGCCCACCACATTCTGTTCAGATTGACCCAGTAAGGAATAATCCGCTTGTCCTCCAACAGTAAAACGGTGCGCTCGTAATGCATTGCCGATTGTAGATATTCGCCGGAATCGAAGTACAGCCCACCCAGATGGGAGTGGGCCAGGGCACTCCAGAAAAACAGATCGATCTTTTCACAAGCGGCAATACCCTCTTCCAGGTGATCTTTTGCCTCCTCCACGAGCCCCATCCCGTAGGACGATATGCCATGGCAGGTATGGGCAAGGGCCTTGGAGTAAATGTCGCCGCTCCGGTCGGCAATGGCCAGTGCTTCCTGACTGGCATTATGTTCCCGGGCGATCTGCCCACGCACAAAATAGGCAAAATAACTGATCATGCATTTCATGGCAGCAACGCCCCAGAGGGCTTTTGCCATGTCATTGATTTTCAGGGCCGTTTGAAAGCATCGGAGTGCTTTATCGAACTCGCAGTTCAGGGAATGCGCCAATCCCATAAAATGGTTGACGAAAAACGCGGAGGTAATGTTGTACTCTTTTTCGATTATCCTGAGGGCGTGGTTGAAATTGTCGAAGGCCTTCGGCAGATTGCCCTCCACGAGGTAGTCGTAGGCGCCGATGATGCTGTAGATCTGGGACAGCCGGGAAGCGTATTTTTTCTTTACGGCAAGCTCAAAGATCGGTTCGACTGCCGCCTTTGACTCGACGTGGTAGTTGTATTGGAGGTAGTAAAGGCCGAGCGTGGTCCGCGCATCGATAACCTTGTCCTGTACCGTCACCGTCTGGGGGAGGCGCTGCAACGCATAGATCCGTTTGTCGCTGTAGACCATGGCATCGCTCAGGGAGGCCGCTTTTTCCGCCATCTTCGCTGTCAGTCGCGCATATTCGGCCCCTTTCTGGAAATTGCCCCCGGCGATAAAATGTTCCGCTAAAACTTTATACTTGTCGCTGAGGTTATCTCTGTAGAGTTCCTCAATTGTGTTGCCGATTTTCTCATGAAGCTTTTTCCGTTTACTGGTGAGAATGGAGTCAAGGACAACTTCCCGCGTCAGGGCGTGCTTAAAAATATACTCGCAGTTCGGGTACAATCCCCGTTGGTAGATCAGCTCCGATTGAATAAGAGCCGAAAGGTGGGACAACGATTCTTCTTCGGGGAACCCGGTCACCAGGCAGATTAACTCGTGGCTGAATACCCGCTCTATGAGCGAGGCTGTTTGAAGCAGTTCTTTCGCGCCCGGAGGCAGGGAATCCACCCGTGCCATGATAACGTCCGTAATCGTAGACGGAACTATTACATCTTGAAGGTCCGAAGCGAAATAGTACCTCTTTTTCTTATCTATGATTCTTAATCACTGAAGGATTTTATAAACTCTTCGATGAAAAAGGGAATGCCCTCTGTCTTCTTATGAATAAAGCCCAACAGTTTTTCGTCGATATCGTCCGTGTTCAGCAGGTGAAATACCACCGAATCGGTCTCGTGGGGATCCAGCCGGTCCAGGTTGATCTGGTGGTGGTAGGATCTGCCCGTATATGTGGGCACATATTCATGGCGATAGGTAATGAGCAGGAAAATCCTAGCACCGGCGATGCCGTCCAAAAGCTCCCTGAGCGCATCCTCTGAGCTTTTATCGACCCAGTGAAGGTCCTCGATGGCCAGGATCAGAGGACGAACTTCCGATCCTTTTATGGCAATAAGTTTGAGCACCTCATTGATGCGCGCCTTTTTGCCTTCCGGGCTGATGGCAAGTTCTTCGATACCGCTGTTTTCGATGGAGAACAGTTCAAGAAGATAGGGAAGCACCGGAGCGGGATCGTCGGTCAGGGGGGCCAACCCGCTTTCAAGCTTTTCTTTGATGTCATGCTCCCCATCGTCGCTCCGGAGGTCAAAATAAGACGTCAGGATATCGATGACCGGATGATACGCCACCCCTCGATTGTATGACAGACACTTTCCGGCGAGAAACGTCACGTCTTCTTTAGCCACCGATTTTCTGAATTCATACAACAATCGGGACTTGCCCATGCCGGCATCGGATACGATGGAAAATGCCTGCCCCCTTCCGCCGCGACTCCGCTCAAATCCGCCGAGCAGCATCTGCAGTTCCTGCCGCCGGCCCACGAGGGGCGTAAGGCCACGCTCTGACATCACGTCAAATCGTGTCCGATGGGGACTGGGTGCAATGACCCGGAAGATATTGACCGATTCTTTCTTGCCTTTGACCTTTTGGGGTTCGAGCCGTTCAAAAAGGAAAAGACCATCGGCTTGTCGATGGGTTTGCTCACTGACGAGAATTTCACCGGGATCCGCAAGATGTTGAAGCCGGGATGCCAGATTGACCGATTCTCCCACAATACCGTAGGTTCCACATTCGAGATTGACCTCGCCGGTCACCGCCAGACCGGTAGCGATGCCGGTATGCATATACAAAGGCCGGCCGACTTTTTCTTCCACCTTGGGACTGAATCCTTCCACAAGGGCATGAATTTCAATCGCGGCATTGAGGGCGCGGATCGGATCATCTTCATGGGATTTGGGAAAACCGAATATCGCCATAATGGCGTCGCCGATAACCCTTTCCACAAATCCGTCGTACTTGGTCACCGTCTGCGTCACCTCCCCAGTATCCATTGCATAATGTCTTTGACTTCCTCGGGATCGAGCCGTTCAGTCATATACGTGTAACCGGCCATGTCGGAGAAGAGAACAGTCACATTCCGTCGTTCACCGGAATAGGCCGCCATCGTGTCGGCCGAATCCTTTGGACGGTTCAAATCGTGACCACACGCACCGCAAAACTTGTCGGTCGGTCCATGTTTGCTGCCACAGATCGGACATACAGGGGCAAGTTCTGCGCCGCATTCCCGGCAGAATTTGTAGGCGTCGGGGTTTTCGGTCTGGCACTTCGGGCATTTCATAACATGCCCCCATGGCTATTCGTGTGTCAACGGAAGGAAATTTCAGATGGTGTGCAGAAAAGAGGTAGCGGAATCGGGCGTTTTTGTCAATTGTCGCCCTCACCGGCACCCAGTTTTCGATTTTAGTCGGATATTGGAAGCTATGATCGAAACCATTCACCGCAAAGGCGCAAAGGTCGCAGAGCGAATGGGTTATTTTGCTTTTCGCTGAGAGGGCGAAAAGCAAAAAAGTGGCCCAGCTTGATGCAACAGATGATCCATCAGACAGATTATCCTCAAATCATCTATGTTACGGGATGCTCGTTTTCCAGAATCCCCCTCTCAGGGATTCTGGAAAAAAATGTGACCCCCTCTGCGTGCTCGGCGTCTCTGCGGTAAGCGGTACTGAGGCCAAGCGCTGCGCTCCTGATGATCCGGATTTACGGGGACGGATTAAGATATTTCCGGGTGGAGACATCGGATGCGGAACAGCTCCTGGAAAACGAACAGCGATTTCCGGATATTGTCATACTGGATGCGGGAGTCACCAATGTGGGTCCAGGTGATCGGAAATTCGGCCACTCGAAATCCCCTGTTTTTGGCCAGCCAGAGGATCTCGGGATCAAAGATGACGCTCCGAAGTTTCTGCCGCTCGAACAGATCCCGGGTCGCCTTGCGGGTAAACACCTTAAAGCCGCACTGGGTATCCCGATAGGTGATGCCCAGATACAGGGTCTGAATCAGGGTATATATTTTTGCGGAGATCTCCCGCGGCAGGTTCTGGTGCTGATGGATGATGGAGCCGGAAAGCGCTCTGGAGGCAATAGCGATATCGAAACCGCTTTCGAGAAGCGGCCACGCCTTTTCCAGTTCCTGGATGGGAACAGAGTAGTCCGCATCCATAAACATCACGATGGCACCCTGGGCGCGCAGCATGCCGTAACGCACCGCGTAGCCCTTCCCACGGTTGGGCCTGTACTCGAGAAATTTTAAATCGACGGAACCCGGAGGGCTGTAACTTCGAACGACATCTCCGGTACGGTCCGTACTGCCGTCACTGACCACCAAGACCTCGCTGGAATAGGGTTGTTCTCCCAGATAGGCAATCGTCTGCTCCAGGGTTGTCACGATCCGATCTTCTTCATTGAAGGCCGGTATGACAATGCTCAGCTCTGGCATAGTGTTCCGTCTTGGTCCATGCTGGATATCAATCCGTTGCCGGCTGCCATGTCCGAGTTTCCGGCATTTTGCATCCGGTGAAGCTTGCAGTATGCCCCGTTCAGCTCGATCAATTCGTCCTGGGTTCCTTCTTCGACAATCTGACCGTTCACCAGTACAATAATCCGCTTGGCGTAGCTGATGGTCGATAGCCGATGGGCAATGACAAACGTGGTCCGACCAATCATGAGATTTTCAAGGGCCTTCTGAACCAGCAATTCGGATTCGGCGTCTAGGGAAGAGGTGGCTTCATCCAGGATCAGCACAGGGGCATCCTTGAGCAGGGCCCGTGCAATACATATCCGCTGCTTTTCTCCTCCGGACAGCCTGGAACCCAACTCACCGATGGTGGTGTCGAACCGGTTGGGGAAACCTTGCACAAAGTCATAGGCGTACGCCGCCTTGGCCACACGGATGATGTCCTCTTCGGAGGCATCCGGATTTCCGTAGGCAATATTGTTGCGGACAGTGTCGTCAAAGAGGATCGGTTCCTGGGTAACGATGGCGATCTGATCCCGGAGCGATTCGATGGACGCTTTCCGGATATCGATACCATCGAAATCGATGCTGCCCTCAGTGACATCGTAGAACCTGGGGATAAGATTGACCAGTGAGGTCTTTCCACCGCCGCTCATCCCCACAAGGGCCAGAATCTCACCGGCCTCGACGTCCAGGTTAATGTCCTTGAGCACCATCGTGTCCTCATACTTGAAATAGACGTCTTTGAAGGATACCCGGTGGGGTTTTCGTTCCATCGTCACCGGATTCGGATCTTCCCGGATGTCCGACTCCAGTTCCAGCACGTCGAACATCCGATCGGCGGCCGCCATCCCCTGCTGGATCGCATTGTTGAGACCGCTCAGCTTTTTCACTGGATCGTAGAGCATGATCACCGCACCCATAAACGAAAAAAAGGTGCCGGCCGTGGACGCCCCGGTAATGACCTTGTACCCCCCGTACCAGATGACAAAGGCAATCCCCACGCCGCCCAGAAACTCCATGATGGGAGATGACAGGGAACGTGCGACAACGGCTTTCATCTCCAGATTGAAGTAATGTTCGGTCTTCTCGGCAAACCGCTTCTTTTCATACTCTTCCATGCCGAATGCCTTGACGATCTTGTTGCCGGCAAAGGTCTCGTGAAGAAAACTGTTGAGCTCCGCGAAGGCCTCCTGGCATCCCGTGCTGACCCGTCGAACCCGGCGGCCGAATTCCACAACCGGAGAGAACGCGGCCGGCAGCACCAGAAACGCGAATATCGCCATTTTCCAGTCTTGATAAAAAATAACGATCGTCAGCCCGATGACGCTGAACACATCCCGCAGTATACCGGTGACCGCCGATGAGACCATGGTCTTGACGATAGACACATCATGGGTGATCCGGGACATCAGCACACCGGTGGTTTCAGAATGGAAAAAGGACAGGGGCAAATCCTGGATCCGGCCGTAGAGCTTATTCCGCAATTTCGTAATGATGCTCTCCCCTACATAGTTCATCATGTATTCCTGGCCGTACATGCCGACGCCCCGTGCCACATAGATCAGGACCACGGCAACCGGCAGGATCGTGAGCATATTCAGATCGCCCTTAAAAAAGATGTCGTCGATGACGGGCCGGATGAGCCATGCGGACAAGGCCGTGGTAGCAGAAATAACGAAGCTGCAACCCATGGCCATCAGCAGTCGGAATCGGTTTTCAAAGACCATCCCGATGATTTTTTTATGGCGTTCCCGTAACTTTGGCAGTTTAAATCGTGCCATGATGGTTTCTTATCCTTGGTTATGATTGTTCACGTTTGGGGTCGTTCGCCCGCGTGCCCGTGGGCCCGTTTGCCCGTAGGCCCGTTGGCCGGGTCGAAGCCCCGAGGCTACTGGATATCAGGTATTTGGTACTCGCTGATAACAAATTCTTGAGTCAGTACCGAATACCCAATAGCGAATACCTAGTACCAGCAATTCCTTGTTGTCCTTCGCCTGCTTCGCAGAGAAACACCCGGCATCGCCTAAAATAAGGGCACCTGTTAATCAATATAGTGCCCGTAGTATTCATCCACCTCCCGGGTAATGCGGCAAAGTTCGTCCTCCAGTTCCTGCCGGTAGGCCTCAAACACCGCGACGTCCGTCTTGCCGGGAACGGTGAGAGGTTCTCCAAATAACAGTCGGCAGCGGGTAAATGGATAGGGCAGTATAAACCGATCCCAGCTTGAAAACACTTTCATCCGCTCTGCCCCGTAAGTGACCGGCAGTATCGGGATTTCGGTTTTTTGCGCTAGCCGAATGACCCCCGGCTGCACGATGAATCTTGGGCCCTGGGGCCCGTCCGGGACCACCGCCGCCGGCGCCCGCCGTTTTTTGACCTCTCGTATCAGCTGCGTCAGTGCGCGCAAACCGCCCCGGGTCGTCGATCCCCGCACCGTGTACTGCCCCTGGCGCTGGAGGATGCGCGCAATAATCTCCCCGTCTTCAGAAGCGCTTACCATGGCAACCCCATGCCAGCCTCTGAAAAAATGGCTAACCAGCAGAATCCGTGAATGCCAGAACGCGAGAATGAATTGCCTCGATGCCAGCAGCCGCCGCGCCGGCTCCGGTATCCTCCGTTCGATGCGGGCCGTGGCACATAGAACATCGACAATCAATTTGCCAACAATCCCGACAAGGTTCCATTTCAGTTCGAAGCGGCGGCTGCCAGGAGGGGCTTTCATCGAATCACCCGTGGCCTTCCAATAGCTCCATGGCAATCCCTGCGGCCCGAGCGGATGCACCGGGTTCACCCAGGAGTGCTCTTGCTTCGATCAATTCACGGCGCATCCGCTCCATCCGGTCAGGATTTCGGATCAACGCCAGCACCAAAATCGTGATATTCTCCGCCGTGGCAACTTCTTGGATCAACTCCGGTAAAACGGTCTTGCCAGCGATCAGATTAATCAGTCCGGCATGTTGGACCTTGATCAAAAGCCGGCCCAGCCGCGCACTTGTGGGAGAGATCCGATACATGATCACCGTGGGTACCCCATGCAAGGCCGCCTCAAGAGTGACCGTACCCGATGCCGCCACGACGATGGCGCTCTCCTGGAAAATATGCCGGACATCGCCCTCGTAAATCGTGCAGTCCCGTATCCCGGCCGCGTCAACCATGGGCGCCATGACCTCTTGGCCCACAGAGGGTGCGGCAGATACAATGAAACGGAGATCCGGCTCCAATCGTTGTAGCATGGCCGCAGCATCGAGCATCACCGGAAGATGGCGTTGGACTTCCCGATCCCGGGAACCCGGCAACAACCCGATGACCGGAGTGGCGTCGACCGCACGGGTGCGGCTCGGTGCGATATCTGTGAGCAGAGGATCATCCATCAGTGGATGTCCAACAAAACTGACAGGAACCCCGTGCTTTCGATAAAATGCCTCCTCAAATGGCAGAATCACGACCATCCTGTCGACCCGTCGGCGAATCTTTTTGACCCGGCCCTGGCGCCAGGCCCAGATCTGAGGACTGATATAGTACATGACGGGGATGCCTAGTTTGTTCGCGGCCCCAGCGATGTGCAGATTGAAATCCGGAAAATCGATGAGAATGAGAAGATCCGGGTGAAGGCTTTTCAATACACCTTTAGCGGTTGAAATACCGTCCATCAACTGGGGAAGCTTGGCGAACACTTCGGTAAGCCCGACCACCGACAGGGTTGAGGATTCCACCAGGATTTTCACGCCGGCCGCACGCAGGCGCTCTCCTCCGATGCCGCAAAAGAACAGCCGGTCGTCCCGGCGGCGCATGGCATTTACCAATTCGGCACCGTGGGCGTCCCCGGAAGCCTCTCCGGCAATGATCATGACACATTTTTGGCCATTCGATAGTGCCGTCATGTAGGGGAAGCGTCCTTACCTATCCGGATATGTGCTGAAATGATCGAATGAAGACCCGGCAAGCTGTCTGCTGGTAACAGAAATCTGATCCATGATGCTTAAGGCCACCTGCAAGGCGTTCCGTCCCATGGTGCCCGTGACCTCCGGAGGTTCTCTTCGGCGTACGGCTCTTATAAACGCGCGAATCTCGTCGTCCAGGGCATCGCTTTTGGTGAAGCACATCTGTTCCCGCTCCATACCCGGGAGGAGGGCGTCCGTTCCGCTTTCGGTTTGATGGATCAGGGTAATTTCATGATTCGCGAAATCGACGGAAATATAAGCGTCACGCTGAAAAAGTCGAATTTTCCGTTCGGTCCGATTGGAGATTCGGCTGGCCGTGACATTGGCCACGCATCCGTTCTTGAATTCGAGCCGCGCATTGGCAATGTCCACCTGGCCGGAAATCACCGGAACTCCTGCGGCGTGGATGCTGGTGACCTCGGACCGGACAAAGCTCAGAATGATATCAATGTCGTGAATCATGAGATCGAGCACCACACTGACATCTGTGCCGCGCTCTTGGTAGACACTCAGTCGATGGGATTCGATGAATCGGGGATTGTGGATTTTGCCATCCAACGCCACAACAGCCGGGTTGAATCGCTCCAAATGCCCGACCTGAATGAGCAGGCCGCGGTCTTCGGCCATCCGGATCAATTCATCGGCTTCTTCCAGGGTCGTTGTGATCGGCTTTTCGATCAGTACATCCGCCCCGCTGGCGAGGAAATCCCGACTGATGGTGAAGTGGAGTGGTGTCGGAACAACCACACTCACTGCATCCACGGCCCCGATGAGATCGTTGTAGTCCGCAAAAGCCCGGGTGTCGTATTTTTGGGCAACGGCTTCGGCGGCAGTCGGATCGGTATCCGCCACGCCCACAAGATCCACCCCTTCCAGCCGAGCATATTTTTCGGCGTGGAATTTTCCGAGATATCCAACACCGACGACGCCTACCCGCAGATTATTCATAGCCCTTTACCCAAAGTACCTTTACCGGAAATGCCATATCACGGATGTCTCATAATCATTTACCGGCACGTGTGACCATATGCATGTACCGGATGCGGTTCCCCTATCACCCGGTCATTTCGTCATCCGTTAGCGCGACAATGGAAATGCCATGCCGATCCGCCAGGGCCACCATTTCTTTCTGATCGAATACAACCGCCCGCTCGGCCTCGACAACCAGCACCCCGGCACCGGCTTCCTTCATGACGTCAATGGTCCCGGCACCGATCGCCGGCACATCGAACCTTGTGTCCTGAGTCGGCTTGCAGACCTTGACGACAACGGCCCCTCCCCGGCTAAGATGGGCGCCGCGACGGATGGTCGCATCGGTCCCATCGATGGCCTCCACGGCCAGAACGGAGCCACCCCCGATAACCACACATTGTCCGATGTCCAGATCCCCGATCGCCTTGGCCATGCGCCACCCGATGGCGATATCCGCCTTTTCTCCCTTCGAGGGTTTCCGCCGGGTCCAGCACCCCTTCGGCGCGATCAGGTGGGGCAGCAGAAATGTGGATGAACGCACCCGGATGCCTTCGCTCTCGAGCATGGCAGCGATGGTGCTCAACAGGTTGTCGTCATGGGTATGCAGCATCTTCGCCGCCATGGCAATGGCCTTGGTATCCGGACGGACATCCCGAAAAATCCGTGTTTTATCGATCGCTCCCATCATAACGGTCTGATCCACCTGATGCTGTTTAAAAAATCGGAGCGCCCGCTTGAATTGCCCCAGATGGATCCATTCGATGGCTTCGACATGCTCTTCAAGGATGGGATCGGTTTCATTGCGGTGGGCCACCGCATACACGGCATATTGCCGCGCTGAAGCTTCCCTGGAAAAAATGATGGGGAACTGTCCGCTCCCCGCTATGAGTCCGATGCGTTCCATGTGTTTTCGGTTGGCCCGTTGGCCCGTTTGCCCGCATGTCCTGAGCGAGCGACTTGTGGGGTCGTCTTGTTCCGTCGTAGCTCAAAGAGCGAAGTCGGAAGCTCCGAAGGAGCGAAGCCCCTAGCGAGTCGAAGGGTTTCCCGGTTTGTCGTATTCTTTTTCACCACGAAGAACACGAAGGACACGAAGGTATATCTTTTTCATCGCCGTCTTCGTGAGCTTCGTGTTCTTCGTGGTCACATCCGGACAGCCCCGTTCACACGTGACCACCACCCGGAGTGCGTCTGGAATGTCGTCGATATATTATACGTAATATCACATTTTAGGCATTTTAGCGCATTTCAGGCATTTACCTACCGCGTGATGCCCCGCCCCGACGTTTGAATAAACTCGATAAACCTAACCACTTCCGGAAATTGTTCAACCTCCGCCTTGACCCGTTCAATGGCGGGGGGTAAGGTCAGACCGATACGGAAGATGATGCGATAGGTTTTCTTCAGCGCCGATATGGTCTGTGCTGAAAACCCATGGCGTTTCAGACCAACCGTATTGAGACCTCGGAGCTGTGCCCGTTCGCCGGCGGCCATCACGTAGGGCGGGATATCCTTTGGGATACCGGTAAGTCCGCCAATAAATGCGTACTCGCCGATTTTTGCGAATTGGTGAATCGCCGATAGCCCGCCAATAGTGGCATATTTTCCGATGGTAATATGTCCGGCAAGGGTCGCATTGTTGGCCATCATGACCCCCCGGCCGGTCTTACAATCGTGGGCGATGTGGGTATAGGCCATCAAAAAATTATCCTCGCCCACCTCGGTGATGCCTCCTCCGAATCCGGTTCCCCGGTGTATGGTCACAAACTCCCGGACAACGCTGTTTCGGCCGATTTTCACATAAGTCTTTTCCCCTTCGAATTTAACCGATTGGGGAATCGCCCCGATGGCGGCATATTGAAAGATCCGACAATCCGGACCGATGGTGACATAGGGTTCGATGACCACATGGGCGCCGATGCGGGCTCGGGCCCCGATCACGACATCCTTGGAAATGACGGAAAAGGGTCCGATATCCACATCTGTATCGATTTCTGCCTTCGGGTCTACAATCGCCGTTGGATGAATCATGTTATCTCTCCCATGCAGCCATAAGTTCGGCCTCGGCCACGCGGTTGCCGTCCACAGTGACAACACCCCCCATTTTCGTCGCTTTGGCCCGATGCCGGATCAGGGCCATTTCCATTCTCAGCTGGTCGCCCGGAACGACGGGTTTTCGGAACCGGACTTTATCGATCCCCATGAAATATATCAGGCGGCCCCGTTGATCTTCCGGTGTGGAAGCAATGGCCAACAATCCACCGGTTTGGGCCATGGCCTCGACAATCAACACCCCGGGCATGATGGGCGCCCCGGGAAAGTGGCCCTGGAAAAAGGGTTCATTGATGGTGACGTTTTTTGAGCCCACGATCTTTTCACCGGGCACCAGCTCGAGGATGCGATCCACGAGCAGGAGGGGATATCGATGGGGCAGCAGTTCCATAATTTCCCGAATGTCATACTCAGTTGTCATGACTGTCTCCGTTGGTCTTGCGTTCTAAACGTTTCAGACGCCGTTCCATATCGGCAACCTGTTTTTTAAGCTCCGGAAGCCGCGGAATCAGCCGCTGATTCTTTAGCCAAACCATGTGCGGCGTCTGGGGATTTCCGGAGTGGACCTCCCCGGGTGGAACGGACTTGGAGATACCGGCCCGGGGGCCAACGATAGCATTGTCTCCGATGGTGAGATGCTGGGCAATGGCGGCCTGGCCGGCGATAATGACGTTTTCGCCGACAGTCACGCTGCCGGCCATCATTGCCCCGGCCACGATGACGCTGTTTTTCCCCACGATGCAGTTGTGGGCAATGTGTACAAGGTTGTCGGTTTTAACCCCTTGCTGGATCCAGGTTTTGCCGAATGTGGCCCGATCGATGGTGTTTCCGGCACCGATTTCCACGTCATCGTCAATCTGAACGATCCCAAGGTGGCGGATCTTATGATAGACCTGCCCGTCATGGGCAAATCCAAAACCATCCGATCCGATCACCGTACCGGCTTTTATAAGAACCCGTCGACCAATACGGCAGTGATCCAGAACCGTCACATTTGGATGGATGATGGTATCCCTGCCGATGTGGACATCCTGGCCGATGACCGCCCCGGCATGAAGCTGTACACGGTCCCCAAGCGTGGCGTTGTTGCCCACAGACACCGTCGGCCCGATGAACACGTCTTCGCCCAAGCTGACGTTGTCCCCGAGATGGGCAGTGGCATGGACTTCCGGCGGAGGGACCGGAAGGGGATAGAGCAACTTGAGAATTTTGGCAAAAGCCACCTTCGGTTGGTCCACCCGTATCAGCCCAACCTCTGCTTCCGGCGCATCCTTGGGGACCAGAACGGCTCCGGCATGGGTGTCTCCCAGGCGTTTGAGAAATTTTCGGCCCTCGGCAAAGGTAATATCCCCAGGCCCCGCCTCCTCGAAGGGGGCCGCTCCCGTGATCCGGGTCTCCGAGTCGCCCGACAACTCTCCATGGACTTCCGCGGCGATGTCTTTGAGGGTGATGGCCATCGACTTACTCGTCTCGTTGCGATTTCCCGGTTTCGCCCCGTTGGGCGTATTCGGCATTGTAGAGTTGAATGATCCGATCGGTCAAATCAATGGTATTGGGTCCATACACAACGCCGGCTTCCCGTTTCTCGAGGATTAAAAGAAACCCCTCTTTGTCGCCGATATTCTCGACCAATTTAAACACTTCTTCCTGAATGCCCTGGATCAGTTGCGTTTCCTTGGCCTTGAATTCGTTGATGTACTTAGCCTGCATGGCCTTCAGATCGTTGATGTTAATCCGGATTTGCCGTTCTTTTTCCTCGCGCATTTCCTTGCTCATCACCAGAGCCTCACGCTCCAGTTTTCGGCGCAGCTCTTCGATCTCTGCCCCTTTGGTCTTCAGATCGGTTTCCATCTTTTTGCCGCGTTCATTGATGCGGGCTTGTGCCGTCTTTCCTGCATCGGAGGTTTCCAGAACACGCTGAAAATCGATGATACCGATCTTGGCCACATCGGCACCGAAGCCCTTCGCAGGGACGATCGTCAGGCAGGTTAACAGAATCCAGACCAAGGTCACATGTCGCATTGTGGCATTCCCTTCCAAAAACGGTTTATATGGCGTTTCGCCAGATCCAAGAGACTTATGTTCGTATCGGGCTAGAATGCCGCCCCCATACTAAATCCGAAGTTTCCCCCGCTCGGTTCGTTGGGCAGAGGATCCAGTATAATACCATACTCCAAGCGGATGGGACCCATTGGGGAGAGCCACCGAATGCCGAGCCCGTAACTCTCCCTTGTTGGGCCGCCCACAGGTTCTTCATCACCGTACACTTGGCCCACATCAAAAAACAGAACGCCGATAAATCCAGCCTTTTTGACCAGCGGTATGCGATATTCGAGATTGCCCTGGACAAAACTCGTACCGCCGATTTTGTTTCCCTCGGCGTCTAAAGCGAAAATACCCTGGAAATCGAATCCCCGTACCGAATTCATGCCCCCAAGGTAAAACTTCTCATCGTCTGGAAGCAGCTGGCCGCTGTTTTGGGCCACGATGCCGCCCTCGGCATGGACAAACCACGTATGGTCCCAAACTGATGGAAAGATCCACCCGGTTTCCGCCCTCACCTTGGTAAAACCCACATCTCCCCCAAGAAGCCCGCCAGCATACTCGATGGATCCGGCATGGTTCGAGCCCTTGGAGGGATTGAATCGTTTGTCCCTGGAATCGTATCTCAGCTCACCGGTCAGACTGCTGGTGACTTTGACGCCTTCCAGTTCCTTGATTGAAAAGGCGGCGGTTTCGTCGATGTTCCTCACCTCGGAAATGTCGTAACCATAGGCCACATAGGCCCGGGTGTATTCAAAGACCGGGTAACTGAAACGGGCCAGCCCCCCAATGCTGTCCTTGTCGTACTGGTCGAAGGCGAACAGCCAGCTATATAGATCTCCCCCTGCGGAAAGTGGAATATCAAAGAGCCAGGGTTCGGTGAAGCTCAGTGAAAATCGGGTGGTTCGACCACCGAGCTCCCCCTTGAGCTGCAGCTTCTGGCCCCGCCCGAACAGGTTCCGCTGGGCAATGGAGGCGGACACAAACAAGCTTTCGGTGGTGCTGTACCCGCCGCCGAAGGTGAACTGTCCCGTCGATTTCTCAGTGACATCGATATTGAGAATCATCAGGTCTTCGGCTGATCCCTTCGAAGTGTTTACCTTTACATCCTCGAAATAGTCAAGCCGGTATAATCTGGCGACACCCTTCCTCAGGCGTCTGCCGCTGTAGAGTTCCTGCTCATATACATTCAGCTCACGGCGGATGACCTTGTCCCGGGTACGTGTGTTGCCCCCGATGATGATCCGTTCAAAATAGACCAGGTTGCCCTTGTCGATCGTATAGGAGATGTCGACTTCCTTTTTCTCCGGATTCTGTTTGATTCTCGGGATCACATCGGCGTAGGCGTAGCCGTCATCCGAATAAATTTCCTTGATTTTGAGGACATCGTTTCGCACCACCTCCCGGCTGTAATACTCTTCTCCGGTGATGCGAATCTGCTTCATCAAATCGGCCTTGGGAAGAATCAGATCTCCTTCGATGATGACGTTTCCGGTCTTATACCGTTCTCCCTCCATGATTTTGAAGGTAATGTAGATCCATTGATCCTTAAACTCCACTTCCGGATCTCCGACCCGCGCCTGGATGTACCCTGTATTTTGATAAAACGCTGTCAGACTGGCGACATCCTGCTCTAGGTCTTCCCGGTTCAATTCACCGGAGCCGAAAATAAAGGACAACATCCCTATTTCCGATGTCTTGATAGCCTTTTTGAGCTGCTTGTCTTTAAAGGCCTCGTTTCCCTCGAAGGTGATCTTCCGGATGCGGACCTTGGCGCCTTCCTTAACATTAAAAATAACGTCCGCCTGATTGTTTTCCTTCGGTTCCACCTCGTAGGTGACGACCACGTTGTGGTAATTCTCTTCCTTGTAGAGATTCTCTATCCGTTGAAGGTTTTTCTGGATCGTGGCCACATTCAGAATCGATCCGGTTTTGATATCGAGATTTTCCTTGATTTCTTTTTCCTTATACCCCCGCTTGGCCCCTTTCACCCGGATCGCTCGAATGGTCGGTTTCTCCGTGACATTGAAAATAATGACCTTTCCATCGGGGGATGCCTCCGACTCCACACGGATGTCTTCGAAATAGCCCATCTGGTAGATCGCCCGAAGGTCTTCGGCAAGATTTTTTGCCAGATAGACGTCGCCAGGACCGGTGGAGATCCGCCGCAAGATGGCTTCGGATTCAATCCGCTTGTTGCCTTGAATGACAACCCGGGCCACCTTTTCTCGGCGAAAAATCTTTAGTTCCACGTCCCGCCCAATTGCGCTCACGCTCGACAGTAAATTCTCGATACCGACGGCTTCGGCATACAGCGCCTGGGCCGGTTCGGTTCCGGTGGTTTTCAGCAAGTGTGCATCGATACTGTAGGCCTTTCCCAATAATGTAAAACTCCCCCAAATCACATAATCGGCGCCAGTCTCGAGTCCGGTGCGGCGGATTTCGGAGGCTTTTCCGCGATTCTCGCTGAGAGATTGAATCACGTCCGGGTTCGGAAGGAGAACCACGGCCCCGGCAGCTTTTAGTTGATCGCCGAGAACCTTGGGAATCTGGTTCGCCAGGTAATCCATATCCTCGCCGGCGTATACGTCAAAAGGGAGAATAATCACCCGGACCGGCTCTTGAGAATGGACACTCCCGGGAGAACATACGATCGCGCCCAGCAGAAGTAGCAGCAGAATTCTCCGCATCACCGTTTCAGCAAACCTCCACAAGTTTACCTTCTACAATCGTCATGTTTCGGGACATGAGCGCAGCCAGCTCAGGGTTATGGGTGACGACCACCATGGTCATGCCCAACTCGGCATTCAGTTCCATGAGTATGTCGTGAAATTGGCGGCTGTTTTTTCGATCCAAATTTCCTGTCGGTTCGTCGGCAAGCAACATCACGGGTCGAAGTACCAGCGCCCGGGCAATGGCAACGCGCTGTTGCTCTCCGCCGGAAAGTTCACTCACCCGGTGATGGAAGCGGGGTGCCAGCCCCACCCGTTCAAGAATGTTTTGGGCGGCCGTCCCGGCGGCATGCCGCTCCAATCCCTGAATCAGGGCCGGCATCATCACATTTTCCATCGCAGTGAATTCGGGAAGGAGGTGATGAAATTGAAATACAAACCCAACGGATCGATTTCGAAATCGGGCCAGCCGGGTATCATCGTACTGGAAGACGTCTTCCCCCTGGAACAACACCTGCCCGCTGTCCGGTCTGTCCAGCGTGCCCAGAATGTGCAGCAGAGTCGACTTTCCGATTCCCGATGCGCCGACCACCGCCATGGTTTCTCCCCGTTTCAGGTCCACCTCGACGCCGTTGAGTATTTCCAGTCGGCTTCCGCTCGCGTCAAAGCCCTTGCACAGATCACGCACCTGAACCAGTAGGTCGGTGGATTGGGTGTGGCTATCCATATCGGATGGCCTCCACAGGGTCCAGGCGAGCCGCCTGGCGTGACGGATACAACGTGGCCAGATAGCAGATGACCATTGCCGCAAAGGCAATGGCCAACACATCCAGAGTCTGCAGGTGCACCGGAAGCGTCGTGATATAATAGACGTCTCCGGGAAGTTCGATAAACTTGTACTTGTCCAGCAAATAGCAGAGCAACCATCCCGTGCTGACACCCAGTGCGGTGCCCACCATGCCGATAATCATTCCGTTGAGTACGAATATCCTGCGAATGGATTTCTCCGTAGCGCCCATGGCCTTGAGGATAGCGATGTCCCTTGTTTTTTCCATCACCATCATGATCAGGGTGCTGGCAATATTGAAGGCCGCCACAAGGACGATGAGGACCAGGATGATGAACATGACCGTTTTCTCCAGCTTCAGGGCTGACAACAGGTTCTGATTCATCCCCATCCAATCCCGCGTCCAATATGGCGCGCCGAGCGTTCTTACGACGGCTTTACCGATACGGCGGGCCTTGTAGATATCGTCCACCCGTACCTCCACCCCGGTGACGGCATTGCCCAAATGGAGCATTTTCTGAGCTTCTGCGAGTGAAATGTAGGCATAGGACCCGTCGTATTCATACATTCCGGATGCGAATACACCCGCCAGACGGAATCGCTTCATGGTGGGGATATGTCCCACCGGAGCCACCATGCCCCTGGGCGAAATCACATACACGCTGCCACCGTCGGCGATCCCCAGACTGCGGGCCAGTTCCCGACCCATGATGATTCTCGGGACCGGAGCATCGTCCCCGGATCCGGTGGTCGGTATCAGGTCCGCCGGGTCGAATGCCCGGACGACATCAGCGGCGGTGTCCGGGTCGATACCCCGGAGTACGGCCCCGGAAACCCCTGTCGCCGATCTCAGCATGACCTGGCTGGCCACAAAGGGCGATGCCGCCTCGACCCCGTCAAGTGCTTCAATGGATTGGGTGACTCGGAAATGATCGGTGAAGTCCCCGCCGGAACGCAGCACGATGAGATGGGATTCCACTCCGAGGATGCGGGACTTCAGATCGGACTCAAAGCCGCTCATCACGCCGATCACAACGATCAGCGCCATAACCCCGACAGTGACTCCGGAAATGGCCAGCAGGGTAATCAGGGAAATGAAGGCTTGCTTCTGCTTGGCTCTCAGATAGCGTGCGCCTATGAAATATTCAAATGGCATGCAGTACCAGCGGATGGTCGACAATCGATGCTCCGGCCGCCTTCAGGAGCTGTCGACTATCCCTGCCTCCTTTCCGCCGGTTTCATGTGCGGGAAAAGAATCACCTCGCGGATTGATGGAGAGTCGGTCAGCAACATGGTTAAACGGTCGATGCCCACACCTTCTCCTGCCGTTGGAGGCATCCCGTATTCTAGTGCTTCGATGTATTCCTCGTCCATGAAATGGGCTTCTTCATCCCCTGCCTCACGGTCCTTGACCTGCTCTAAAAAACGCCCGCGCTGGTCTTCGGGATCGTTCAGCTCGGAAAAACCGTTGGCGATTTCCCGTCCGGCGATAAAGAGTTCAAACCGTTCGGTGACGTCCGGAACCGTGTCGCTGCGTCGGGAAAGGGGTGACACTTCGACCGGATAATCTGTAATGAACGTGGGTTGAATCAATTTCGGTTCCACCAGAATATCGAACAGTTTGGTGATTACCTTGCCGAGGCGCCCGGTTTTGGTCACCTGAATTTTCTTCTTGCCCGCAAAATTGAGTAACCCTTGCTTGTCAGTCAGAAGTTTCCGCGACACACCGCCGATGTCTGCCAAAGCATCCCCGAGGGAAATGCGACGCCAGGGACCGCGGAGATCTATCTTTTCTCCCTGGTAGGTGATGGTGGAGAATCCGGTGACCTCGACCGCCGTCTGAGCGACCATCTCTTCGGTGAGCGTCATCAGATCCTCATATGTGGCATAGGCCTGATAGAATTCGAGCATGGTAAACTCGGGATTGTGCTGGGTGGAAATCCCCTCGTTTCTGAAATTCCGGTTGATTTCGAATACCCGTTCAAGCCCGCCCACCACAAGGCGCTTGAGATAGAGCTCCGGAGCGATCCGCAGATACAGATCCATTCCCAGGGCGTTGTGATGGGTCGTGAAAGGGGCCGCCTCTGCTCCTCCTGGAATCGCTTGCATCATGGGCGTTTCGACTTCCAGAAAATCATGCCCCAGCAGAAATGTACGTATCGATTGGATAATCTGACTCCGTTTGAAAAATATATCCCGAACATCCGGGTTCATGATCAGATCGAGATACCGGCGGCGATACCGTTTTTCCGGATCCTTCAGACCGTGGTACTTTTCCGGAAGGGGACGGGTCGATTTGCACAACAGGCGAAGATCCTCGGCCAGAAGGGTCCATTCCCCGGTGCGGGTTTGAAACATACCCCCCGTAACTCCGATGAAGTCGCCGATATCGAGCTGTCTGAAAAGTTCATAGCCCTCATCGCCAACCTTGTCCTTACGGATGTAGGCCTGTAACTGCCCGGTGCGATCCCGCATACGGATAAATGCGGATTTACCGAACCGGTTGATGGCCATCATTCGGCCGGCAACCGTGAAAATGGGGTGATCCTCGCGCAACCCGGATGGATCTTCGGCAATGATCCCCTGTACGTCTCCGATGGAATGGGACACCCTGTAATTGTTCGGGTACAGGGGAATATGGCGGGATCTGAGTTGAGCCGTCTTCTCCCGGCGTTTCTGGAGAAGATCGCTCGAGCTGTCTGTTGTCATGACGTGTTTCGTTTTCTGAACGGATCGTTTCCCACCCGCGTGGCAAGCGGTCGGACAATCTGTTCCGGGTCTCGGTTGAAAGATGCTAACTTATCGATATTGAGTTAAAATCGTCCCAGAGATTAAGCTGAACTTGGTACCCCATTTACCCTTAGGTGTCAAGGTTTACCCTTTCATGGCATGAAATCTTTTCATCGGGAATATGAGGAACAAAACGCGGAGATCGGGTGCCTCAGGATGGCGATATCCGACACGGCATGTTCCCGGGGTGGCGAAGGAGTTATCCGGGAGATTCCACCTGGCGCAGATTGAGGGTAAACGTGGTTCCGATTCCCGGGCGGCTCTCCATGTCCAGGAAACTGTCATAAGCTTCCAGAATGCGGTGAACGATAGACAATCCCAGGCCGGTTCCAGTGGGTTTGGTGGTAAAACGGATCGAAGATGGATTTGATGTCATCCGGATGCATGCCGCAGCCATTGTCGGTGACCCGGATCTGGACACGATGGTTCCGCTCGGGTGACACCTCAACGGAGATCCGGCCGCTTCCCTCGATGGCCTCTCCGGCATTGACGAGCAGATTCCATAGTACCTGCCGGAAGTGCTGCGGATCCATTTCTATCCAGAGATTCGAGGGTACCGCTCTTTCGACGGTGATGCGGTCCCAGGAGGAACTGCCTTTTCGAAAAGTTCCACGGTCTCCATCATCGCCGATTGGAGATCGATCCGTTCCGCCCGGCCCATCGGAGGACGCGCAAACAGGAGAAAATTGCTCACAAGAGAACTGAGCCGGTCTGCTTCGCGGACAATGATCTGCATGAGACGATCCCGTATCGGGTCATAATCGGTTTCTTCCCGCAACAGTTGGATGGATCCTTTCAGGGCGGCCAGCGGATTCTTGATTTCATGGGCAAGCCCGGCGGCCATTTCTCCGACAGCAGCCATTTTTTCCACACGCTGAACGTGGTTTTCCATGGTCGCCAGCTCGCGCCGGGTTTTCCGGGTCTGTTCGGTCAGCAAACTGCTCAGGTAGGCCACGGCAAAACAGCCGGTGATGATCATCAGCAGTTTATACAGCACAAAGGACCACGGGTAATCGGGCGCCACCGAGCTGCTTTCCATACCATAAGGCACAAATAGCCTGTAGTACTCCAGGTTCACGAGAATGCCGTATTGAATGCTGCAAAGGGACGCCATGACCATGCTGCCCCGCCGATAGAGCAGCATACTCGCGCAGATAATAACGAGCAGATACAAAATGGCGAAGGGGCTTGAAAAACTGCCGGTCACCAGGATGGTAAGGGTCACAAAGACGGTATCCAGACCGATCTGGATGTAGGCAAAAAGAACGACCTGCCTGATGTACGGAAGGATGGCCGAATAGACCACGGTGAGGATCAGGACGGCGGACGCCAGAAGATACAAGGAAAGCAGCGGCTGGGAGAATGGATCGGTGCTTTCCGAAAGTCTTAGAAGGGTGGTCGAGCCGAGCAGCAGGCCGGCGAGGAGAATTCGAAGAACAATGAGCCACTTGAGCTTCGGAACAAGGTCTTCATCCGGAGCCTGCCAGAATGTGTCCATGGAGTCGTGACGCCTCCGGTGGGGCCGGTCCGCGTTCCGCGGTCCGCACCCAGGGGATTCGACTACCGTCCCTAACCGAGGGCGGAAGCCATTTTGAATATCGGCAGATACATGGCCACCACCAGCCCGCCGACGATCACACCTAGGAATACCATCATCATCGGCTCGATGGCCGATGTCAGGTTTTCTACGGCCTGGTCGACCTCGTCATCATAGAAGTCGGCAATTTTGCCGAGCATGGCATCGAGCGCACCCGTGGATTCGCCCACGGAGATCATTTGACATACCATGGCCGGAAAACCGCCGGTCTCCAGCAGGGGATCGGCCATGGTACGGCCTTCGGCGATGCCATAACGGACGTCATAGATAGCCTTTTCGACGACCTTGTTTCCGGCTGTTTTGGCGACGATGTCCAGAGCGTCAAGGATCGCCACGCCGCTGGCCAGCATGGTGCCCATGGTGCGGGTGAATTTTGCCACGGCGACTTTTCGGATCAACGGTCCGAAGATCGGCAGCCTCAGGGCAATTTTGTCCACGACGTTCCGGCCCTTGTCCGTCTTTGAAAATCTCTTGAAGGCGACAAACCCCAGCACGGCGCCAACGATGATGTACAGTATGTTCCCGCGGACAAATTCACTCATGTTCACAACGATTTGAGTGGGCATGGGCAGCGCGCCGCCCATTCCGGTGAACATTTCCTGGAACACGGGAATAACGAACACCATGATGACGGCGACCACGATCACCGCAATAATAATCGTGATCAGGGGATAGGTCATGGCCCCTTTCACCTGGGCCTTGAGTTTGGCGGCTTTTTCCATATAGGCGGACAGCCGTCTGAGAATGGTATCCAGAATACCGCCGGCTTCACCGGCGGCGATCATGTTCACAAACAGATCGTCGAACTCTTTTGGATATTTTTTGAGGGTTTCGGCGAAGGTGGCGCCGCTTTCCACCGATTCCTTGATTTCCTTGAGCATTTTTTTGAAGGTGACGTTCTCCTGCTGGCTGTAGAGAATGTCCAGGCATTGCACGATGGGCAGGCCGGCATCGATCATGGTGGAGAACTGCTTGGCAAAAACGATGATGTCCTTATTGGTAACCTTCGGTTGAAGGAAGGCGACATTCTCGAAAAGATCTTTGGGCTTCGGTTTGACTATTGAGGGGGTGATTTTGAGCCGAGCCAGATGGGCGCGTACCGCATCCTCGCTGGGAGCTTCCATCTCCCCCTTTTGTTTGGTGCCGAGCTTGTTCGTTCCAGCCCAGATAAAAACCGGCATTTTCAACCCCCCTGTAAAAAGGAAAACACCGCCGCCGGGGACGTGTTGTTCACCCTGTTGCCGAAACCCAAGGTGGGTCCCCGAGGGTGCGCGACTCTGCAATTAACAGAATGATTTATCAAGAAATTTGTCGCATATGGTATCACAAACCAGGCAATTCAACAAGTTTTTTCCGAATTTGGGGACGGGCGGTCCGGGGCATCGACCGCTTTAGGTTGCGCTTGATTCGTCGGATCATATGTGCGACTGTTCCGGCATCATGAGCCCGTCGCGATCCTGCGACACAACCGGGTTTGAGCGCCATGTCCAAGCGAGATTTGACTGTCATCACCACCCATATCAATGCCGATTTCGATGCCATGGCGTCGATGCTGGCCGCCCAGAAGCTCTACCCGGAGGCCCTCGTGGTTTTTCCGGGATCCCAGGAGCGGAATCTTAGAAATTTTTTCATCAATTCGATGGTTTATCTGTTCAATATGGCGGACATCAACACCATCGACTTTTCACGCATTCGACGGATGGTGCTGGTGGATACGCGTCAGCCGGGCCGCATCGGCAAGTTCGTGGAGCTCGTCGGTCAGCCCGATGTGGAAATTCATGTCTACGATCATCACCCCCTGAGGACCAACGATATCCGTGGTGACATGGAACTCTGCCGGGTCACCGGAGCCACCATCACCATTCTGTCCCACCTGCTCCGGGAGCGGCGTCTCGATATCACGCCCGATGAAGCCACCATTATGGCCCTGGGCATCTACGAGGACACCGGCTCCTTCACATTCAGCTCAACCACCGAGGAAGACTTTGAAGCGGCAGCCTTTTTTCTATCCAAAGGGGCCAATCTGAATACGGTATCGGACCTGATCTCGAGGGAAATCAGTCCTCGGCAGGTCTCTCTTCTGAATGATATGATCCAGGCGGCCACCCATTACAACATCAACGGGGTCGATGTGGTCCTCACCACCGTGATTACCGACGACTACGTACCGGATTTTGCCTTTCTGGTGCACAAGATGGTGAAAATGGAAAATCTGGATGCCATTTTCACCATTGCCGCCATGGGCAGCAAAATCTATATCGTTGCCCGGAGCCGGATTCCGGAGGTAGATGTGGGTGCCGTGCTTTCAGCCTATGGCGGCGGCGGCCATCCCTTTGCCGCGGCCGCCACGGTCAAGGGGATGACACTGACCCAGGTCGAGCAGGGTCTCCAGGACCGATTATATACCGAGATCCGTTCCCGCCGTCTGGCCCGGGACTTGATGTCGTCACCGCCCATCGGTGTCGATCCGAAGGTGACCTGCCGGGACGCCCAGGACTATCTGGCCCGTTACAACGTCAATGCCCTGCTGGTCATGGAATCGACAGACGGTAAACAGGAGCTGAACGGGTACATCACGCGACAGATCATCGAAAAGGCGATATTCCACAAACTGGATGATGTCCCGGTAAAGGAATACATGACCACAGAAGTGGAGTCTGTGGCTCCCGATGCGGATCTTCCGGAGATTCAGGAGACGATCATCGAAAGCAAACAGCGGATTCTGCCGGTGGTCGACACGGGCTCCGTGGTCGGTGTCATCACCCGGACCGATCTACTCAATCTATTGGTGCGGCAAACCCGGGGAAAAAAGGGAGCCCTGCCGGATCCGATTCAGAAAATCCGCCACGCCCGGACCCGCAATATCACAAAATTCCTCAGGGAACGGCTTTCCAACCGGATGCTCGACCTTCTCCAAACCATGGGGCAGGCAGCAGACGACTTGGGCTATACGGCCTTTGTGGTGGGCGGGTTTGTTCGGGACCTGTTCTTGTACCGACCCAACGAGGACACGGATATCGTGATCGAAGGCGATGGCATTGCTTTCTCGCGTGCCTATGCAAAGCAGGTCGGCGCCCGCGTGCACACCCATCGGAAGTTTGGTACGGCGGTCATTATTTTCCCGGATGGATTCAAAGTCGACATCGCTTCGGCGCGGCTGGAATATTATAAGTTTCCTGCCGCCCTGCCTGTTGTGGAGATGAGTTCCATCAAGCTGGACATGTTCCGGCGGGATTTTACCGTGAACACTCTGGCCATTCAGCTCAATCCAAAATCCTTCGGCACCCTCATCGATTTTTTCTCCGCTCAGCGGGATCTGAAAGAACGTGTCATTCGGGTACTCCACAACCTGAGTTTTGTGGAAGATCCCACCCGGGTGTTTCGTGCCATCCGATTCGAGCAACGATTTGGGTTTTCCATCGGAAAATTGACGTCGAGCCTGATTGAAAACGCCGTAAAGATGGACTTTTTCAAACGCCTCAGCGGGCGACGGGTATTCAGTGAATTGCGGCTCATCCTCGAGGAGGAAAATCCGACACCGGCCATTTTGAGGATGCGAGACTACGATCTGCTCCAGGTGATCCATCCATCCATTGCGCTCGACAGCGACCGCATCCACATGATCGATTCGGTCAAACGGGTGGTGGCCTGGCATGATTTGCTTTTTCTCGAAGAATCCTATATGAAGTGGGCCGTTTATTTTCTGGCCCTGATCCGCGGTTGTAGTAAAAAAACCGCGGAGGCCATTTGCGACCGCTTTGAACTCGCCCCCCGGTATCGGAGAATCTTCACCAAGGAGCGCATCCTGGCCGATCGGAGCCTCTCCCGCCTGGAAAGACGTCATCCGGCGAAGAACAGCACCCTCTACCACCGGCTGGTCGGCTTCCGCACAGAGTTGATTCTGTACATGATGGCGGCCACTTCGGATCAGTGGGTAAAACGGGCGATATCGCGGTATTTCACCCGACTGCGAACCATGGGGCCGGCGATCACGGGAAAGGATCTCAGGACGCTCGGGTATGCACCAGGGCCCATCTATCGGGAAATCCTCGAGGGAATCCTGGACAGAAAACTCAACGGCCGTTTGAAAACCCGCAGCGACGAACTTGAATTCGCACGCCGGTATGCCTCCAATAGCTGACCTCATTCAGATCGTCTTTATGATCGTGGCTATCGTATTTGCCGTGGCCCTGCATGAAGTGGCCCACGGCTGGACGGCGCTGCGGATGGGAGACCCCACAGCCCAGGCCGCAGGACGGCTGACCCTGAATCCGATCCGCCATCTCGATCCCTTCGGTTCCGTTATTCTACCGTTGGCGTTGAAACTCACCGGGTCCCCATTTGTGTTCGGATATGCCAAGCCGGTTCCGGTCGACCCACGGAATTTCAAGGACTTCCGAAAAGGCACCCTGCTGGTGTCGGCTGCCGGGGTCACGGCCAACGCTATCCTGTGCGTGCTATCCGGGCTGCTGTTCCAGGCCACCGTCTTTGTGGGTCCGCTGATATATGAGTCCTTTCTGAAGCCCCTGCTGTTTGTGCTGCTGTACCTGTTTGGATACAGCGTCATCATTAATGCAGTGCTGGCTGTTTTTAACCTGATTCCGGTACCGCCTCTGGACGGCAGCCGAATTCTGGCCCTGTTGCTTCCAGTGTCGCTGCGGGCGCCTTATCAGCGGCTCGAACGCTTCGGGCTCCTGATCATCATTGTCCTGCTGATCTCCGGAGTGATCAACCGGTTGTTTTCCTTACTGATAACCCCAATACTCAGGCTGGCCCTCGGTGGAGATGGCCTGGCCTTTCTGTTTCCCAGCTGAACTTGAGGAGACCCTGATGCATGTTGAGTTGGGAATCTCGCCCCGCATGGCCGCAGGAATGGACATTTAGAACAGTATTAAGGATGCATACACGTTTCAACAAACTGAGCGACTGCGTCGCGTTTCATAACATCGCTTTGCGATTTTATCCGGACAGGAGAACCATTCATGACCGAAAAACGTCGGATACTCAGCGGCATGCGGCCCACCGGACCGCTTCACCTTGGCAATCTGCACGGCGCCCTTCTCAACTGGGTGGGCATGCAGGATGATTATGAATGCTTTTTCTTCATTGCCGCCTGGCACGCTTTAACCAGCGATTATGAAGATCCAAGCCGGATTTCGGGCTATATTCGGGAACTGATGATCGACTGGCTCAGTGTGGGTCTGACACCGGAGAAAAGCACGCTGTTTCTCCAGTCCCGGATCAAGGAGCACGCCGAGCTGTATTTGCTCCTATCCATGATCACACCGGTGCCCTGGCTTGAGCGGAATCCCACCTACAAAGATCAAATCGTCCAGCTGGACAGCAAGGACCTGTCGACCTTCGGATTTCTCGGTTACCCCGTGCTCCAGGCCGCCGATATCATTATCTACAAAGCCCACGGTGTTCCCGTGGGGGTCGACCAGGTGCCCCATGTGGAGATCACCCGGGAGATTGCCCGGCGCTTCAATTACTTCTATGGGGAGGTGTTTCCCGAACCCAAGGAAATGTTGACGGAAACCCCGAAAATACTCGGGTTGGACCGCCGAAAAATGAGCAAAAGTTATCATAACGCGATTTTTCTAAAAGACAGCACCGAAGAGATCGCAACCAAAGTTTCCAAGATGATCACCGATCCCCAGCGAAAACGACGGAGTGACCCGGGAGATCCGGATGTATGCAATGTGTTCGAATTTCACAAGATATATACAGAGCCGGAAAAAGTGGCTGAAATCGATCCGGCGTGCCGGTCTGCGGAGATCGGCTGTGTGGAATGCAAACAGATCATGGCGGATCGATTGGCCAAGGGACTGGCGCCTATCCGGGAGAAGCGGCGTTTCTATGAGGCCCGACCGGACATGGTGGAGGATATCATTACTGCGGGCAGTGACCGGGCCCGGCAGGTGGCCCGGAAAACCATGGCAGAGGTCCGCCAGGCGGTGGGGATGGAATAGCTTTACATCGGTTTGGCCCGTGGGCCCGCTTGCCCGCCTGCCCGGCGAAGCCCGAAGGGCGAAGACGGGTGAGCGCGCCGAATCTGCCGAATCCATCGAAGGGTTGAGCCGTACCCAATATGTACATTGGCTGGCCTGCCGGGGTCGACGCCCGAAGTTATTGGATATCGGGTATTTGGTACTCGCTGCTAACAGAGTCTTGAGTGAGTACCGGATACCCAATACCGAATACCACGTACCAGGAGTGACTTCGTGCACTTCGTGGCGAATGCCAGAAAAATGGCTAAACCGTGAGACGACAAGATCTTGAGTTGAACGCCATGGATCATAGCGAACCATACCGGGTTGAACTGACGAATGTCTTTGAAGGTCCCATGGACCTGCTGGTCTACCTGATTAAAAAGAACGAGGTAGACATTTACGACATTCCCATCGCCCTTATCACCGACCAGTATCTGGGCTATATGGACCTGATGAAGTCCCTGAACATCGATCTGGCGGGTGAATTTCTGGTCATGGCGGCCACCCTGACACAGATCAAGTCCAAGATGCTCCTTCCTATCCATGAAGGCATCGAAGAAGATGCCGAAGATCCTCGTCTGGCGATTACCCGTCCCCTGATCGAGTATCTTCAATTGAAATCGGCGGCCGAAGAGCTGGCTGCACGCCAGCTTCTGGGCGAACATACGTTCATTCGAAAGGCCGACACACAGGAATTTCTAGTGGATCCGGAAGATGAAGTCATCAAAGTCGGTCTTTTTGAATTGATCGATGCGTTCAAGCGTATCCTCGACAGGGTGGATCCGGATCAGCGGGTCGATCTAACGGCCGACAGTATATCGGTGAAAGATCGGATCACCCAGCTCATCGATATTCTCGAAACCAACGGATCGATCGCATTCAACGAGCTCTTTGATACGGATACCACCAAGGCCGATGTGATTGTCACCTTTCTGGCGGTACTGGAGATGGTCAAGGTCCGCCTGGTCCGGATCGTGCAACATATCAGGACGGGAATGATCCGCTTATTCTACCTGTAAAATTATGTCTCGAATGATACGAGACACAATTTTACGAAGCTCTTCCTGCTTACCCTGCAGGTTTAAATTTATAAATTTAATTTCACGTTCGGCCGGGGAGATGATATTACAAAGTCTGCTGGAAGAGCGGCCTTACAAAAATAGGGCTCAAGAAGGTATCCGTTGGTTGGCTGGTTATGGATGATGATTTTAAATATATTATCGAGAGCCTGTTGTTTGTGGCCGATGAGCCCCTGACCATTGATCGGATGCGGGTGGTTCTGGACGTCCCGGACAAGACGGCTATTCAGGAAGCGCTTCAGGCCCTCGAAGACGAATACAATGCCCGGGGTGGCGGGTTCCATCTGAAGGCCGTTGCCGGGGGCTATCAACTCCGGACCCGGTCCGAGTACAAGGACTGGATCAAGAAGCTGATCCAACCCAAGCCCCCTCGACTCAGCAAGGCGGCCCTGGAGACCCTGGCCACCATTGCCTACAAGCAGCCGGTGATCCGAAGCGATATCGAACATATCCGGGGCGTGGATTGCGGCGGGGTCCTTCGGATGCTGCTCAAACGAAAGATGATCCGGGTCCTTGGACGGAAGGAAATTCCCGGCCGCCCGTTGATCTACGGGACCACGCGGCAATTCCTGGAGGTGTTTGATCTTCAGGACCTCAAGGATCTGCCGACGCCAAAAGAAATCGAGGAACTGAGTGACATGGCCGATGAGGTCCAGGAAACGGGCCTGGCCGATGACGATCTCAAGCTGCCGTTCGAAGCGCCGGGAACCGTTCCAGGCGGATCCCCACAGCCGCTCGAGCCGGGGCCCGAAACCGGACCGACCCCATCCGAAGTTATTGATAATCCTTCAGATGAGTAAAAAAATTGCTTGACTTCAATCGAACGAAAACTCTATAAATCAATCTCTGTGTTCGACCGAAAATTATTCGCGCTGTTACGTTCCGCAAGGCTATTTTGTTTGACGAAGGAGACTTGATGAACCGATCCGATCTGATAAATTCTCTCAAAGAGGAAGCCTCCCTTAGCCGGAAGGATGCAGAAAAAATCGTAGACACATTTTTTAATACCATTACCGAAACCCTTGCCTCTGGGGAACGGGTCGAAATCCGGGGTTTTGGCAGTTTCACCGTCAAACATTACAAACCTTATGTGGGGCGAAATCCGAAAACCGGTGTCCAGATAGAAGTGCCGTCTAAAAAACTCCCCTTTTTCAAAGTGGGAAAAGAGCTCAAGGAGATGGTCGACAAATAGCTTTCCCGGGCGGTTAACTCAGCGGGAGAGTGCCACCTTCACACGGTGGAAGTCACTGGTTCAAATCCAGTACCGCCTACCAGATAAAACAAGGGGTTGCGATAGTCATCGCAGCCCCTTGTTTTGCTCCTACAACAGGCGTTTCAATGATACCGTTGCCAGTTGCCACGCAACGGTCTCCGCCAAGTACTGAAGATGATTACGTGCTGGCAACAGATAACGTGGCATCCCGGACGGATATCGGTTCTGCTGCTTCATCGGGTTGGTGCTCGGCTTATTGTTCTGCTTCTGTAGTAAAATACCCGAGGGCCTCCGATAGGTGGACCAAGTGTTCTCGAAGTTCCGTCAACCGGCTGTTGGTTATGGGCGTGCGGCCGTTTTCCTCGATGCCCGCTCTTTCTATCTGTTGGACAAGCGTCATCGCCAGATCGGCATCTTTCTGGGCGCTGCCGATCTGTTCGGAAAGGACGTTCAGCATGTGATTGATTTCGTCCCTCTCGTTAGTCAGATAGTCTTTCCGGCGCAAGTGGATCTGGAAGGACACATCTCCGGCCGCTATGCGGTTAAATGTATGGCTGAACCGGTACATCGGGCCGATAAAACGATGAAAGACCTGGAAAAAATGGATGCCGATCAAGATGACCAGAATCGCCAGGGAAGGCCACATGATCGCATGTCCGTACAGTATGGTTTCGGCCGCCGCCACCCTCACGTCCAACGGGACTCCGGCATCTTTCATCTGGAGAAAGCTGGGTCCGAAAACAAACATCGTCATAAACATGATCACAATAATCATGTAGGACATCACGAACAACAGCATCCGCGTTTGGTAGTATTTTGCTACAAGGGGAAACAGTCGTCGTCGATTAGGCATGATGATTCATCTCCTTTGGCAATTCCAACGGAAAGGACATCGAACACCGGGTGTCTGCGGGGATAGCGCCTTCCAGGCCTTCCCGGTTGGTGCGACCATCCCTTCCATCAGGTTCATCTCATACATCATCATCTTCAGAGCGTATCTTTCGCCACTTCAGATGCCTTTGGTTGTGAAACTGAATCCGGGCGTTGTCGCCGCCTCCGAGCTGAACAATCGGTTTTGAAAACCGAGCGCCCTCCCGATTTTCATAGTGAAACAACAGAACGGGCTGTTGTTCGATAACGGTGCGCTCGACCCGGTCGATAAAATAGGTGTTCAAGGTTCCCGCAACCGTCAGAAACTGATGGTGGTATTCGTAATGTCAATGTAACAGTCTTCGTATCGAGGAGCATCGGTCACCCAGTGTCCGACAAGGTCCTGTGGGACACTCTCGTCCCTGGATTGAAAGCAGCCGGTGAAGACCGACAAAAACAGGAGCGTCGTTAAAACCGTAACCAGGTGTTTATGGTTATGTATCGCCATGTCTGCACTGCCCCTTTAGGATTAATAATTGTTGGCCGGACCAAAGTAACCGCCGGAGCTTCCGCGGATAATATCGTCATATCCGGGTTTGGAACTCAGGCTGGGATCGGTCGACCCGTCCGGCCCCATACTGTAAAGATCGTAATCCAGGTTAATCGCATTCCCGCTGCCGTCTTTTCTCACCTGGGTGTTATCCTCGCCGGGCGGAGGATCGGTTTTCTTTTCCTGGCCGGGCGGAGGACTTTTTGGCTTGCCTGTCACCGCAGACACGGTCACGGTATGAATGTCCAGAAAACCGAGAAACGGCAGGTTTTCATCGAGCGGGTCAGGGCTCAATTGCGCGGTTAGGCCCGTTTGGGTGGGATCGATCAGCAGGTAGCGATACGGATTCCCCCAGGGGTCTTTCCGGGTATCTTCACCGATATCTGCAAGGCTGGTCGGCAGCGCATCCATATTCGCAATGTGATACTGGATCAGTCGATCCATCGTACGCAGATCCGACAGGGCTTTGGTCATCCGGGCCCTTTGAACATACTCGATATAATTGGGTATGGCGATGGCCCCGAGTATCCCGATAATGGCAACAACAACCATCAACTCCACGAGGGTAAAACCGGCTGCATTGGAGATGGCCGGGACGCATCGGAGCCGTGGTCTTCCTCCCATCACGGGTTGAGCCTCCGATATCCGTTCACTGTCGGAGACGTTTCCTGGCATGGCAAGACGGGAAATCAGGATTTTTGTCGGCATGGTTCCAATCTCGCTTTCTTCGGTGAATGGATACAGCGAGCCCCTATAATGGCGCGCCGCCCTGCCCTTTCCGCCATGCAAATTGAATACCAGATAATCACATATGCCTGTACCTATTATAAATATTTAATTTTTTTAGACAAATTTCGACTCAGGGATTTAAAAGCATTCCGGAAAAAGGGCTGGGAACAGGAACCAAATGCCTACAATTTTGTCGGAGTTTACAATCCTGGCCGATGCTCCCGGTTAGGCGTCCGATTCCGAATGCATCTTAAAACCGGTTTTTGGATACGGTACTTGCACGGTTTCTTTTTACGGATGGTTTTGCTATGAATGTGAATCAGCTCACTTTTCCGAAACGGGTCACAACCGCCTCCGACAGTTGGAACCTCCGGGGAGGGAATCACCCGATGCCTACTCGATTTGCTGGATTTCTTTTCTCCGATCCATAAAACTTCCGCGGGAGTCACGTCGATGGATGCCTTAAACGACACATCAAAACCCCGAAGCGTCGGCAGACGCGGTGACGACTGGAATGTCAGAGACCAGAATTACCGTTATCAGCAGCTACTTACGGTCGGACAGGTGCTCACCTCCGAGATGAACATGGACCGCCTCTTCGAGCTGATCATGGACCAGACGAACCGGATCATGCAGACCGAGCGCAGTACGGTCTTCCTTCATGACGGGGAATCCAATGAGCTGTGGTCCCTTGTGGCCACGGGCATGCAGCGGAACGAAATCCGGATTCCGCAGGATTCGGGGATCGCCGGCTGGGTGTTCACAACCAAGTCTCCAATTATCCACAATGACGTCTACCAGGACCCACGGTTTTTCTCAGAAATCGATAAGCGCTCCGGATTCCAGACCCGCAACATCATCTGCCAGCCGCTGCTCAACCGAGAAGATCAATGCATCGGCGTGCTCCAGTCGCTGAACAAGAAAGACGGCACCTTCAATGACGAGGACATGGCCTTGTTAAATTCCATCTCAGACTACGTCGCCATTGCCGTGGAGAATGCCAAGCTTTACGAAAACATAAAAAGCTACTCGGAAGAATTGCGGAAGACACTCATCCACCTGGAAACCCTGGAGCGGGTCAAACACCAGCTCACCAAATTTGTGCCGTCCACGGTCCGGAGGCTTGTGGAAAAAGACCCGGACAGCATTTCCCTGGAAAAAGCCCCCATGGATGTGTCTGTCCTGTTTATCGACATCGAAGGCTTCTCTAAAATTACCGAGAACTTTGAGCCCTTCCTGGTCAACGACATGGTCGAAAACCACTTTTCCGCCTATCTGGACTGCATCAAGCGATACGGCGGAGATGTCAATGAAACCAGTGGTGACGGCCTCATGGTGATCTTCAAGGAAGGAACCCGGGAGGACAATTCGCTGGCAGCGGTCAGGGCGGGACTCGACATCGTGGACGAAAACAATCGTCTCAATCGGGAGGTGCCATATCCCTGGGGGCAGATTGGGCTGCATATGGGAATCAACTCCGGCACCGCCTATGTCGGCTGCACACGGATGCAAAGCCTCGCCGGTGAGTTATACACGTATACCGCATCCGGACTGGTGACCGTCGTGGCCGCCCGCATCGGCGCAGTATCATCCCATACCCGCGTGTTCGTCGGTCCCGATACCTACCGGATGGTGGAAACTCTGTGCGATGCCGAATATCTGGGCGGCCATGAAGTCAAAAATGTGAGCGAACCGATCCCCATTTACTGGATAAAAGCAATAAACCGGTAATTTGGGTGTTTGAGAGAGCAGGAGGCATTCGCCTTGGACGCACACGTGGCCCATGTCGAGTTTACGAACCTCGACATGAGAATTTCGACATATGTGAAGCAATGGTTGTCCCAGTACGGCATCAGGCCATATGAATTCTCCTTGGGGTGAATGGTTGAGCATGCAGTTGGAGAATGGTTCATGAAATCCCAATACCTCGATTTTCTGAAACGTGTCCCTCTTTTTTCCATGATGCGCAGCGATGATCTGAATCGGATCGCCGATGCGGCCAAAGAGAAACTCTACCGACGCGGGACGGTGATTATACGGGAAGGAGAAGAAGATACCCGCTTGTTTATGATCCTGCGGGGGGAGGTTGAAGTTATCAAGGATATGGGCAAGGCCGGGGAACGGCATATCCGCAGGATCGGGCCGTATGGATATTTTGGAGAGATGGCACTGATCGACAACATGGCGCGCTCGGCCAGTGTCGTCACCCGTGCGGAAACCGTATTGCTGATCCTGAAACGCTGGGAACTCGAGCAGGAAATCGAACGGTATCCGGGGATGGCCATGGAGCTTTTGAAAATGCTGAGCCGCCGCATCCGGGCCATCGAGAAATGGACCGTTAAAATGCTGGAAGCCAACCTGCCGGTCTGTGTTTACTGCGGCAAGGTTCACGGAGATGACGCCGCATGGGTCCCGCTGGATCGATATATCGAAGATCACTCCAGCACAGAGTTCAGCAACAGTATCTGCCCGGACTGCTCATCCATTAAATATCCGCAATTCTATAGCACCCGGTAACGCGCCGTTCAGCCCCTCGGATTATTTCTTTCCCTGAACCCGGCGTTTCTCATAGGCTTCTATGACATCGCCCATTTTCAGGCCAGGTACCACCCGCCCCTGGTATGTCGTAAAACCGCCCTGCTCTCCAAAGGCCCAGGCCCACATGTACCCGAGCCGGGTATCCAGAATAAAAATAGACGACCCATCCAGCCGAACCGCCTGAAAGCGTCCGGGCGACGTACTCTCTAAAGAAGAAAGATAAGCCGCTCTCAGCTCAGACCAGGCCTGAGGCGCTGCCACAGGTGGAATCCCGGCCGTTGTTCGAGCCGATGGTGTTTCCCCGGCGTTTGCATTGAGGCTCCCCATCCAGATCAGCAGCAGTACACAGATGCCTGCAGTAGCGGAGCCCATCGGTTTTCGAAACAGTGTCATAGATACCCCCACATGGTTAAGGTCCTGGACGTCATGGCCAAAAGGGATGCTCCCCTTTTCGTTTACTACCTGTCCGCTAGGGGTCAAAGGGACGGCGGGCACTGCTCCGATAGTCGTGCAGCTTTATCCGTTGATCGCCGTTCACGGATCCAGGCGTTTTTATATCCGTGATCTGCCGATGACATGGACAGGGAGCTTGTCAAAACGGTTATATTTCTACGGGATTATGCACCATTTTAAGGGTATTCTCACGCAATGGTCTGAGTATGTAGGACCCTAAAGCCATTGTTTGCAGTTTTCCGAAGTTGGCGTCCTGC
>Ga0049114_1000034_pt1 | contig 37512 bp, 30 predicted proteins | sample WorMettanBELIZE2_FD_55211 | JGI IMG/M metagenome (GOLD analysis project Ga0049114, IMG submission 55211) | Marine gutless worms symbiont microbial communities from Max Planck institute for Marine Microbiology, Germany - Olavius tantulus BELIZE.2 | ecosystem: Host-associated > Annelida >... | reverse complement strand
CGATATTCATGGTATCTTCTCCTTTCTGGGAGAAGACCCTACACCACCACTTTGACAGATCCGGTCATTTTGGCCTTAAATTGGTACATAGTCCCGTTGTTTTTTATTCATCCTCTGTCACCTAACACCTGAACACTGACTTCTGACATCCGCCATCCGGTCTACCCGTCCTTTAATACGTCGATCATCGAAAACATCTTCCCCTTGACCCCTTCGGCCACTTTCCGGTCCAGGAAGCGGGTCGCATCGAGGGTTCCCCGGGCATAAACCTCCCTGCCATTCACGTTGTGGGTAAATTCGAACGTTACCGTTCCGTCCGATGACACCAGACGATAGGTGTGCCAGCCATGCCCCGACAGGTAGTCTTCCGGAATGCCCCATTGCTCCTTCTGGACCGCCGGGTCCCGTTCTTTTGCAATGTCCTCCTCGGAAAAGGGGGCACCGAGCTTATTGAAATAGCCGACCATGGCCTTGGCGGTCCCACTGGTGTCCGCTTTTCCTTTCTGATGACTCTCCCGGATCGACAACCCGTATCCGTTGAACAGACCCGGAAACGTCTCTGCCGCATAAGCCATCATCGCCTGAAATCCGACAATCTGTTTGCCCATGTTGGGTGCCACAACCGCGGCAATCTGGGACGAGAGAATACGTTCTTCCACCTTTTGCCGATCTCCCCCGGTGGTGCCCAGGACAAAGGGGAGGCCCCGGCGGCAGTAGAAATCCACGTTTTCATTGACGGCTGTGGGATGGGTAAAATCGGCGGATATGAGTCCGGCGAAATCATCCAGTACGCCGGAAATGCGGTCTTCCTTTACCTCCGGTCGGATCAGCGTCACCGTCGTGGTGTCGATGGTATGGGTTTCGGCATCGATTTCCGGTCCGGTCAGCGACCATGGGACCAGTTCCAGCTGGTTGTCTGCGATGACCAACTGCGCCACCTGCTCGGCCATGTTTCCGGGAAGACCGTTCACCATGACATGAAACATTTTTTCCACCTCCTTTGTCAGAATCCCTTCGCAGGGATTCTGACGGATGAAGATATTATTTATTTGCTCTGCTCTCTCTTATCTGGCTTTCGCAACGGCGTGCGCCCCTGCGATGACGATTCATTCTATTCGGTGTTGGATTTTGTGGCCCGGTTATCGGATTTGGCCGGCAGCACATTTTCGATCCGATCCACCAAATGTCGCAGCCTGGGAAATTTGTCTTCGAATCCCCCGGAGAGCGACTCACCCAGGGTATTTACGGCCGGGGAGATAAAGTCGTGGAAGAATAATTTTTCTTTTTTCAGGGTGAGAAATCCGAATGCGCCCAATATTTGAAGATTCCGTGCCAGAGTGCAGTATCCCAAGTCACGTTGGAATCGTTCCGAAGATCCCGCCTTTTCTTTGGAAACCATACCGCAGGCGACGTCAATCAGGTGTTCCCGTATGGGCCTGGGTAAGGCCACGTAAGGATCGATCAATAAGGATGCCAGATCGTAGGCCAGAGGCCCCCGGCGGCCCCCCTGAAAATCGATGAAAAAAATCTCTCCATCACGCACCATAATGTTCCGGGATTGAAAATCTCGGTGCATAAACCCGATGAGCTCCGCCCCGGCAGCCCGATCCGCCAGAACCTGGAATTCTTCCTGCAGGCGTTCGTAGGCAACCTCCAGATGAAGATAGTCTTTCACAAACGCCTCCATGAAGTACCGGCATTCTTTTTCCAGGACCAGTTCCGCATCATAGACCGGCGTCTGGAACGTCCATCCCGGTTCGAAGCCTTCCGCTCCGGAAAACCCCATGTGGATCTGGGCGGCGATGACCTGTTCATAGGAGCTGATGATTTCGGCCCTGGACGCTCCCCGGACGACCTCCTGCAAGTGCCGGTCGCCAAGATCTTCCAACAGCACAACTCCGGCAAAACGATTATAATCGATAATATCCGGCACCGGCACCGTGCATCGCCTCAGGTGACGTCCGATGTCGATAAATGCATCCGCTTCCGAGGTTGCACCGATGGGTTGAATCCCGTGATCCACGAGGATCAAACTCCAGTCCTCTGAAGACAGGCGAAACCATTGCCGGTCAGACCCGTCTCCGGCCAGGGGCTGCCAGTGGATGGGAAGATCGTCGGCTTCCGTCCAGGATTTCCCCAATGCCTTCGGCGCCATCTGATCGACTACCGCTTGCCGATATCTTTCCGGAGTGCCGATATCTTTCCAGTAGATTTTATCCGGAATCCATGCCCGGATTTTTTCGCCATTGTTCATGAGTTGGCGAAAGGCATCGATGCTGGAAGAGAATTTTCCCCGGGGAAATACGGTAAGGATGCTTGGGTCCAGAACCTGTATGCCGGTAAACGTGAGTTGTCGAAGCCCGCGGGGGGAAAGTTCGGACTCCGGTCGCACAGTGAACCCTGTGATGATGTCCCTGGAATCCACCTGGACACTGTTCAGTGTCGCATCATCATGGAGAACCAGGGTGGCCGGGTGCGGATGCGACCCGTGAACGGCGTACAGACCTTTGAAGTCCAGGTCTGTAACGATATCGGTATTGACAACAATAAAAGGGCGATCGTCCCAGAAATCTTCCACATTTTTAATGGCCCCGCCGGTGCCGAGAATGTCGGGCTCATGGCGCACCTGAACCGGAATCGGGTAGGTCTGTTCCACCAGATGGGTCGCCACCCGGTCACCGAGGTGATGCGTGTTGACCATCACTGCATCACAGCCGGCTGCAGCCAGTTGACGGATCAAGCGGTCGACCACCGGTCTACCCTCAACGGGAAACAGTGCTTTCGGGGTCTGCTCGGTAAAGGGTCTGAGTCGGGTCCCGTACCCTGCTGCAAGAATCAATGCTTTCATGGCTGTACAACGATTATAACAAGATCAGATATCGCTGGATTGCTTCACTGTAGGGGGTGATCTTTTCCTGGCTCGCGGAACCACGGATGCCCCTGCTTACGAAGAAATCGATCGCGTTGGTATAGTAGATTTTGGACAGGGATTCTTTCAATTCAATCTCATGCCGTTTGTACATCCGCGTTCCCATGGACTGGATTTTTTTCAGCCTGTCCTTACCGCTGAACTTCTCCTGGGGATACCGTGAAAAGGCATACAGCGCTGCCCAGTAGGATTCCATGTACGGTTTTAGAAAACGGGCGAAAAACTTCAGCTTTCGAAATCCAGAAGAGGTAATATTATAGCGGTCCGGCAGTGTGGGGTGGGGCATCAGGATGGCATCGTCGATGAACGATTTGATGCTCTTGCGGACATATTGCTCGGGCGTTTTATCCACGTCGTAGGCAAACTCATGCTTGAAGAGATCCTGGAGATATCGGTATCCGTCATAGATGTCGGACGCCCCGAATTGAAATGCATCCCTTTCCAGTATGGTCATTGCCGTGTAGGCCGCCGGGATAAAAAACGAAATGCAGTTGTTCTTGTAGTACTCCAGGTGAGGCCGTTTGGATTCATTGACGGCATACCAGCCATGCTGGAGACCATTGTTATTCTTTTTGTCGGCACTCCCGCGTTCGATGAATTTGCGTTGAACATAGGCTTCAATGACCTGATCCACCGCGCGGTTGTGATCCATCAGCAGCGTGTCGCTGAGACGTGCCTGTTGGGAGGAAAGATACTTCAGGTAAGTAGCGATGTGGTTTTTGAGTGATTTATAGGAGAAGCGATCCTTGGGGCGATTGAGGATGGCGCTGGCCACCAGGGCATACGGGGTGACCACGGTCACCTCATTGATGGAGTTGATCACCCGGTGTCCCAGATTTCGACAGAACGCATTCAGTTCCTTGGACGGCATGTCTTCAATGGCGCTGCCCCATTTTGACAACAGCTCGTTCAACGACATGGGTGAGTCTACGTTCAGATAGATTCTGCCATATCGTTTTTTAACCAGCTTGGGAATTTTGAGCATCTGCTGGAAGCTTTCCGGTTCTTTCTTTCCTCCTTCCAACTCGTGCAGATAGGCACTTTCTTCCAGCACACGATCATACCCGATGAAAATCGGAACAAAGAAAAGATCGTCGCTCGCCCCTTCTTTATATGCATTCAAAAGAATGGAAAGGAGCCCAAGCTTCGGCAATATCAACTTGCCGGTCCGGCTGCGGCCGCCTTCGATGAAAAACTCAATATTATACCCTTCGTTGAGCAGCCAATAGATGTACTCGGAGAAGACCTTGGCATAGAGAACGGCGCCCCGGAAGGTGCGCCGGATGAAAAAGGCACCACCGCCCCGGAAGATGGGGCCTAAGGGGAAAAACGACAGATTTGCCCCGGCGGCGACATAGGGCACGGCCACGTGATTGTGAAACAGCACATAGGAAATGATCAAATAGTCGATGTGGCTTTTATGGCACGGAATAAAGACCAGAGGTGCTTTTTGCGCCTTTATTTTAAGCTCTTCAATCTCTTCGGGTTGGTAGGTGACACCGTCATACATGTGTTTGATAATCCATGTGATGCAAAAATCCGCCACGCGTATGACGAGCATATTGTATTTGGCCATGATTTCATCCAGCGCCTTGTTGGCCTTCCGATGAATGGAATACAGGGAGACATTCCTGTTCTTGGCGTGCTGCTGCATGAACTTTTGAAGCCGCGGACTGGTTAGAATATTCTGCTTTAATTCCTCCTGGGTTTTAATGACCGGTCCGAGAATGCTCTGGCGGAGCCGGTTGGATCGTTGGACAAGTTGCCGTCGAAGATTCTGGGCCTGGATTTTGGTATCCAGGTCCCGATACTCCGATGTGGCCAGGACCTCTTTCAAATTAAGCGGTTCGGCGAGCTCGGAGAACACCTTGCCCGGGTTCCGGACCAGGGTGATCAGGCGGCGCAAGCGCCCCGGTCGCTCTTCGCTGCCGAACAGCATGTCTACCAGGGTCGGTATGGTCCGATTCGGCTTGCGGCTGAAAAAGATCTTCTGGGGTATAATGAAAATCGACTTACTTTCCTCCTTTTGGAGCTGGATCAGATATTCCAGAGGGTCTGTCTTTGCTTTTACAAATCGCTGGTAGAAGCCCCTCTTTTCAATCAGGGAGACAAACGCCGATTTTCCATCCATCAGCTGGTCCCGAATGTACCCGCTTTCGTAGGGATCCGGCAGAGAGAAATGTCTGAAAAAATAAATCAGGTTCGCCAGGAGGACCTGAAAAAGTCGACGGAGCGGCTGCAGCAAAACCACCCGGTAGTCCAGACCGATTTCGGGAAACGGCAATCCCAGTTGCTGATACCGGGTGTGGTAGAAGAGAAAATCAAACCGGCTCTTATACTTTGTTGTGTAGATAACGACACCCTGGTCCTGGAGCGCTTTCAGTCGGCGCGTCTGGGGTTCACTGACCTTGATACCGCGGAAGAACAGGCGCATCCAGCGGGACGTCAGGAAACCGAGTTTCGGCGGTACCCAGCAGAAAAAGTGTTGATAGGTTCCCTGAAGCGCCCAATCAAGAAAGCGACGAAACGGCGAGCGCGATGTGGTTTCTGTTGACGCCATGGTCCCGTCCTTGACGCGTCCGGTTCAACTAGTGCCGGGAAAGGGTGAGATGGGGATTTGTCCGAAGCGACTCAACCCACGGTCGGGCCTTGTATTTGTGGTGCCGGTCGGCTTTTCTTGACTACCAAAATCGGTCCGGGTTTGCAATAGTTGAATGCAGGAAACACCGTTCCCACTTCTGTTTTCAGAGCCCACTCCAGTGTCGTTCACACGCTCACGGCGATTGCTCCCAGGGGAAGGTTTCGGCCTCCGAATCGATGTGATGACGATGGACCACGACTCTCTTGTTGATAGCCATAATGAAGATGGACGATGACTTCGGGCCGGCGGCGCCGGGCGCCGGCCTCCCCGTGAAGAATGGAAATTTACGCTTGCCTTTGGCATACGGGGTGTGTTAAGCACATTTTTATCGTTTTGCGGTCGGGAGTCGCAACGTATCTATCTAATAATTTTAAGAATTAACGTTTCCGCAAGGGTTTTCGGACACTTTCGGGGAATGTGTCCGTTCGCCTTAACGGGAGTTGTTTCTTTACCAAAAATCAGGTTTTTCCATCGCAACCATTTTGAATCAAAGGAGGGTGTTTCTTTATGAAAACGTTAATCGGAGGGGCAGTCGCTGCTGTGTTGGGTCTCATTGGTATGTCGGTATGGTGGAAACCCTTCTTACAGCTGTTGGCCGGCGCCATCCCCGTTATGCTACTCTTGGGGGGCGGCTTGGCCCTTTATCTTGGATTCGATGAACTGAAAGATACCTGGAAGAAGGAAGAAACCGCCTTTGATACCGCTACTGCGGGTGTAGAGGTGGACCAATACAAGCAGGAGATCGACGAACTGAAAAAAGAAATCAGCGATCTGAAGTCGGACAAAGACTAACCGCTGAATCCTGCCGGACGGTTCCCGCACGAAACATCAACTCCGGCGTGAACCGCCGCAGGAAACTATCGATCGGGAAAACCAGCGATTGGATTAAAAGCCCCGTATGATTGTGCGGGGCTTTTCTATTGCGCCGTTCCGACATATTATTCGGCTTCTTTTATGGCACGGACGGCCAGTTGGTCGGCCCGCTCATTTCCTCCCAGCCCGGCGTGGCCGGGTACCTTCATCAGCCGGATGTCCTTGAATCGGGTCAACAGCTCTCGAATCGATTCGACGAGCTGGCGATTCTTTCTTGCCTTCCACCCCTGGGTCAGCAGACCGTGCGCATAGGAACTGTCCGTATACAACCGGACCGGAAGATTTTTGTTTTTAACGGCAGCCAACGCCGTCCGGATGGCCTCCAGTTCAGCAATATTATTGGTTGCTTGACCGATATAACGGGATATTTCCCGCTCGTGGGTGCCGTAGCGGAGGACCACACCGATCCCACTGGGACCCGGATTGCCGGAAGACGCGCCATCGGTGAAAATTTCGATGATGTCGGAGTTCACCGATGCATCAGAAAGACCCTTGTCTTGGTCCCTCTCGCCAGCATCGCCATCCTCTTCCGTCCCGGTGGGAGCATCCAACGGATGTACGCTTTCCGGCCGGACCCAATACTCATATTCCTGGTCGAGACGGTATTTAATGCGAACCCTCCCCTTTTCCATCACCGGGGAGCCGTCCTGGTCCATGGCCAGCCATACCTTATTTTTTTTAAATCGCATCCGGATCCACTGGACACCGTCGTCTTCGGTGATTTGCAACGCGGAAACTCCTTAATACAAAAGTAAGGGATGAATGGTCTGTTGGTATGCCGAGAGGTCGTCCGCCCAGGATGCCGACAATCGGTCCACCGGGACCTGGCTTTCGATCTGTTCCCGGATCGTGTTGTCCCCGATGATTAAATCGATGGGCTGTTTTTTAAATTCGTACTCGTAAGGCGGCGTCTTCCACAGGAAGTCCCCTTCAAAGAGGCCGCAAACGGCCTGGAGCAACACCAATGTCGTCCTGTAGGGTTCGTAAGCCTCCCTGTCGACAATATGAAGCTGAAACCCCTTGCACAACCGGCCCTGCCACTTGTTCCATGTGGGCTCGAAGGCGGCGGGTCGCAGCGCAACCCCGGGCAGCCGTTTGTCTTTCACATAGGCGGCGATCTGTGTGGGATCCACATACGGGGCGCCGAACAGTTCGAATGGCTGCGTGGTGCCGCGACCTTCAGACACGTTGGTGCCCTCCCAGACAACCTGGCCCGGGTATACCATCGCCGACGTCGGTGTGGGAAGATTCGGCGACGGTGCGATCCAAGGCAGCCCTGTATCCGTAAAATACATCCATCGCTTCCAACCACGCATGGGAATCACCGTTAAATCGCATCCGATGCCGTGGATCTCATTGAACAATCGGGCGAGTTCCCCCATGGTCAGACCGTGACGCATGGGAATCGGATAACGACCCACAAAAGAGGTAAAGTCGTCCGACAGACAGTTGCCCTCTGCGCGAAGGCCGGCGATGGGGTTTGGCCGGTCGAGTACGATCACTTTCTTGTTATCGCGTTGGGCGGCTTCCAGGCAGTAGGACATGGTATACATGAAGGTGTAGACCCGGGTACCGACATCCTGAAGATCGATCAGAAGGACGTCAATATCCGCCATCATGGCTTTCGTAGGGATGCGTGTCTTGCCGTAGAGGCTATGGACGGGTATCTCGAGCACCGGATCGACGGTGTCTTCGGACTCGATCATGTTGTCCTGCTTTTCCGAAAAAAACCCATGCTGGGGGGCATACAAGGCCACAAGCGTTCCGGGCAGGCAGCGGTCAATCAACCAACGCGCATGGGAGAGCGACCGGTCTACCGACGCCGGATTGCACAAAAGTCCGAGCCGTTTTCCCCTAAGCCAATCCGGTGGGGAATCCACAAACTGCTCGAGGCCTGTTTTCACCTGTTCCATGGCGCCGTTTATCGCATGAAACCCCTGCATTTTCAACTGATCCGTCGGCCCATCTTCTGTCTCCCCGGATCCTATCCCGTTTACCTTGACAAAGCCTTAAATAGACACTATAAAACATCTCTTGTTCGAACCGGCAGGGCATTGACCGAGAGAAATCGTTGTCTTAGTGGACATGCTGCTGCAATCCTATGGGTTCGATGCCCAGCGGCCGAGGCCGGGGTATACGTATCAGGTCACCTCCATATGATTCCCGATCTTAAAGGCATCGTGATCATCGTCGGCAACTACGGCAGTGGGAAGACCGAAGTTGCCATTAACCTGGCTGTTGTAAGACAGGCCGAAGGAGTGCAGGTGCGTATTGCCGATCTGGATCTGGTCAATCCGTATTTCAGAACCAGAGAAGCCCGGCATCAGCTTCAGCATCTGGGGATCGATGTGGTGATACCGCCGGAACAATATCTGCATGCGGATCTACCGATCTTGAGCCCGGATGTGGCCGCCATGATCAAGCAACCCAGCCCGCTGACCATTCTGGATGCGGGCGGTGACCATGTCGGCGCCAATGTCCTGGCCGCCTTGGCGGACGCGTTTGGAAATCAGCCGCCGCAGATGCTGCAGGTGGTCAATCCGTATCGACCGTTTACCGACACTGTGGCCGGGTGCATGCAAATCCGCGGGGAGATCGAAGCGGTGGCAAAATTGAGAATGACCGGTATTATCGGTAATGCCAATCTCATGGATGAAACGGAAGTCACGCATATTTACGAAGGTCACGACTTTGTTCAGCGGTTTTCAGAAGAAAGCGGCCTGCCCGTATCGTTTATCACCGCGGATGCCGATCTGATGCCGAATCTGGACACGGACCGTTTGGGATGCTCGATTCTTCCGATCCGCCGACAGCTCATGCCGCCATGGCGTCGAGCCGTAAATCTGGCGGCGGGTTAGACTATAGTCTTCTTTGAGACCGGTATGTATAGAGATAGGGTCAGGTGAACGAGCGGAGCATTCCGATCATCACGATTCGATATGACGAGTGCTTCCCCGGGGTTGTGAAACGATCGGGGAGGCGTGAAGAGGAGTAACATATCATGGCATATGAACATCAGATCGATATCGATCATTGCAAGGGGTGTGGCCTCTGCGTCGCGGTTTGCCCCAAAAATGTGCTGGAGCTATCCGAATCCGTCAGTCCAAAAGGGTATTTTCCGGCGTTTCAGGCCAGACCGGAAGACTGCATCTATTGTGCCATCTGCTGTACGATGTGTCCGGATGTGGCCATCACGATTTGTGAAGTTGAAGAAGAAACAGCATATAGTGATGCTTCTAGTGAATAAGTCTTTGGGTGTGAGTATACCTGTAAGATAAGAGACAGATGAGATATCCGACGTTGTTTAAGCACGAATCACGAATTTCGAAATTTGAGGACGGCGCCAACCTATGTTGAATTAAATGACCGGGTCTCATTAACAAACGTCATAGAATATGTGATCTTACATAGAAGGATGAACCGGAGGAATTCATGGGCAAGGTGTTGATGAAAGGTAACGAAGCCATCGGCGAGGCAGCTATCCGTGCGGGCTGCCTGAATTACTTTGCTTATCCGATCACTCCCCAATCGGAAGTCGCCGAATATCTGTCGAGAAGACTTCCTGAAGCAGAGGGTGTTTTTCTTCAAGGGGAAAGTGAAGTCGCGGTTTCGTATATGATATTCGGTGCCGCCGCCGCCGGTGCCCGCATATTTACGACCTCCTCCAGTCCGGGCATCAGTCTCATGAGCGAAGCCATCAGTTACATCGCCGCTGCTCAGTGCCCGGCCGTGTTTGTCAATATTATGCGGGGAGGACCGGGGCTGGGGGGCATACTTCCATCCCAGGCCGATTACTTCCAGGCGACCAAGGGCGGCGGACACGGCGATTATCATATGCTCGTCATGGCACCCGCCAGTGTCCAGGAAGCTGTCGAGATGGTCATGACGGCATTCCCGCTGGCTGAAAAATATCGGAATCCGGTAATGATTCTTGGCGACGGTCTCATCGGCCAGATGATGGAACCGGTAGAGTTTCCGGATAATCTCCGCACCGAACCCTCAAACAAGAATGAGTGGGCCACCAACGGGATGGACACCCGTCGGAGCGACAAGCGGAACCTGGTGAAGTCCCTTTTTCTCGATCCGGATGAACTCACCCGGAACAACCTGGTCCTCAAAGCCAAATATGAACAGATGAATCGGGAAGAAATCCGCTATGAAACATATCATATGGATTCCAAATATAAGGTATTGATCGTCAGCTATGGGACCATGAGCCGGGTCTGCCGAACCGCCATTGACAACCTGGCCGAGGAAGGGCTCCATGTCGGCATGATCCGTCCCCAGACCCTGTTCCCATTTCCGTTGGAGCAGGTTCGCGATGCCGCGAAAAAAAGGGGCTGTGTGCATGTGGCGAGCATCGAGATGAGCATGGGGCAGATGGTGGAAGATGTCGAACGCTCGCTTCAGGGCGTCAAACCGGTGAGCTGGTACGGTAAATGCGGCGGGGATGTACCAACCCCCGAGGAGATCATGGAGTTTGTCCGAACGCTCGTTTAGGCTGTAATCCGTAACGACCGAAGGGGCACCGGATCAGGCGATGTATCGGTTGTCCTGCGCAAGTTTCGCGTTTCATAAAATCGCCCGGCGATTTTATCAAGGAGTTGACTATGGGAAAAGTGTTTCAAAAACCGGAGGCCCTGTCGGATGTCGTCACCCATTACTGCCCGGGGTGTACCCATGGGATCATTCATCGGCTCATCGCGGAAGTCATCGACGAACTCGGCGTGCGTGGGCGTACGGTGGGCGTGGCTCCGGTCGGGTGCGCAGTGCTCGCTTATAATTACTTTACCTTTGACTTTCAAGAAGCCGCCCACGGACGGGCACCGGCCATGGCCACCGGGATCAAACGGGTGCGGCCGGACCTGATCGTATTTACATACCAGGGCGACGGCGATCTGGCGAGTATCGGTATGGGAGAGATTGTTCACGCGGCCAATCGAGGGGAAAAGTTCACAACCATCTTCGTCAACAATGCGGTCTATGGAATGACCGGGGGACAGATGGCCCCCACGACCATGCCGAACCAACGGACAACGACCTCGCCCTTTGGGAGAAACGTGGCCGACGTCGGCATGCCGATCAAGGTCGCCGAGCTTTTGGCGGCACTCCAGACTCCCGGTTATATCGTGCGTCAGGCCGTTATCACGCCCAAACACATCAAACGTGCCAAGCGGGCTATCAAACAGGCGTTCACATACCAGTTGGAGGAGCGCTGCTACAGTTTTGTGGAGGTGGTCAGTACGTGCCCGACAAATTGGGGAATGACGCCCATGGAGGCGATCAAATGGACTCAAGACACGATGTTGCCTTACTATGAGCTCGGGGAGCTCAAAACACCAGAAACGGTCGAGTAACCGACATCCAGTGTTTTAGAAGAATATACGGAAGCAAAAAGTATTTGGCTTACGATTCATTCGTAAATCCGAAATTCGAATTTCGAAATTCGAAACAAACAACAAATCCTAATGTTCAAAAGGACTTGCGCCTGTCGGAAAGGAAATTTCTCCATATTGTTTCGGATTTCGGGTTTCGTGCTTCGATATTATAGCTACCAGGCTCTATCGAGCGATTGTTCCATAGAAGCCGGCTAGCTGCATTAACGAACACAGCACAAATGTCAATCCTGGGGGGTGAGTATGCAAAGTGAAGTCATGTTTGCCGGTTTCGGCGGGCAGGGCATTTTATTAAGCGCTAAGGTTCTGGCGCATGCCGCCATGAAGGATGGGCACGAAGTCGCCTGGATACCCTCCTATGGGCCTGAGATGAGGGGAGGCACGGCATACTGCACGGTGGTCGTCAGCGACCGGCCCATCGGCTCGCCGATCATTCGGAATCCCCTGCACCTTGTGGCGATGAACCGTCCATCACTGGAGAAATTCGCGCCTCAGGTGAAGCAGGGAGGCGTCATTTTAATCAACAGCTCGCTCATCCAGATCGGGTCCAATCGGGACGATGTGGACGAGATCCGGGTTCCCGTTACCGGCACCGCAAAGGATCTGGGTAGTGCTCGATCCGCAAATATCGTTGCCCTGTCGGCATTTGTCGCCCGGAGCCGGATTCTCGACATCGATCTCATCCGGGACTGTGTCAAAGAAGAATTCGCCCATAAGGAAAAAATTATTCCCTTGAACCTGGCCGCCGTGGACGCCGGAGAGAAAGCGGCTCTGGCAGAGACCGTTTAACCGTCATATTATGTTTCGCCTACTCGTTCCAAATCATATTCAAAGCATCGATCCTTACGTCACCGGGAAACCCCTGGAGGAGGTCGAGAGGGAATACGGGATTACCGATTCCATCAAACTCGCCTCCAATGAAAACCCGCTTGGCCCGTCTCCCAAAGCGATGGCCGCCATCGAGAATGCGCTGTCGAAGTTGAATCGTTATCCAGACGGCGCCGCCCATGAACTCACTCGGCAACTCTCCCGCCACCTGGATGTTCTGCCGGAATCACTGATTCTGGGCAATGGATCCGACGAGCTTATCGGACTGCTCTGTCTGGCGCTGCTTCAGCCCGGCGATGAGGCCATTATTCCGCGACCGTCCTTTCTGATGTATGAAATCGCCGTCCGGGCAACCGGTGCGACCCCGGTATTCATCCCGCTGCGGGATATGACCATTGATCTGGAGGGGATTCTTGGACGTGTCACTCCGGAAACCCGAATGGTCTTTATCTGCAATCCCAACAATCCCACCGGGACCATCCTCAAAGAGGGCGGCTTCCGTCGTTTTCTTGACGAACTACCGCCGAGTGTGGCGGTGGTCATCGATGAGGCATACGCGGAGTTCGTCCGGGATGCTTCCTACGCCCAGGGACTGGCATTTCTACCGGAATATCGTAACCTGGCGGTGCTGCGAACGTTTTCCAAGGCGTACGGGCTGGCTGGATTGCGTATCGGTTACGGCGTGATGGCCCCGGAACTCACCGAACTTCTCCATCGCATCCGGCCGCCGTTTAACGCCAGCAGCCTGGCCCAGGCCGGTGCTCTGGCGGCCCTCTCCGATCAGGAATTTCTCCAAAAAACGGTGACCCTGGTCCACAACGGGCTTGATGATCTGTATGCGGCACTCCAGGCGCGGAATGTGCGATACATCCCCAGCCAGGCCAATTTCTTCCTGATTGATGTGGGTCAAAACGCCGACGCGATTTTTGAAAAAATGCTTCGCCTCGGTGTCATTGTGCGATCCATGACATCCTACGGCTATCCCGAATTCATCCGCATCAATGCCGGACTTCCGGAGGAAAATCAACGGTTTCTGGAGGCTCTGGATACCGTAAGATCGGAGCAAAACCTGGTGTCACAACGTTTATTGATCGCCATCGACGGACCGGCCGGTGCCGGTAAAACCAGCGTCAGCCGACGATTGGCTGAAGAACTGGGATATACCTATGTGGATACGGGAGCGTTGTACCGGGCCGTGGCGGTTCGGGCGGACGACCTGGACATCCGTTCCGATGATGATGAGGCTCTGGAACAGATGCTGGCCGGTCTGACCATCCGATACGAAAAGACCTCCGAAGGCCCCCGTTTGCTGGTAAACGACATGGATGTGACACATCGTATTCGGGAGCCCGAAATTACCATGCTGGCATCGGCGGTTTCGGCCCGCCCGGTGGTTCGAGATTTCCTTCTGGGTGTTCAGCGTCAGTTGGGCAGCGAAAAAGCCGTGGTATTCGAAGGTCGGGATATGGGCACGGTGGTATTTCCGGATGCTGACATCAAGTTTTTCCTGGTTGCCGACATCCACGAGCGGGCGTTGCGTCGATTTCGGGAGCTCCCGGCGCATCCGGATCTGACGGTCGCGTCGGTCGAACAGGATATGATACGACGAGATCGGAATGACAGCACCCGTGAGGCGGCGCCACTGAAACCGGCGGATGATGCCGTCCGTATCGATTCCACGGATCTGTCCATCGAAGGTGTTGTTGCCGAAATGATGACCGTTATTCAAGATCGCATCGGGTCCGAGCATACCCAATCTTGAAGATACATCTATCTGCTATACCATTCATAAAATCGCAGAGCGATTTTATTATTGCATTGTAATTTTATAAATAAGCTGTTAATGAGCTTTGTTTGTGCCACCATGAGAGCCCATGGGGCATTAAAATCGGCCAAGGGGGAATGCATTTAATGGAAGAAGATCCAAAAAAGAACATTAACGAACAACAGGAAACCGAGGAACCGGAAACCGAAGACGTGCCCGCCATGGAGGCCGCCTCGGAAATTGATGATCCGGAATCCTCAGAGGACATGGATGAGATCGATGCCGATGCGGAAGATCTCATGGGAATGTACGAGGAGAGTTTCAAACGTTTCGAAGAAGGAGAAGTCGTAAACGGAAAAATTATCTCCATCGACAGAGACTACGTGCTTGTAGATATCGGTTACAAATCCGAAGGCCAAATTCCCATCCATGAATTCAAGGACGAAAACGGTGAAATCGCCGCTGCCGTCGATGATGTGGTGGAGGTGATGGTGGAATGGTGGGATGACGAAGACGAAGTTGTCGTCCTTTCCAAGGAAAAAGCCGCCACCATCAAGGTCTGGGAAGAGATAAAAGTCGCTTACGATAAGGACGAGGCCATCCAGGGAACCATCACCAATCGGGTCAAGGGTGGATTCTCTGTAGATATCGGTGTCCAGGCCTTTCTGCCGGGATCCCAGGCAGATCTGCGCCCCATCCGGAACCTGGATGAAATGGTCGGCAAAACGTTTGATTTCAAAATTTTGAAGTATAATCGCAAACGGGCCAACATTGTTCTTTCCCGCCGGGTTATTCTGGAAGCCGAGCGTGAGAAGAAACGGGCAGAAACCCTGGCGACGATTGCCGAAGGCAAGGTGGTGGATGGTATCGTGAAAAACATCACCGAGTACGGCGTGTTTGTGGACCTCGGTGGTGTTGACGGACTGCTGCATATTACAGACATTTCCTGGGGCCGGGTTAAGCATCCTTCCGAGTTGTTTGCTATCGGCGATGAAATTACGGTCAAAATCCTCAACCTCGACCTTGAACGGGAACGGGTGTCCCTGGGGATGAAACAGCTGTCTCCGGATCCGTGGTCCACGGCCGCGGAAAAATATCCGGTGGGCTCGCGTATCTCCGGCCGGGTGGTGAGCTTGACAGATTACGGCGCGTTTGTGGAACTGGAGGAAGGCATCGAGGGCCTGATCCATGTGTCGGAGATGTCCTGGACCCGAAAAATAAGGCATGCCTCCAAGCTGGTATCTGTGGGAGAGACTGTGGAAGCGGTCGTGCTCGACATTAAACCGGACAACCGGCGTATTTCGCTGGGTATGAAGCAGGTGGCCGGCAATCCGTGGGATGTGATCAGTGAAAAATACCCGGTGGGCACAACCATCGAGGGAAAGATAAAGAACATTACCGATTTCGGCCTATTCATCGGGATCGATGAAGGCATTGACGGATTGGTACATATTTCCGATATCTCCTGGACCAAGCGGATCAAACACCCCTCCGAACTCTACAAAAAGGGTGACGTCGTTCAGGCCATTGTCCTGGATATCGACAAGGAAAGTGAGCGTTTTTCCCTTGGCGTCAAACAGCTTCAGGCGGATCCCTGGGAGACGGTCAGCGAGCGCTACGAGGTTGGAAAGAAAATTACCGGAACCATCACCAATGTGACCGATTTTGGAGTCTTTGTTGAGCTGGAAGAGGGCATCGAGGGGTTGATCCACGTGTCCGAGATCAGTAAAGAAAAAATCAAAACCCCCGTCGGCATGTTCAATATTGGCGATATTATCACGGCAAAGGTGATGAACATCAATAGTGACGAGCGACGGATCGGGCTCTCCATTAAACGTTTGGAAATCGAAGACGAACAATCACTGCTGAGTGATTACATCAACAACATGGGCCCGGGCACGTCCACCTTCGGCGAAATCCTTCGGGAGAACCTGCAGGAGAAATTCAACGAAGACTAAAATCTCTGCGAGATTTTAGTAATGGGAAACCATCGAGCACTTGCGGAGATAAGGCTCTAATGGGCGGGGGGTGAGGAGACCTTCCGCCCTTTCAATTCGGGGGGTATGTTCATCCACTGACACAACCATAACCCGAACCCCGGTATGTGCTCGAACCGGATACATTATCCAGCTTCAACCAAGTAGACATCATGTTTTCCCGCCGCCATCCATATCTATACTTTCTGCTGATGATGACCCTCATTGTGGCCACCTTCTCCGTGGTGATGTCCCTGCTCACGTTGATAGGCCGGGGGCTGTCCGGTGTCGAATTCGGCGAAAAAGTCGGTATTGTTGAAATCGAGGGCGTGATCGCAGACTCCAGGGATGCCCTTGTGGATCTCAAGCGGTTTCGGAAAGATGATACCATCAAGGCGATTGTGGTGCGGGTCGATTCTCCCGGCGGAATCGTCGGGCCGTCCCAGGAGATCTACAGAGAAATTCAAAAAACCATCGCTGAAAAACCGGTCATCACATCCATGGGGTCCATCGCGGCATCCGGCGGTTATTATGTGGCGGCAGCAAGCAACGGGATCATGGCCAGTCCCGGTACCATCACCGGCAGTATCGGGGTTATTATCGGATATACCAATTTCGAGGAGGTCATTAAAAAGGTCGGTCTGCTACCCGTGGTCATCAAAAGCGGTGAATTCAAGGATACCGGGTCACCCACCCGTCAAATGACCGAAAAAGAGCGTCAGCTTCTCCAGGAATTTGTCGATCAAACCCATCGGCAGTTTGTCCAGGCAGTGGTCGAGGGTCGCAAGATGGACTCCGAAACGGTCTCCGGGCTGGCCGATGGACGCATTTATACCGGAGAACAAGCCAAAGAGCTCGGCCTTGTCGATCGTCTGGGGAACCTGGAGGATGCTATCGAATGGGCCGGGCGCGAAGGCGGCATTGAGGGAGAAATTTCAACGGTCTATGCCCGGCCGGAACAGTTTACGATTATGGATTTTATTGCCAAAACGCCCATTGCGTCATGGCTTCAGCAAGTCCTGCACCCCCGGCTCGTCGGGGGCTACATCCACACGCCTTAGACACCCTTCGTAAAATCGTTTCTCCGCTATTTTCAGGAGCGAAAAGGTGAGCCCCCTCATCTGTGGGTTGCATGCAGAGAAGTGTTTTGAATCTTCCACCTCTGAATGAGGATCCGGACGGGTTTTTGCCGATCCTATGAGATCGCGTCTGTTCATTTTCTTTGCTCGCCCAAAGAAAACGAACCAAAAGAAAGGGCGCCCGGCCCCTTGGTCCTGCGGACTTCCCTGCGCTCCTCAAGCCGGACCGGACGCGCAAAAACTCGCTTCGCTCAGACAGTTTGCGCGCCTTTTCGGACCGGCTCTGCGGTACTCGGCTGCAGGGCAAAGGGATTGATAGAGTGGACCCCTAATGGCCCCGACGGGGGATCGGTTAATGCCACCCGCTATGCGGATGGCGCCTAAACCCCTGGCTCTATAAGCGACATCGTCGCATTTCATAAAATCGGTAACGATTTTATTTTTACTCGAATATGCTCACATCTCCCTGACCCCTTCGGAATATTTCCGGCTCGTCCCGAATCAGGGAAACAACGCTGGAGGGCTCGCCCGGAACAGGGCCACCGTCGATGACCAGTTCAATCCGTGAATTTAAGCGGTCGTGGATCAATGATGCGTCGTGATAAATTTCGTCACCGGGAAGCTGTGCCGTGGTAGACAGAATGGGATGCCCCAGGCGATGGACGAGATCGATACAGATCCGGTTGTCCGGGACACGGATGCCCGCGGTTTTCCGTTTTGTCAGCATGATCTTCGGGACCAACTTGGAACCTTCCAGGATAAATGTGTAGGGACCCGGTAACAATCGCCTCATGGTTTTATAGGCATAGTTGGATACCTTAGCGTAATCACTGATATTTTTTAGATCAGAGCATATAAAGCTGAATGGTTTGCTCTTGGGCCGCTGCTTGATTTGATAGATTCGCTGAATGGCTTTTTTGTTCATGATATCGCACCCAATCCCGTAATAGGTATCGGTCGGATAGGCAATTACGCCTCCCCTCTGGAGGGTTTCCACGGCCTGGTCGATAAGTCGTTCTTGGGGATTGTAAGGATTAATGTCGATCAGCATCGGTTCGTATCGCCTCACCCGAAAAAGGTTTGTGAAAAATGGGGGGTCGAGTATCAGAGCGAGTTAATTACCCTTGAGAAGGGCACTTGTCAAGCTACTCGCCGAACCTGTAAATTGTGATCGCAACGATGGACAAACACTAAATAAAGGATTGCGAAAGCCAGGGGTATTTGGTAACCAAAGCCTCTAACCCAGACATCACATGAAATCTTGTCAGGAATTGGGATACAAAAACATGTGCAGAGATTGTCAGCGATCTCTGTATACATAAATTAGTGTGTGGGTGAACATTAGAGACTGCTAAAAAAACTGACAAGATTTCACCCGTTGGGCCAAACGGAGATCTCCATGGTCATCGTTATTCGAGGTTCGCGGTAATTGGACTACAGCTTCACCTCGCAGTAAGCCGCGAATCGCGAAGCGAGGCGTCTTGCCGGTTCCGCGTAGCGGAATGACGGCAAGGGGTACGTCAGTACCTGTGTACCCCCGTCAGGAACTGCCTTGCCCATGAAGATCTCCATTTGGTGTGATGCCCGGGTTGAATTTTAACATCACATGAAATCTTATCAACAATGTGCGATATCAGGGTGAATCCAGGCATGACATGACATCACATCCGTTTTATGCCCGGGCGCATGCCCTCAGCAATCCTGAAGACTATTGACCGACTGGAGGCCCCATGATGAAAATTCCCCCGGAGGAAGCCTATTCCTTCGATGATGTGCTTTTGATCCCCAATTATTCGGATGTCCTGCCCAAGGATGTGGATACCACCACCCAGCTGACCCGGAAGATCACGCTGAGCATCCCGATCATCAGTGCCGCAATGGATACTGTTACCGAAGCCCGCACCGCCATCAGTCTGGCCAGAGAAGGCGGTATGGGATTGATACACCGCAACATGAGCATCAAAAGCCAGGTGCGGGAGGTGGACAAGGTCAAGAAGTCGGAGAGCGGAATGATTGTGGATCCAGTCACCATCGGGCCGGAAGCACCTGTCCGTGAAGTCCTGAATCTAATGGAGCAATACCGCATATCGGGCGTTCCGGTGGTAAAGGGCGATCAACTGGTCGGTATCGTGACCAATCGGGATCTTCGCTTTGAAACAGACCTGGAGCGGAAGGTTTCCGAGGTCATGACCAAAGATAATCTGGTGACGGTCTCTGAAGGGATAAACCTGGAAGATTCAAAACAGCTGCTTCATAAGCATCGCATCGAAAAACTCCTGGTGGTCGACAAACAGGGCAGGCTGTCGGGTCTCATCACGATCAAAGACATCGAAAAAATCAAAAAGTATCCCAATGCATGCAAAGACCAGATGGGTCGACTGCGAGTCGGCGCAGCCGTCGGCGTCGGCACGGATATGTCCGAGCGCGCCGATGCGCTGTTAAAGGCCGGTGCCGACGTGCTCCTGATCGATACCTCCCACGGCCATTCGGAAAATGTGATCGAAGCGGTAAAAGCGCTGAAAAGCACTTTCAGCGATATGGAACTGATTGCCGGAAACGTGGGTACCGGTAAAGGGGCTGAAGATCTGATTGAGGCCGGTGTGGACGCGGTCAAGGTCGGCATTGGCCCGGGATCCATATGCACCACCCGTATCGTTGCGGGGATCGGCGTTCCCCAGATCACGGCGATCATGAACTGTCGCTCCATTTCAAATAAAACCGGTATTCCCATTATTGCCGACGGAGGCGTTAAATTTTCCGGCGATATTACCAAAGCCGTTGGCGCCGGTGCCCATGTGGTGATGATTGGCGGGCTCTTTGCGGGCACTGAAGAAAGCCCGGGGGAGACGATTTTCTACCAGGGACGCAGCTATAAGGTCTATCGCGGAATGGGGTCGCTGGAGGCCATGAAAAAGGGAAGCAAAGATCGATATGGTCTCCACGAGGAAACCGATGAAAAAATGGTTCCGGAAGGGATTGTCGGAAGAGTTCCGTACCGTGGCACCCTTGCCGGAAATATCTTTCAGCTCATCGGCGGTCTCAAGGCCGGCATGGGTTATGTCGGATGTCGCACGATTGAAGAGCTTCGGGAAAAGGCACGGTTTATCAGGATCAGCGATGCCGGCATGAAGGAAAGTCATGTCCATGACGTGATCATTACCAAAGAGGCTCCGAATTATAGGTTGGATTAACCATGGGGAAGCCTCAGAGGAAGCCGCAACTATTTCAGGGGTCGGGGTGTTTCCTCCGTCATGCCGGCGAAGGCTGGCATCCAGAGGCATCCCGTTTTAAAGATTTGGATTCCGGTCGCAGATCCCGCCTAAAGCGGGGATCAAGTCCGGAATGACAAGCGTTGGTTCAGAAAACTCCCCGACTGCTCGACTGTACCAATTGTCAAAAATATGTTCCGATTCTGAAGGGCATCAGGCCGGTACGGTGCCCGGCCCTACATTGCGTTGAATCTCTTTTTTCGTAGGGCGGGGCACCGTACCCGCCGTCAAACATAACCATACGTGCACAAGGTTGGAATCGGAACGGAATTCCGGCAATCGCTATAATTAAGATTGCCAGCGAAATCACCTTAACCAAACTTCCGGAGAACTGTTTCTCCCAGTTATCCGGATTCTGAGACAATATACGCCATGAACGACACCCACCCACCATTTGTCCACCTTCACGTGCACACCCAATACAGTCTCCTGGACGGAGCCATTCGAATCGATTCCCTGCTGGAACGGGCGAAACAGTACGACATGGCCACGGTTGCCATCACCGACCATGGGACCATGTTCGGAGTGGTGGAATTTTACGAGAAAGCGACCAAAGCCGGGCTCAAACCGATTATCGGCTGTGAATGCTACATCGCTCCCAGGCGCCTCACAGACAAGACACCGATGGACGGCAAAGGCCTGTGTCACCTGATTCTTCTTGCAGAAAACGAAACAGGATACCGGAATCTGTGCCGAATGGCATCTGTGGCTCAGCTGGAGGGTTTTTACTACCGCCCGCGCATCGATCGGGAGCTGTTGAAAGAACACAGCGACGGCCTGATCGCCATGTCCGCATGTCTCCATGGTGAAATACCCCGATTGATCAAAGCCGGGAAGATGGAAGAAGCCGATGCGGCGGCCCGACGCTATCAACAGATCTTCGGGGAAGACAGCTTTTACCTGGAAGTTCAGAACAATGGCATCGATGTACAGGAGCTGGTGAATCGGTCCCTTCTGGATATGAGCCGGCGCTTGTCCATTCCGCTGGTCGCCAGTAACGATTGCCATTACCTCGACAAGGAGGATGTGCACGCCCACGATGTGCTGCTGTGCATCCAGACCGGCAAGACGGTCCACGATTCCGAGCGGTTCAAGTTCCGCACAGACCAGCTGTATTTCAAGCCCCGGGCGGAAATGTTTGCCGCTTTCAAAGATTATCCCGGCGCCCTGGAGAACACGGCTTCCATTGCCGATCGCTGCCATGTGGAGCTCGATTTTAAAAGCTATCATTTCCCAAAATTCGGCGTTGCATCCGGGCAGACCGTTGATGACCTGTTCGAGCAGACCGCGCGAAGCGGGTTCGAGCGGGTTATGGAAAAAGTCCGGGAAAGGCAACCGGATGTCGATGAGCGTATCTATCGGGATCGACTGGACTACGAGGTGTCGGTCATCCGGGACATGGGGTTCTGCGGTTATTTTCTGATCGTTGCCGATTTTATAAGATTCAGCAAAGAGAACAACATTCCTGTAGGACCCGGCCGCGGCTCCGCTGCCGGCAGCATCGTTGCCTACTCTCTGGGCATCACCGACCTGGATCCCATCGACCACGGGCTCATTTTCGAACGGTTTCTCAATCCTGCCCGAAAAAGCATGCCGGATATCGACGTGGATTTTTGTATCAACGGGCGGGAAAAGGTCTTCAAATATGTGGCCGACAAATACGGCGGGAGTGACTACGTCGCTCAGATCATCACCTTCGGAAAACTCAAGACCCGTGCCGTGATCCGCGATGTGGGCCGAGCCCTGGACATCCCTCTGGCCGAAGTCGACACCATTGCGAAGATGGTCCCGGATGTCCTCAATATCCGTCTCGACGATGCCCTTCGGCAGGAGCCGCGACTCGCGGAAATGGCCGAAGAAAAGTCCGAAGTGGCCGATCTCATTCGGGTTTGCCGTGTGTTGGAAGGGCTTCCCCGGCACGCATCGACCCATGCCGCCGGGGTCGTGATCGGCGATCAACCCCTAACCAAATATCTTCCCTTATATAAGGGAAAAAAGGGGGAGGTCGTCACCCAGTTCGATATGAAGGCCGTGGAAAAAATCGGGCTGGTGAAGTTCGACTTTCTGGGCCTCCGGAATCTGACCGTTATCGCCAATACCCTGGAATTGATCAAGGAAAGCGGCAGAAAGGCCCCGGATCTGTCCAATCTCGCTTTTCAGGACGAGAGGACCTATTCACTGCTATCCGCCGGTGACACCACCGGCGTGTTCCAGCTGGAAAGCTCCGGCATGAAAGACTTGCTGGTCCGCCTGAGGCCGGCCTGTTTTGAGGATATTATTGCCCTGGTGGCCCTGTATCGACCCGGACCCATGGAAAGCGGTATGATCGACGACTACGTCGAACGAAAGCACGGACGCAAATCCGTGGAATATCTCGTTCCGGAGCTGGCCTCGGTGCTGGAAGAGACCTATGGGGTCATTGTCTACCAGGAACAGGTCATGAAGATTGCCGGAAACCTTGCCAATTACAGCATGGCCGAGGCCGACGATCTTCGAAAGGCCATGGGTAAAAAGATCCCGGAAATCATGGCACAACACCGGGAACGGTTCGTGACAGGCGCTATCGAAAATGGCATTCCGAAGGAGAAAGCCGATCAAATCTTTTCCCTCATGGAAAAATTCGGCGGCTATGGCTTCAATAAATCCCACAGTGCCGCCTATGCGCTGATCGCATACCAGACGGCATATCTGAAGGCCCACTTTCCGGTGGAATTCATGGCCTCTCTGCTGACCAGCGAAATGCACTCCATCGACGGGGTAGTCAGGTTTATCGCTGAGTGCCGCAGCCACGAAATCGATGTGCTGCCGCCCGACATTAACGATAGCGGTAAAACGTTTACCGTTTCCGGGGAAAAAATCCGATTCGGCCTGGTGGCGGTAAAGAACGTCGGGGAGAGCGCCATCGACGCCATTATCGAGGCCCGAACCGAGGGCCCTTTCACGTCTCTGTATGATTTTTGTGAGCGGGTAGACCTCCGCAAGGTCAATAAGCGGGTGATTGAAAGCCTGGTGAAGTGCGGTGCCTTCGATGTCACTGGAGACCGCCGGTCCCAGATGATGACCGCACTGGAAGATGTTCTGGAGTACGGGCAACTGCTCCAGCGTGAGCGATCCGATCCTCAGATGGGACTTTTCAACAGCGGGGGCGGAGAGCAGCAGGACGTGGGACACCCGTCATTACCGGAGATGGAAGAATGGCGCGAGAAGCAGTTGCTGGCCTTTGAAAAAGAAGCTCTCGGGTTCTGGATTACCGGCCATCCCCTGACACGTTTTAGGAACACGATTAAAAAGTTCGCCAATACGGATACGCTATCGATTCTGGATGCCGGGGACGGTGAAACCGTGCGGCTTGGCGGCATTGTCACCAACTCGAAAACCATTCAGACGAAGAGGGGCGATCTGATGGCCTTTGTGACCGTTGAGGATTTGAACGGCTCCTTGGAGGTCGTCGTTTTCTCCTCGGTCTACACGGTGTCGTCTGAATTGCTCCAGGACGATTCCTTTATACTGATTGACGGTCGGATTCAGAAGGATGAAAAATCAGTCAAGCTCATTGCCGAATCCATTATTTCCATGGAACGGGCGGAAGAGCTCTGGACGGCCCGTGTCCATTTCAACCTGGACCTGAACCGGACCACCCGGGACGTCCTGATGGATCTGAATGATATTCTACGCCGTCACCCTGGATCGAGTCGGGCATTCATCAATCTGATCCTGCCCGACAAGGCGCGGACGATGATCGAACTCCCCGAAGAGCTGCGGCTTCAGCCGGGTCCTGCTCTGAGACGCGACGTCAACGGCTTGGTGGGATACCAGGCCGTAGAGACGATATGCTTGGGTAAGAACAACGGCCGCTGAGAAGCGGTGCCAAGGGATTCCCTTCTCTCAGAAATAGTTCTTCTGAAACCATTCCTCATAAAAGTCCATTGCGTGACGCCAGGATTCAGGATAAACTACCGCCAACTCTAAAATCCAAAATCCGAAATCCAAAATCAAAAATATGAGGAATCCCGATTGAGTGAACCGAACGTTTACGCCGTATTGCTCGCCGGAGGCTCCGGGACCCGGCTCTGGCCGGTCTCCAGGGAGCTGTTTCCCAAGCAACTCGTCAGTTTCTTTGGAAAAGACTCATTGGTCCAGAACACCATCCGGCGCCTGCCTCCGGTCATCTCAAAGGAGCGGATCCGTGTGGTCTGCGGCAAAGAACATTTTCATGAAATCTCCAGGCACATGGACGATATCGGGGTGCCCGCCGAAGGAAAGATTCTCAGTGAGCCTTGCGGTCGAAACACGGCACCGGCCATTCTGCTGGCGATCAAGGATATCCGGAGGACGGACCCGGACGCACTGATTTTTGTCTTTCCGGCAGACCACGTCATCCAGGATGTCCCTTTGTTCCAGGAGAGTCTGCGCGACGCGATCCGCCTGGCCAGAGCCGATTTTATCGTCACCTTCGGCATTACCCCCCATTACCCGGAGACCGGTTACGGCTATATTGAGGGGGCAGATCCCATTCCCGAGGGCGGACTTCGCATCCTGCGGTTTGTGGAAAAACCGGATCTGAGCACCGCCAGGGGGTATCTCAAAGCCGGCAACTTCTTCTGGAACAGCGGGATGTTTGCTTTCAGCGGTCGGGTGATGGAAGAAGAATATCGTCGTCTCTGTCCAGACCTTTTCGATGCAATGGATGTACTTCCAATAGATGACCAGGGCATTTCTGAGGACATGTATGCGGCATTGCCAAGCATATCCATCGATTATGCGGTCATGGAGAAGACGCAGAAGGGAGCGGTTCTGCCTTCCGATTTTGGCTGGAGTGATATCGGCTCGTGGAAGTCTTTATATGACTTTCTACCCAAGGACGACAACGGCAACGTCATCTCCGGCGATGTCATCACCCAGCACACACGGGACTGCTTTCTCATGGGGTACGAACGGCTCATCGCCACCAGCCACATTCAGGATATGGTTGTTGTTGAAACACCGGATTCCGTATTCGTTTCCGATATGTCCAACAGCCGAGACGTCAAATCCATCGTGACCCGTTTAAAGCAGGAGGGAAGGGAAGAATATCAGCGCCACCGGACCGTTCACTACCCCTGGGGAAATCGCACCCTTCTGGAACACAATTCCGGTTACCGGGCGGACCGACTGCTTCTGTTTCCGGGAGCCCATGTAGACTGCGCCTCCAGGCAGGGCACGATATCCCATCTGGTGATCCTGAAAGGGGAAGCCGAATTCCGCAAGGAGGACACCCAGCGGGTCCTGAAGCCCGGGGAGAATGCCATCGTGCCGGAAAACGAGACCGTTGAATTGGTCAATGTTCAGAACGAGGTTCTTGAATTGATTCAGGTCCAGTGCGATTTCTAATCCGAGACCACGCCGTAAGGTGGAAAGGACATAAAACAGTATGAAAGTCCCTTTGCTCGATCTAAAACCTCAGTATCAGCAATTAAAGAACGAAATACTCGAGGTGACAGAAGAAATCTACGAATCCCAGTACTTCATTCTCGGCCCGCAGGTGGCATCGCTGGAAGAGAACATCGCCCGTTACTGCGGCTGCAGCCATGCTGTCGGTGTGTCTTCTGGTACGGATGCGCTGTTGATCTCCCTGATGGCCGCTCAAATCGGACCGGGGGATCGGGTTTTGACGTCCCCTTATACGTTTTTTGCTACCGCCGGAGCGGTTGCCCGGGTCGGCGCCCGAACGGTATTTGCCGACATCGATCCGGATACCTATAACCTTGACCCGGCCAGCGTGAAGCAAGTTCTGTCGAAAATGGACGCCACCGAGCGCGCATCCATCAAGGCCCTGATCCCCGTACATCTTTACGGGCAATGTGCCGAGATGGAGACTTTATTGGAAATCGCCGAAGAGGAAAATCTCTTTGTCATCGAAGACGCCGCCCAGGCGATTGGATCCGAATACCGGGGCAAGCGGGCCGGAAACATGGGAGATACCGGTTGCTTCTCTTTTTTCCCCTCAAAAAACCTGGGTGCCTTTGGCGACGGCGGTGTCGTCACAACCAATTCGGATTCTCTTTGTGAACGTCTGAAAATCCTGCGTGTCCACGGCGGCGAACCCAAGTACTATCACAGCATGGTGGGTGGTAATTTTCGGCTCGATGCCCTCCAGGCCGCCGTTGTCTCGGTGAAGCTGAAATATCTCGACGGGTGGACTTCGGGTCGACAGCGCAACGCCGAAATCTACCGACAGCTCTTTAAGGATGCCGGACTCGAAACACGCGTCACCCTCCCGGTGGAACGCGAGAACCGTCATATCTACAATCAGTTTGTGATACGTGTATCATCCAATCGGGACGAATTGAGACAATTTCTGGCCGACGCCGGAATTGCCACAGAAATTTACTATCCGGTGCCGCTTCATCTTCAGGTGTGCTTTGGAGATCTCGGTTACCGGAAGGGAGATTTTCCCGTGGCCGAACATGCCGCGGAGACATCCATCGCGTTGCCCATTTATCCCGAATTGACCCATGACCAGCAGGGGTATGTAGTAGATAAGATAAAGGAATTCTATGCCTAACCCGGTATGAAGTTTTCTCAGAGGTGAATGTCCAACCCGAGAATTGCACCAAACGGAGACCTTCATGGGCAAGGCACTTCGAGATAAAGCTGTAGTCCGACTACCGCGAATCTCGAATAACGCTGGCCATGGAGGTCTCCGTTTGGCCCACAGGGTGAAATCTTTTCAGTCCGTTCAGCAGTTTTTCAACGCGACAAATTGCATCTCGACCCGATAACTTACGACTAACGTTAAGGCATCGTTATTGTTTCTGTTTAGATATTTACTGAAAAGATTTCATGCAATTTTCGGGCTAAAGTCATTGTCCCCAATATGTCTCGTTTGACTATAGAGTACTTCAATCGTCAGAATCCTATACCGAAGATTCCGGATTTGGACGTGATCGGCGTCGGGATCGCTATCGGAATCGGAATCGAAACAGAAGGGCCATCTTCGGAGTCGATACCGATTCCGAACCCGATGCCGATTCCGAGGATCCTGTATCAATGTTTAGCCGCGGAAGGGCAGTTTCGCACGGCGGTGGGATTTGGACGTATCTGCATTCTTCCAGTCGGCATATTGGCTCATAAAATCTTTTGCCACCGACTGGGGTTCTAAATGGAGAATCTCGGCATAATTGACGACGAATCCCCTCGTATATACCGGCGGCGGTAACTCCTCGAAATTTTCTGCTTCGAAATGTCTCAGGTAGTGGGGCGGAACGCGGGTCTCCTGTGCGATTTTTTCTATGGAGATACCAAGACATTCACGAACTTTGCGAAGGGACGGGCCGTCGTAGACCGAGATCGATTCGATCAATTCTCGGAGATCCGCCCGGTCCGGAGGGACCTGTCCCGTTCCTTTTGTCCCCCCGGCGGAGAAGAAGTCCAGAAGCCGCTGATACGCGGCCTCGATTTCTTCCAATATATGCTGCTTTTCCCGATATGACAATTCATCGGTGACCGGCAGGGATGCGATCGATTCCGACGAATAGAGGTCCTTTAGGAATAAATAGGCTTTTCTGACATCGGTCAGGTTGGCGTTCGGGGCGAGTTCCAGAATCTCGAAATCGCGAAGATAGGATTCACGGTTCATCTTACGTCAATTCCCCTTCCTGAAATTTCCGTCGTTGCCATAAGCTTCCCATGGACACTTCCGTTTCACGCGCCTTCATGCAAAGCCTGGGTAAAGGGACGTCCATTGACTAGATTTTCGGCGACCCTGCCGATTTCTTCGGTACAGCGCGAGGCCGGATACGCCTGCATGTATGGCTGGCGTTTGTTGATACAGATCGGGACAAAGTCGTCGTGTTCGATATATCCGACAAAACAGGCGTGGAATCCAAAGTATTTGGAGCATATACTTTTTACCGAAGAGCCTACCGAAATCTCGGGACGTCGGCGTACCTTGTTCAGGACAATGTACACCGAGAAGTCGGTCATTGCACTATTCACAACTTCCGGCACCGGATCCTTGAGTTGTCTCAGGTGATCGATCAAGTGCCGAAGATTTTGAATCCAATGATCCCGGCGATTTTTCCAGATGTCCTGCACAAGTCCTCGAAGACCGTGCTGGGCGAGTTCGGTGATTAACTTTCGATAAAACACATTTTTCAGGTAATAGTAAAGATTTTCAATGGCAATAATTTCAGGAACCACGCAAACGATTTTCTTATCTGCCAGGAGGAACGTGTCGATGGCGTTGAAGTGGGTACCCGCCCCGAGGTCAATCAAGACATAATCGGCGTGAAGCTTTCGGATATGACGCAGGAGCTTCTGCTTCTGGGTGTACTTGATGCTGTCCATGGCCAGAGAACCAACAGCCCCGACCAGCACACCAAGATTCTGAATGCCGCTGTCGACGATAAGGGCTTCCAGGGGGATTTTTTCATCGAAAAATTCGGTCAGTGTTGTCTGGGGCTTGCGAACGCCCAGGAAGGTATGCAGATTGGCGCCTCCGAGATCGGCATCGATGAGCACGACTTTTTTATCGTTAAGGGCCAGGTAATTGGCGATGTTACTGATAATAAAGCTTTTACCGATGCCGCCTTTTCCCCCTCCAATGGCCCAGATCTGGGCCTGCCGTTGTGTTGTCCCAGCCATTCGGGTCATTCCCTAATGTACGAGCGGTATACCAGCCCGTGATCCGGGCATAGGATCTGTCGGGCTCATCCCTGTCCGGCGCCATGCCCGTTTCCTTATTAATTTCACAAATTTATGGAGTAGTCAAACCGATGCTGTGATACCACGGTGTCCATTTCCCATTGACACCGTAGATGTGTTGGTCTAACTTGGCTGAAATTCATCCAGCAGGGCAGCACTTCATGCATTCTGTTAAACCGGATCGGGAAAACAATCGGCTTTACATTACCATTGGCGAAGCCGATCGCGCAGAGATCGAGGAAACGCTAAATAGCGTCAAAGCCTCTTGCCAAGAAGTGACTGCCGGATTCACCTGCATCTTCCATTTCCCCGAAGGCGCTCTGATATTGCCCTCCGATCAGGACCTCTTATTCAAGATTCAAGAGGCCCTGGTATCCGGCGGCATTAAAAAGGCTGTCTATGTTCGGACGCAGGGCAGCGTACTCGGTCGTCTTCAGCTTGAAATGCTTCACATGAACTCGTCGTGTCCGGCAGAAGATGCGTTAAGCCTCGATGAGGCCGAGATGTTGCTCAACGGCGGAAGACCAACCTCTGCATCTTTTCTTGAACACTTTTCACTCAGGGATGGGATCGCAGCGTCTGACTATCCTGTTCTGCCGGTTTTAACCCGCGTCAACATTTGTGTCCGTTTCTTGACAATCAGAAAAGATTTTATCCTTTGGGCGTTGCTCTCCGAGCGTGGGGCTTCCATCTTCGCCAAGGCACTATGGTGCTAGATGCGTCCTGAAAATGGTTTTTCTCTAACGGGCCTGCAAATAAATCTAACGATGACGATATTGGCCGTTCTGTCACCCCCACCGTGCCTCCCCCATCAAGGGGGAGGACAAGATTTTTCTCCCTCCCCTGGAGGGAGGGAGTCAGAGGGAGGGGGTATGATAGGCGCATTCCTTACCTTGGGTTATAGAACCGTTCTCTGACGTCGGCGTATAACTCTCTTTGAACGTGAGGACATCCTATGGCAACGGGAGATTATCCGCGCATCCCCTCGGATCGATCCGATGATCTGCACCATTTGGACATTGCGGATCGCGCCGATCTCAATCTCTTTATGGCCGGGAACCAGTTTATGGCGATGGCCGAAATCGTGGCGTTGTTCCGGGAGGAACACCCCGACGTCCGTCATATTTATTACGAAACCCTTCCTCCGGGTCTTGAACTGAAGCAGATACTCGCCGGTGGGGCGGTTTTCGGAGATCGATTGCTCACGATGCAGGCGGATGTGTACAGCGCTGTCAGTGAGGCCGCCATGGATACGCTGGTGTCGTCCGGTCATATCGGTTCGGAGAATTATCTTCGCTATCTTAGCAACCGGCTTACGCTGATGGTTCCGAAAGGGAATCCTGGAGGGATTCAACGGGTGTCCGATCTGGCGCAGGACCATATCCGCATTTCCCAGCCCGATCCTGAAAACGAGGATATCGCCTTCCATATCATGGCGATGTACCGGGGTGCCGGCGGTGATGATCTGGTTTCCCGTATCATGGAAGAAAAGCGTGTCGAGGGAACCACCATCTATACCATCGTTCACCACCGGGAGACGCCCATACGGATCCGCAAACAAACCGTCGACGTGGGTCCGGTCTGGGCCACGGAGATGGTCCATGCGCAAAACAGCGGATGGCCGTGCGATGTCGTGGAACCCGGAGAGCATCTGGATCAGCGGCAGCGGATCACTTACTATATCGGTCGGCTCGAGGACGCTCCGAATCCCGACAACGCCGAAAAATTCATCGATTTCATACTCTCGGCATCTGCCCAGAACATTTATGAAAAATACGGATTTGTGCCTATTTAGAGCGTCCCATGCACGGCTGCCCGAACCTTGAATGGGGGCAGCCGTTGCCCTGGGCAACTTGCAGAAACTGAAAAGGAGTGAAAACAGCCATGGAAGAACATACGTCACCCTATATCTGCCATGTCTTTGTGTGCGTCAACGATCGAAAAGGCGCGCGGAAGTCTTGTGCGGATGGCAACAGTCCCGCCGTCAAGCAACGACTCAAAGCGGAATTCAAACAACGCGGCTGGGTCGGAAAGGTGCGTGTTTCCCACTGCGGCTGCATGGGGCTCTGCATGGACGGTCCCAACATCATCCTGTACCCCCAGCAGATCTGGTTTTCCGGCGTTTCCGAGGACACGGCCGACAGGGTCATCCGGGAGGTCGAATCGATCATGGAAAACCAAGACAGCTAACCCGGATATTGCACCCAATTGAGACGTCCATAGGCTGCGTTATTCGGGCTAAGGATCAAAGGATCTTGGGCTGCCCATGAGTCCGTTACCCCATCTGATCGATACCCACGCCCATATTTGCGATGCCGCATTCGATCCTGATCGCAGCGATGTACTGATGCGGGCCGAATCGGCCGGGCTCCGGGCGATCATCGCCGTTGGCGAAGACAGCTCGGACGCCGAGAAAAATATCGAATTGGCCGACCGCTATCCGATCCTGCACCCCGGGGCAGGTCTTTATCCGACCATCCTGGATCCGGCTGCGGCCGACACCATGATCGATTTCATCCGGCGTCACCGGAAGCGGTTATGGGCGATCGGCGAAGTGGGACTGGATTTCTGGGTGGTTAAAGAGGAACGACAAAGGCATCTCCAGCGGGACATATTTTCCCGATTCATCGCATTGTCCAAGGAGTTGGATCTCCCCCTAAACGTGCACTCCCGTTCGGCCGGCCGCCATGCCGTTCAAATGCTGGTTGAGCATGACGCCATGCGTGTTCAACTTCACGCCTTCGATGGCAAGATCTCCGCTGCCCGTCCGGCCCTGGAGGCCGGCTTTTATTTTTCGATGCCGCCCTCTATTGTCCGTTCCCGCCAAAAACAGAAGCTCGTCCGGCATATTCCTCTGGAGCAGCTCCTGGTGGAAACCGACAGCCCGGTGCTGGGAGCCGATCCCAATGAGCGAAACGAGCCGGCCCACCTAATGACCGCTGTACGTGCCATCTCGCAAATCAAGGATGTAGCTGAGGCAGATGTCCTGGAAGCCGTCACGAGGAACGCCGCGCAGTTATATGGTATCCGAGTGTAACCCATGTACCCGGTTTAAAGTGTAACCTATGTCCCGGGTTCTACACATTTTCCTCCCTCCCCTGGGGGGAGGGAGCCAGAGGGAGGGGATATGATCGGCTTATTCCTTATTTTTGAACATAGACCCGAATAAAGACAACGGGCGTCTCCAGGTAACGGAGACGCCCGTTCCGGGTTGATTATTTATTCAAGCTTCATGCAGTTTGCATAATAGGTCACGGTGGCAGGCCAGTCGGAAAAAATACCCAGAATGCCAACGTCCCTGGCCAGCACATCGAGTACCACGTACATATCCCCGTCGTTGTTGGTCACGTCTTTGACAGTCTGGTAGTACCAGCCGCCACCGTTCTTCAGGGGCCCGGAGCGTTCCAGTGTCCAGGTGATGATGTCAAGGCCGGCGGCCCTGGCCCGCTTGGCATAAGTCGAGGGGACGATTTTCCCCCGGCTGTTGACCCTCAGGAGCATCCACATCGGCGGCGCAATGATCTTCACCCCGTTTTTTGCCAGTTGCGTCATGGACGGGTTCCACGTACCCGGCTTGGTGTGGTCAAAGGTGGAATCATTGTACCTGCCGTCAAGAAACACCGCCTGCTTCCCGAATTGCGGCTCCTTGTCGACCCAGTAAAGCACGTCGCCCTGGTTGAAGGACTGCGCCCACACATTCTGCGGGGGGACACCGGCGGCCTTGTATTCGTCGATCATCTGCTGGGCATAGTCTTCCTGAGTGTAATCGCCCTCATAGGGCATGTTCACGCTGGGGCTCTTTAATTCAGGAGTCATCTTTGCGCCGAGTTCCTTGAAGAGTTTGATGCTTTCCGCATGGCTGATGACCGTTCCGCAGGTGCTGTACAGATCGGTCCGCCAGTTTGCGGTGCCATCGACAAATTCCTGGACCGTGGTGGCTGTCGCGTCGAACGCATCCATTTTGCCGCACAGGGACTTGAATTCTTCCAGAGTAATGTCACTGGTACAGCACTTGGCCGAAGCCGGTTTGATCAGCTTGCCGGTGTCCGGATCAAACTCGGCCGGTGTGAAGGGCTCCGAACATTTTGCTGCGAGCGGGGTCAACAGGATATTGGTCGTGGTATGGAGATCGCACTGGGAGTGGCGGCAGACCAGCTCCCTGTCTTTTGTAAATGTGACATCGCATTCGAGGATGCCGGCACCCATTCGGGCTGCCGCTACGTAGGACTCTCTGGTGTGCTCGGGGAATTGAAGGGGGGCTCCCCGGTGCCCAATAGAAAAGTCAGACGTCTTGAACGGGCCTTCAGAACATGCCTCCAGCTTCCGTTTGAGTCGGCTTTGTTCCATATCTTGTTTTAAATAGTAGGGCCGGGGGCCGAGCTGAACAGTCCGTTTATCTGCTTTCCAGGAAGCCTTTCGACGCGAATCCCCCTTATCTCCGGCATGAGCCGGCGCACTGGCCAGGACCAGCCCGAGCAGAAAGACCGGAACCATCCGGAGAAAACAACCCGCCATCTCTTTCATCGTTTGATTACCCATAGGTCATTCCTCCTCTTTTTAGATTATTGGAAATAGGCGCTGCTCTGGTTAGCATACGGTTATCCATACAATATCGCCAATAGGGAATCCAGAGCCCCTTTAATGAGCGACATCGCCTCTTTCCATAAATAAAATCGTTACACGATTTTCCGTTTCACGGTTTTTTCGCTATCTGCTCGGCTGTCCAGATGATGCAGACGCCCTTTATTTATCTGTGCCGGTTTTTCTCCCTCTGTTCCGAGAGAGCGACACCGTCGCGTTTCATAAAATCGTTACACGATTTTATTGTTACAGTTTGTTACACATTGATACCTCCTGGAAAAGCATTCCTTTTCAAACGGCCCTAATGTGGGGTCAAACGATCGCGGACGAAAAAATCGAGATCGACAATTTACCCAAGCAAGGAGGCCATCATGAAAAAGCGAAATGTTATTATCGTCACCCTGACATCCCTGTTTCTGGCCACAGGCTTTGCCGCCTGCAGGCACGGCTATCATCGTGGATTCGATGAATTCGATATCGAAGCCGTCACCAACCGCATTGCGGCCCGGCTGGATTTGAATGACACCCAGAAGGCCGATTTAAAGGTTCTCACCACCGAAATTGCCGGAAAAGTAAAAGAAATGCATGCCGATCGCGAAAAGCGGCACCAGGAAGTTGCCGATCTGGTGCGGCAGGAGACCATCAGCCGTGACACCGTGGATCAAATGATTGCCGAGAGAATGGACAACATGCAGGAGCTGGCCAGTTTTGCCACAGACCGTCTGTTGAAGTTCCACGCGACCCTCAACGACGAACAGCGCGAAAAAAATGCATTCTTCATCGAGGAACGCACTTCCGCCAAACACGGGTGTTTCCGCCGCTAAGACGGCTCCCCGGCCCAGCGACCGCCGGCACCATCCGGCCGGCGGTCCTTGCTTTTGTTTAGCCAAGAAATTTGCTAGAAGTGTTATGAAAATCCCATCTACAGCGATTGTCAGAAATATGTTTCGATCCAAAAGAGAATCAGGCCGGTACAGTGACCGGCCCTACATAATAGCTTTTGTAGGGCGGGGCATTGGTCTTCGCCAAGGCTTCGCCCCAACACGCCGCACCCGCCCATAGCAGCCGTAAGGTTATCCTCCTTTGAATCGGAACCAAAATACGACATTTACTCTAACACCGAACGGCCAGAAGCCGATAAATTTCTGTTGAGCTATATGAGAGGCCAACCCTATGTCCTGGACCATTCTGGTCATTGACGACGACGAGAAACTCAACCAACTGTTGAAACGCTTCCTGGGCGATTTCGGCTACCAGGTGTATACCGCCGTCGACCCGGATGAGGGATTAAAGAAAATCCGGACAACGACCCCGGATCTGATTATTCTCGATGTCATGCTGCCGGGGATGTCCGGGTTTGACCTCTGCAAACACATCCGGCAATCAAGCACCGTTCCCATCATCATGCTCACCGCGAGAGGTGAACTCATGGACCGGGTGGTGGGGCTGGAACTCGGGGCAGACGATTACCTGCCCAAACCGTTTGAACCGCGGGAGCTTGTCGCACGCATTCAAGCGGTATTGAGGCGTGCGGAGCATAGCGGTTCGGACCGCCGGCGCCGCTTTGGACGGCTGGGTATCGATTTTCATCGTCACGAAGCCTGGCTGGACGATGTGCCGGTAAATCTGACCACCAATGAATTCGCCGCCCTCGACCTGTTGGTGCGTCATGCCGGAAAAGTCATGGATCGGGACGAAATCCTTCAAACTCTCCGCGGTATCGACAGTGATGCCTTCAACCGGGCCGTGGATGTGACCATCAGCCGCCTGCGCCAGAAGTTGGGAGACGATCCTAAACATCCGGAGTTCATCAAAACCGTGTGGGGGGCCGGTTATGTCTTTATCGCCGAGGAGTCCGACGATGCATCGCCGTCGATTTAAGCGGCTCTTTCACTCCGTATTCACCAAGTTGCTGGTAATTATCCTGGCGGCCGGCATCGCCATCACCCTGACCGTCATCTTGAGTTTTTCCATCATCCGTTTTCACAACCTGTCTCAGTTTGATCGGAACCTGTTGTTGTATACGGAGTATTTGACACAGGATCTGGGCGATCCGCCCGATCGGACTCGCGCGGATGACATCGCACGTCGCACCGGTTTGGCCATCCTTTTCGACCACCCCAACCAACCGTGGCAGGTCGGAACCGTTCCAGAAACGCTCGATCTGGATCGGGCCTGGATGCGGAGCCGAGGAAAGGGGATATGGGTCGGTCGACATCGGCGGCATTTTCTGATCCGCTTAGAACATGGCGGGGGTGATCTTATCTTCGTTGCCTCTCGTGACGCCCAACATCATGAAAACTCCGGCTGGGTATTGTCATTCATGGCCGTCCTTCTGTTTACTGTTCTGGGAGTCGCTTATCTGCTCATCCGGCGTATTCTCAAACCGGTACGCGCCCTGGAAACCGGCGTGGCGGCCCTGACGGCCGGACAGCTCGATCACCGTGTGGCGGCATCCGGCAGCGATGAATTCCGGGATCTTGCCGAAGCCTTCAATGCCATGGTCCAGAGATTGTCCGAGTTACTTAAGAGCAAAGAGCATCTGCTGCTGGATATGAGCCATGAGCTCCGATCTCCACTGACGCGCCTTAAGGTCCAGCTCGAATTCCTGCCAGATTCGGATGCACGGGAGGCTTTACGTGCCGATGTTGCGGAAATGGAGTCGATGGTCACTGCGATTTTGGAAGAGGCCCGACTGCGAAGCTCTGCCGCGGCGCTGAACGTGGAAACGGTTGAAATGAATGAATTGATTCAGTCGATCCTGGAAGAGTTCAGGGATCGTCCCCCCGGAATCAACAGCAGAAATTTCGAGCCGGTGAACATCCAAGCAGATCGGGACAAGATTCGGATGATGCTGCGCAATTTACTGGAAAACGCATTGAAACACACACCCGAAGACGGCGAGCCCATATCACTATCCATGGTCGTATTGGCGGATCATGTCGAAATTGTTGTTGAAGATCACGGTGAAGGGATCCCTGAATCGGCTCTGCCCCATCTGTTCGAGCCTTTTTTCCGGGCGGACTCGTCCCGCTCCAGAAAGACCGGCGGCTACGGCCTGGGCCTGAGTCTCTGCAAAGCGATCATCGACGCCCACAACGGACATATCGACGTGTCCAGCACCCCGGGCAAGGGCACCCGGGTGGTTGTCCGCCTGCCGGTGATCACCAATCTATAGCCCCTTCCAATGATTGACATCGGACTGTCGGAACAAATGTGTAAATATAAAGAGCGTTATATATTGAAATAACTGAGAGCACAGCTACGCGGTTCCGCAATTCCGTCCCGGTGATGATGAGGATGATGATTCTCGAAGGAGAAAGCGCGGCAAGCACTATAATGACGATGATGACGACGATGAAAAGGGAAAGATAAAGAAGAAAAAAAAGAACGGGATTATGCACCATTTTAAGGGTATTCTCACGCAATGGTCTGAGTATGTAGGACCCTAAAGCCATTGTTTGCAGTTTTCCGAAGTTGGCGTCCTGCA
>Ga0049114_1000033_pt1 | contig 38115 bp, 48 predicted proteins | sample WorMettanBELIZE2_FD_55211 | JGI IMG/M metagenome (GOLD analysis project Ga0049114, IMG submission 55211) | Marine gutless worms symbiont microbial communities from Max Planck institute for Marine Microbiology, Germany - Olavius tantulus BELIZE.2 | ecosystem: Host-associated > Annelida >... | reverse complement strand
CAGGACGCCAAGTTCGGAAAACTGCAAACAATGGCTTTAGGGTCCTACATACTCAGACCATTGCGTGAGAATACCCTTAAAATGGTGCATAATCCCGTAATGTTTTAAGCATGTCTCAGGTCCGCATTACGCCGAATTCTCGGAATCGTTTTTGGCGGCCTCCAACTCTTCGTAGGCCTGGATAATCTCCTGAACCAGCCGGTGGCGGACCACATCTTGCTTGGTAAAAAAGACGAATTGTATCCCCTTGATATGTTGAAGTATATTTTTTGTTTCAATGAGCCCGGATGTCCTCCCCGGCGGAAGATCGACCTGGGTAATGTCCCCGGTAATCACCGCTTTGGAGCTAAACCCGATCCGGGTCAAAAACATTTTCATCTGTTCGGACGTCGTGTTCTGGGCTTCGTCCAAAATTACAAACGAATCGTTCAGCGTTCGGCCTCTCATAAACGCCAGGGGTGCCACCTCGATCACCCCCCGGTGAATAAGGTTGGATGCCTGTTTGAACTGCATCATGTCATGCAGGGCATCATAAAGCGGCCGCAAATAGGGATCGACCTTTTCCGACAGATCCCCCGGTAAAAAACCGAGCTCTTCACCGGCTTCCACAGCCGGGCGGGTGAGTATGATCCGGCTGACCTGTTTTTTCGACAATGCCGAAACGGCCATTGCCATGGCCAGGTATGTTTTCCCTGTCCCGGCCGGACCGATACCGAATACGATATCAAAATTCCGGATCGCGTAATCCACATCTTTCGGGTAGATCGGGTATCGATTCTCGAGCAGTCCGTATAGCTGAGAAAGAATGTTTTCAGCCAGGGAGACTGCTATGGAATCGCCGTCGAGGAGCACCTCGTTTCCCCTGGCGTTGATCGTAATATCCAGCGCTTCGGCAACTTTCTGAAGGTTGCCGTTCTGTTCCCCGAAAAGCTGGCGAGCCAGGTCGATTTCCGTAAAGCTCAACCTGTGATGCTGAATATGCGTTTCGTCATCCATAATCAATTCATCGCCTGGGCGGGATCAACTTCACCGCTGCACCGGAAACCCTCTCCAAATTGGAGGATAACCGTCCCTTTCCGGACTGCGGATTGAGCCTCAACGATCCCGGCAGACGCACAGGGAACATATCACATGGTGCAAAATTAATGCAAACTGAGCCCTGTTTTTATCCTTTCCCGGACAGCTCCGGGCGGATGTTGACTTTGAGCCGTGCATTTTTTTATTTATCTATTTTACCATTCATGCCAGCATGGCCCTGGTGAAATGAGCACCGGAAACCGCCCTGAGACCGAACCCCTATGAATCTGCTGGATATCGTTATTATCGTCATTTTGGGATCTTGCCTGATCCGTGGCATCTTCCGGGGATTGATCAAAGAACTGTCATCCATTGTCGGGGTCCTGGCCGCCTTTTATGCGGCGTATTCGTATTATCCGTTGATCGCGCATATGCTGCGTCGCTGGATCACCGATACCGGGTATCTGAATATATTCAGCTTTTTCATCCTCTTCTGTGTGATTTTCGTGGCGGTGAGCATGCTGGGTGTGGTCATTAAGTATCTGCTGGACATTGCGTTTCTGGGATGGGTGGACAGGATTTGCGGCGGCGCGTTCGGTACGATAAAAGGCATTCTTCTCGTCTCGGTGCTGGTTATGGCCCTTACCGCCTTCCTTCAAAGAGGCACCCCTCTCCTTAAGAAATCCCTTCTGGCGCCTCATGTGCTGGTCATTTCCGAAACTATGGCCAAGGTGGTTCCAAAAGACATGAAGCAGGGGTTTCGGGAGGGGATGAAGGCGCTCGAAAAGGCTTGGAAAAAATAGGAGCTGTGTTTGGTGTTTGGCAATGGTGTTCAAGGTTCTGGGTTCAAGGTTCTGTAGGTTGGTTTTTGGAATTTGAAATTTGAGTTTTGTTTGTGATTTGTGATTTGATATTTGGAATTTTCGTTCGGCTGCGTAAATTTTTCTACTGGAATGAAACCGCATGGCTGATAAAAACTCGACAGGAGCAATGCCAAACGGACGTCTTCAGGACCTGGTAGATCTGGTGGCGCGGCTCCGGGGTGAGCAGGGCTGCCCATGGGATCGTAAACAGACTCCCGAAACCCTCCGAACGTACCTTATCGAGGAAATGTTCGAATTGATTGACGCCATTGATAGCGGTTCTCCGGAAAACATCCGGGAAGAACTGGGCGACGTTTTGTTTCAGCTCGTTTTTCTGGCGAGACTGTTCGAGGAAAAGGGCCAATTCGATTTGCCGGAGGTCATCCGCCGGAACACGGCAAAGATGATTCAACGACACCCTCACGTATTTGGCGACGCCCATGTTTCCGGTACCGAAGAGGTCCGGAAGCGGTGGGGGGAGATCAAAAGAACCGAGAAACCCCGTTCCCGGGAAGCCTCCATTTTGGATTCGGTACCGGCCAAGCTGCCGGCCTTGATGCGTGCCTATCGCATCTCAGAAAGGGCCGCCGGGGCGGGTTTTGATTGGGATGATATCCACGGGGTCCTGGAAAAGGTCGACGAGGAGCTGAGCGAGTTCAAGGAGGCGCTTGCCAACGGTGGCTCGAATGATGCCGATCACGCATCCATAAAGCTCGAGTTCGGTGACATCCTGTTCACCCTGGTCAATGTCGCCCGATTTGCATCGATTCATCCGGAAACCGCATTGGCCGGATCCACACGGAAGTTCGAAGGTCGTTTTCGACAGATGGAAAGAAAAGCCGCCGAACAAAACACACCTATCGATGCAGTTCCCAGGGATCAATTGGAGCTTCTCTGGCAGGAGGCGAAGAAAGAGTAAAATCGCGAAGCGATTTTATGAATTTCCCGCCGCGTTAGCGGCGGGATGTTTTTTATGCGAATGGGTTGTGGGCTCCGGCGTCATCCAAGAGAGATAGCCCCGTCGTCTGCAGCAGGTCAGATCAGCCGGAAGATTTCTTTTCCCATAAAAACGCGTCGCGTTTTTATTAGTCGTCAAAATCCCCTTCCGGACCCTCGTTCACATCCAGATCCGCCGCCCTTCGGATGATTTCCTCCCGGGTCCAGTCTGCCGGATTCTCGATGCGGCTTGCTTTTGGTCCGGGATCGTGGGATCCGGTTTCCAGAATGGATTCGATCGCCAGAGCAGCGGTATCTTGGGCATTGAATACATTGACCAGCATGTTGTATGCAAAGTCCTCCACCCGCTTGGACATCCGCTCACGGATTTCCAGCGGCTGGGCCAGAAGCTTGTTTTCAAAGGGCAGATTCAGCTTTTTGTAATTACCTCCCGTCCATCCGCTGGCATCGGCGTAGGCCTTCATTTCCTCCCACAAGGGTTCGGTCACCCCCTCGTTCGGGATCTTGATGAATCCTCCCTGGTCATCGAGTATGGCATTGCCGAAATCATTCACTTCCAATCCCCAGGAAATCATCTGAAGGGCGGTGGCGACATTGGCTTTGGTCGTACGGGTCTTGGCAGCGATGGTCCGGAGTCGATCCGAGTCGTTCCCGGATGTGCCGTGCTGGGCACCGGATACATTATACGCGGAAATCGCCTCGTGTATCCGGGCGGTAAGATCCACCTGGATGCCGTGATCGGAGGTTTGAATGCCGTGGGCCGTCCCGTTGTTCAGCGCAATCCAGTCTGGAAAGATATCGTGGGCGTTCAGACCCTGAATCTGGAACACAGCCTCATCCACCGTCGATAGACCTTCCTTGCCCTTGATCTCACCGACCTCCGTCTCGAGTCCGGACCATGCCGGCACGAACGGAACCAGTTCGATATTGGTCAGCAGGTTCTGGTCGTTGGGTAAATGGGACGCATCGATGGCGATGGAGGTAATGCCCGCCTCAAAAAGGGTCGGGATTTCGATCTTGGCAGCTTCGATATCTCCTTGATTTTTCAAGCCATAATGATCTGCATGGATGGCCACCGGGATGGTAATGCCCATTTCGTTGCACAGGCTGTCCACCTGCCTGGCAATGTTCCAGTAGTTGACCGCACAATAGGCGTTTTGCCCCCCCTCGGATTTGGCGATCTCGATAATCAATGCGGCATTGGCCCGCTGGGCGGCCCGGAGAGCACCCCGGATGACGAATTGATTGCGGCCATTGGCCGCCATGGCAAAGGCCTGTCCTTTTTCCAACATGGCCCGGTCAATATATTTTCCACTGACGATTAGCGCGCGGGAATTGGGAAACAAGGTATTCACATTTGGGGGGCGGCCGATGGATAGGGCCTTTTCAAAATCGTCATTCGATACCGGCATCGTGACCTCCTCATAGGTTTTTTCCATATCGGAAGTTTCTGATTTTCTAATAGTTTCAATTGTTTCAAGAATCACTTCACGAAATGCCTCAGGGGCCTGCACCTCTCCCCAGCCCTTTTGGACCTGGAACAGACCATCGTAAGCCGTATCGTGAAAAGAACGGATGCGGTGAGGGATGGCTCTGTCCTGGAGTACGGTTTCGACAAGCTGGACCTCGAATGTGTTTTCCAGGACAGCGATTGGAACAAATTCATTCAATAGTCTGTGGATCTATCGCATCTATGCACGAAGACAAGTTGATCAGGCGTAATTGTAGATCTCGTATTCTGTTTTTTCACCCAGCAGGCCATCGATATTGTTTTGTATTTCTACACGTTCCTTGTTCAGCACCCAGGTGCGCCAATCATCGATGGACTGCCATGTGCTGATAACAAGGCACTCATTCGGATCGTCGACACGCTGGAGTGTTTCTCCGGAAACATATCCGGTCTGATTCATGGCAAGGACGCGCAGCTGCTTGAGCAAGGGGGCCAGTTCCGGGTACTGCTTTTCGGTAACACGGCGCTTAATGATGATTTTGACTGCCATGGTGCCCTCCTTTCTCCGGCCTTTGGCTGACCGAACTCGGGGTTTATCCTAGACCCGCGAAAAGGGATCGGCTGGTGCTGGCGTTACTCGGCAGGCTCTCGGAGCTGATCTAGCTTGGTGTTGTATTCCAACACTTCCTGATCATAGGCCTCGCGTTTGGCCTCATACGCGGCGTTCCGTCTATTGAGCTCCAGAATCTGGGTTTCGTACTCTTTGAGGGCGCTTTTTGTCCGGAATTCCCCCCGGCGTTCTTCTAACATCCGTCGAGCTTCCATCAACGCGCTATATTCGGTATCCAGAGCGGCTTTTTCTTTTTCCAGGCGCTTGCCCTGTTCGGTGAGTTCCCCCGAGGTCACACGGGCCGGTTCGGATTCCGCTGCTTCCGCCGGGGGTTCAGCAGGTTCGGTGTCAGGTGTTTCAGAGATCTCTTCGGATTCTTCAATGTAATCCTGGTATTCCCGAAGTTTCTCGCGCTGTTCCCGCGGGACTACGGTAATGTCGTCCGTAAACCGGACGTTGCCGTTTTCATCGACATATTTATAGAATTCTGCGTTTGCCGGCAGGGCTGCCAACACAGCAAGCATTAGGATGAGGCCCAATCCCGTTCGCATGACGTTGCCTCCTCATCCGGAGCTCCAAAGGGAAAATTCGCACGATCCCCAGCTTGGCCACCGGATTGCTTCACATAAGCGTTCGGAAACGGCATAACTATACCGAATATATATCTACTCGGCCCAACTTCGTCAAGTAAACTGACCGGCAAATCATGCTGTTCGGACGTGATTTCACGGGCGCTGGAAACCCCGGACGGACATGCTCTGGCGCGCCATACGTCACCCCTGTGAATGGCCGGATGGAGCAGGCGGGATGTCGGGAATCGTCAAGATAAGATTTTCATTTTTTCCTGAAGGCATGATATAGGTCAGCGCGTGATTCCGGAATCTCCGGGCGACCTATCCACCCATTGATGGAGAAAAGATGACCACGCAATCGCCACCGTCCGAAAATTCTGCCTTGCCGATCCGTTGCCGCGGGGTGCGCGGCGCCACCACGGTTCCCAAGAATACAAAAGATGCGATTCTCGAAGCCACCCGGGAGATGCTCTATATCATGATCCGGGCGAACCAGATGAAACCGGAAGATGTGGCCAGCGCCTATTTTACTACCACCGTGGATTTAAACGCCACATATCCGGCTCTGGCTGCCCGCCAGCTGGGATGGTACGAAGTCGCGTTGCTCTGCGGACACGAGATGCAGGTGCCGGGCGGCCTTGGACAATGCATCCGTGTGCTGGTTCACTGGAACACCTCCCGTCGGTCCAAAGACATCATTCACGTTTACCTTCGGGAGGCGAAGACGTTGCGCCCGGATCGTAAAACCCTCCCGGAAATACCCGAAGAGGAGATTTCGGCGGCAGTCCGCGATTTTGATTTGGAATCCTTGAAGTTCGATCCGGATGGAAGCTGACGGGCGGGGTTCTACAGACCCTTGTAGTCATTGTCAGTCGAGCGGAAACGACGGATCTGCAAAAACAGACACGGCGGTTCAGCGGCCGCTCTTGGGAGGCCTCGGCTTAAATATCTTCACCCCGTTATCCGGTCCCATCTCAACCGCGGTCCAGAAGATCGAAGACCAGTATACCCCGATAATGTTACCATCGGGAGATACAATATCGGATGCCCTGGGCGGTTCGTCCTGATAATATCGCATGACGTTCTGGATGAGTTTCCCCAGTTCACCCGGCGCACCATCGATCTCCCGCCAGAGTCTGGCGGTTTGCCGGTATGCCGGATCCAGCCCGATAATCGCATCGGGGGCATTCTCTCTTCCGGTGGCGTAGTAACGATAATCGGCAGGCGGGTTTCCATCCTTAAACGCCTGCTCCATCTCCAGGTTCCGTTTGAGCTGACCGGCCTGCCCACCGCTTACCGCAGGCACCTGGACCAACAGGAGAATGGTCAGACAGGCCATGAATGTTTGTCTTTTCATCGTCTTCCTTCCCGGGTCCCCCGTCTGTGACGATACCGGAAATGAAACCAGGCGCGGGGCTCACCGCGGTGGACGGTTTCGGCTGTATCATCGGTAAAGCTCTAAAATACCACCGTTTCTTCCGGTATCCGGGGTTTGTAAACTTTGACTTCGTTGTCCTGCCCCATTACAACGGATGTCCAGTAAAGGGTGGACCAATACACACCGATGACCTTGCCTTCCGGTGTCAGGACCTCGGCGGCCCTTGGCCGAAACTCATGGTAGATCATCACATTGCGAATCAGGGCGGTCAGTTCTTCGGAATCCGCGGGGATTTCCCTCCAGAGTCTTGCGGTTTGCGTGTACTCGGGAGATAGCCCGAGCACCGCATCGGGAACGCCGCCCCTGCCGGTGGCATAGTAGCGATAGCCCGCTGGAGGCCGTCCCTCCAGCATAGACTGCTCCAATTCAAGGTTTCTTCTCAGTTGACCGCGTGAGCTGGCCGAGGCGGCCAGGGCCGCGCAGATTATCACCAGTACCAGTACAACACCCAAAGGCATGGATCTCTTCATGATGGCCTCAACCTAAACTTCTTTCGGATTCATCAATATCCCGGCCAGTCCGCAATCCGGTCACGAAAGGATGCCAGCCGCTGTCGGGTCTGTGACTACGGGCGATTCATGATCTGTGGCTTGAACACTTTCACCGTGTTGTCGGCTCCGATTTCAACAGGGACATGGCGAACAGCGGACCAAAAAACCCCAATGACCGTTCCATCCGGCGTCATGATATTGGATGCTTCCGGTTCAGATTCAAAGTACGGCATCGTGCCCTTGATCAGCTTGTTGACTTCCTCAGAGGCAGGACCGATGTTTCGCCATAACCTGGCGGTTTGCTTCCATTTGGGATCGAGTCCGATGACGGCGTCTGGAGCGCTGCCCCGGCCTGTCGCCCAATAGATGAGATCCGCCGGGGGGCGGCCTTCCCTGAATGCCTGTGTCATTTCCGGATTCTGCTTGAGATGACCTTCTGCTGCGGCAAAGGACATCTGAGGCACCATCCACAAAGCAATCCATAAAAAAAGAGCAATTGATTTTCTGTCCACGGCTTCCCCCCTTTTCTTTTGTTTGACGCCATCCATAATGGTTGATGTGGTCGATCTCAGCCATGCCTGTTCCGAAAATCCTGGGTGACATGTTCGTCAGGGGAGACTCGGCGGTTTCGGCCGATACACCCGGATCTCGTTTTCTTGTCCCATCCGGATGATGGTCCAGTAGATAGACGACCAGTAAATCCCAATGACGTTGCCATCGGAATCGACGATGTCCAATGCCTGGGGATCCTTTTCCCGATACCGCATCACGTTTTGAATCAGCGCGCCGGCATCACCGGGTCTGGGATTCACCTCCCACCAGAATTTGGCAACCTGGCGCCAGTTCGGATCGAGTCCGATGACGGCATCCGGAGAGTTTTTCCTGCCGGTGGCGTACCAGCGAAGTCCATCGGGGAGATGTCCCGATTCGAGGCGCTGACTCATCTGAGGATTATGAATCAGGCGGCTTTTATTGCCGGCGATCACGCTGGAAGAAAACACCAGTGCCAAAACCATGATGATCCATAAAACAGCTTTCATTTCATACGCCCATACGCAAGATGTTGATCCATGCAGCCATCAGGTCTGCATGCGCCTGTATTGTGAAGGGTAACCATGGAGTACGCTCCAATCAAATAGGCGGTCCGTTTCCATCCGGTGCCCGAGGTTCACATGTCCCTGTATCTCTTTTGACGGGTGATGTCACAGGCATGTCGACCTCTTCCTGCAGATCCTTACAGCGTCATAGTCCGCTTCAGAATCCACAGCAGGTTTCAGGACCAAAGGCCCTGCAGGCGCATACCGACCGTCATTTATAATAGCGCTTGAGTCTAAAAGGGGATACACCGCCATGGTAAAGTGCAACCAGAAGGATGTTCACGAGCTGTTGTTGCATGTTTCCCCGGGCGCGATATCGTCGAGCCGACGTTGTGACCGGCTCCCGGATTTTGACAAACTGCCCGGTTCGCCGTAGTCTCCTCTGGATTTCCACATCTTCCATAAGGGGTATATTACGGAACCCTCCCACCGCCTGAAATACCTTCTTGGGCATAAACAGCCCCTGATCCCCATATGTAAAGAGGATGTGATTGATTCGGCTAAACAGCGAGAAGCATCGAAGCAGGGGGTGATCGTCATCAAATTCCAGGAAAAATGAACCTCCGGCGATGCCGTTTCCCGTCGTCATCAGACCTTCTATTTTGTGCAGACCGTTGGGAGGAACACAGGTATCGGCATGAAGGAAGAACAGGACATCCCCCGTTGCTGCACGAGCGCCCCGATTCATCTGGCGGCCCCGTCCCTGGGGAGCGTTGAATGTCTTCACTTCCGGAAAGGCCCCGACCACATCCATGGTGTTGTCGGTGCTGCCGCCGTCGACCACGATGACCTCGGTGGGAATCGCCGATGAGGTGATACTGGCCAGGCAGGTCCCGATGGTTTTCGCTTCATTCAGAACCGGAATAACAACTGAGATCATGATGATACCATCTGTCCGGAACGCATCAGCGGCCGATCGGGTCTCTGGGACATCGCCCGGCCCTGCATGCATGTGACTTCACTTAGCTGTCTTCCCGCTCGTATTCTCGACCCGATCCCGTAGTGCGGTGAGAACCGCCGGAAGATTCTTTTTAAGGGATCGTCGCACAAGGAACCCGGGCACGACAAATCCCGGATCCAGGTACACGCGATAGTGAACAATGGTTTGTCTCCCGTTCCCCATGGGACTCAAAAGCCATCTGCCCCGCATCTCTCGAAGATCCCCGCGTATCCGGTTAAAGGAAATTTGCCGGTATAAATCATAGTCCGCGCGAAATTCGTATGCCACCTTGGGGAACAACCACATCCATTTCACATCGTGGCGAATGATTTCCCAAGTGTCCCCGGATTCCAGTACCTGGCATGATTTTAACCCTGGAATGAACGTTGGTGCCGCATCGCAATCGGTCATGATCCGCCAAATCGTCTCCGCCGATGCATCGATCCATACGACGGCTTCCACGGATCCCCTTGACTGTTGGCCGGATCGGACAAGCCGCACCAGGATCTCGCCATCTTGTATCCGCGCCAATTCAGAGTCATTCAATTGGACGTCCGTCTCCGCCGTCACCGTGATGGGATGGGCTACTCCAAAGCCAACGCCTGAAAAAAACAGGGTAATGATGGATATAAGGAGACGATTCATAGGCGGTCTCGGTATTGGGTTGATGAGTCGGGCGCCAGTCGCCAGACAAATTCAACATGAGCATGGACCGCGCCAGCGTCAAACCCGTCGGAGAACTAAAATCTATAGGAAATGACTATTAGTGAGCTTTTAAAAACTCCCTATTGAATGTGTTCATCTCAATCCCCATGTTCTGATCGAAATGAACTATGAACGTTGACTATATCGCAACGAGGAGATCGAGATGAATAAAACCGACTGCGTCTACGAACGAATTACACTCCGTACCCTTGGATTCATACTTCTACCGTTTGTGCTGTTTTTTACCGTTGTGGCGGGAATTATGGTGCCCGTTTTCGGCGTCATATTTGCGCTCCCCCTGATCGTTTTGACCGGCCTTTTTATGGCGGCGCCGAAAAGTAAAACATGCAAGCTTCTTTTCAGCAACACGGAATAGCGCCGGGCCGGAACTAAGCCGGCCGGGCCGGGTCGAACATGGCCACATGGAAGGGATTTTTGCTCCCTTCGAGCATATCCGCCAGTATCTCTCCCAAAACCGGGGCAAACTTAAAGCCGTGGCCGGAAAGAGCCGTTATAAATACATGCTCATGACCGGGAAGTAATCCCAACCAGAAGTTTCGGTCGGGTGTGACCGTATACAGGCATACTTCCGACTGGATCTTCTGTCCGGCCAATTCCGGAATACAGTGCGCCATAAATGTACGGACGTTGTTGATTTCCCGGGTCGTTGCACGTTTTACAGGATGATCCGGGTCGGCATCGGCCAGACCGTTATGGGGCGCCACCTTGACCTTCCCGCCGCTGCGGGTGACGGGAAGAGCGTATATCTCCCGGTAAGTATGGGTAGGATCTCCGAGCGGCTCAGGTATCTGCTAAAAATTCACCGGAAATGATCCGATCTTGAAATTCTTGCCCCGTGGCGCTGTGACCCAACATACGGGGACACGTTTGACCGTTAGCGGTGTCCCCGAACGGGTCATCAGCTGTGTGTTGCCGGCTCCGGCGGCAAGCAACAGGCGTCCCGTGTCGTATTTGCAAGCGGCCGTGTGCACGCGGATGCCGGTCTGCGTTTCTTCCCAGCGCAACACCGGCTCATCGACATGAAGTACAGCCCCGGCCCGGTCCGCCTCTCCCAGAAATGTTCGCACGGCCGATTCCGAGAAGACAATCCCGGCCTGAATTTCCAATCCGGCAGTGTAGGCGCTGGGCACGTGCAACTGAGGCCATCGTGCGCGAACCTCCAGGGCGGTAAGGTACTCAAAAGGGATATGATAGGAGCGTGCACTTTTCAGAAATCCCGCTATGGCCGGAGCGTCCGGCGGTCCGATGGTGAGATTGGCGGTTTCAATGAGGAGAGATTGGCCTGTATCCTGTTCCAGCCTGCGCCATAGGTCCCACGCGCGCATCGCCATGGGCACATAGGTTGTGCCTTCCATGTAGGCGCGTCGAATGCTTCGGGACTCGCCGTGATGGCTGGCCCGGGTGTGGGGTGGGGCGAACGCATCGAGACCCAGTACGGCGATACCCCGGCGTGCCAGTTCCATGCAGGTTGCAGATCCGGCGGTACCCAGCCCGACCACGATGACATCGAAGTGTCTAATGGGTGCCATGGACGACCTTCACTCTCGGAAAAAACGCAATGAGCCCGACGCTGAGAAATGGTACCCAGGCGATCCAAAACAGGACCTGATGAATGGAATACATATCGGCCAGCCGCCCCACGGCCGGGGATACCGCGCCTCCCAGGCCGTAGGCAAACCCCATCATCAGACTCGCCACCATGGAACGTCCCCTGGGGGCCAGCGCCTGAGCCATCACGACCCCTAACGGCATGGTCGCCAGGGTGAAAAAGCCGGCCAGGGCGGCCCCCGGATACACCCAGGACCCGGGCAGGTAGAGCAGCATCAACAAGGCCGGGGTCATCAGGGCATGGGATACAACGAAAATTGCGTTGAAACCGATGCGATCCGATAAATAGCCGGCCAGTAATCCGCTGAAAGTCCCGGCCAACGTAAACAGGGAGAACATGGCTCCCGCGGAGACCAGAGAATATCCCCGGTCGACGTACAGGACGGGCATAAACGTCAAGAAGGACTGCCCCACAACGGCTCTGAGCATCATGACCAGCCAGATCAGCAAAATCGGCCTCCAGGCATGTCCCAAGGATTCTTTCAGAGAACCGATAAATCCATATTCCCGGAGTCCCTCGCTTTCCGGTGGCGGCAGCGTCAGGTACAGGTAAATCACCACCAGCAGCCCGAAGAGCATGGTTGCGGTAACCGCTTCCAGACCGAAGGTCCCTGCATACCAGGTGATAAATATCGGCCCCAGGGCAAAGGCCATCGTGCCGCCCGTGTTGAATACCGACATGGACATCCCGGCATGATAACCAGCGTACAAGGGGACCATACCGGTGGCCGGCGGGTGAAACATGGAGGAGCCGATGGAGCCGCATGCCACAAGACACAGCAGGATCCAGAATGTCGGGGCAATGCCGGATAGCGGGATGCACACCACCACCATCAGAAGGCCGCCCAGGATAAACCCCCGGGTCTCATACCGATCCGCCAGATACCCCACGGATGGTTGAACAACAAAGGCCAGCAGCCTGGCCACGCCAGCGATCACACCGACCTGGGTCAGCGAAAGGCCCAGCTTGGTGACAAATAATGGAAACAGGGGGCTGATAAACGAACTGTAAAAATCGCCGGTAAAATGGATCAGGGTCAGCGAGAAAATGATCCGGAGATCCATGGATCTGTCGGGGCGGGTTGTGGCCATCCCCTACGACCGACGGCTCTGCTCGGCGATGGCGCGTTCTGAAAAGCCACGGAACCGCTCCGCCTCTTGGGTATTGCCCAGGTTCGCATAGATTCGACTGATCCGATCGAAATAGACGGCGGCATTGTCTGGGTGCTCCCGGGCCAAAGACAAGTACAATTCAAGAATCTCGGAATTGTGAACGCCTTCTTGAAAGGACAATTCTGCATATTTGTGTTTAACGATGGGGTCCACGCGGGCATGGCAACTGGTGCAGGTGTCCATCATTTCCTTGTATATGGCTCGTGCACGGGATGCATCGCCCAGGGCTTCATGGGCCCTGGCAAGGGCCCTGGCAATGTCCTCTTGCCATCCGTACCGGTCCATTGCATCTTGGTAGTATTTTCTGGCTGCCTCGACGCCGCCGGATCGAAACAACGTTTCGCCCTTCAGCAGAATGATGGCCAGCGAGTCGGCAAAATCTTCGGGTACCGAGGCCAGCAGCACATCGACCTGCTGAAAATCCTTTTGCTCCCAGTGGATATCGCACAGTAGCTGATAGGCGGGAAGGGCGTCTGGGTGATAGGCCAAAAGGCGTTTCAGTAACTGCTGTGCCTCTGCCGTTCGGCCCAGGTTTGCATATGCAGCGGCCAATTCCAGCGGGATGTAGCTGTCCGGCTCCGGATGATCGTCCATGGCCCGGATCAGAAAGCGGACGGCGGTATCAAAATCTCCCCGGTTCAGCGCCATGTAGCCGGTTTTAAAGTTTTCCCCGTAATCGAGGTATGCGTCCCCAACCACTTCGGGAAGCGTGCCGCAAAGGGCCGCAAAAATCTCTTCGTCCGAAGCCCTTTCCTGGGAACGGGGGACGTCAGGTTCTCCCTCCGAAAGCGGCGCGGGATCCATAATGTTTGTGTCCATCTCCATGTCTTCCAGCGGGCGATTCTCCATTTCGTTCATCTGTTGCTGAACCGCCTGTTGGAAATCCGGATCAATACTCAATTCCAGAGCCAGGCGCAGAAGATCCCGGGCCTCTTCCCGGAAGCCGCCGGCGATTAGATCGGACGCATTCTGCTGATGCTCCTTTGCCAGACCTTCTTTGACCGTCGTGAGTTTTTCGGAGATCCGCTGAAGGAGCTCCGGATCCGTGTCGCCTTTCTGCTCCAACTGATCCAGAGCATGCTCATATTCCAGCTTTGCCAGACCCCTTTGTTCGGCCTGAAGCAGAGCATCTCCCTTTTTTTCCAGTTTTTCCGGGGAAGGACGGGCAAACAGGTTAAAGAAGCCCATGATCATGTTCTCCTGCTGATACGTCATCGTTTGCAGATTGACTGCTTATCGTATCTGAATGTCCGGCGGCAATGCAACCGGTATGGCCCGGATGACGCCGTCGGGGGTCTCGACCGGTTGGAAATAGGGTTGTTCTGTTATAGTATTACGCATGGCCCGGCTATGGGTTCGGAGACATGGCACCGGCATGTCCGGGTGAATTTGGCTGACTCAACAGCGCGTGCGTTCTGGGGGATCCTGGATGCTTGGTTATCTTTTAATTTTGGCAGCGGCGATTCTGGTCATTTACGGCCCCCATTTGTGGGCCCGGCATGTATTGAACCGCTACAACCAGAGGGAATATTTCTCCGGAAACGGTCTGGACCTGGCGCGCCTCGTCCTGGAGCGGATGGACATCGCCGATGTTGCTGTGGAAGAAACCGCCATCGGAGATCACTATGATCCCCAGGCCAAGCGTGTCCGATTGACCAGCGCCAACTGCGGCCGCAAAACCCTTACCGCGGCTGTGGTCGCCGTTCACGAGGTCGGTCATGCGATTCAGGACCACACCTTGTATCCGCCGCTCCGGACGCGCACGCGCATGGTTGTCACGGCGGCCCGACTTGAGCGGATCGGTGCCGCCATCATGATGGGGGTTCCGGTGATCGCCATGGTAACCCGGGTGCCGGCAGCCGGAGCGCTCATGTTTTTAGGCGGGTTGGCGACATTGTGCATCCCCCTGGTCGTCCATCTGCTGACCCTTCCTACCGAGTTTGATGCGAGCTTCAAGCGCGCATTGCCGATCCTTGACAGGGGCAATTACATTCCCAAGGAGGATCTGCCCGCGGCGCGAAAAATACTGACCGCATGTGCCCTGACCTATGTGGCCAGCGCATTGATCGGGCTGTTGAATGTGTGGCGATGGATTCGGATCCTGCGACGCTGATTCCCAGTCAGGGATCCGGGCGTTGCATGAAATCTTTTCAGGCGAGGACAACCAAGAACCATCGACCCGACAGTTTATTTTGGAACCACCGGCTTTCCGACAGTTGGCAACTTTATAACGATGATTAGGTTTCTGAAAAGATTTCACCCGGTTTGCAACGCCCAGTCAGGTATCCGGGTGTTGCATGAATACGCTGGTCGTTAAAGCTCCAGAAGGGATAATTTTGCTATGAAGTTCACGACAATCACGAAGAAAAATTCTGAAATTACCTTTTGTTACCTTCGTGCTCGTCGTGGTCTTCGTGGTGCGGAAAACCCAAAATGCGTCTAATATGTGCTCTCCGGATGTCCGGGAAAACCAAAAAATCGCCCAAACAGTTCATCCCATGACGGAATTATACGGATAGGTCCATATCACTATGGATTCGGTTACCCAAATAGCCCTCGGTGCTGCCGTTGGCGAAGCCACACTGGGCCGACACATTGGAAATCGGGCCGCCCTGTGGGGAGGTGTCTGCGGTCTCTTTCCGGACCTTGACCTGTTCGTCCCCTTTACCGATCCGGTAATGTCCTTTACCTACCACCGCAGCTTCAGCCATTCGATTTTTGTCCTGACACTGCTCACGCCTCTGTTCGTGTGGCTAATACTGAAGGTGCACCCGAATACCCGCCGCTACCGGTACCGGTGGTATGGTCTGGTGTTTCTCGCTTTTGCGACCCACGTTCTTCTCGACTGTCTTACCGTTTACGGTACGCAGATCCTCTGGCCCTTGCCGACGCCCCCTGTGATGGGGTCTTCGATATTCATTATCGATCCTGCCTATTCGGTGCCTCTGTTTTTAGGCGTTTTAGCGGCTCTGGTGCTATCCCGCAGGTCCTTCCGAGGGCATCGCATCAACACGGTGTGTCTGGCTTTGAGCACGATATATGTGATTTGGGGGATTGGGGCCAAACTCCATGTCGAGCAGGTGGCGCGCACATCCCTGGAACAACAAGGCATTCCATATACCCAACTGCTGACCGTTCCCGCGCCGTTTAACACCATTTTGTGGCGGGTCCTCGTCATGGACGACAAAGGGTATCATGAGGGTTTTTATTCCCTGCTTGACGAAGCGCCCCATGTAAAACTCAACCACTATCCCAGTGACCGGGACCTTTTGGAAGGGATCGATAGCCATTGGCCGGTCAAACGGCTGCAGTGGTTTACCCATGGGTTTTATTCCGTGGGAAAATGGGTTGATGACGTTATGATCACCGATCTTCGGATGGGATCGGAACCCGGCTACGTGTTCCGTTTCATCGTTGCCCGCATGGCCAATCCCCATGCCCAACCCACCCCAAGCCGGCGGGTGGCCAGCGAGATCAACTGGGATATGCTCGGCTGGATATGGGAGCGTATCTGGTCGACGGAACCCGAACGGGGAAGACATCATGGTGCCCGGTGACACGGATCGCCTGATCCCTTCTGCTACGGTGATACTGGTTCGACCGGCCGTGGGATCCTTCCAAGTGTATCTACTCCGCCGAAGCCCTGCCAGCGGGTTCATGGCCGGCCAATATGTCTTCCCCGGTGGAATTATCGACGCTGACGATCGGGACGCATCCTTTTGGAAAGAAAAGGTGGATTTGGATGGGGAGGGTATCCAGCAGGGAATCGGCGGTTCGATCCGTACCGGAGATGCCCTGTCTTTCGGGGTGGCCGCCATCCGTGAAACCATGGAAGAGGCCGGGGTGCTGCTGGCCTCCGGGAACGATTCCTTCCATCGACAATTGGAACAGATCCGCCAACGGCGTCGTGTCAGTGGGTTGTCCCACGGGTGGTTGAGGGAGATGGCGCAAGATGGGAATTGGACGCTCTCGCTGTCCGGGCTCCGGCGCTGGTCCCACTGGATCACACCCAGGGGCATGACGCGCCGATTTGATACACGGTTTTTTCTGGCCGTCCTGCCGGAATGGCAATCGTGTGACCCGGATCATCAAGAAACCGTGCACGGTTTGTGGACCACCCCGAAAGAGGGACTGCAAGGCAATCTTGATGGCAAGGTGCCGTTGAGCCCGCCTACGGTGGTGACCCTGCATCAGCTTCTAGAATATCTCAAGGTCGAGGCAGTGATGGCATCCTCGGCAACCCAGGCCTGGAATGCGGCGATCCGTCCACGAATGGTCAAACTGGACGAGGGCGCCGTCATTATCGAACCCTGGGATCCGGCCTTTCATCGGGAAACCATATCCATTGATCCGGATGGTCTCGACAGCGCCGTGGCGCCGGTGGGTCGATCATTTTCCCGGATCTGGATTCACCGGGGCTGGTGTCGGCCGATTATATCGGCATAGCGCCGGGTGGGCCTGCCCCAGGACATCCCGCATGTCCAGAATTTCCGCAATGATGATATCCGGCTGATCCCACAGGATAAAATGGCCGGCTTCAGGGACACGGACCATTTTCAACGGGCTTTGCACCATCCGTTCGGCGAAATCCGCATTCTCCGGCATGACCAGCTTGTCCTTTTCTCCCTGTATCAGCGTCACCGGCGTCGACAGGGTTCTCCAAAGTGGCATCATCTCCCGCAGCTCTCCTTGAAGCAGCATGACTTCCCGGTTCGCCAATATTAAGGGCGTGGGTACGGCCCAGCTTACCGCCTTATAGGTGGCCAGACGATTGTACCACCGGGGGTCTTCCAGATCCGGGTCCAGGGAGGGGGCGATAAGAACCAGTCCGCCGATCTTCTCGGGATAATCCATGGCCATGCGCACGGCCAGGGGGGCTCCCAAGGAATGTCCTACCAGTATGGCCCAGCACCCGGTGGTGTCCAGGTCCAGCAGGGGGTTGAGCAGTTCTGCCTGGCGTGCCAGGGATGGGAGCAGCGCTTTATACCCGGATTTGCCGAAACCCGGCCGGTCCACCGCGCTTAATCGGGCCCGTTTGGCTAATTCTGCCTGGGCCAGATATCCTGCGAACGCTTTCCAGGATCCGGGGGTTCCGTGGAGAAATACTACGAGCGGTTGTTCGGGATCTCCGGTCGCGGCGTAATGGATCGTTCGATCGCCCAGGGTGTACTCGTGAAAGGACGGTGCCGGTCGACCGTCAAACACTTTCGCGGGGTTTGTCTCGTAAGGCGGGGCACATGCCCACAGCGTGAGACACACCCAGACAGTCCCCACTTGTAAGGCCTTCGTATTCGGCATTGCGTCAACTCCATGGCCGTCGTCCGATGACGGGGCAGCTTCCAAAGGGATTTGCCGTTCGGTTCATTCCGGCGAAAGCCGTGGCGGAGATATCGGCGGGCTGCGGGTGGATCGTCACACACAGCAAAAGATGCTCCTGTTTTTCAGAACCGCAAGATTCTGCTCAAGATTTTTTCGGCCACGGGGTCCCCGGAATCGGTCGTCGATCCTTTCCTGGGCTTGTCTCTGGGGATGGCCACCCGCTGCCGAAGCGGAAATCTATCCGGCCGTCGCTTCAATACGACGCTTTTCATGACGGGCTTCGAGAAAGAACTCCACTGTCGCCCGGATCACCCCGGGTTCGGCCAGGATCCGCTTGTGACCGAGACCGTCCGTGGCGTGCAGTACCACGTTGGGAGACGTTGCGGACAGGGCTAAAGAGTCCCTGAACGGGATGGTGGTGTCGTCTTTGTCGTGTATGATCAGCATCGGGGATCGGATCTGATGAATCAACATGTCTGGGTTGTCTTGATTCAGATCGTAACCGAAATGGTTTTCAAGATCCGAGACGGCGCTCCGGTACACCGTGGCGGGAATGCCATGCAGATTGAAAAGATTGAATAATATCTCTCGCAGTCTCAGTGCCGGGGCGATCCATACGGCGATCAGGTCCGGATTTTCCTTGGCGATACAATTGATGGCGGCAGAGGCTCCGATGGAATGGCCGACCATGCCGACGATATTCAACCCCCTGGCAGGATCGACCAGCGCGCGGAGGATATCGGTGTATTGAAAATAATTGGTTGTCTGCCCTCCGGAACATCCGTGGCCCGGTGCGTCCAGGGCGATAACGGCATATCCGGCATCTGTAAAGGGGGTGAAAAAAGGACGGAAGTGCCCTGCGCGTCCATTCCAGTCATGAACGAAAAGGATAGCGGGACCGTCTCCCCATTTCCAGCATCGGATGGTGTTGCCGTGCACCGTTAGGTGAAAAGGCATTCCGGTATCCAGGGTCCTTTGTTGCCGGGAAGACAGAGGGTAGGGTGACGGTTTAAAGAACAGCCTCGTCAGTAGGCCTTTGGCCATTGTCGGGGAAATGAACCACAAGACCTGGAACAGGATGCGTGTCGCCTGTCGTTTGAAGATAAGTAAACGAACGTTCGTGCGATATTCTGTCAAATCGGAATAGTGTTTGGGCATGGGCTTCTCCAAGTTGTGACGTGTCCGGGATTCGGACCGGTTACGGTCCGACAGGGCTTCCGACGGATGATTGTGGTTGATAGGTGCGCAGCTGCTGCTCCAGGGCCTTTTCCTGCCGCTTTAGAGTCTCTTCGCTTTCGAGCAGATTATGATACAGGTGAAATCCCAGCAGCAGGGAATACAGGTCGAACGCAAACTGATCGCAGTCAATGTCCTCCCTGAAATCGCCGGCCTGAATGGCGGACTGGGCGATGCGACGGAGGCAATCCAGCCAGTCTTCCTGCTGCTGCAGAAGGAAATCTCGCACCTTGCCGGGCCGATCGGTGAAGTCCGAGCTTGCCGAGACGAAGATGCAGCCCCCCTTGAGTCTGGATGTCCATTGGTTCCAGTTGGCAACCAGCGCTTTGATTCGTGGAATACCTGCCGGGTTCCTTAGGGCCGGCACAACGATCCGTTCGGAAAAGACGTCACCGGCGTGCTTGAGGATTTCCACTTGTAAGTTCTCTTTGGATTGAAAATGGGCAAACAGGCCGCTTTTGGACATATTCGTCGCCTTTGCCAGAGAGCCGATGCTGACCAGGTCCAGCCCCAGCGTACTGGCCATGGAAAGGCCCTTGGAGAGAATTGTCCGCTTTGTGTCTTCACCTTTGCTCATGGAACAAAAATAGAACGATCGTTCGTATTTGTCAAGCCAGTTTGAATTTTTTTTCCAAAAATGCGAAAACCATCCGGCCCGGTTCCTTACCTTCGATGATTCACCCACACGTCCTTAACCCGTGAGAGGCATGCCATGAACCGCACGTTGGATAGCACTACCGGTGAATGGATCAAAGACGCTATCGCCGCTTTTATTTCGGAGTCCCCGGACAATCGGTTGAGTCCCGATCACACCGAGCCCGTGTTCGACGCACCGCTTGTCGGCTTTTCCAGCGGTGCGGATCCTCTCTACGCAGAATACGTTCGGCACATCGGCGGGTTTTACCTGACCCCCCCGGAGATTTTCCAAAGAGGGTGTCCGGGGGCGGATAGTACGCAGGCCTATGAGTTGGTCGTTATCTCCTGGATTCTGCCATCGACCGACGCGACTCGCAACGAACAGGCCGCCGGTGCCAAACGGCCTTCAGAGCGCTGGTGCCGCACACGCCATTTCGGCGAAAAATGCAATGATGCCCTGCGGCGACATGTGGTGAGCCGGCTGGATGAGGCCGGCTTCCCGGCGGTGGCACCCATGCTGACGGATTTCTGGTCCCGGTCCGACCACGGACCTTATGCGCCTTGCTCGAATTGGTCTGAGCGCCATGCCGCCTATGCAGCCGGGTTGGGGACCTTTGGACTTTGCGACGGTTTGATCACACCGGTCGGCAAAGCCATGCGAACCGGATCCGTCATCGCCAAGCTGGCAGTGGAGCCGACCCAGCGACCCTACGCGGATCATCACGCCTACTGCCTTCACTTCTCCCATGGTACCTGTGGCAAGTGTATTGATCGTTGCCCGGTGCAGGCACCGAGCCGGGAGGGGCACGATAAATGGCGGTGTATGAAGTATACCCATGGGATGAAGGCGTACATGGGTCGGAAGTACGGATTTGAAACCAGTGCCTGTGGTCTCTGTCAGGTCGAAGTGCCGTGCATGGACCATATTCCCCATCCGGAAGAAGGCGTATAAACGGCATTGGGAGCCATCGGAGATGGATTTCAGCGAGCAGATCACGTTGGGACGCACCGGACTTCAGGTGGGACGTCTGGGAATCTCTTCGAGCTATGGGGCGCCGTCGGCGGCGTTTAAAGAGGCCTTTGACAGGGGGTGTAATTACTGGACATGGGGGGCGTTTATCAAAGGGCGGTCGTCAGAGATGAAAGCCGCCATCAAGTGGATTATCCGAGAGGGGCGACGGGAGGAGCTCGTGATGGCCATGGTATCCTATGCCCACAACGGGACCCTTACCGAGTACTTTCTCAAAAGGGGGTTAAAGGCCGCCGGTCTGGATTACACCGATGTGCTGATACTGGGCTATTTTTCCAAGCCACCCCCCCGGAGAGTTATTGACAGCGCCCTGGATCTGAAAGAAAAAGGGCTGGTGCGCTACATCGGGTTGACCAGTCATAACCGGAAGGTATTTCCCCTCCTGGCAAATGATGACCGATACGACGTATTTCATGTACGCTATAATGCCGCCCACCGGGGGGCTGAAACCGAGACCTTTCCCTTTATCACCGGTGCCGACCGATCCGGTGTGATTTCGTTCACGGCCACATCCTGGCAGCAATTGCTCAAACCGGGAAAAATGCCGCGGGGCGAAACGGCGGCAAGCGCTCCGGACTGCTATCGATTTGTCCTGAGTCATCCGGGTGTCGATATCTGCATGGTTGGCGCCAAAACATTAGACCAGATGCGACAAAATTTAACGGTACTGGACACCGGCCCCATGACACCGGATGAGCTGCATCGAATGCGTCGCATCGGTGACTATGTTTATTGCAAGAGATAAATGCTGGATATTGGGTACTGGATGCTGGATTCTGGATGCTGGATGGGTGGGTACTGGGTATTGGATACTGGATACTTGCCCGCCTGCGGCGGGCTGGAATGATGGTAAGGTGAAAGTACGAAGCTGAAAGTTGAAAGCGGATGCGCGATCCTTGAAGGAACATACGGGATGCCGGTCCCATGGACCGGAAGGGGGCAGCAGACGCTAAAAGCCTGGATCCTGAATCCTGAGTCTTGTATCCTAATTAATCCGACTCACGGGCAAACCTGACAACTCTATCAATCGCCATGACGATACACCCCGAGACATTATTTGCATTAACGGTGGCAGGCGCGCTGCTGGCGGGCCTACTCATCGCCGGGATCATTATGAGGGCGCGGGTCGCCCGTGCCCGGCAGGAAGGAGATCGTGAAGTCGAGCGTGTGGCATCCGTCGCAGATGAAAAGGACGGCATCATCCAATCCCTGGAAACACGGCTTTCAGAATCCGCGGAACACTCACAGCTTCTTCAAGCCGAGCGCAACGACTTGGAAAAGCGGCTGGCTGTGGTTGAGCACGACAATCAGACGATTCCCCGTCTGAAAGAAGAACTCCAGGAGCGCTCCCGGATGGAAACCCAGCTTCAACAGGAGCTCCGGGAGATGTCGGCCTCCCTTGCCCAGGAAAAAGAGCGAACCCTTCATCTGAAACATGTTCGTGAACAGCTCGCTAAACGTGAACGCACCGTCGACGCGCTCAAGGAGAAAATGGCGCGTCAGGATTCGTTCATCAGCGAATTAAACACGCGGATGGCGGAAGAACGAAAGGCGGCAGAAGAAAAACTGGCACTGCTCAATGAGGCAAAATCAGAACTGACCAACCAGTTTCAGGTACTGGCTCAGGAGATTCTCGAACAGAAGGGCAAGGTGTTCAGCCAGCAGAGCGAAACAGGCCTCAAGACGCTGTTGGACCCCTTTCGGGATCAGCTCCGGGAGTTCAAGCAAAAGGTCGATGACGTCTACGTTCATGAGGCCAAAGAGCGGGCGACCCTCAAAAAAGAAGTCGAGACACTGCGCGATTTAAATCAGCGGATCAGCCAGGAAGCCATCAATCTGACGCGTGCCCTTAAAGGAGACAAAAAAGCACAGGGCTCTTGGGGTGAGTTGATCCTGGAACGGGTGCTCGAGCAATCCGGGCTTCGAAAGGGCGTTGAGTATGAAAGCCAGGGGTCGTTCCGGGATAGCGAAGGAAAACTGCTGCGACCGGATGTGATCGTGCACCTGCCCGAAGAAAAAGATGTCGTCATCGATTCCAAAGTATCCCTTCTGGCGTATGAACGCTATGCCAGCACCGAGGATGGCGCCAAACGATCCACGGCATTGTCCGAGCACGTCCGGGCGGTCAAAGCGCACGTCGACGAGCTGAGTCGAAAGGACTATTCGGGTTTAAAAGGGCTGAGAAGCCTTGATTTTGTCTTTATGTTCATGCCCATCGAAGCGGCATTTGTGGCGGCCTTTAAAGAAGACGAAAACCTGTTTTCCTATGCTTTCGAGAAGCGGATCATTGTGGTGACGCCGTCCACCCTGCTGGCGACGCTGAAAACCATTGAAAACATCTGGCGCTATGAGCGTCAGAACCGGAATGCTCAGGCCATTGTGACACGGGCCCGGGGCCTCTATGACAAGCTGAGACTGTTTGTCGAAAGCATGGAAAAATTGGGCAAACAGCTGGACACGGTCCACGGCACCTATGAGGAGGCCATGAACCGACTGGTCCGCGGAAAAGGAAATGTAATCAGCCAGGCGAGCCGGTTTCCGGAATTGGGGGTTTCGGTAAAAAAGAAACTGCCCCGCACAGTCACCGAAATTGCAGAGATTGAAGGGCTTGTGGCACCCGAGCCCGAAGAGGAAATATCAGAAGATTAGGTCCCGGCCCCCGGGCGTATGGTCCAATCCCGGCCGTTATGGATATCGGCATCCGGTGGGGATTCCACGGCAAGCTGAATTCCGCAGAACAGAGACTATCGGTCCATGGACACGATCCGAGTATCGGCCGGAATCATCGTTCACGACGGGATGCTGCTTATTGCCAAACGCCGGCCGACAGCGGTTCTGCCCAACGCCTGGGTGTTGCCCGGGGGGAGGGTGGAAGAACATGAGACGCCGGAGGCCTGCTTGAAACGTGAGCTGAAGGAAGAATTCGCTATCGGAGTGACGGTCCATGAACGCGTGGGCTCCCATGTCCATACGTATGATTTCGGTACCGTGGAGCTAATCGCCTTTCGGGCGGACTGGGACGATGGTGATTTCAACTCCAGGGAACATGAAGAAATCCGCTGGGCCTTTCCCCACGAGCTGGATCAATTCAATTTCGCTCCCGCCGACCATGCCGTGATTCAACGCATCATGAGCGGCGACATCGATATATAAGTAATCTGGTTGACCACATTACGTGGGCGTGAAGACCGTAGATCCGGTAGTCTTTCGATTTTCCAGATCTTCATGGGCCTGAGCGGCGTCGCTGAGTGGATAGGTTTGTCGGACTTCGATTTTCACAGCGCCGCTTTCCACAACCTCAAACAGATCTTTGGCATGGGCCAGCAGATCTTCACGCCGCTCGGTGTAGGCCATCAGGCTCGGGCGGGTCAGGAACAACGATCCCTTGGCCGCCAGTACGGCGATGTCCACCGGAGGAATCGGCCCCGATGCCTGACCGAAGCTCACCATCATACCCATGGGCCGTAGGCAATCGAGGGAATGCATAAAGGTTGCCTGACCAACGGAATCGTACACCACATCCACTCCTCGCCCCCCGGTGATCGTGTTTATCCGGTCCACAAAATTTTCTTTGGTGTAATCGATGGGATGATCGCACCCATGGGTTCGGGCAATTTCCGCTTTTTCCGGTGATCCGACCGTACCGATCACCTCAGCCCCCAAATGTTTTGCCCACTGGCACGCGATGGTTCCGACCCCTCCGGCTGCGGCATGGATCAGTACCCAATCGCCGTTCCGGACCGGGTAGCAGCCGTGAAGCAGATACCGGGCCGTCATGCTCTGGAGCATCATCGCTGCCGCCTGCTGAAAGGAAATGGTATCCGGAAGCGGTACCAGCCGATGGGCCGGGAGGTTTCGGACCTGGGAATAGGCGCCCGGTGGCACCCCGGCGTAAGCCACGCGAGCACCGGGACTGAATTCCGTGACCCCCTCGCCCACAGCTTCCACGACACCGGCACCTTCCATCCCCGGGACGGCGGGCAAGGCCGGTAGCGGATACAGCCCCGTGCGATGATAGACATCGATAAAATTCAATCCAATCGCTTCATGCCGCAGTTGAACTTCTCCGGCCGCAGGTGTGCCCGGATCATAATCCTTCCAGCGCAGAACTTCCGGGCCTCCGGTGTTTTCCATGATGATGGCCTTGGTCATAATGTGCCTCCTCCTTCGTTCTCGTTTACCGTCAGCGGCGTCCGGCCCCGTTTATGTCCGGCGTCGTATAACGATCATCATCCAGGTGCAGGATCTCGATGTCCTCCTCCGACAGCGGCGCCGGTGCCAACTCCCATGACCCATACCGCCACGATTGAGTCGCGTATGCGAAATTGGCGCCCGTTCATTCTGCAAGGCCGCCGTAGGTGCCGGCGTTTTTCAGTGCCTGGATCATGTCATCCGGTCCGATCAGTTCCGGATTGAACCACACCATATTGATCTCACGAAAACCCCGAAATCCCTTGGTGACCGCAACAACTCCTTCAAGCCCCTCCAGGGCCTCCTGGCCAACGTCATATCACCCAACGTAAAAGGTGATCTTTTCCAGGTTATCCCGCTTGTCTGCACCAAATGAAGAATCGGCCATGGCGAAAAAGACCAATGCGGCGATAAGTATTCTGGATACCTGTTTCATGGGATCCTCCTCAATGCCGAAAAACATCCGTCCATGGACAGACGAACAAATCCGTGACCAGACATCCGCTGATGACGGCCCAGATCACCACAATCCAGGTGATCACTCGACGGATGGTCTTCATGGATGGCTCCATCTCTAATTGTTTAATGCGTTATGCAGGCATACGATTTCAACATAGGCATCCCACCGCCTATGGCAAATCCATGCCCGCCGGACGTGGAGACGTGACATATACAGCCCCTGGGGCATAGGTTCGGCGGTCCCGGATCCGAGCCGCCGCGATCGCGTTCAGGTTCCCAGTGGACCGAAAACCGATACGCCCTGAAATCTTCGATGACCGGATGCTGTCAAAGGCTGTTTCGAACGATGGCCGCTCCGGCCGAAATGCTGAACAGTTTGCCAACCGCCATGTCATAGGGCACCGGGGCCATACCGCAATTCGAACTGGGATAGAGCCGGGCCGGGTCCACAAATTCCATGGCGGCGCGGATCACGGCGGCAACCTCCTCCGGTGACTCGACCCGATCGGGGGTAACGGCGACAACCCCGACCAGCAGATCCTTTTTCGTTAACAGCCCCATGAGAGCATGGGGTACGCGGGAATCGGCGCATTCCAGGGAAATCTGGTCGATGCCACTGTCATTCAGTAAGGGAAAGATATCCGCGTACTGGCGCCACTCACTGCCCAGAGTGTCTTTCCATCTCAGATTTTCATCGATGCCATATCCGTAACAGATATGCACGGCGGTGGTGCATGCCAGCCCCTGAATGGCACGATGAAGCGCCTCTAATCCCCATTCCCTGACGTCAGACAAGAAAACGTTAAAAGCCGGCTCATCGAATTGAATGATATCCACACCGGCTGAAACCAGCTCATGAGCTTCCTCGTTTAGGATATCGGCGAAGGCCATGGCCATTTCCGGGCGGCTGTTGTAATGCACATTCGCAAGGGTATCACAAATGGTCATGGGGCCGGGGAGGGTGAACTTCAGCAGGCGCGACGTTTGTTTCCGTGAAAACCGCACTTCATCCAGGTGGATCGAGCGGGGTCGGGAGACAGGCCCGGTGACCGTTGGCACCTCGACAGTATAGCGATTGTCCCGGATTCCCATGGGTGTTTTCGTGTCCCAGTCGATACCTTCAATCTGCTCAAGAAATCCATGTACGAAATGGGTGCGGAACTGTTCGCCGTTGGTGACGATATCGATCCCGGCGGCCTCCTGATGCTCTATCCATTCGACGGCGGAGCGTTTTTTGGCCTCTTCGAGCGCTTCGCCTGTCAGTTGCCATCGCGGCCATAGCTTTTCCGTTTCTGCAAGCCATTTCGGTTTGGGGAGGCTTCCCACGTGAGTCGTTGTCAGCATGGTCGTTCCTTTCTATTCGAGGGTATGCATGACTTTAACACAATCTTATAACGATTCAACAATGGCGGGTCGTGACAAGGAGCCTTAAACGGTCATCCCATCTGTTGATTTTCTATCCTTCTTTTAGGTATTGTGTGCAAACGGGGTTGCCCGTTCGTGTCCATTCAAACGGGGAGGGGTACGGTGATGCACATTGTGAAACGGTTCTTCGGTAAACCATCTTCCGCCGGAGGGCGACAGACGGCTCAGACAACCGAACACGATGTCCGAGTGGCCGCATGCGCGCTTTTTCTGGAAATGGCCCGGATCGACAATTCGTTTACCGAGGATGAAACCCAGGAGATTCTGTCCATCCTCCAGGCGAGGTATGGCTTGTCTCCGGAGGACGCCGAGGAATTGATTGCGGCGGCCGACAAGGAACTGCAAAACAGCGTGGATTTATGGCAGTTTGCCCGCTTGATCAATGAAAATTACACCAACTCAGAAAAACTTGAAATCATCGAAATGCTGTGGCGGATTGTGTTCATTGACGGCAAATTAGACAAGCACGAAAACTACCTGATGCACAAATTCGAACAACTGCTGCGGCTTTCCCACAAGCAACTGATCGATATGAAACTGAAGGTGCGTCGCAGCAGCGCTTCACAATAGTCTAGCAAAATCGTCGGACAGATATCACATTTGTTGACATGATGGCTCCCCTGTGAACCGGAACAGGCTTCCGAAACCGTGCAGATCCCCATAAATAGTGCAACCCAGGCGAACAGATTCGGTGGCCTGAATTTTGCACTCAGATATCCCTGGTGACGAAAACAGGTATCATGGCCGCTACGCCGGCCAGGGAGGCACTGATGTACCGCGATCCCGATGATCCGACGGTTCCGGATGAAAAATCGATGCCAGGCTCCGTCGGTCAGGATCTCATAAACGAGATTCGGTCCGAGTTGTGCTCGTGTGCAACGGAATTTTCCCCCAAGCACATATTTACGGTACCCAATCTTGAGGAAATCGCCAAACTCCTTCCTTTTCTGAAGCGCGGTTTTTCTCCGACACCCTGATGGTCGCTACCATCCGATAATCCTGAGAAACTGACGGATGTCTCTTCCTATCGGTGGAAATCCCGGAGTTGCGCCTACCGGTTGGGGAATCTACGCCCGAACGCATGACCGGTATCAACGGGTGTCCGATGCTCTCTGTTGCGCCCCCTCAGTCGGAACGGGACCGGGAGCGTTTCATGACTATAAAAATACCAAAGATCATCCATTTGTTTTCGATATCATTAATTTTATGATTAATCTTCAGTAAGTTACACCCTTGTTTGGTGTAAAGTCCATGTGGGTAGAAAAATGTTTATCATTAGTGTATAGAAGGGGTTTAAATATTTCCCTAACACACCTCAATCTGGAGGGTGTTCCACGGTGGGCCGAGATTATATCGACGAGCTGGTGCATGCGATCGAACGCGTGGTGACGCCGGATGCCGCGTCATTAAGGGAGATTCTGTTTGTCTCCGGCATGCCCGAAAGTACCCAGAACCTGCGATATTTAGGCTACAATCGCCAGATTATCACCGAAGAGTTTCGCACGCTGGAATTTTCCGCGGTCGCCGTGATCAACAACAGACGAATCGGCCAATGGCGTTTGACGGGCCGGAAAAAAAAGCTCAGCCAAATCATATTCAGCACCCGATGGACCCGGAATCCGTTGGATCTGTTTATGAACAAGCTTCGATGTCACCCTGAAATGATGGACATTATGGCGTCGGCGGAGACCGATTACACTCTCCTGGGCATTCTCCAGATCGATCAGCTTCACGGCACTGACGTGCTGACCCGCAAATGTCGCTATATCCGACCCGTGATTGCCATTCCCGATATCCACGAGGATGCTCTAAAGACGGTAAGGGCCTTTGAGGCGGCCAACGAGATGAGAGAGTCCCGCATCACCGGTATGCTCCTGTATCGAAAATCCGGTCTTCAAATGCGCAGCCACTAGCGCAACATCATCCTGTTACACATGATTCACTGATTTTCAGAGGTCAGTTGTCGGTGGGCCGGTCGCCGAGGATGGCTTTTTTTAAGGCATCGGCGATCCAGCGGGAGGGCTTGCCGGCCAGAGAGTAACCGATGGTCGCCACCATGACGTATACCATAGCCCGTGCAGCGCTGGATAGTTCCGGGGGAAGAAATCCCGGGGTGGCCAACAGGGCCAGAGCAATCCCCAGTAGAATCCGCCATGTTTCGGTGGAAAACAGAATATAGAAGAAGATGTAACCCGGTGTCACGGGACGTTTGGTCACGGATTTACTCCTGAAAAGATTTCATGCCATGGTTGGATCAGAGGTAGCCATGCTTGGACCCCGCACATCGAACAATCGATTCCAGAGTGTCGTTTCGATAGCAGGCCATCACCGGGATTTCCTGGGCGTCGTTCACCCGTTTAAGCTCTCTAATATAGGCCACGGTGGCCTCAACAACTTCCCGGGTCAGGGAAAACATTTGAGCGAATTCATCAATGGAAAACTTGCCCCAGTCGCTGATAATCTGCTCAACCTGTTCCACCGTGGGTAGTTTTTCGTTTTCAATTCCGGTCATGAATACTCTCCATCTTTCCGTGGGGCGGGCCGTTTGCGAGCCGGTATGCATTTTTGGGATGGGATTCTATTAAACCGCAAAACAGAGGTCAATGTATATCCCTAATGTAATGTCCAAGGAAGGATTGTACAATCCATGGAGGTCTTCCAGCGATTGCCCTCATTGCGGTCCGATGTATCTTACGTTCTCCAATGGGCAATCGCGTTGGCATAATATTGCATCAGCGCCTGCTCCAGGGGAACTATCCGATAGGTATCGTTTTCATTGGATACCAGTCGTCGCAGCTTCAAAAGATGCACCGCTCCGGCGATGACGTGGGCTAACGAGCTCCGTGAAATCTCGAACACCGGACCACCGGACGCTTGCAACTCGCGAATCAGTTTGGCGCTACGGTCTTCGATTTCCAGAAGATCAATGGGGCGGTTGCCCGACTCGAGAAACGCCGTGGCCACCAATGACACCGGCAGCACCGGTATCACCTGCTGAACCCCGCCCATCAGGATGTGACATAGCCGACGGATTTCCGGGAAGCGGACCTCCCGCTCCAGTTGGCTGAAATCGATTCCATGTTCCTGACAATAGCTGCGCATCGACAACGGATGGCCGAAATTCACACAAGCATACCCATAGCGCTCCCACCGATTGAGCACCATTAAAACAAGGCTCCGTCGAACAAAACGGAGCGTCGTTCGAAAAATATACCAGCGGCTTCGCTTTTTGGCGGCAGGATCCAGATCCCGTAACAGACTCCGGTCCTCCAGCGTTCTATCGTAATTCACGCCCACAGGGATGAAGACAATATCCCGGGCTGATGCCGGCGCATAGTTGCGCAGCATATAATCCACCAGGCCCAGTTTGGGCTCGTGGAGCAGACCGTCGCGTGTTAATCCCCCTTCCAGGAACACGGCCTGGCAGACGCCCTCCGTTGTCGCCATCTGAACGTAACGTTCCAAAATACGACGATACAGGGGATTGGTGCCCGAATTGCGCCGCACAAAAAACGCGCCCATGGCGCGTATGAGCGTTTGCAAAGGCCAGATACGGGCCCACTCGCCTACGGCATAGGATAAGGTTGTCCGTTCAGCGGCGAGAAATGCGACCAGAATGTAGTCCATATTGCTACGGTGGTTCATGACAAATACCACCGTTGATTCCGGGTCTACCTCTGAGAACTGATCGTTGTCCAGAAGACCCACCCGAACCCGGTACAAAATTCTGGCAACTTTTTTTACCATCCAATAGCCGATTCGGAAGTACAGATAGGCATTGAAGGACGGCACGATTTCCCGGGCGTAGGTCAGGGCCTTTTTTTGCGCCACCTCCAACGGCATGTCGTGACGTTCCGCATGATCCTGGACTGCCTGGAGAACCTTGGCGTCGTAAGCCAATCGATCGATGAGGACTTGACGTTTGGTCAGCTGAAAGGGCCTTATTTCGATGTCCAGCCGCGTACTGATTTCATTCAAGACGCGATTGATTTTACGCCGGATAAACCACCGGGTGCTGGGAATGAGAATCTTGTCCAATACCGCCAATATGGCAATTCCCACCAGCAGGAGAAACAGCCACAGTGAAATGGTTATCTCATCGGTCATCATTCACATCCCCGTGCATCGACGCTTCTTGTGACATCTCCAAGTGACTGCAGCCCCAGCGGCAAGGCCTTTGTCACGCATATGACTGGATAATTCAAGATATAATGACAGAAGGGGGTATCTCCGACCGGGAAATCTGACCCAGAATCAGCGTGTCTTGCCCTGACCGCGGGTCACTTGGTATAGTTCAAGGACCCGGTGAATCGGGTGAACGTCCTACCGGGAAAACGGATCTTTTAAAAGGCCCGGTCATTTTGTGTCCGGAAAGAAGCGTTTATAGCCAGATCCATACGTCAAAGGCGGCAGACGACCGCATGGCCAGGCTGGCGAAAAAGGGAGGAACACATGATCACCGTACAGCAGATCATGACAACGGATCTTATCACATTGACGCCGGAGACGGAGATTATCAAGGCGGCGGAAATCCTTTTGACAAACCGAATCAATGGGGCCCCGGTGGTCGGCGAGGGCGGCCGGTTGGTGGGCATCCTGTGTCAGAGCGATTTAGTCGCTCAGCAGAAAAATCTGCCGGTGCCAACCATTTTTTCCCTCCTTGAGGGCTATATCCAGCTATCCTCCCGGAAAATCGAAAAACAGGTGCAAAAAATCGCCGCCCTTACCGTGGCTGAAGCCATGACACCGGATCCGGTCACCGTGCGGCCGGATACTGGGATCGATGCGGTGGCGGCGCTGATGGTGGACAATAATTTTCACACACTTCCCGTGGTCGATGGTGAACAGTTGGTAGGCATCGTCGGAAAGGAGGATGTGCTTCGAACATTGATTGGTCCCGGGTAGCTTAGAACTAATGCTGTGGGACCTTCCCGATAGAATATGGATATCGTCAGATTCCGCTCGAGCTGGGTATCTTTCACCGCAACCATGGATTCGGACTGGAGCACCCGGTCAATTTCGATATCCGGATGTTCACTCAGCCACTCGTTTATCTGAATTTCATTGTCCACGTTGATGGTCTGAGTACAATAATTGAAAACTTTTACGTGTATCGGATTCATGGGCCCTCCCTTGAGTTTCAGCCGGCATTGGACGCTTCCTGAAATATCCATGAGATATTAGAATGTTGATCCTCCATTTGCAAATTTAAATCTGCCCGTCCGCACCTCCGGTTCAGGAGTTGCGTCCATGGCGACCGGCCCGGCCGCAGCTGCTCCGTCTTTACCGCATCTCACAACAATTGGTGTTATAGACCGGATAAAAATGTTGCGACCGGCTCGGAGCTTATCCATTGCGAACCGTATTTATCGAAAATATCACGTGTTATCAATATATTAAGCATAGTTTTGGAAATTTTAAGGGCTGCCTAAAAAATGGGTACAGAACTTGCAAATATTTCAAATTCAGCAGCAATCATGTGTCATTGCGATCTGAACAGGTCCGGTGACGGCATGATCTGCGGCTGCCGTAAAACAGGGGTTCGGTGGCGGAGGGAAAACATGGGTAGAACCACAATGAACATCTCAGAAATGACATCCTTACACGTCGTGCCGGAAGAAGAACTTCTGGAGCGGTTGGTAAAAGCATGCTGCAAGAAATGTGATCCTGCGGCCTTAACCCATCGAACCTCGGATGAGAATGCCATGGTGGCGGATGATCAGGAGGCCTCCATGGCAACCCATGACCGGATCATTTGGAACCTATTCCGGGAGTTGGTTCACGAACAGTCCAGGGGAAAGTTCTTGCAACTGAGAGAAATGATTATAGAAAGTGGATGTTACACGCCGTATGTCGGTTTGATTGAACAGATGGAGCGACATTTAAAACTGAATCAATACTCCCGGGTGATCGATCTATATCAGTCCTCGTGGCCGAGCTGTCTGCTCAGTCCCAGGGCCCATCTGTTGCTCAGTCGCGTTCACGATATCCAGGGCAATGCAGACCAGCGCGACTCCGAAGAGGCGCTCGCCGTTGCGGTTCTCGAACTAATTTTGAAAACGGGTGACGGGACCAAAAATAGCCCCTACGGCGTGCTTCATCTTACCGATGAAGCCGACGTGCTGATCGCGCTGGAAAAGGATAAAGTTGGTGAAGAACTCATCGAATGCAATGGGCGATATCTGGATTGTGTGATGACTGATGACGAGCAGGAGATTTACTTTGATGTCACGGGCATGATTCTTCGCGGCAAAGATCTGGACGATGAGCCGGACGAGGGGATCGCCATATAAAGGAACGGATTTTTGATGCCGCCCAGGCCTCCCACCTATAGACATCCATACGCAGTCCGTTTTTGCTGAATTAGGTATCCGGTAGGGATAAAGCCTTCCGAACGTCATTCTCGTGGATCTGTGCATGCTCATAGGCCCACCGTATGAACCGCCCCAGACGCCCCTGGCCATGAAATGCATGCCGACCTTGACGGGCCAGATCCTGCTCCCTCATATCTTCTACGATCCGAACCGTTTCACCGCGAACCTCCCTGAAGCGACTCACCAGTTCCGACATTGACAGGCCGTCAAGTTTTCTGGGTTGCGAGCGATTGAATCTCTCCACATCAAAATCCTCCGGAGACCCGGGGCCGCCTTCAAGTATGTTTCGAAACAGCCAATGCATCGATGTCTCAATCGTGATCAAGTGGGCCAAGACCTGACGCCCTGTCCACCGCGCCCCATCGCTATACACCGGAGTATCGAGCTGGTCTGGTGTCAAGGATGTGAACAGCTTTTCAGTTTCCCGGGCACCGGTCTGAAGCCCTTGTATCAGTTCGATTCTCGTATCGCTCACCTTCAACTCCTGTTGGCGGATTGAGGGTATCTTTGGAATGGATGTGTACCACAGCATGCCCTCAAAGAACAATGCCTGGCACTAGTGTCGTGTCCCATAAGTTTTTGCCATAAAATACCGGGTGGTTATCCCCAAAATGTCGGACTCGGAAGTAGGAAAAATCCGAAGCACGAAATTCAAAATGCGAAAAAAATCCGAAGCACGAATGTTCCAATGCCCCCAACCATTGACAAAAAATCAATAAACATCCGGTCTTTGCATGTCATGGCGCGGTTAGTTTGAATTTGGGCCATTCGATATTGTTTCGGATTTCGATACCTGTCCGCCTCTGGAGGATTCGAATTTCGTGCTTTGCCGATCGAATCCCTATAATCAACCTAAAGAAGGGTCGTATCTTTTTTTCCGCAACTTTTGGGACAAAACACTAGCAGGGTACCTTGGAAATAATCGTTGTTTAGCGGATCAGTATGTGTGGGAAAAAAAGACCGGCGCCGGCGTAATCAGAGCCGTCGACGCCGGTCTCCAAGGTAATCAGGTGCATGTCAATTGGGAATGATGACGGTATCGATAACGTGGATCACACCATTGCTGGCCACAATGTCGGTTTTCACGACCTCGGCATCGTCGACCATCATGGGGCGTCCGTGTTTTCATGGGCGTCTCCTTTATCATGTTACCGGATGGTCACAATGAGAAACGTTATGTACCGCTTACAAGAGTGTTTCTGAATTTTTCCGGGACCCCGTTTGAATGAAAACCATCCATCCAAACAGTTACAAGTTATAGACAATTAATTATTTTTCAAGAAATTTATGTTTTGTCTAAATAAAATACCCAAATTAATTATACAAAATATATATTCTATATCGATTAAACATAGTATCTCCAAGAGCAGGGTATCGGCCCGAGGGAGAACCTCCGGTGAGGTATCCATTTCCGGTCACGGGTTGTCTTTTCGACAGGGAGCTATATGTTGACGTTATCTGTCTAAACCGATCCTGATGAAGAGGCGATATCGATGCTCCGCGCGCTGTTTGTTACTATCCATGTGCTTCTGGCCGGATATTTTATTAAACTCGGGTTAGCCGCCTATCAACCGGCTGGAACCGCCTGGGATGTGGGCGTCATCCCGATATTCTGCGCGTTCTGGTTCCTCTTTGCCGCCCTGAGTTTCTATCTGCAGAATGCTTGGATGGTGACCATGTTCACCTTTTCCATGGGTGGGATCAGTCTACTGTACCTGTTTATTGGTGGTATTACTGAATTCAGCATGTATGGTATGGCCAGCGATGTGGGAGGTGCCACCATGCCCCTCGTGGGGGCGTTTTTCGCTTTTCTGATATTCGGTCAGATCTACGCGATGATTATGGGAAAGAAATTAAAGCACGACAAGAAAAGCGGATCCGGTATTCAGCCACGCTGAACCTTTGCGAGGATTCCGCGTTTTTTCTTTCGGTTATCCAGGATCTGGTGTATGACCTGGTGTCATGAACCTTTTCAGCGGGATCTCATACAACCTCAGGGGCTTGAAACTCGGACTAAAGACCCCGAAATTGCTGGCACTGGGCCTGGTCCGATTTGTGGTGGTCGTCGGCCTGACCATTGTGGCCGCCGGGTTGGCCTTGGTGTATCACGATGACATCCTGTTGACGATATGGGCTCGACCGGAAAGCTGGTACTTCGTATGGATCTGGTATGTGACATCCTGGCTGTTGGGGCTGCTGCTGGTGGGGCTTGCCACAGTCGTCGCCTATCTGCTGGCCCAGATGCTGTTCGCCGTGATTATCATGGACATGATGTCTCAAATCACGGAGCGGCGGATTTCCGGAGAGGTGCAGACGGGGGCCCCCATGGCCGCCCTGTCCTATTTTGTATTTCTCCTCAGACAGGAAATTCCAAGGGCCGTGCTGCCAGTGCTGATCAGTCTTCTGGTCATGGTGGTGGGTTGGCTCACCCCACTTTCCCCGATTACGACGGTTGTTGCTTCTCTGGCGGTGGTGGTATTCCTGGCCTGGGACAACACCGATCTGGTTCCGGCCAGGCGGCATGAACCCTTTGGCGCGCGTTTCAAATTCCTGTTCCGCTATTTTGCTTTTCACCTCGGTTTCGGGCTATGGTTCCTGATCCCTGTCCTCAATATCCTGTTTCTGTCATACGCGCCGGTCGGTGCCACGCTTTTTTACGTGGAGCGTATTGACGGAAAGAAACAGCCATAGAATCCTAACCTTCACGGCGCGGAGCGTTTGCCGGTCTTTCTTGCTGACCCCGTATGATCCGACGGTTGCCCGGTAACAGCCGAGGGTTCATAAATCTGGTAATCCGCAACGGTTTCGGTGAAAAAGGATGAGCCATGGAGCACTATGATATCGCCATCGTCGGGGCAGGTCCGGGAGGGGTGGCATGCGCGATCAAAGCGACGGAGTTCGACCTGAGCTATGTATTGCTTGAAAAAGGCTCGAATGTCTTTCAGGGAATCATCGATTCTTATCCCCGAGGAAAAAAGGTTTACCCCACGATACCAAAGGGGGAGACCGGGCCTTTTCCCATCGAAGATCTGGCACCGGAGGACACCAATGAGCCGGTGGAAGAATACCTGGAAAAGATCCAACGTTGTGTTGAAACGAAAAATATCGAAATCCGGTTTCGGGAGGAATTCAAGGATATTCGGCAAGGCAAAGAGGGATTTACTGTCAAGACCCGGAATAATCGGTATCGCGCTGCCAACGTGGTGCTCGCCTTTGGCAGCAACATTCCGGTGGATCTGGGCGTGTATGGGGAAGCAAAGACGGTGGCGAGAAAACTGGACAATCCGGAGGATCACCTCGGTGCCCCGACCCTGGTTCTCGGCGGTGGAAACGCCGCGGCGGACGTGGTTTCGGCATTGTCCCAGGCCAAGCGGGCGGCCGAGGATGCGACCCCCATATTTTGGGGCCACCGGATGGAAAGCTTTAAAGTCAACAAGGATACAGCGCGGGACCTGGGGATCGAGATTTTGCTGGGGGGTAACATCAAAATTTTGCAGGGCGCCATTCCACGCATCGGTGAGGTGGATGAAGACGGCGTCGAACGGCTCGTCATCCGCACGCAACAAATCAGCCTTGGTGAGGGTGCCAAGCTGCACCAGGGGATGAGTTTTCCCATGAAGCATGTTATTGCCTGTATCGGAACCCAGGGACCGTCGCCGGTATTCGACAAACTGGGTCTGCAGCAGATCACCTGTACCGGCGGCATTTGTCGCATCGGCAAAGAAGGGGCCCGGCTTATCTTGCTCACTTCCGACTTTCAGTCGAGTGTCGAAGGAATCTATGTCGTGGGAGGAGCCATCAGCCCATCCTATATTGCCATCGAGGCCGAGGGCGCGTTTAAGGAGCGCAAGCACTCCAACCTGATTTACACGGCCGTCAAGGATGCTGTTGTCGCCACGGAGGCCATCGCCCGTCGCATGGAAAGGAAACCGATCTGATGCAGGTCCCCCCAAATTTGCCGGCACATCCAAAAAGGGAAATCGCCCTCCACGTGGACCCACCGGATATCGATTTTGCAACGGCCAGAGAAAGGGCCAGGGATGCGATCCAGGAAATCGGGGCGGAAGCCATGCTTCTCTCCTGGCACAATCAGAAAACCGGTGAATTCTATCCCAAGACCGAATGCGGCCGTGACGACCGGCCGCCTTGGATCGTATTTGCCGAGTCCAGGGGCGCGAATCTGATCGTCGACATCAACGACGGCGATTTCAGGTTTTATTTTCTTCTGCTCTGAATTAGAATCCGTTTGCCCGTTTGCCCGTTTGCCCGTTTGCCCGGCAGGGAATGTTATTTGCCTTCCGATGGGGTGTCGGAAAGAAACCGGAGTAATGGAATGTTGGAGTATTGGAAATGGTACGGTCCATCCACCACTCCATTACTCCAACTCTCCGTGCCCTTGCATCCTGACACCTTGTATGTAAGTGACAGTTCTTTGAAAACAAGCTACTGAGTATAGAATTCCATGGTTAGAGCGGTGTGGCAGACCGATGACACCTTGGTTTT